>Ga0308171_1003419_pt1 | contig 14549 bp, 6 predicted proteins | sample PhyGR1_FD_202135 | JGI IMG/M metagenome (GOLD analysis project Ga0308171, IMG submission 202135) | Phyllosphere microbial communities from UC Gill Tract Community Farm, Albany, California, United States - DLSLSG.R1 | ecosystem: Host-associated > Plants > Phyllosphere > Unclassified | place: USA... | reverse complement strand
AGGTATTGAACTCCATTCTCTGTTTGTATTGATTAAGCGTTGCTGCACTTTCTCCACTGATTTGCTGTTCTACAAGATCTAGCGGCGCGGTCTGGGTTTTATAAACAGCTGTAATATCCAGTGTTGCCGCAGTTGGTTCGCCAGTCCAGGTGATTGTGCTTCCTTTTTGGATATCGAATTTACGTTTCAGAAGGCTCACGGTCATATCGTAACTTCCTTTTTCTACTTCGTAAACGCCGACCAAAGTGGTTTTTCCGGATGGATCGATTCCACCGGTCAATTCGGCTTCACCTTGAAGTTTTACAAAATCACCGTTGGCTTTATCAATGACCACAGACATTTTCGCTTCTTTGCTAACTTCTATATTCACGCTGACATCCATTCCTTTGATCTTGTTTTTGGCAGCCAAGGAATCTGCTACAATCGTTTTGTTTAATGCAATTTGGTCTTGGTCAATGAATTCTACAATGCCATCTCTTTCCTGTAAAGAAGGACTTGATTGAGGCAAAACAAATGTGAAATCTGTATCATCCGAAACCGCCAATCTGCCGTCGACCTTCGGAAGGTCGAGGTTTCCTCTCACTTTCAAAGCAGCGTCGATAGACAAGATCCCGTACATCAAAGCATCATTCGATTTTTCTGAATTCACGACCTTGAAATCTTTTGCATTAATGTCCAAATTAAAAGCAAAATCTCTGTAAGTCTGAGTCAAAACCTGACCATCGATCTTAAGCGAATTTCCATCCTTGTCATTGATCTTGAAATCATCAAACTCGATGCCTCGGTTCGTGAAAGCCATTTTATCATTGATCTTTCTGAAATCACTTCCCGTTTGCGCGATCATTAATCCAACATTATTCATTTTTACATCGCCGAGAATTTTCGGTTCAGTCGTCGTTCCTGTAATTTTCAAATCGCCGGAAAGATAACCTTCTGTGTTTGTAATCGCATTCATAGAAAAGCCTTGAAGCGTTTTCATTTGAAGTTGATCCATCGCCAGATTCAGGTCAAAACTACTTGCTGCAGTGTTGTAATTCCCTGTGATCTTCACATCATTTTCGTTTCCGGAAAGCGCAATATCTGCATTGATGATATCGGCCGAAGTATTATTGGCCTTCAAAGAAAGATTCCCAACCGGACTTCCGTAAACAAAAAGGTCAGAAACATTGATGTCTGCATTGAAGTTCATTTTCTTGTTCAAGTCTCTCAACTGCGCTGTTCCATTGATCGTTCCTTTTGCCAACAACGAATCTTTCTTGATGATCTCCGTAATGGTTTCGATCTTGAAATCTTTCAAAGTGACATTCAACGGACTGTTCGGCGAAGTGTTTTCTGACTGAACCAAGATCTCGCTTCCAGAATTAGACAATCTGAAATTATCCGCAAAAATTCCCTGACTTCCGATCTGGACCTTGTTACCGTCAGCAACCGCCCAATCCATATAATTTAACTTCAAACCATTTGGGTTTAAGGAAATTTCTGTAATGTCATTCATCGACTTGGCGTCACCTGCGATCAGGAATTGTGTAGCATCTTTTTCGTCTTTCGTTGTGATGTTATAATTAATGATATTATCCGCGACATCACCATTGATATTGACTTTGTTCAAAGCAAAACTTTCGCTCTTCAAAGCTGCAACATCCAGATTATATTGTAAAGCCTGATTTTCGTTGGTGATCTTCAAATTTGTATTTTCAAGTGAATTGGTGCCATACAACACTTGCGGAATCTTTGCATCAAGTTCTATTTTCTGAGAATCTGCGTTGTAATTTCCAGTGATATTGATGGTTTCAAAGCTTTTCAATTCCGGAACGAACTTTCTGATCAGATCATCGTTTTTAATCGTTGCATTGACTGTGAAAAATTGTCCGGCATCGATTTTATCCGCTTTTCCAGGCTTTTGGAATTGATAATATTGATTCATCGTTTGCGACAAAGCACCGAAGATCTGAGTTAGTTTGTATTTTCCATTCAGTTCCACATCCGCGATTTGAGAATTGAATTTGATTTGCGTGGAATCCGCTGTAGAAACAGCCAACAAATTCACTTCCTGTATCGGATACACTTCTTTGGTATCAGAGATGGCAAAATTCTTAAGATTCAAATAGCCATTCAGATTATCAGGATCAAGGCTTTTGAAATCACCATCGATCGCGCCAGCCAAGATCATTGGCGAACTGTAAAAACCAAGTTTGTTTAAATCTAATTTGTTGATATTTCCATTAACTTTCACCGTTGGATTCTTGTCATCATAAACACCGGAAGCGGTCAATTGAAGATTTGCATTCGGGTCTTTTGAATTGAGAACAATGTTGTAAGCACCACGATTGATCTTGCCTACCAAATTCATATTCTGATAACGATAACCTTTGTAAGTCGCCGATTGAACGTTTCCTACAAGGTTCGCATTTGCATTTTTGAAATCAAAGCTTTCACCTTTTGCAGAGATCTGAGCGGTAATCGCGCCTAGATCTTTATTTTGAATGATCTTCCCGATCTGTAGATTCTGAAGATTCGCTTTCACATCATACAACTCACGGTTTTTTCTCCGCATGTCAACTTGCGCTTTTATTCCGGCATTTCCAAGCGTAGAATACAAACTAAGATTGGTGTTTACAACTTTCGTCGTTCCTTTCGCAAAACCTTTGATACTGAAGTGAGAAGGCAAAGAAATATTGGACGGGATCGTGCCTTTTGGAACCAAATTGAAGATCGTTCTTCCAGATGATGCCAATTCGCCGATCTTCAAATCGTAATACAATTGGTCAGGATTCATTGCATTTCGGATTCTTCCTGAGGCATTGACACGCAATTGGTCAAGTCCAGAAACTTTCAGTTCGTTGATCAAAAGGTCATTCACCAAACCTTTTACATTGGCATTGACGGAAAGAATCGCGTTTGGATATTTGTTGAATGGCGCCGTATTTCTAAGCGTTGGAACCAAGTTCAAAATATCAGAAAAACCAATTTTGGAATCTTTGATATTTGCAGAGATCTTGACTGCGCCAGGATTTGCAGATAATTGCTCGATGGAATTATAATTAAGGACAACCTCGTCTCGCAAAATTGTCTTCGGCGTTTGGAGATAAAGGTCTTTCAAATACGCTTCTTTGTCCGAATAAACAAAATCCGTATTGAATTTCTGAATATCCAAACCTCGCGCTTCCTGGATCTCCGCCGATTTCACACTTCCTGCAAAACCATTGTTTTCCATTTTAAAATCGCGAACATCGACATTCAGTTTTCCGAAATTAAGATGGTTGAAGTCCATTCCAGACTTGGTTGGCGCCACTGCTGTATTGTTGTAAGCGACCTTTACATCTTCGAAGATCAATTTTCCGAGAAGGACTTTCATCGCTTTTTCCTGCGTTGTATTTTTCGAAACTTCTGGTGTTTTTTCTTCTTTCGGATTCGCGTTTGAAGCAGGAAGGAACAAGTTGGCGTTGATGTTTGCGCCTGTTAAATAAACGTTTCCAACATCATATGCATTATTTTGAAGGTCGAGATTATTGACTTTCGTGCTTAATTCTTTAAATAAAACTTTAGCAAAAGTCTTTGAATTATCGTCACCGTAATCGATATTGAAATTCGTCAGTTTGATTCCGCTCAAGCCTAATTGCATTGGTTTTTTCTGATTGAGAGAATCTACTTTTTGCTCCACATTTTTGGAAACTTCTTCGATCAGATCCTGTTTCAACTTCAACTTCAAACCGTCAAGATTGATGTCGTTGACTGCGTATTTGTTATTTTGAAGGTCGAAAGTTTTTACTCTTGTATCGAATGAATTGAAATAAACCTTGATGTCATTTTTCGACTGTTGGTCGTTGAATGTAACACCGATATCTTTCAGATTGATCTTATCCAGAGAAATAATAAAAGGTTTGGACGGACTTTCTTCTTTTTCCGAAGTTGCGAACGCATCCATGATATAATCAAAATTGAATTTCCCTTGCGGGTCACGGACCACATTGGCACGAACACCTTCCAGATCAATCGACGTCAAATCTGCTTTAGACTTGATCAATTGCCACATATCCAGTCCGACATCGAATTTTCTCACGGCCAAAAGTGTATCGACTTTCTGACCTTTCAAATAAAGATTTTCGATGACCAAACTGTTTGGAAAACCGATGTAAACCTTTTCCAGACTTACTTTGGTTTTGATCTTCCCTTCTAGGTAGACAATTAATTTATCCTTAATAAAATTCTGAACGAATGGAAGCCTTAAGCTAAAAATCAGCAACACAAAAAAAACCAAAATAGCAATGATGGTTCTAATAAAACGTCTGAACAGCTTCCCTTTATTGAGTTTTTTCAAATCTTAGTAGTTTTACAAAATAGCTTATAGCAAATACCATACTATAACGATATCTCTATGAAATTAAATCAAATTCATAAACGACCCACAATGTACAAATAATTTAATTTCTCGATGATTTTGTATAATTTTACAGGAATATCTATCAACATGAAAGCAGGCATTTTTGCACTCACTTTATTAATTTCCGGATCTTATTCTTCTCAGGTCAAAGACACGTTAGCAGAAAAATTATTGGTCTATCAATTACCGATCGGCGGTTGGGGAAAACAGCTGAACGATGGTAAAGCTGTGAATTACAACTTACCACTGGACAAAACGCTCTCAGAAAAAATAAAGGCTACAGGTGACGAGCATGCCACAATTGATAACAATGCGACGACCAGGGAGATCACGACATTGGTAAAAGCCTATAAAGCCACAAAAAATGCGGCCTATCTTTCTGCTGCGGAAAAAGGGATCCAATATCTACTAATGATGCAATATGAAAATGGTGGTTTTCCGCAATATTATCCCAACAAGTCCATTTACAGAAAGCAGATCACCTATAATGACAACGCGATGATCAACGCTTTGACGGTTCTATATAATGTGTCGCAAGGGAAAAATGACTTTGATGTTGTCAATGCCGAATTAAAATCAAAATCGAAGATCGCGCTTCAAAAAGGAATCGGATCGATCCTTAAAAATCAGGTTTTGCAAAATGGCGTTCCCACAATCTGGGCAGACCAATACGATGAGATCACTCTGCAACCTGCGAAAGCCAGAGCCTTTGAACCAATTTCTTTAGCCACTGGCGAATCTGTAGGAATTGTTAGATTTCTGATGCTTCAAGCAGTAACTCCTGACATTGAAAAATCGGTAAAAAGTGCCATAAAATGGTTCAAAGACAATAAGATCGAGGGCTACAGCTACAAAGTGGTGAAGCAAAATGACAAAACCGTCCGCATATTATCGGAAGAAAAAGGTTCTGTGGTGTGGGCAAGATTTTATGACCTCAAAACCAACAGACCGATCTTTGGCGATAGAGATGGCAGTGTAAAATATAATTATTTTGATATTTCGGAAGAGCGACGCAACGGATACAGCTGGTACATTGACTTTGCAGGTAAATTGATTGAAAAAGAATTCCCTAAATGGCTGACCGCGAATCACCTTTCTGAGTAAGATCTTATTTTAATTAGTGTTAAAAAAATAAATTTATTTGGTACTTAAGAAGTTTTAGTTGTATTTTTGCTAACGCTGTTAGAAAAAAAAAGAAATAATGGGCTTACACGAACGTCGTCAAAGAGAAAAGGAATCTATCCGTGCAAATATCTTGCAGGAGGCTTTCAACTTGGCCAAGACAGAAGGTTGGGCTTCCCTTTCTATCCGCAAGATCGCCGATGCTATTGAATATAGCGCGCCGGTGGTTTACGACCATTTCGAGAACAAGGAAGCGATCTTGTACGAAATTTCATTAAATGGTTTTCATCAGCTTCACATTGAACTATTGAAAGCACAGAAAAAACACGAAACGCCAGAAGATCAGCTGACTGCAATTGTAGATGCTTATTGGAAATTTGCTTTCAAGAATAAGGAATATTACCAATTGATGTTTGGCTTGGGAATGCAATGCAGCGGAAAAGGTCTAATGAAGGAAGAATTCTCCTCATTCCAGGATATGCTTTACGAATCCACTTTGGAAATCATTAATAAAAAAGGGTCTAACCCCGATAATGCCTGCCACTCTTCTCATGCTCTGTTTTCAGCCGTTCACGGATTGATCTCTATTATGATGATGAGAAATGCAGATATCCCTTCTACAATGAATAAAACAACATTGGACGAAACGGTTTCTGCTTTTATAAAATCCTTGTGATTTTTTTTGTGATAAGAAATTAACACTGTTAGGAAAATTAACATTAAATTAATTTTCGTCTATTTTTAATGTTGATCTTAGAAGACTCAAAATTAGACTTAAAACATTAACGCTGTTAGATTTATTAACGCTTTAAAATTAAATTGAAATACAATATCAAAATAACGATTATGAAAACGAAAATCTAAATGTAATCAAATGTTATATTTTTTTGAACAAATAATTAACACTGTTAGTAAATATAACCTTAAAATTAATCAGAACATATCTAACTTAATCTATAATTCAAACTTCAAATGAAAACTATTACACAACTAAAATTTATCGTACTTCTATCGAGTATCATACTTTTACAAAATTGTACAAAGGCGGCAGAAGGCGCAGGCGCATTACCGCCCGCTCCCGAATTGCCAGTTTATACGGTGATCACTTCAAACACTTCAACTTTCCAGGAATTCCCGACTGCCTTAGAAGGAAAAAACAACGTCGAGATCCGATCTCAGGTTGATGGTTATCTGGACAAGATCTATGTTGAAGAAGGTGCTTTTGTAAGAGCGGGACAACCTTTATTCAAAATCGATTCCAGGTCTTATGGCGAACAGGTGAATATGGCAAGCGCCAATCTACAAGCGGCCAACGCCAACATTCAGAAAATGAAAGTCGAAGTTGACCGACTAACCACTCTTGTTGCAGAGAAGGTGGTTTCTGATGTTCAGCTAAAAACAGCAAAAGCCAACTACGCCGTCGCTGTAGCAACAGCAGCTCAGGCAAAAGCTTCTTTGAGCGGTTCCAGAATCACCAACGGATTCACAACTATTACGGCGCCGGTCAGCGGTTATCTTGGAAGAATTCCTTACAAAAAAGGAAGCCTGATCTCCAGAACAGATGCTACGCCACTGGCTTTCGTTTCTGATATCAGCGAAATCTATGCTTACTTCTCCATCAGTGAGATCGATTTTATTGCTTTCCAAAAGAAATACGTTGGTGCAACACTAGAAGAAAAAATGAGAAATATGCCTTTGGTGGATCTGGTGATTGCTGACAACACGACCTATTCCGAAAAAGGAAAAATGAAAATGATCGATGGACAATTTGATAAAAGTACTGGTGCGATTACGGTTCGTGCTACTTTCCCAAATCCGAACGGAACCTTGAGAAGCGGCAACACTGGAAAAGTTAGAATGCCTCAATTATTATCAGATGCAGTCGTTATTCCGCAAGAATCTACTTTCGAAATTCAGGATAAAACTTACGTTTACGTTCTTGGAAAAGACAAAAAAGTGACCAGTAAACCAATTACAATCTCTGGAAAAACTGACAATTACTATTTCATTTCCGAAGGACTTAAAAAAGGTGACCAGATCGTATTCACTGGTTTAGGCAGCTTGAAAGACGGCGCATCCATCAAACCAAAAATGATCTCTTCTGACAGCTTATTGACAGCAACACCTTTATAGTACGTTAAATCGTCGATTTGTAAAACTGTTGAATCGCTGAATTGCAAAACCATTTTACAAATTCACAGTTTAACGGATCAACAAAAAACTAAACTTCTTATGCTAAAACAATTTATAGAAAGACCGGTTCTCTCAACTGTTATTTCGATCATCTTATTATTATTGGGATTACTTTCGGTATTTCAATTGCCGATCACATTATTCCCCGATATCGCGCCACCAAGCGTTCAGGTCACCGCATCTTATCCCGGCGCAAATGCCGAAGTTGTCGCGCGTTCAGTGGCCAATCCTATCGAGGAAGCCGTGAATGGGGTGGAAAACATGACTTATATGACCTCGAACTCCAGTAACGATGGATCGATGACATTGAGTATCTTTTTCAAGCAAGGTTCAGATCCTGACAATGCAGCGGTAAACGTTCAAAACAGAGTATCCAAAGCGATGAGCCAACTTCCGCAAGAGGTTGTTCAGGCAGGGATTTCGACTCAGAAAGTTCAGAACAGTATGATCATGTTTATGGGACTTTCCAGTAACGACCCGAAACAGTACGACGAACTGTTCTTACAAAATTATTTGAAGATCAATGTCATTCCTGAGATCCAGCGTATTCCTGGTGTTGCGCAGGCTCAGGTTTTCGGCGCCAGAGATTACTCGATGAGAGTTTGGCTGAAGCCAGACCGATTGGCTGATAATGGCCTGTCTCCTCAAGAAGTTCTCGCAGCGATCAAAAATAGCAATCTAGAAGCTGCGCCTGGACGATTGGGACAAGGAAGTAAGGAAACTTACGAATACATTTTAAAATACAAAGGAAAACTTAACCAAAACACAGATTACGAAAATATCGTGATCAAATCCAATAACGACGGTTCATTTTTGAGATTGAAAGATGTGGCAAGAGTCGAATTTGGTTCTTACAGCTACACTGCATCCAACAGAGTTGACGGAAAACCAGTTGCTGGTTTCGCAATTCTACAAACTGCTGGTTCCAACTCCAATGAGATCATCACAGAGATCGAGAAGCAAGTTGAGCAAATGAAAACGACGCTCCCTAAAGGTGTGGAACCGATCATCATGTACAATTCCAAAGACTTTTTGGACGCGTCTATCCATCAGGTTGTGGAAACATTGGTGATTGCATTTATCTTGGTTTTCATTGTAGTCTATATTTTCCTTCAGGATTTCAGATCGACATTGATTCCGGCAATTGCGGTTCCCGTAGCGATTATCGGGACATTTTTCTTTCTGAATTTATTTGGATTCAGCATCAATATGTTGACGTTGTTTGCATTGGTTCTGGCGATTGGAATTGTCGTCGATGATGCGATCGTGGTTGTGGAAGCTGTCCATTCCAAAATGGAACACACAGGTTTGCCAGTCGACCAGGCCACCAGAGAATCGATGGGTGAGATTTCGGGAGCCATTATTTCCATCACATTGGTCATGTCAGCGGTTTTCGTTCCGGTAGGATTTATGCAAGGTCCAGCAGGTGTTTTCTACAGACAGTTTGCTTTCACATTAGCCATTGCGATTTTAATTTCAGCGGTTAATGCATTGACACTAAGTCCGGCATTGTGTGCGCTTTTACTAAGTGACCCTCAAGGTGAACATGGTGAACACGGTCAAAAAACTGGATTTGGAGCGAGGTTTTTCAACGCTTTTAATACAAGTTTTAATAATCTGACCAAAAAATATATTTACAGTCTGAAGTTCTTGATCAAAAACAAATGGGTCGGCGTTGGCGGACTTGTATTGATCACCGCTTTTACAATTTTCTTAATTAATAAAGCACCTACAGGATTTATCCCAACGGAAGATCAAGGTTTTGTGTTGTTCGCTGTGAATACGCCTCCAGGAAGTTCATTGGAAAGAACGCACAAAGCGACTTCTCAAATTGATAATATCATTAATAAAGAAGAATCGACAAAGCATCTTTGGGTTGCAGATGGTCTAAATTTCATCAGTAATGCCAACGCATCGCCTTACGCTGCAGGTTTCATTAAGCTGAAAGACCTCGACAAAAGAGGTGCTGTGAGTGACCCAGATCAGATCGCAGCAGCATTGACAGGGAAAGTTTCGCAAGTGAAAGACGCAAGTACATTCTTCTTCAACTTCCCTACTGTCCAAGGTTTTGGTAACGTTTCCGGATTTGAGTTTATGTTGCAGGACAAGACCAACGGTTCTTTTGAACAATTGGGAACTACGACTCAGGCTTTCATTGGAGAATTGATGAAGCGTCCAGAGATTGCGTTTGCATTCACAACTTACGCAGCAGGAAATCCTCAATACACGATTGAAGTGGATGCTGATAAAGCCAATCAATTGGGCGTTTCAGTAACCGACCTGATGCAGACGATGCAGATCTATTATGGAAGTAGTTTCGTTTCCGATTTCAACAGATTTGGAAAATACTACCGAGTAATGGCGCAGGCCGATATTCCTTACAGAACCGACGCCAACTCACTTGAAGGAATCTATGTGAAGAACAACCAAAGCGAAATGGTCCCGGTGAAAACTTTGGTGACCTTGAAAAGAACTTTCGGACCAGAAACGGTGACTAGAAATAACCTTTTCAACGCCGTGACAATTAACGGAACGCCGAAACCTGGTTACAGTACTGGAGATGCGATCAAAGCGGTTGAAGAAACTGCGAAACAATCATTACCAAGAGGTTATGGTTACGAATGGACAGGGATCACGCGTGAAGAGATCAAAACTGGTGGACAAACCGGATTCATTTTCCTTCTAAGTATTTTGTTCGTGTACTTCTTGCTGGCGGCGCAGTATGAAAGTTACATTTTGCCGTTTGCCATTATTTTGACAATTCCGACTGGTATTTTCGGAGTGTATGCTTTCACAGGTTTGGCTGGAATTGATAATAATATTTACGTTCAGGTTGGATTGATCATGCTCGTTGGATTACTTGCAAAAAATGCGATTCTGATTGTGGAATTTGCTGTTCAAAGAAGAAAAGCAGGCAAGACTTTAATTGAATCTGCTTTACAAGCTTCAAGATTGCGTTTGAGACCAATTTTGATGACGTCATTTGCTTTCATCATTGGAATGTTGCCATTGGTTTGGTCGCAAGGTGCGGCGGCAAAAGGGAATCATTCAATTGGAATCAGCACAGTTGGTGGAATGTTCACGGGTGTAGTTTTTGGGATTTTCATCATTCCGGTGATGTACGTGATCTTCCAATACCTACACGAGAAAATGCCAAGCAGAAAGAAACGCAAACTCAAAAAAGAAAAAGCGGCTTTGAATTATATTTAAAACGTCAATCAATATTTGATGCATTGTTTTGGGCAGCTATTTCCGCCTTCCGCTCCCAATCTTTTTTGCTCACGTTTTTAGTTCAAATAGAACGAGCAAACATGCAAAAAAGGATTTCCGCTCAAGTCGGGCTGCACAATATACTATGTTCCAAAACAATGCTTTAAAATAATTTATATAAAAGAAAATAAATGAACATCATCACAAAAATAAAAGAGATTTTGGTATCAACAGCAGTCGTCGCTAGTGCGGTTTCCTGTATGCCAAAATTAGCTTTAGATAAAGTAAGTCCAGAGTTGCCGGAAACTTTCAAGTACACAGCAACAGCGGATACAGCAAGCGTCGCCGATCTGGAATGGAGACAATTTTTCAATGATCCAATTTTGCAAAACTTGATCGAAAAAGGAATCAAAAACAATTACGATCTGCAGATTGCTTTGAAACAAGTGGCTTCCTCGCAGGAACGATTACTTCAGGCAAAATATCTGCAATATCCAGACATCAGTTTTGGCGTTTCGGGACAGATCTCGAAGCCTTCCAAAAACAGTATGAATGGACAAAGTCTTAATTTATTTTTAGGACAAAGTCACGTTGAAGATTACAATGCTGCTTTTAATTTAGGTTGGGAGGCTGATATTTGGGGGAAGATCAAAAATCAGCAGGAAGTTTCCAGAGTTCAATATCTTCAAACTTACGAAGCTTCGAAAGCGATTCAAACACAAGTTGTGGCAGCAATTGCTCAAGGCTATTATAATTTGCTAATGTTGGACAAACAAATGAATGTTGCGAAATCCAACTTGGAACTCAGCAGAAATACATTGGATGTGACGGAGAAAATATGGAAAGGCGGCGAAACGACTTCTTTGGGCGTTCAACAGGCAAAAGCCAGAACAGAATCTACAGAACTTCTGATCACACAATTGGAACAGAATATTGCCATTCAGGAAAATGCATTGAGTATTTTGGTCGGCGAAAATCCAGATAAGATCAGCAGAACAATAGAAATGTCCGATTCATCTTTACCTCAAAATATCTCAGCCGGAATCCCAGCTGCGATGGTTAGCCGCCGTCCAGATGTTCGCCAACAGGAATTGGTTTTGTTGGAGTCCAACTCGATTGTGGGAATTGCTCAAGCGAGTATGTATCCAGCGTTGAAGATCACAGCAAACGGCGGTGTCAATTCATTTAAAATTGATAACTGGTTTCAGATTCCGGCTTCATTGTTCGGGTCGGTTTTGGGCGGCATCACACAGCCGATTTTCCAAAAAAGACAATTGAAAACCGATTTAAATGTAGCTAAGATCCAGAGAGAAAAGAATGTTTTAGCTTTCAGACAATCTGTTCTAAATGCTGTGGGAGAAGTGTCTGATGCTTTGGTTTCAAATGAAAGTTTAAAAGCTCAGGAAGTAAAAGCTTCTGAACAAGTGACGACGTTGAAAGACGGGATCAAAAGTGCCGAACTGCTTTACACAGGCGGAATGGCAAATTATCTGGAAGTGATCACGGCTCAGGCAAATTCACTCCAGGCAGAATTGAATCTGGCCTCTATCAAGAGACAAAGACTCAGCAGTATTGTTGATCTTTATCGCGCTCTTGGAGGCGGATGGAAATAAATAAAGTTTAAGTTATTTTTTGTTAAAAGTTACTTTCGGGTAACAGAAATGGTCGGAAAAGTTCCGGCCATTTTTTTGTTTTGATACTTTGAATCATTAATCAAACAATATTCAGTTTACCAATAAAAAAAGCCATCTCTTTCGAGACAGCTTAATATTATTTTATAAAGTGATTGTCTTATTTCAAAGCACTTACCGCTTCTGCATAATTTGGTTCTTGTCCAATTTCTGGAACTTGCTCTGTGTAAAGCACTTTCCCAGTTTCGTCCAAAGCCACTACAGCTCTGCTCAATAATCCTCTTAATGGAGAATCGCTAAGTGTCACACCGTAATCTTCACCAAAGTTTCCTCTGAAATCTGAAAGGATCTCTACATTATCAAGACCTTCTGCTGCACAAAATCTGTTCAACGCAAATGGAAGATCTCTGGAAACATTGATGACAACGGTATTTTCCAACGAACTAGCTTCTTTGTTGAATTCTCTTGCAGACGCCGCGCAAACGCCAGTGTCGATACTTGGAAAGATATTAAGCAACACTTTTTTTCCAGTGTAATCAGCCAAATGCTTTTCTGAAAGATCGGCACCAACCAATGTAAATTCTTGAGCGATAGTTCCAACTTCTGGCAAATCGCCAACGGTATTGATCGGATTTCCTTTGAATGTAATTTGTGACATTGTTCGTATAATTTATTTCTTCAAAGTTAATGGTTGATTTCTGAATTCTCAAACAATTCATTCTACTTTAATAAAATTTAACTTTTACTATTAATTACAAAAAATTTAATCATTATTTGAACAAAAATCATATTGTGACTGTTAGAAAATCATTATAAAATATGTATTTTTGTGATTCAAAACGAAATAAAATCAACTAAATAATGTCAGAAAAATCAAAAATTATTTACACGCTTACGGACGAAGCACCGATGCTTGCAACACATTCTTTTTTGCCTATCGTAAAGGCTTTCACAGCAGTTGCAAATGTTGACATTGTTGCCAAGGACATTTCTCTTGCAGGTAGAATTCTTGCAAATTTTCCAGAGTATCTATCAGACGATCAAAAGATCGGAGATGCATTGGCAGAATTAGGACAATTGGCTACAACGCCGGAAGCAAACATTATTAAATTACCAAATATCTCCGCCTCTGCACCTCAATTGGAAGAAGCGATCTCAGAATTACAAGCTAAAGGTTTTGCTTTACCAAACTACCCTGCTGAACCGAAAAATGACGAGGAAAAAGCGATCAAGGCTAAATATGCTAAAGTTCTTGGATCCGCAGTAAATCCTGTTCTTAGAGAAGGAAATTCTGACAGACGTGCTCCAAAAGCGGTTAAAAATTACGCTAAAGCAAATCCACACAAAATGGGCGCTTGGGCATCTGACAGCAAAACCGATGTTGCCAATATGGAACAAGGTGATTTCTACGGAACAGAAACTTCTACGACTTTGGAGAATGATTCCAAATTCAAAATCGTTTTCTTCGGAAATGACGGTTCTGAGAAAGTTTTGAAAGACCTTGCCCCCCTTAAAGCTGGTGAAGTGATCGACTCTTCTGTTTTGAACATCAATTCATTGAAAGCTTTTGTTCAGGAAGCAATTGAAGAAGCTAAACAAAGAGGCGTGATCCTTTCTGCTCACCTGAAAGCGACCATGATGAAGGTTTCTGACCCGATCATCTTCGGAGCGATCGTGGAGACTTTCTTCAAAAATGTTTTTGATAAATACAAAGAGACGTTCAAGGAATTGGACATCAATCCAAATAACGGATTGCAAAATCTTTACGATAAAATTGCCGGAATTCCACAAGAAGCAGAGATCAAAGCAGACATCGACAAAACTTTGGCAGAAGGTCCAAAAGTAGCGATGGTAAATTCTGATAAAGGAATCACCAACTTCCACGTTCCTTCTGACATCATCGTTGATGCTTCTATGGCAGCACTCATCAGAAACGGCGGAAAAATGTGGGACAAAGCTGGTGCTGAAGAAGATACTGTTGCAATTATTCCAGACCGTTCTTACGCAGGATT
>Ga0308171_1003416_pt1 | contig 14551 bp, 16 predicted proteins | sample PhyGR1_FD_202135 | JGI IMG/M metagenome (GOLD analysis project Ga0308171, IMG submission 202135) | Phyllosphere microbial communities from UC Gill Tract Community Farm, Albany, California, United States - DLSLSG.R1 | ecosystem: Host-associated > Plants > Phyllosphere > Unclassified | place: USA... | reverse complement strand
GAGAATATCTTTGATTTCCGTCATGAGGTTTTGGAGGTCATGTTCAACAACAAGAAAAAAGCATCATGAATTTTCTAATTGTCTTTATTATTTTTTTTCTGATGGAAGGCTTTACATGGACTGTTCACAAGTATGTGATGCACGGTTTTCTATGGTCACTTCATCGCGATCATCATGACCATAGCAGTGATCCACCTTTAGAAAAAAATGATTATTTCTTTGTTATTTTTGCGATTCCTGCAATTGCACTTATGTATTTCGGGACTATCAATGGTTTTAATGTCTTGTTTTATATCGGACTTGGCATCACGCTGTACGGCATGTCTTATTTTTTTGTCCATGATATTTTCATCCATCAAAGGGTTAAGTTTTTAAAGGATACAAAGAACCCTTATCTATTGGCGATAAGACGTGCTCACAAGCAACATCAACAAAGAAGAAGGCGAATGTTTCGGATTTCTTTGGGTGCCTATCAAATATTTCAAAATGTATTTTAATAAAGATAAAGTCTAATGTTACAGTACACTTATCTACTGATCAATTTCTTTACCGTGATCATCTGTTTCGTTTTTTCTTTTCATCATAAGATCAAATTCAACAGGCACTTTGGGGCTTTTATCAAAGCGTCGTTATTAGTAGGTTTTGTATTTGTTCTTTGGGATATTTGGTTTACCAGACATGGCGTTTGGTGGTTCAATTATCGATATTTAACAGGCTTCAAAATTTCGGAATTACCAATTGAAGAGATCATGTTCTTCATCTGTATTCCATTTTCGTGTGTTTTCACTTATTTCTGTTTGGACAAATTTTTCAAATTGGATTGGAAACCACAGTCTGAGAAAATCTTCGTCACGATCACATCTATTTTATTTGTAGCAATTGCGCTTTATTACCATGACAGGATCTACACATTTGTCACCTTTCTCACATCATCCATCAGTTTATTGCTCTTGTATTTTGTTCTAAAAATCAAATGGATCGGAAAAGCGACGGTTATTTATTTATTGCTGATGCCTGGTTTTTTAGGCGTTAACGGAATTCTGACCGGAACAGGACTAGACTCTCCTATTGTCAATTATAATCCTCAGAATTTCATTGGTTTCAGAATCCTGACAATTCCTATTGAAGATGTTTTCTACGGTTATGAGATGATCCTGTGGAACCTTTTTTTCTTTTATAAATTTAAAGGAAAAGAGAGTGAATCTAATTTAGAGACTACTAGTATTTGATTGTAATTCAGCTATTTGATTGGGGACGGAAATATTTATTAGTGTATAAAATCTATTTAAATGCGATTTCCAGACGTTTGAGTCCTTCGCAAAGTAGTTCTCTTGGACAACCAATATTGATCCTCAGAAAACGTTCACCAGCTAGTCCGTACATTGTGCCTGGGTTGACCCAAAGTTTTTCTTCTTCGAGTAAAAGTTTGGCTAATTCTTCGGAAGTCCTATTCAAAGAACTACAGTCCAGCCAGACTAAATATGTTGCTTCTAATGGAAGAACCTTGATTTGAGATAAATTTTCTTTGATGAATTCTCTGAGATATTGATAGTTTTCAGACAGATAAATTTTCAGTTCGTTCATCCATTCTTTTCCGTTTTGGTAAGCAGCGATCAATGCTGTGGCAGCAATAGGATTTGGATAGCTTGTCTCTTGAATTTCAAATGTTTTATGTATTTTATCTAAAGTATTTTTGTTGTCAGAAATCACATATGAAATTGGTAGACCTGAAAGATTAAAAGCTTTGCAGGGCGATCCGCAAGTAACAGATTCCAGATTGTAATTTTCAGCGATTGATATGAAAGGAATATGCTGATGGCCTTCAAAGACCAGATCGGCGTGAATTTCGTCTGAAACCACCATCACGTGATGTCGTGAGCAGATTTCTGCTAACTTTTCAAGCTCATCCCTTTTCCAAACTTTACCCACAGGATTATGAGGATTGCAGAGTAAGAAAATTTTGGTTTTCGGATGTGAAGCTTTAAGTTCAAAATCTTCAAAATCAATCTGATAATTTCCATTTTCATAAATCAGATTATTTTCTAGAAGACCAACATTGCAGTTTTCTACGGTGTTATAAAAATGATTATAAACTGGCGGCTGAATAATGATATTTTCACCAGACTTAACAAAAGTTCTGACAATAGCAGACAGTGTCGGAATCATTCCCGGACCTGGTAAAATCCATTCTTTACGAATATTATACTGATGAATATCTTTCCACCAATCAATGATTGCATCAAAAAATTGAGGCGGAGTAATGCTATAGCCGAAAACACCGTGAGATACTTTCTTCAAAAGAGCTTCCGTAATTTCCGGGGCCGTTTTAAAATCCATATCAGCGACCCACATTGGCAGAACTTCAGCATCTGTAGTCAAATCCCACTTTACGGAATCGGTTCCTCTTCTGTCGATGATCTCATCAAAATTATATTTATTTGCCATCCCATTTCTATTTTGAATCCAGATATTTTTTAAGGTCAGAAATGCTTTGTATCTTCAACTCATCTGCCTGTTTTTTGCGCATCATCAACGCATAAGAATTATTAAAGCCAAGCGGTTTCAACCACTGAATCCCATATTGTTTTCTGAATTCTGAATCCACAAATTTATAGGTTTTATCGGCACTTTGAGAAACCGTTTGAATGGTTTTTGCTGATGGTTTCAATAACACTAAAAGTCCGGTTCCTGTGTACTCAGGATAGAAATCGATGGCGTCATTCATCAAAGCATCAAAGCAGATTTTTGTTCCGCCCAATCCGGTTTTGGTTTCCACTTTGTAATTGGTGTAGCCTTCAATCAGAATTTTATAAATTTCTGTCAGAATATATTGCTCGCCAAAAATCTTCGAGCCAATCCGAATTGTTGCTCCACTTCCCTTTCTCGGATTTTTGTATAATTGGGTTTTAATTAAAAAATCTTTGGCAATTTTTTCCGGCGTTTGGTTGAGATAATCTGAACGGTAATTCAAATCTGTCATTATCGAATCATTGAATTTCCCCGCAAGCAAATTCAAGGTTTCGTCCAGTTCAGGAAACTTTTCCAATGTTTTGGTTTTGATAATAGGCGCCGCAAAATATGGTGGAAATATCTTTTTGTCATCATCCAAAACGTACAAATCAAACGCTTTGATTCTTCCGTCTGTAGAATATCCGCTGATTAAATCCAATTCACCTTCAAAAGCGGCTTTGTACATCACGGCATCATTTACCACTTTCGGGTTGACATTCAAACCATAAATGGAACGCAAACCTAAATCGCCGTCCTGTCTTCCCATAAATTCAGGTGTAAATCCTGCTTTTAACTTATTATCTGAAACGGAAGTCATCAAATAAACAATTCCAAAAATCATTAAAATTGCAGGAATGATGTATTTTAATTTTTTTAAAAACTGATAGCCAGATTTCTGCAAAAGAGCAATTGTCTGGTCCAGTACAATAGCCAATAACGCTGCAGGAATAGCACCTGCCAAAATCATATTGGTATTATTTAGTGAAATTCCACCGAAGATAAATTCGCCCAAACCGCCTGCTGCAACAAATGAAGCCAAAGTTGCCACACCAACATTGATAACCGCCGCCGTTCTGATTCCCGCAATAATCACGGGCATTGCTAACGGCAGTTCAACCTTGAAAAGCAATTGCTTCCGGTTCATTCCCATTGCTTTAGCAGCTTCAATCACTGTTGGATTAACGCCCGTGATTCCGGTAAAAGTATTTCTAATAATCGGTAAAAGCGCATAAATCAACAAAGCGACAATCGCCGGAGTTGCACCAATTCCAAAAACGGGAATCATAAAACCTAACAAGGCGATACTTGGAATGGTTTGTAAAATTCCGGCAAAACCTAAAACCGGACTTGAAAGTTTTCTTTTTCTGGCAATTAAAATTCCTAATGGTAAGCCTACAATAATCGCTAAAAGTAATGACAAAAAAGTCAATCCCAAATGTTGTACAACCTGAGTCAATAATTTTTCGTGCTGTTCTATGATGAACTCCCAAAGACTTTGCTGCGTCATACGATTTGTAATTTTCGGTAGTCGTTGAATGCTTTAATCAACATTTCGTAAGCATCTGTATTTTTTTCGGCAGAACTTAATTTTTGTAAAGCATTCCAAACACTTGTGTCTTCTGTAAATTTAAATTCATTGATTAAGATTTCTGAATTGATGAAAGATTTGACATCATTTAAACTTGCGACTTTGTATTCCAAAAGCAATCTGTTTTCGGCAAAGAAATCTTTCACAAAATCATTTTCCGGTCGATACAACATTTCCCTTGGAGTTCCGGTCTGAATAATTTTTCCTTTGTCCATTAAACAAATTCTTTGTCCCAGTTCAAAAGCTTCCTGCACATCGTGCGTAACAAGAATGATGGTTTTATTTTTAAGTTCTTCCAGCGATTTGAATTCGGAATGAATATCTGCCTTGGTAATGTTGTCCAACGCTCCGAAAGGTTCATCCATCAACAGAATCGGTGAATTGGCTATCAAAGCCCGGGCAATTCCCACTCTTTGTTGTTGGCCACCACTCAATTCGTTGGGGAAACGGGAAAGTACATCTTCGGAAAGATGAAGCTTGTGCAAAAGCTCTTCTGTTCTTTTTTGAATCTTTTGTTTGTCCCATTTTAATAATTCCGGAACAATGGAGATGTTTTGTCTGATGGTGTAATGTGGAAACAAACCGGAATGCTGCATCACAAAACCGATTCCCATTCTGAGGTCTTCCACTTTTTGGTTACGGATATTTTTTCCATCAATCAAAATATTTCCGGAATCGGCTTTTATGAGACGATTAATCATTTTCAGGGTCGTCGTTTTTCCACAACCGCTGGTTCCCAGAAGCACCAATATTTCCTTATCATTGGATTGAAAAGAAATATCGTGCACTGCTGGTTTTCCGTTGAAATTTTTTGAAACCGATTCTACTGTAATCATAGGCCGTTATTGAGCAAGTCTGATTCCGGTGAACTGCCATTTCAAGCCAGTTTGAAAGAAGTTACGGTACGTATTTCTGCTGTGTCCGATTGGCGTTGCAACAGATGCACCCCGCAAAACCATTTGATTGACCATAAATTTTCCGTTGTACTCTCCTACTGCACCGGCTTCTTTTTTAAATGCAGGATAAGGCAAATAGGCAGAATTGGTCCATTCCCAGCCGCTTCCCCATTCGAAATGATTGGAAGCAACTTCCCATTCCGCTTCCGTTGGCAAACGCATTCCTTTCCAAGAGGCAAAGGCTGAAGCTTCGTAAAAATTGATGTGACAAACGGCGTCATTTAAATCTAATTCCTGCAATCCATTTAAAGTATAATTCATCCATTTCCCGTCAATCAAATGCCAATATAAAGGAGATTTCGCTTCATTCTGTTTCACCCAATCCCAACCTTCGGCGTGCCAATGTCTGAAATCGTCGTAACCTCCAGCCTCCATAAATTCTAGATATTCCGAATTGGAAACTAAACGGTCAGCAATTTCAAAATTATTGAGATACACTTTATGTCTTCCCAATTCGTTATCAAAACTAAAACCTTCACCTTCAAAACCGATTTCGTAAATGCCTTCATTAAATTGAATCATTTCAATATTTTCAGAATGTTCTTTTTTAGAAATACTTTCATTTTTATACTCTGGAAAAAGTGGATTATGACCTAAAATATATTTGATATCAGTCAGTAATAATTCCTGATGCTGCTGCTCGTGATTGAGTCCAAGTTCTAGTAAAGGTTTGATTTCTTCAGTTAAAAATTCGCTTTGAAGAAACTTATCCATTTGCTCATCAACGTATTTTCTGTATTTGTAAATATCAGAAACGGATGGGCGGCTGAGATTTCCACGGTCTGTACGAATTACTCTTGCGCCAATTGTTTCATAATAACTGTTGAAAACAAAATTATATTGAGCATCGAAAACCTGATATTCTGGGAAGTTTGGTTCCAAAATAAACGTTTCGAAAAACCAGGTCGTGTGACCCAAATGCCATTTTGGTGGACTCACATCTATAATTGGCTGAACGACGTAATCTTCGATTTCCAGAGGTCTGCAAATCTCGACAGAATGGTTTCTAATTTCTGAATATTTCTCTGCCCAATTGGTTATGGAATTTGATATGGTTAAAACGGAATTTGTTTTCATTGGAATTTAATTTTAAAATTACATAATTTGCCAAATAGAATCTACAAACCAATTTTTGGAATCGTGTATTTCATCAATGATATGAAATTTGGAGTCCCTGGCGAGTTTGCTGATATCTTCCTGAGAAAATTTTTGTGAGATTTCCATATCGATCAACTCATATTCTTCAAAGCGAAAAATTTGGTTACCAATGTGGACATTTTGCTCCGTCAAACTTACGAGATAACTTTTGCAAGCGCCTGAGATTGGGTCATAGGTTTGGTAATGTTGGAAATTCAAAACATCGAAATCAGCCTCCAGTTCGCGGTTCATTCTGATGAGAAGATTAAGGTTGAAGGATGATGTGATGCCTGCTTCGTCATTGTAGGCATTGAGAATAGTGTGTGGATTTTTCTTGAGGTCGAAACCAACCAGAAGAATATCGCCACGATTGAGTTTCCTCCTCAGTTCCCGGCAGAAATGGTAGGATTCTTCCATGTCCATATTTCCGATATTTCCGCCTAAAAAGAGAACCACTTTTCTTCTTTTCGAAATGGACATTGCTTTGTCGAGCATATCAAAATAATCGCCCTCCAAGGTTTTGATCTCTAAATCTGGCAAATCTCTGCTGAACTTCCCACTTAATTCTTCAAGAATATGGCCTGAAATATCGATTGGCATATAAGTGAAATCAATATTTTTCTTGGTCAGATGTTCCAGAAGGTAAATCGATTTCATTGCATCTCCGGCTCCCAATTCTATTAGGTCAAAAGGCTTGTTATCTATCAAAATACTTTTTGCTAAAAGCTCTGTTTTATTTTTGAAGATATCCAGCTCACAATCGGTCAAATAATACTCAGGCATATTCATGATCTGTTGGAAAAGTTGATCACCTGCTTTATCGTAAAAATATTTTGAATGTAGTCTTTTTGGACTGCTTTGTAAGCCTTCAATAACGTCTAAAAGAAAAGTTTCCTTGGAGTCATTTTGCGTCTGAAACTCTGTTTCCACCTGTGAATTCATAAGTATTATTGTTTTTGGTTTTTAGAGAACTACAACTATCTTGCCGACAGCGGAATTACTTTAACTAAAAATTTTGGGCTTATAAAATTTGATCAATTGTAAAGACTTTTTTGATCTCCTCATGGATCTCTACATTTGCAAGCAACCGATCCTTTTTATTTCTATCTCTTTTTGTAGAAACGATTTTCAATCCTTCGGTTTTCTGTTTGTTCTATGGTCAAATTCTTTGGTCCGCCAATCTGTACAAGATTACTGTTCTCATAATTTTAAAAATTGTTTTCCTTTACGTTGTTGAAGATATATCTGAAAATTTTCCAGTCGCTTCCTTCTTTTCGAAATACAAAAAAATCCCTACTCGTCTTTTCTAGTTTTGATTCGTTTTCGACATTTGTTTCTGTCGTTTTTGCTTTCGCCTCTACAAATGCATGATTTTCATTAATATCGATTTCGATGTCATCGAATTGGATCTTAAAATCTTTATTTGAAAAAAAAGCAGAACTCGATTTTCCGATTTGAGCTTTTGTCAACGTTCCGAAATCCGAAGGCATGAAAAGACAATCATCTGAATAAAAGGATAATATCCGATTGATATCACCCGAATTGATTGCCGTTGCAAAATTTTGAATATGCTCTTGTAATATATTTTTATGCTGACCCATTATTTCTAAATTTAAAATGATCTCGTGTATGAATACATTTGTTTGAATTCTGATACAAAATTGAACATCTTTGAAGTAAACCATCAATGAACAAATACAAGAATTACCATTGAACTAGTTTAAGTTTTTGAATAGAAAGAGAGCTCTTTTTGTTCTTTTGTCAACAGATATTTTAGTATGATTGTCCGCTGAGAACGTAAAATTGGAAAAGTGAAGATCGGATCAAATTGTTTTAGAACACTTCAAAGACTGTTTATTCTTATAAAAATTATGAGTTTGAGAGGCAGTAGATTTCTTAATTGTTTGATAATTTTAAAATAGTCCAATGATAGATAAGAAGTTAGATCAGAATTGAATTGATAAAGATCATACTCGAATATATTTTTGAATTTTTACTTTCACTTTACGGGTTCCCGTTTTTTACTTTCAAAGCCTTTTTATATATTTAACCTCAGTTATATTTCAGTATTGAATATGAAGTAAAATGTATAGGCTTTTTCAGATATCCAAAAGCGTATTTTTTTTATAATGTTAAAACATAACCAAGCACAATATTTATTTTATGGCAATTAATTTACAAAAAGGTCAAAAAATTGACATCGGATTAACTAAAATGACAATCGGTCTTGGCTGGGACCCAAACGAAGGAACTGGTCATGACTTTGACTTGGATGCATCAGCGATAATGATCGATTCCAATAGAAAACTAGTGGGAGAAGATTATTTTATTTTCTATAATAATTTGAAATCTCCAGATGATGCACTTACTCACACAGGCGATGATCCCACAGGTGGAAACAGCGATGGTGACGATGACGAAGCCATTATAATTGACCTTGAAAAAGTGGATCCGCGAGTAGAGGAAATCCTGTTTGTCGTTACAATAGAAGACTTTGAAAGAAGAAAACAAAACTTTGGACAGGTACGCAATTCGTACATCAGAATTGTAGATAATTCTAACAACGAAGAGATTGCAAAGTATGAATTGGATGAGGATTTTTCCATAGAAACCGGCGTTGAGTTCGGACGACTTTATAAAAGAAACGGCGCTTGGAAATTCGAAGCATCGGGTATTGGCTACAAAGCAGACCTTGGCTTTTTCTTGGAGAAATATTATAACGGATCAATCATAAAATAACAGTATGGCAATTAATTTACAGAAAGTTACCATAGAGAAGCAGGGTGACACGCATTCTATCGATCTTACAAAAAAAGATAGCAACAAGGAAATCATCATCAACCTGAATTGGTCGCAAGGTGAAACCAAAAAAGGCTTTTTTGCAAGCTTGTTGGGTGGAAACAGCGCGATCGATCTAGATCTTGGTTGTTTTTATGAACTGGCCGATGGTTCAAAAAATGTGATCGATGGTGTTCAGTTTTCGAAAGGAAACGGCGGACCTAGAGACAGAAAAACGCGTCAGGGAAGATATACAGATGCGCCGTGGATCTGGCATACAGGCGATGACAGAGGTGCCGCGGCAGGATCAGGAGAAAACATCATCGTGAATCCGAATAACAGCATCAAAAGAATGGTCATCTATTGTTTCATTTACGAAGGTGTTGCAAAATGGGCAGAAACCAACGGTGTTGTGACCATCAAAGTATCAGGTAATCCAGATATCGAAGTTGAAATGGGAAAACAGAACGACACCAAAAAATTCTGTGCAATAGCGGAGATTCTCTTTTCGCCAACAAGCTTGCAGGTGAAAAAACTGGTGACATTCCATAATTCACACAGCGATTGTGATAGGATGTACAACTGGGGAATGCAATGGGCAGCTGGATCTAAATAATTTTTTGTGGAAATAGCCATAGATTCTTACGAGCATTTTTCCTTTGACCTTTGGCTGACGTTGATCAGATCGAATCCCGATTTCAAATTCAAAAGAGATTCTTTATTCAGAGATTTTTTTTCGATTGAAAAAGAGATGGATGAAGTCAGAAAAGTGATCAGACATTATGATGTCCTATTCAATAAGATTTCTGAAAAAACGGGTAATCATATCGAGAGAGAAGAAGTTTTTCTTTTGATGTTAGACGCTTTAGGTAAGGAAATTGATGCGATTGATGAAAATCATTTAAAGTCGTTTTTTCAGGAGGTAGATGATTTATTTTTGAATAATATGCCCGTTCTTTTATGGGAAAATATCGAGGAAATATTGATCAAGATCAAAGAAAAAAACAAAACTGTCAGCATCTTGAGTAACACAGCCTTTATTCACGGCGACTCATTGAGGAAAGTTTTGGAACATCTTGGTCTGGCTCAGTATTTTTCTTTTATGATCTTTTCTGATGAAGTCAAAGCTTCGAAACCGAATCTTCAGGTTTTTGATATGGTTTTTAAGAAGATCAATGAGTTTAGGAAACTCGATAAAGAACAGATTTTGCATATCGGCGACAACAAAATTGCGGATTATGACGGTGCAAAAACATTTGGGTTCAACTCAAAATTGGTGAAATTTTAAAAAAGTTATGAAGAAAAGATATAGTTTACATAAAATTGAAAGTGAACTTAAAAGCCCTTTTGACGAGGGAAGTTACAGCAAATTCAAGTTTGGGGACACTTCTGTTGCAAGACATTTTGCAGAGGAATTATTCCACGGTTTTATTTCCGAATTTAAAGATGAATTACTACAGCAGGAAGAAATCATTTTGTTCCCAAGTCCTTATCATTCCATCCCGACGGCTTCTAATTTTCTCTGCACCTACTTCAAAGAGCAGCTGAACTATTTCCTTTTCGAGAATGGGAAAGCGGCTTGCCTGGAAGGTAAGATCCACAGAAAACAAACCTATGTGGAAGATTACGGCAATATGAGTTATGAGGAACGTATCAATCTGATTTCGAATGACACTTATTACATCGATAAAAGCTTTGTGGATGGGAAATTCTGTCTTTTTATAGACGATATCAAGATCACAGGAAGCCACGAAAATACGGTTGATAAAATCTTGAAACATTATGGCGTGAATGGCGAGTTTATTTTCGTATATTTTGCTGAATTAATAAACAAAGACATCCATCCGAAAATCGAAAATCATTACAACTATTTCAATGTAAAGACGACAGAAGATCTGATCGAGGTTATTAATGGAAAAGATTTTCATTTTAATACAAGAATAACCAAATACATTCTGCTGATGCAGGATCTGGATTTTGGAAAAATTTATGATAACATCTCAGAAGTGAAAAGAAACGAGATCCTGAGTTTGGCAATCAGTAACAATTACCATCTGGTAGACGAATACAAAGAAAATATTATCAAATTAAAAAATAAATTACAATGGCGATCAACTTACAAAAAGGACAAAGACAAAACATTAATGCACCAAAATTCACTATTGGATTAGGCTGGGACGCGAACAATTCTTCTACTGGAGGCGCTTTCGATCTAGATGCTTCAGTTTTTGTTTTGGGCGAAAATAAAAAAATAGTTTCTGACGAGTTTTTTGTTTTTTACAACAACTTGCAAACACCGGACAAATCTGTGACACACACAGGTGACAACCTAACTGGAGACGGCGATGGCGACGATGAGCAAATTAAAATTGACCTTACAGGAATCGATCCAAGAGTTAAAGAAATCATCGTGGTGGTGACAATTCACGAAGCAGATTCTAGAAATCAGAACTTTGGTCAGGTTAGAAATTCTTTCATCAGAGTTTTCAATACTGATACCAATGAAGAGATTTTAAAATATGAATTGGACGAGGATTTCTCAATAGAAACGGCTGTAGAATTCGGTAGAGTTTATGAGAAAAACGGCGAATGGAAATTCGAAGCGGTAGGAAACGGACAAAGAGACGGATTAGAAAAATACCTAAGCTTATATCAATAATGGATTTACCACAGGTTAATAATACAGTCATTGATAAAAATGGCAATGTAGATCTGGCTCAGCTGGCAACTACAGATGTTCAGAAATACGACAGCCTTTCTGGTTCTATTGACGAGCAAAATCCGAATTCTATCATCAACTTCGGATCAGAATTGCAGAATTCTTTAGCCAACCAGAGTGATTCTTTCCTTAATAATGTCAGAAAGTCAAATTCAGGCGAAGTTGGCGATTTGATCAACAAGTTATTGGTCGAACTCAACTATGTGGATGTCGACGAAATCGAAGGAAGTTCTATGAAAAAATTTCTTAAGAAGATTCCGTTTTTAAATAAAATGGTTTCATCTGTAGAAACGCTTTTTGTGAAATATGACAAGATCGTCAATAATATCTCTGATATTTCTAATAAAGTCAATGCAGGTATCATCAATTCTACTAAGGATAATGCAGTTCTGCAAACGATTTTCACCAGCAATATAGAATCTGTAAAAAAGATCGAGGATTACATCATCGCAGGAAGCATCAGAATGCAAAAGTCCAGCGAGGAATTGGCATTGATGGAAATTAATGCTGCCAATTATCAGGATTATCAGATCTCCGACAAGCGTGATTTTATCAACAGATTGGACAGAAGGTTGGCAGATCTCAAAGTGGTTCGCTTTATCATTTTGCAGTCTTTGCCACAGATCAGATTAATCCAGAACAACAACGTCTCTATTGCAGAAAAAGCGCAGACTATTTTAACAACTACCCTTCCGGTTTGGAAAAATCAGTTGACTTTGGCCGTTGCCATGCACCGTCAGCAGCAGAATATTGACATTCAGAAAAAAGTATCATCTACTACGGAGGAGATTCTGAGAAAGAATGCGCAACGATTGCAGCAAAACACCGTGGATGTTGCCCGTGCAAATGAGCAGACCATTGTTTCTGTCGAAACGTTGAGAGAAACAACCAGTTCATTGATCAATACCTTGAATGAAGTGAAACAGATCCAGCAACAAGGTACACAACAGAGACAACAGCTGGATGTAGAGTTGAAAACCCTTGAAGATACTTTAAAAAAGCAAATTCAAAATTCTTAAATAACAATTGAGTCCAGAGCAGAATATTTTAAAGAACAGTAAAAAAAGAATACAGAAACTAAAGCTTCTAAGTAAGTTTTTTCAGAAGGAAGATCTGATCAATATCATCATAAAAACGGAAGTGATACAATCCTACTTTGAATCCAAATCCATTGCTGGTCTGGACATCAATAAGTTGGAATTGTTTCACATCCAGTATACTGATAGTCTGATCGTCCTTCTTGATAAGATCAAAAAACAAAAGGAAGCTGGGATTCTTACGGCTTATAAGGAGATCGATGCCAATGAGGATTATATCGCAGGATTTATCTCTCAGGAAAAAGGCGGCCGCGATTTCAATACTGAAAGAAAATATCAGAATGCTTTGGTATCAGACTTTTTAAGATCAATTTATGATAATCTGACGGATGTCAGAAAATCGGTAGATTATAAAAAAGTTCGGGAACTTTCTAATATTTACGCTCAAGATTATTACAGAAAAGAAGCAAAAATAGACTGCTTGCTCAGTTTGCCCGATGTTAAATATTATGAATTCGATAATGTAGATATCGAGCGGAAGTTATTAGGAAAACTGAATGCTAATAACTTTAAAATCCGGTTTGTCTGTGGTTATATCATCAGCAATCAGATCTTTGAATTGTTCAGGATTGTTGACACCAATGAAGATTTTATCTGGAATCTGCAGACGAATGGATTTTATCTTCTGGCAGAAGATATTGGGTTGTTACTGGATCGTTCTCCTAATACGTCTTCAAAACGATCGATCGTAACTGAGCTCAGAAACAGGAATGAAGAACTTAAAACTAAAGCTGACAGTCTAAAAACCGAACTTCCGGAAGAGGTGATCACGCTTTTAGAAAAGTATAAAGAGACTTTGGACAGTCAGGAAGTCCTGAACCAAGTGATAAGCATTGATGAAGAACTGAGTATTCTTAACTCGATGCTGAATTTAAATTTAAATAATAAAATACAATAAAAATGGCAATTAACTTACAGAAAGGACAAAGAATAAGTCTGGTAAAAGAAAACGGAACAACCTTACAAAATGTTTGTGTAGGCGTTAACTGGGGCGCAATCGAAAAGAAAAGCTGGCTGGGAAGCGTGACAAAAGAAGCAGTAGATCTGGATGCAAGCTGTATCTTGTTTGATGATGCGAAAAACGTTTTGGATATTGTTTATTTCGGACAACTCAAATCGAAAGACGGTGCTGTAAAACACAGTGGCGATGACCTTACAGGTGACTTGTCTGGCGACGATGGATTGGATAACGAGATCATCACTTTGGATTTTTCTAAATTGAGTTCCAATGTGAATTACGTTGGTTTTGTACTTAACAGCTACAAAGGACAGGATTTCGGAACAATTCCTTTCGCGTCTATCAGAATTTATGAAGGAACACCTACAAGAGTTACAGAGGTGTTCGCAACTTACAATATTGCAAAAGGTGATAATTTCGGCGGTCACGTGGCGATGGTGATGGGCGTTTTCTACAAGAAAAATGGAGAGTGGAAATTCAATGCGATCGGAGAACCTACGAGAGATAAAAAACTGCAGGAAACAGTGGAAACTGTAAGACAGAATTATTTATAATTCGTTTTGATTTCAAAATAAAATTTAATTGAAAAACTAATAACCATGTCAATCAATTTACAAAAAGGACAAAAAATAGACCTTAGAAAAAGCACTGGAGAAGCATTGACCAATTTTTGCGTCGGCGTAAACTGGGGTGCCATAGAAACTACAAAAGCTGGATTTTTAGGTTTCGGGACCAAGAAAGTTGTTGAGGATGTAGACTTGGACCTTAGCTGTGTCATGTTGAATCAGAACGGAGATCTTGTAGACT
>Ga0308171_1003414_pt1 | contig 14561 bp, 13 predicted proteins | sample PhyGR1_FD_202135 | JGI IMG/M metagenome (GOLD analysis project Ga0308171, IMG submission 202135) | Phyllosphere microbial communities from UC Gill Tract Community Farm, Albany, California, United States - DLSLSG.R1 | ecosystem: Host-associated > Plants > Phyllosphere > Unclassified | place: USA... | reverse complement strand
CTCTGCAGTAGATGGAGTAGAGCCTCAGTCTGAAACAAACTGGAGACTTGCTGACAACTACAAAGTTGCAAGAATGGGATTCGTAAACAAAATGGACAGACAAGGTGCTGACTTCCTTAACGTGGTAAACCAGGTTAAGACAATGTTGGGATCAAACGCAGTTCCAATCGTTTTACCAATCGGTGCTGAAGAAGATTTCAAAGGTGTTGTAGACTTAATTAAAAACAGAGCGATCATCTGGGATGAAGCTGGACAAGGTGCTACTTTCGAGGTAGTTCCAATTCCGGAAGATATGAAAGATGAAGTTCTGGAATATAGAGAGAAATTAGTTGAAGCAGTAGCAGATTATGATGATACTTTGATGGAGAAATTCTTCGAAGATCCAGATTCAATTTCTGAAGACGAAATCAACGAAGCTCTTAGAAAAGCTACTATCGATTTATCTATTATCCCAATGACTTGTGGTTCTTCATTCAAGAACAAAGGAGTACAGTTTATGTTGGATGCAGTATGTAAATACTTGCCTTCTCCATTAGATAAAGATGATATCAAAGGTACTGACCCAAGAACAGATGCTGAGATTTTCAGAAAACCAGACGTAAACGAGCCTTTCGCGGCTTTAGCATTTAAGATTGCTACCGATCCTTTCGTAGGAAGATTGGCATTCTTCAGAGCATACTCTGGAAGACTAGATGCAGGTTCTTATATCTTGAACACTCGTTCAGGAGATAAAGAAAGAATCTCTAGAATCTATCAGATGCACGCTAACAAGCAAAACCCGGTAGAATATATTGAAGCTGGTGATATTGGTGCTGCGGTAGGTTTCAAATCTATCAAAACTGGTGATACGATGTGTGACGAGAAAAACCCAATCGTTCTAGAATCGATGGTTTTCCCTGATCCGGTAATTGGTATCGCTGTTGAGCCTAAGACTAAGGCTGACCAAGATAAAATGGGTAACGCTCTAGCTAAATTAGCTGAAGAAGATCCTACATTTACGGTTAGAACAGACGAGGCTTCAGGACAAACGATTATCTCTGGTATGGGTGAGCTTCACTTAGATATCATTGTTGACCGTATGAGAAGAGAATTCAAAGTTGAAGTTAACCAAGGTCAACCTCAGGTAGAATACAAAGAAAACTTAACAAAAGTTGCTCAGCACAGAGAAGTTTACAAAAAACAATCTGGTGGTAAAGGTAAATTTGCGGATATCGTATTTGAACTAGGACCTGCTGAGGAAGGTAAAGTTGGTTTAGAATTCATCAATGAGATCAAAGGTGGTAACGTTCCTAGAGAATTTGTTCCTGCTATTGAAAAAGGCTTTAAAGCTGCAATGAAGAACGGTCCTTTGGCTGGTTTCGAAGTTGAAGGTATTAAAGTTACTCTTAAAGACGGATCTTTCCACGCAGTGGATTCTGATGCTCTTTCTTTCGAATTAGCTGCAAAATTAGGATTCAAAGAAGCGGGACGTGCTGCTAAGCCAGTAATTATGGAGCCTATTATGAAATTGGAGGTTGTAACTCCGGAAGAATATATGGGTAACATCATTGGTGACCTTAACAAGAGAAGAGGTACAATCAGTGGACAAGAAGAAAAGAACGGTGCCGTTGTTATCAAAGGTTCAGTTCCATTGTCTGAAATGTTTGGATATGTAACTACTCTAAGAACACTTTCATCAGGAAGAGCTACTTCTTCTATGGAATTAGAGAAATACCAGGCTACTCCTCAAAACGTTGCTGAAGAAATCATTGCTAAAGCAAAAGGTTAATTTTTTAAAGTACAAGAAATGTCACAAAGAATCAGAATAAAACTAAAATCTTACGATTACAACTTGGTAGACAAGTCTGCTGAGAAAATCGTAAAAACGGTAAAGGCTACTGGTGCTGTTGTAAACGGACCAATTCCATTGCCAACGAATAAGAGAATCTTCACAGTATTGAGATCTCCGCACGTAAACAAGAAAGCAAGAGAGCAGTTCCAATTATCAGCTCACAAGAGACTAATGGATATCTACTCTTCTTCTTCTAAAACTGTTGATGCTCTAATGAAATTAGAACTTCCTTCAGGAGTTGACGTTGAAATTAAAGTGTGATAATTAAGCCTTTGGCTTATCATCTTACATATAAATCCCTTTTCGAAAGAAGAGGGATTTTGTTTTTATAAAGTGATTATTTACTCTGTGTAAACTCAAATATTCACAAATAGGAATGATGCATGACCTTATTTATTAATATTTAGGGGCGTATTACTTCGGCGGAGTTTTTGATTGAATATCATTACAATTAAAATAAAAAAATGGCTAATTCAGATAAAAGTATTTTTGAGAAATTTTCAGACTGGTCAACAAAATTTACAGGAAGTTCTTATGCTTTTATAGGAGCTGTAATTATCGTGTTAGTATGGGCAATTTCGGGACCTATTTTCAACTATTCCGAAACCTGGCAGTTGGTTATTAATACAGGAACGACGATTATTACTTTTCTGATGGTTTTTTTAATTCAGAAGGCTCAGAATAAAGATTCAAAAGCGATTCAGATTAAATTGAATGAATTAATAGCAGCTAATGAAAAAGCGAGCAACAGAATTGTTGATATTGAAGATTTAACAGAAAAAGAACTCGATCAGTTGCATTGCTATTACGAAAAACTTGCGGATTTTGCAGAGGAAGATGATGACATCCATACGTCACATTCTATCGATGCGGCCCAGCGAAATCAGGATCATAAAGATAGGGTCTTCAGGAAAAGACATGAAGAGTGGTTACAACAACAGAAACAAAAAAAGGAATCAATTTGATTCCTTTTTTATTTTTAACTGAAAGATATTACTTCATAAAATAATCGAAATAGGAACAGCTTCCCATCAGACTTTTTGCGGTTTCAGTTTGTGCATATTGAGTTTTCAACATTGCAAAATAGGTTCTGTATTTCTGATTTTTAATCTGATCCAGATTCTTTTGATAAACGTCACTTTTCTCGCTGTACTTAGGATCTGAATAATCAACTTTCGAAGGATTCTTAGCTTCATACTGATAATATTTTCCCTGTTCAGCACTTGCCATTTGGAAAAGCACTCTTGCTTTTTGTTCTTGGTTAGTTGAAGCATCCAAGGCTTTTTTATAATAATTGATAGAAAGATCAAAATTATCGGGTTCGATATAGGTTCGATCTAAGAAATTCTTGTAGTAATATTGGTAAGGATTTTTACGATCGGTGCTCCAAAAATCATATTTTCCACCATTGGTATTGTCGATATCCATTACAAATAACTGTCTGTAGTATCCTAGAACCGAAGTATTATATAATAAATTCCCGATCAACTGATTCGCTGTTGCAGATTTGTCATCTTTTCCTGTTCCAATCTTTTTCAGTTGAATGAGCGCATCTGCTAATTCCAGTTTATTCATCGTTGGTTTAATAAAAGGAAATTGTGAATAATCTTCTTTTTCCATGCTTTCCTCTTCTGAACTTTGATAGCTTTCCCAAACATTATGACCGAAAACCAAATCAGAAATATGATTAAATCCGTTATAAACATCAGAGGTATATTTAAGAGGAGTTTGTTTTTTAGCATCATAATTCCATTCCGATCTTGGAATTCCTGTGAAACTTTGAGCTTTTGAATAATATGATTTAGCTTTATCAAAATCAGCCTGTCTCATTGCTCTGTCACCATAGATTACAGCAAAAAATGCATCAATATTTCCTACATCATTAAAGTTTTTGGCAATAATCTGTTGTTCAAATTGTGTCTTATTTGGTTTTCTGTAAAAGTCTTCCACACTTTTTACCAGACTTGAATTCGGATTATATTGAAGATCAGATAATTTATTATTCATTAAGAAAGATTTTCCGTCTTCGCCCTGTAGGAAATAACGATTCGCCAGAACATCTTTTAAAAAGTCTTTGGTAGAAGGAACTTCACCATAATAATCATATTCATTGGTTTCTGTACTGTCTTTTTTAACTTCCGGTTTATCAACAAAATATTCTGCATAATCTTTCATTAAATGATCTTCAAAAGCAGCATCGATTTTGGGTTGGGAAACAATATCATTCAGCACTTTCATTCTTTTGATCTGTTCCTGATATTCCGGATTATTCGTTTTAATATAATTTAAAATTTCGGTACTCGCTTTGTAATCTTTCTTCAGAAATTTAAGATAAGCATCTGCAATCTGCCAATATTCATCTTTCGATTTTTCTTTGGTTTTCGCAGTGAATTTTTCTAAATCATCCAGATAGTCTTTTGTCTTATCATCGTAATAGTAATTGGTTTTGGTAAAGACAGGAATTCTGTTAGGATTGTCTAATAATTCATCATCACTTTGATCGGCTTTGATTTCTTCGGGAGTTTTATCTTTCATCCCAAAAAGTCTTCTGAAGAATCGTACGATTTTCTGCCAGAAAGAAAGTTCTTCTTTTTTTTGTTCAGTAGCTGTCTCAGCTTTTGTCTGATCTGATGTTTTTGTGGAATTATTAACCTGAGGCGTTGATTGATCATCAGTATTGGCATAGTAATAAATGGGAAGATAATTCCTTTCCAATTCATTGATGCTTCTCACCGCCATTACTTTAAGGATTTCCGAATCGGGATCAATTTCATACATCTTTTCCATGATCGGAATCGGGTTGTTGAAATCTTCATATCCTAAAAGAAAATACGCCATATTTTTCTCGTCGTTCGTTCCGGCTCTCTTTAAAATATTATTAAAAGAAGCAGTATCCGAAAGTTTCATTGAAACAAAAGCCGATTCTTTACGGCTTCTGCTGTCTTTAAAAACCTGGAAGAAATTCCAGTTGGCATCATTGTTCATTCCTAATCCTCTTTGCGCTCCCGCAAGCTGATCCAAAGCCATGATGTAGGGAGCGCCTTTCAGCTTTATAGGTAGAACATAGGTTTTGAAGGCCTGAGCCGCTGCATCATAATTTCTTGTATAATGATTGAAACGAACCAACTGAAAACCGTAACGTTGCTTGATTTCAGGGTTTTTAGTGGCGTTATACAAAGAGGTTAATGCTGCAATTGTTTTATTATAATCGAGATTGGTAGCGTTTTTATCGGCAGTTGATCGCTCATAGTAAAATGAATCAGGACTTTCTACATAATTGATTCTCATGTACGGCTCCAGATATTTTGCTTCGATCAGATAATCAATTCCTTCATGATATTTTTGATAAAATCCGGAACCTTGTTTTATCAGTAATTGATTGGTCGGAGTTCCTTTTTTTAATGCATTCAGATCATTGATGTTCATTTTATTCACCAAATAATCGGTTTCTGCATAGCTTAACTGATTGTTAAAGAACTTTTTCCACGAATCAATATTTTCATCAGGAATCTGTGAAGCTTTAAAATCTGTGTAAAATCTTGTCGAATAGCTGTGAAGAAACGGTAAATAAGATTTATCCTTAATGATACTTTGAGTAAACAAATTAAAATATTCATAATCTGGATCCGACCACGCACAGGCTTCGGTTTTCGTATAAAACAGCGATAAAACTGCCAGTGAAAGAATGTACTTTTTCATATTGTTGATGGTGTTTTTGGTGTGTGTAGTTTTAATATTTGTACGGAATTTTAAAAATTAAAATTCTGCTCAGTAACAAATTTACTATCTAATTGATAATAAACGATATTGAAATGCTTTATTTTTTTCTCCAGAAAATTAATAACATCTTTTAACTGATCATCAGAGATTTCTTCTACTTTTATTCTGAAGCCTTTATTCATATAATTTCCAAAATAGAAACCGTCTTTAAGGATTTCAATTTCTTTATCTGATATTTTTTTGAAATTAATATTTTCTAAATCTTTTTCAGATAAAGCATTAATCAGCTTATGTTTTCCTAAATGATTCGTCACAATTCCCCAGGAATAAATCGGAAGTGCCACTTCCATACTCTTAATAGGATATTTATCAATTTCCGACAAATAACTTTTTAAAATAGTAACATCCAAAATTGAATTTTTATCCGAATTTTTCAACGGCGAAGAAGTGGAGTAGCACATCAGATAAACTTTTTCGACAGGCGGAATTCCTGTCTGATTTTTATCTTTTACCTGATGGAGACGAAGCGTGCAAGTAATGTGTTTTTGCGAAATCTTTTTTAATTCTTTCAGAAATGTGAAGTAATCATCTTTTGTTCCGACGGTCCAGTCGCAGTCAATCTGGATTTCATCGTTGGTCTTTAAATGATATTCGGACGTTTTCTTTTGAATTAAATCATTAATATGTTGGGCCAGAAAAGTAATTTCCTGCTTGCTGATGTAGAGAAAAGTTCGGTTGGTTATAAAAATGGTCGGAACAATCTGCTTGTCTGTTTCAAAACTCTTGTCTTTTGTAATGACTCCGACAGGCTGAAATTTTCCATTAATTTTATCAATATCAAAAAAACGTGTATATAGATAAGGATCATTTGCTTTCTGTAAAACTTCTTTTTCTTTTTTATCTAATGCGAGTTTTGTTTTCCAATAATAGAATGTGTATTGATGGGTTTGCTTTTTATTGCAGGAAACGGCAAAAAACAAGATGAAAAGGAACTGTAAAGTTTTCATTATTTGTATAATTTGCTTCCGCAGTCACAGTTTATTTCTGCCAATTCGGAAACGGGACAGCAGTCATCAGATTTTTTAATTTTTCCTTTTTCGTCGGTAAGGTAAATTTTTTCTTTATTAAATTTCACATAAAAAGTTTCGTTGTAAGTTTTGAAATGAACTTTCATTACATTCGGATTGTATTTTCCAGCATTGATTTCTTCTTTTGTTTCCGTTCCGTCTGCCTGATTAATTTGAACGAAACCAAAATAGATATCACCATTGCTTTTTGCATTTAAATAATATGAAGGAGTTCCCGAACCGCTGGCTCCATCTTCAATATTAAAACTTCTTTTCCCAGTGAATGGTGCTTTAGATTGAGCAAAAGATAAAATGCTGATGCATAAAATAAATAAACTAATAACTTTTTTCATGACCGAAATTTTTCAAAATTAAAAATATCTCAGCAAAAATTAAACCGTAAAATCACGGTGTGTACTTTTAATAAAGACTTTTATCTGAAAAATTTGAAAAACAAAAAACCATCTCAAAAATGAGATGGTTTCTAAATTACTAACAATTTTATTTTAAAATACGGTTGCCGCCAATTGGATTCTCGCAAACTTATTCGCAGGATTCCACATCGCCATCATAGAAACAGGCAAACTGTAATGTTCTGTGATTTTCAGAGATTTGGTTGCTTTCACACCCACATTTACGATGTCGAAGCTGTTGGTTCCGTTTCCGTACAGAAATCTTTCATCATTTAAAGCAAAACCTGCTCCTACAAAAGCATTAAGATTTACGTTTTTATCTTTAATCACCGGATAGCTTACCTGAACGTATGTGGAATATTTATTCTTTTTATAAGTCCCGTCCGGTTCCAAAACTACTTCTCCGGCGTTTGCGCCTCCGTACACCATAATATCTGCTTCAATATTTAACGGGAACGCAGGTCCGAAAGTATAGTTGGTTCTTAAATCAATAATATGAGCGGTTTTTCGGTTTGAATAATTAAAAATATCATCCGAAGCAACTGCTGTATTAATGTTTCTTGAATTAAATAAATCCCACAAACCAATATATAAGCGTCCGTTGGAATACTGAACGTAATAATTGATTTCCTTGTAGTGGGTTCCATCTTTATCGTCAGTCGTTGAAGAAGCTCCCCAAATTCCGACTTTCCATTCTTTATCTTTGTCTAAAGCATAAGAAAGATTTCCCATCACAACGGGTTTATCGGTGATAATTAAACCTCGCCAAAGGTGATTATTCTGAATATTAGCCGTAAAATCTAATCTGCTGTCTTCCTTTTCAGCTATTTCCTGGGCAAAAAGATTCCCTGTGCCTAATACAATCAGGCATATATAAAAGAGTTTTTTCATTGTATAAACTTTCTGTGGTTAGCTTAAAGCAAGATTAAGTAAAGCTGCAAGTGTCGCTCCTATTATTGGTCCTGCAATAGGGATCCAGGCATATCCCCAGTCACTGTTTCCTTTTACCGGAAGAATAGCATGCATTATTCTTGGTCCTAAATCACGAGCCGGATTAATGGCATAACCTGTTGTTCCGCCAAGAGACAAACCGATTGCCCAAACCAAAAATGTTACAGGTAAAGCACCAATTGTTCCCAAACCGATTTTTGCGCTCGGATCATTATTGAAACTAAGATTAGGATCTGTAAAATGGAAGATAACAAACACCAACACGAAAGTTCCGATAATTTCACTGATTATATTGGAAATTGGCTTTCTGATTGCCGGTCCTGTACTGAAACAAGCCAGTTTTGCCCCTTCATCTTCTGTAATCGCAAAGTGGTCTTTATTAAAAAGCCAAACGAGAAAAGCACCCAACATCGCCCCGATCATTTCTCCTGCAATATACGTGGGAACTAAATCCCATGAAAATTTTCCTGCAATGGCTAACCCTAAAGTTACTGCCGGGTTCAGATGCGCACCGCTGACTGGTCCTGCAACGGTAACACCGACAAAAACTGCCAATGCCCAAGCTGTGGTAATCACGATCCATCCGGAACCGTTTCCTTTTGTGCCTTTCAGGACAACGTTTGCCACCACGCCGTTCCCTAAAAGGATCATCAGCATTGTGCCGATAATTTCTGCTATAAATGGAGTCATAGTTTAATGTGTTTTTAAATGTGATTAATCTTCGATCCAGTTTTGAGAACGCTGAACGGCTTTTTTCCATGTTCTAAGCATTTTTTCAACTTTCTCTTCTTCCATTTGAGGTTGGAAATGTTTGTCAACAATCCATTGAGACTGAATTTCGTCGATGCTTTCCCAGTATCCAACGGCAAGTCCGGCAAGATAGGCTGCCCCCAACGCTGTAGTTTCCAGTGTTTTCGGTCTTGTAATTTTAGCTCCAAAAATGTCTGATTGAATCTGCATTAAAATATCACTTGCAGAAGCTCCGCCGTCTACTCTTAGTTCAGGACTTTTCTTCCCAGCATCTGCTTCCATTGCTTTTACAATATCATACACCTGAAAAGCAATTCCTTCCAACGTTGCTCTTGCAATGTGGGCATTTGTTGTCCCACGAGTTACCCCGACGATTGTCCCACGAGCGTACTGATCCCAATAAGGTGCGCCTAAACCAGTTAAGGCAGGAACAAAATAAACACCACCGTTATCTTCCACAGATTGAGCTAATGTATTAACTTCTTCTGCAGAATTAATTAATTTTAAACCGTCTCTCAACCATTGAATGGCTGCTCCGCCTACGAAAACACTTCCTTCTAAGGCATAATTAACTTCTCCGTTAATTTTCCAGGCAACGGTAGTCAATAAATTATTCTTTGATGAAACAGCTTCTTTTCCTGTATTCATTAAAAGGAAACAACCTGTTCCGTATGTATTTTTTACCATTCCCGGAGTGGTACACATTTGTCCGAAAAGTGCAGCTTGCTGATCTCCGGCAATTCCTGCAATTGGAATTTTAGTCGAAAATAGAGTAGTAGCTGTTTCACCATAAATTTCACTGCTTTGTTTTACTTCCGGTAAAATCGCTCTTGGAATATTGAATAATTCCAATAGATCATTATCCCATTCCAACGTATGAATATTTAACAGCATCGTTCTGCTTGCATTCGAAACATCGGTGATGAACATTTTTCCACGTGTTAATTTCCAAACCAGGAAAGTATCAACTGTTCCGAAACATAATTTTCCTGCTTCCGCCTTTTCTCTTGCGCCTTCTACATGATCTAAAATCCATTTCAGTTTTGTTGCTGAAAAATAGGCATCCAATACCAGACCTGTTTTTTCTTTAATCGTTTCAGCATGACCTTGTTCTTTTAATTCGTCGCAGTATTTTGCCGTTCTTCTATCTTGCCAAACAATTGCATTGTAGACGGGTTCCCCTGTTTCTCTGTCCCAGACGACGGTAGTTTCACGTTGGTTGGTGATACCGATTGCAGCAACTTCTCTTCCTGAGATACCTGCTTTAGCAATAACTTCCGCTGCTACCGAAACCTGAGAAGACCAGATTTCGTTGGGATCGTGCTCTACCCAACCCGGAGTAGGGTATATCTGTTCAAAACTTTTTTGAGAAACAAATTCTATTTCTCCGCTGTGGTTGAATAAAATGGCTCTTGACGAAGTAGTACCTTGGTCCAGAGCGAGAATTAACTTTTCACTCATGATGTGATAGTAATTAAGGTTAGATGGATCTTGGAGAATAAGGAGTCAATAAATATCCTCTCGCCAATTCGATAAACTCGCTTTCCTGTTCGTTTGCCCATTCTGCAGAATGTCCGTTTTCTTTTGCGATGATTTGTGCAACCTTGTGCGCACTGTCGATCGCTGCTCTTGCATCCAAAAATAAAAGACGAACTCTTCGGGCAAGAATATCTTCAATGGTTTGTGCCATTTCACTTCGTATTGCCCAAACTGCTTCTGCTATGGTGAATGGATGATCAGGATGTATTTTTTCTGAAAATTCAGGATTGTTCTGTTGAAGTTTTTTGATTTCAGGAATATCTGAACCATAAACATATAAATGATTGGTTCTGTCTACCATTTCAGGTTTCACATTTCCATGAATCGAAAGGTGTTCTGTTTTGGACGCTGTATTTCCTAATTGATGAACTTTTACCGCTTCATCAATTGTATCTTCTGCCATCTTGCGGTAAGTTGTCCATTTTCCTCCGATGATGGAAACTAAACCTGTTTCGGATGTAACTACTTTGTGACTTCTTGAAACTTCTTTCGTGCTTTTGCTTCCGTCTTTCGGGGCTGCCAATGGTCGAAGTCCTGCGAAAACAGATTTTACATCTTCACGGGTTGGTTTTTTAGATAAATATTGTCTTGCGGTATTTAAAACAAATTTAATTTCAGCTTCTAAAGCTCTTGGTTCAAAACTTTCGTTCTCCAATAAGGTATCGGTTGTTCCCACTAAAGCCCTGTCATGCCAAGGAACGACAAACAAAACTCTGCCGTCTGAAGTTTTAGGAATCATGATGGCATCGTCGCTTTTTAAGAAAGATTTATCCAACACTAAATGAATTCCCTGGCTCGGAACAACGAATTTTCCGTGTTTCGGGTTATTCATATTTAATATGTCATTCGTGAAAACTCCGGTAGCGTTGATGACCACTTTCGCTTTGATTTCGAATTGTTGTTTTGTGAACTGATCTTCCGCAACAACTCCGATGATTTTATTGGAATCATTTTTAATTAAATTAATCACTTTGACGTAATTAACTACCGTTCCTCCTTTTTCAGTTATGGTTTGCGCTAAATTAATTGCCAATCGTGCATCATCGAACTGTCCGTCCTGATAGACAACCCCACTTGCCAAACCTTTTTGCTCGATCGTAGGAAGTTTTTCAACAGTTTTAGATTTGCTGATATATTTTGTTTTGCCTAAACTTAATTTTCCTGCTAAGAAATCGTAAACCGAAAGTCCTATTTTATAATAAATTCCTCCCCACCAGGTATAATTCGGGATAATGAAAGATTGGTTTTTCACAACGTGCGCTGCATTTTTTGCCAGTAAACCTCTTTCTTTTAAAGCTTCTTTTACCAAACCAATATCTCCCTGTGCTAAATATCTTACTCCTCCGTGTACCAGTTTTGTGCTTCTGCTGGAAGTTGCTTTCGCAAAATCGTGAGATTCCAACAGTAACGTTTTAAATCCTCTGCTTGTAGCGTCCAATGCCGAACCTAAACCACTCGCTCCTCCGCCAATAATTAGGAAGTCCCATTCTTTTACGGTGGTTAATTTGCTGAGTTCTTCGTTTCGTTTCATAATATTTCGTTATGTTTCGTTTTCAAATGTATAAATTAAAAATGAAACCAAAAAGAAAATAAATGAAATTTTTCGAATCAAAATAAAATTGGTATTTTTGAAGAAACGGAACAAAATGGAAAAGCTGCTGCCAAGACATAATGATATATTAAATGAGTTAGACGCAAAAGATCATGTGCTGGTTCAGGACTTGTGTGAAAAATTTAATGTTTCGTCGGTTACCATCCGAAAGGATTTGAATTATCTTGAAAGTTTAGGATTGCTTTTCCGAAATCATGGTGGTGCGAGTAAGCACGTACGGTATGCGTATGAAAAAAATGTTGGTGAGAAGGAAAATATTAATGTAGAAGCAAAACAAAACATTGCAAAAGCAGCATTGGCATTAATTCAGGAAAATGATTGTATTATTCTGGCTTCAGGAACAACGATGCATTATCTGGCAAGAATGCTGGTAAATTTCGGTCCTCTGACGGTTTTAACTTCTTCTTTGCGTGTTGCGATTGAACTTTGCAATAATCCGAATATTAATATTATACAGTTGGGTGGAGAAGTAAGGAAAAGTTCCACTTCGATTGTCGGTTCCATTTCTGAAGGTATTCTGAAACAATTCTCTTGCAATAAATTATTTCTCGGTGTCGACGGAATTGATATGGATTTCGGGATTAGTACCTCAAATGCTGCAGAAGCTCATTTGAATCAATTAATGATTGAGTGTTCTGAAAAAGTTGTCATTCTTGCAGATTCTTCAAAACTGAATGTAAAAGGCTTCGGGAAAATTGCTTCTTTGGATAAAATCGATTATCTGATTACAGATCACGAGATTTTGGAAGAAGATAAAAATAATCTTGAAGAAATTGGAGTGAGTGTAATTATGAAGTAAAAATAAACTTATTTTTAAATTTTCTGCAATTCAAAAATATTTTAAAGAAAATTTCACCTGAATTTTCTCAAAATTATCTAAATGATTAAAAATCAAAATATTTTGCTGTAAATATTTGTCAGTTATAAAATTATTCATACATTTGCACACTCATTTTACGGGCGTAGTATGCCTATATTCAAAAGTAGAAATTACTTCAGCCTCCGGGAAATGACGAAAATAAAGGATAAATTTTATTATACATAAACAATGTCAGGTATTATTGGTAAAAAAATCGGTATGACGTCTTTGTTTAACGAAGAAGGGAAAAACATTCCTTGTACAGTTATTCAAGCGGGTCCATGCTCGGTTTTACAGGTCAGAACCATTGAAAAAGACGGTTATAAGTCAGTTCAATTAGGTTTCGATGACAAGAGTGAGAAGAACGTAGGTAAAGCGTTAATTGGCCATTTCAAAAAGGCTGGTTCTGCTCCTAAAGCTAAATTGGTAGAATTCTACAGAGAATTCGTTGATGAAGTAAAAGTAGGAGATGAAGTAAAAGTTGATTTATTCGCTGAAGGTGAATATGTAGACGTTACAGGTACTTCAAAAGGTAAAGGCTTCCAAGGTGTTGTTAAAAGACACGGATTTGGAGGTGTAATGCAGGCAACTCATGGTCAGCACAACAGACTTAGAGCTCCAGGTTCTATCGGTGCTGGATCTGACCCTTCAAGAGTATTCAAAGGGATGAGAATGGCTGGAAGAATGGGAGGTGAGCAGGTAACTGTTCAAAACCTTCAGGTATTAAAAGTGGATCAAGAACAAAATCTTTTAGTAGTAAAAGGTGCTGTTCCGGGAGCTAAAAATTCTTATGTAATTATCAGAAAATGGAACTAGTAGTATTAAATACATCAGGAAAAGAGACCGGAAGAAAAGTAACTCTAGACGAAACAGTATTCGGAATTGAGCCAAATCAGCACGCGGTTTACTTAGAAGTTAAGCAGTACCTTGCAGCACAGAGACAAGGGACTCATAAATCAAAAGAAAGAAGCGAAATTACTGCTTCTACTAAGAAACTTAAGAAGCAAAAAGGATCAGGTTCTGCTAGATATGGTGATATTAAATCTCCAACTTTCAGAGGTGGAGGTAGAGTATTCGGACCAAAACCTAGAGACTACAGATTCAAATTGAACAAAGCTCTTAAGAGATTAGCTAAAAAATCTGTTTTATCTCAGAAAATGAGAGACAACAGTATCAGAGTTTTAGAAGATATGAGCTTAAATGCTCCTAAAACTAAAGATTTCATTACATTATTGGATGCTTTGGCATTGAACGGTAAAAAATCTTTGTTTATTCTTCCTGAAGCTAACAAGAATGTGTATTTGTCTTCAAGAAACTTACCTAAAACAAAAGTAATGAACTTCAACGAAGTAAGTTCTTACGATATTGTAAATGCGGGTGAGGTTGTATTCTTCGAAGGTGCAGTTGAAAAATTCCAGGAAAATCTAAAGAAATAAGTCATGTCTATTATTATTAAACCAGTTATCTCAGAAAAGGCTAATTACCTTACGGATTTAAGAGGTTCTTATTCTTTCTTAGTTAATCCTAAGGCGAATAAAATCCAGATTAAAAAAGCTGTGGAAGCGGCTTACGGTGTAAAAGTAGCAGACGTTAATACAATGATTTATGCTCCGAAGGTTTCTTCGAAATACACTAAAAAAGGTCTTCAAGTAGGAAAGACAAACAAATTGAAAAAAGCGGTAATTAAACTTATTGAAGGTGATGTTATCGATATTTTTGCTGTAAATTAATTATTAATTATAAATAATAGTAATGTCTGTTAGAAAATTAAAACCTATCACCCCAGGACAGAGATTCAGAGTTGTAAACAATTTTGAGG
>Ga0308171_1003412_pt1 | contig 14569 bp, 10 predicted proteins | sample PhyGR1_FD_202135 | JGI IMG/M metagenome (GOLD analysis project Ga0308171, IMG submission 202135) | Phyllosphere microbial communities from UC Gill Tract Community Farm, Albany, California, United States - DLSLSG.R1 | ecosystem: Host-associated > Plants > Phyllosphere > Unclassified | place: USA... | reverse complement strand
TATTGTTATTGTAATCGATCGCTGCCAGTTTTCATCGCCTTTTCAATCCACTTCCCAATCAGATTCCTTCCCGCTTCCCCATATAAATAAATCCACCTCGCTATAAAAACCTATATAAAATCACATGGTTATAGCGGTCCAAAATTATCTGCGCACAAACAGACGAGCTTCACCAATCAAATCCCCCACTCTCCCCTTAATGCGGTTGGCTTATGCTTATTTATATGTTTTGCGTGTCCAGTTGAATAAATTATATGTTTTACCGACACCCTCCAGCCGTTGATCTGATCCTAACCAAACCACCCACTCACCCTCACCAAAGGAAAATCCATTCCCATCGACAAGTATAAATATACAAATATATGTATTAATAGAGATTATGTAGGTATAATATTCTGCCTGAGCACCATGCAGCGCGTGTACCCTCATCGCAATCGAATGACAGGTAAATACGGATCGTTCAGCCTATCAAAAGTTGTACAAGATGATTGACTATCGCGGCTGCGTGAGGGAGCCTCTGCGGGAAAATACGGGGAACATAACAAATCATCATGTCGCCAGAACGCTTTAATGAATGCCTGCGGGTGATCCGCTGGACGCCGATCAATATTGCCTCTGCCTTGCAATGTGAACTCTCATGGATAGAGGCGCTGGAAGCCGGCAACGATACAGTTCCAGATGGCCTCGCAACATGGCTGGAAACGCTTGCGCAAGCTCATGAAGCATTACCACCGCCATCAACCTACAGAGGAAAACGGACGACATTCTGATGCGGCCAACAGCTGAAAACCTTCACCAACAACCGGATTACGCAATATGAAACATGCCATCGCCATTCTCGGCCTGATCACCGTCTCCAGCCCGGCCTTCGCAGCATCGTGCGAGAAAAACTTCACAGTCTCAGGTGTGCCGATGATCACGGCTGTCTCTTACAAATCCTTCCAGGAACTGCCGAAAGCCAAAGCACCCGCTGTCCTTCAAAAGCTCGCCCAGGCCGTCGCAGCAGAAGGTTTCTCAGGTATCCAGATCAACAAGGCACTGTCGTCAATCGATGCCCACCAGGAAACCAGCGGAAGTGGCAGGATTCAGACGCTGCGCGTTGTCGCCCGCCAGAAAGGCGCCGCTGTCCGGATCGATGCTGTTTTCAACATTCAGGCAGGACAGATCGCCGACAAGGACGTCATCCGCAAGGGTATCTGCGACATCATAAAAGGCGTGTAAGCCATGGCTTGAAGACACTCCCGTCCAGCAGCACGAGCCCTCGTGCACAGGAAACCAACCTGCTCATGTCCGCTGCTACTGAACTGGCGGCGGAAGAAGGATGTGCACGAGTGTGTTCCCAAAAAATCAGCCCTGCCACGGATCGACAACGATAGCGCCGGTACCGTCGTCTGACTGTTAAGACCTCGCGACTAAAGTCTCCACAAGCGCCCTGCCTGCCAGAGATCGAAAGCGAGAAAAAAAGACGACAGCCTCGCCGTTACGCGAACATCGCCCGGTTATTTATCGGGCGCGGTAAACCTCGCTGGATAAGCGACGGCGCGCAATAAACTCCCGAAGGACGGGGAGAAAAAAAGCCTTACTCAACCACCCAACAGGGGTGGTCTTGCCCGCCCGGCGTAGCCCCACGATCAGGACCACCGGGGTGTCTGAAAGGGCCTCCACCACCCGATTTTCAACCAGACGCTCAAACATACCCGTTTCCAATTCCATGCCGATTGGAATTCTCAATCATGATAGTTGGAAGTCAATACCCCGCCGATTGGAAATGGAAGAGCCGAAATCAGCCATCCGTCACCCCAGATTGGCTGGACAACAACCGCAGCCACGCATGCGATAATAAACCCTGCCACACTTAGGCATGCACACCGTGTCACCACTGACTGATCATAACCCTCGATCCTCAAACCCAGGCCGACAGGAAGCTGGCCGCGTGACGGCGGATTCGCTTTTGCAGCGGAACGCAGATCAAAGTTGAAAAAACGATTACAATTCCTAAGAATTGAAGCGGGGGGATTCGGCATGATTGAGCAGATAAGAAGGTCTTTAGGGACCGTCAAAGATTTCAAGGCGTTGGCGCAACTGGAAAAGAACGTGCGAACCCGCGTCGACTTCAATGAGGAAGTCGCGGCGGCCTTCAAGGACCGCGCTGAATTCATCGCGCGTGAAATGATCGCCGAACGGACTGGACTTGACTTGAGCGAACTCACGCCCGCCGAGGGAAAAGTCGTCCATGCCGTGAGTGAGTATCTCGCGATAAAGCGTCGCGAGGGCAGCGACGCGACGCGCACGCTCATTCAGCTTCGCAATCGGGGTCTGATTGAGTCGGCCGAAGCCGCAGTTTCGAAATCCAAGCCGACGCAAGGGTTTGAAAGACTGCGCAACGAGGATTTGGACGACCTTTCCTACGAACAGATCATTATCGATCACCCAGAGGAATTCTCGCCGCGCGCCCTTTGGTACGCGCGGCGAACCCTCGGTCTGCCGAATTTGACGGAAAAAGCGCCGGCTCGCCGGTCGACACCCGTGCAAATCCGGACTGAAGAGCTTCTAAATTGGCTTTCCGTCAGGGCGAACGAGAACGATGGCCATATCGCGCCGTTCACGAACCTTGAGGCCGCGTCCGCGCTCGGCATGACCGACATGACCCGGCATGGACGCGTCCAAGGCAACATCCAATCACGCATTGACTTCGCATGCTATCGTCTAGGCTTTCCTCCGCTCGGACTGACCGCAGCGGCACCCTTTCCTGATGCCTGGCGGCAGGAGGATCGTTCCTGGACGTTCCCGCTAAAGTCGATGCAGCAAGCCGCGCGAGAATTTCGTTGGCGGACCCATCATTTCGATCGGCTGACCACTCTGACGCACTCACTATCCGGGCAAGCCCATGCTTTGTGGAAGGCCGAACTCAGAGACAATCAAACAGCCGTTCGGGCCTGGGCGGAAGGCCTGGAAAACGGGTCACGCGCCAGCACGCACTCCGGCGCGGAAGAACTCAAGAAAAGGGCAACTTCTCGCAATCCAGATTGGACACGTGAGGAGCATATCCTTGGCCTCGACTTGTATCTTCGGCTTCGTGGCACGAGCTATCCCGACGAGCATCCCGAGGTCATCAAACTATCGCAGACGCTGTTGAAACTGGCAAGCTTGCGCAAAATGAGCGGCTCGGCAACGTTTAGAAACGCCAACGGCGTCTCAATGAAAATGCTGAACTTCCGCAGGGCCGATCTGGAATACAAGGGTGCCGGTCTTCCAGCTGGGAGTAAGCTCGAAGCCGAAATTTGGGAGGAATTCGCGGACGAGCCACAAGAACTGGCTGCCGCCGTGGACAAAATCTTGCGCGAGCTCGAGGCGTTAGACAGTCACGACGACACCGAAGAATCCTCGGATGATCGTTATTGGGTTTTGGTATGTAATCCCGCGAAGTGGGCGATTGATGAATTCCTGGCCAGTGGCAGAACATCTGATTCATGGGGTGTCCGCCCGTCGGATGCGCGTAAATTTGCGGCGGGCCAGCTAGCCTTCGTTCGAGTTGGCGTCGATAGACGGAGCGTCCAAGAACGGAATGGCCGAGCGCCCTTAATGCCCGGCATTTACGCATTGTGCGAAATCGAGGGGGAGACTTTCCCCGGTAGTGGCGCGGACGGCACTTATTGGGCGAAAGGCAGCGCTAGGGAACCGGGATGGCCGACGGTGGCAGTCCGTTACCTGCGGACCTATCTAGATAGGCCACTCAGCATCGATCGGCTCCGCGAGGAGCGCCCCGATCTATCTCATTTGCTGCTCGATGGATTTCAGGCGGCGTCGTTTCCCATCTCCGGAGAAGACTTCAGGACAATCCTCGAAGTGCTTGGTGAAGATCTTAAGAGCGTCGCGGAGCGTCCGGCGGAGGAAGCAAGCACATCGGATCGTCTTGCCGAACTTGAGAGTAAGTTTCTCCACGCCTGCCCCGAAGTCAAAACACGCGTCAGCAGAGGGGTTGAGCGGGGTCCAATTGGGAGAGAAGTCAAACGTCTCAACGGATTTCATTGCCAGATGTGCGAAGCGCTTGGTAGTGAACCGCTCGGCTTCAGGAAAAGGAATGGCGAGCCCTACATTGAAGCCCATCATGTCATGCCGGTACACAAGAAGCAGATTGGCTCGCTATCGGCGGCGAACATTGTGACGCTGTGTGCCAACCACCATCGTGAAGTTCATTATGGGAATGTGAGTGTTACGATCGGCGACAACGGCTTCGTCTTCGTTGTAGCAGGACAAGAACTGACTATTCCGCGGGCTAAAATCAATACTGCTTCCACCAGCGAGAAAACTGCCGAGCAGGTCAAAGACGCAGACAGACAGCCCGATCAAAACAGCGAAGAAGTTCTGATGGTGAAATAGTCATCGCGCCTCAACCGACGAAACCAGTTTATGCAGGTCCGGACGCGGCGTATTCAAGGGCTTCATCTATCCGCTTCCCGTTACGCCGAAGAGAGCCTGAGGGCCGCACATAGAAGGTCCGATACAGATGCGGGCTGCCTTTTCGGCGCACCGAGAACGTGTGGGCCATGGCCATGGGGGCGAGCTGTCGCAGACTGCGTCAAAAAGACTATGCTAGGCGATCTTGTAATGGAGCTGTTGAAGGAGCGTTTCGAGTGAGTCCTATCCTTGAGGATAGCCAATTCCAAACAGCAGAATGGAAACGCTCGAAATGTCTGATGCTTCTTGGGAAATTGGTTTCCTTTCGTCTTTTTCCCGGCCAAGATCATAGGGCTTGGCATAGGCATGTATTATGCGATCAAGTGGCATCACGATCAGGCGAAGGAAGATAGCGAGACCAAAGGGCACTGAGCGCGCCCCTGCCGTCCGTCGCTCAAGCCCGCATTGCGTTGCTGGCTGAAGGCGACGAGAGCGGCAAGCAGTTGCAACGCCTCCCCGGCGAATTATCAGCCTCATAACTGTCGCGGAACAACGGGCGAACTATGTGAGAACATCCGCGCCAATTGTTCTACATTAGATTTTTCCCAATGAGAGCATTGTTGGCTTACCTCTATCAAAAGCCGCTCCAGATAGCTGGAAGCGGCATGCTTGATGAAATAAATAGAATACGAGTAGCCAATATTCGGGAAAGTATTTGAGCTAGAAAAACGTTGCTCGTTCCCATGAAACGTGGAGATCAATCGAGACTTTCACTCAATTTGTCAATTAGCTCTCAAGGATATGCTTAATCTGTAAGCCTCCGCCCATGGCGTCAACGACAGTGCGCCAGCCGTTCGGTTCGCCTTTCCGATGGGTCCCAGGTCGCTATCGCCTCGTAGAGCGGAGGTCGATCCAGATTTTAAGCGTCAAAACACCTGTTTGCAGGTATACCCAGATAGATTATCAGCCCAAAAAGTGTCATGCCCGGGGTGTCACAAGCGCCAGGAGGCCCACAGCTCATGTGGGAGCTTACGGCATAGTAAATGAGACACGCAATCGATCCAGAGCCCGCTATGTCGTAACACACCGCTCGGATTCCAAAATCTCGTTATTCCGCGTCTAAGGTACCATAGGTAATTCCTTAAATCTCAATTAATCGATTATGGATCATATGCGACCCTAAAAATATCCGCTGCGCCTCGCTCCCTTGACATCTGGCAGCATGGTTATAATGTTTTTTCAAATTAATTATAACGGGATCGAGCGATGAAACAGATTGACCTCGTTTACAGAACGGCGTTCGCTGAACTCGCGCAGCGGACGTTCGATGCTCAGTTTCAGGCAGACTTTCCCCTCGAAGGTCGGTTTGTTTCCGTTCCGGTCAAGGGCCGCAATTACTGGTATTTTGATCTCCCTACTCCCGAGGGTAAGGACAAGAGACGCTATGTCGGACCGCAGGATGACGTCGACATTACGGCTCGGGTGAAAGCCCATAGGCAAGTCAAAGACGACATCCGGGAGCGGCGCAAGCTCGTCGGCATGCTGTTGCGAAGCGGTGGCATGTCCGCGCCGGATCGCTTCGCTGGTGAAGTGACCAAAGTACTCGCTGACGCGGGCCTATTCCGTCTGAGGGCACTCCTCGTCGGTTCTGTGGCTTTCAGCTGTTACTCAGGCCTCCTTGGCGTTCGTCTCCCTGGTACCTCTATGCAAACAGGCGATGCGGACTTCGCGCAGGACTTTGCGATCTCGGCGGAAGTCGAGGACAGCCTGCCCCCAATCCTCGAACTCCTGAGATCGATAGACAGCACGTTCAGGGCGGTCCCGCACCAGGCCGATAACGCAAAGGTGGTCGCCTTTTCAAATTCGGTAAACTACCGCGTCGAATTCCTGACGACCAACCGTGGATCGGATGACTACACGGGCAAGCCGTCCCCAATGCCTGCCCTTGGAGGCGCGTCTGCTGAAAACCTGCGGTTCCTGGACTTCCTGATCTACGAACCCGTAAGATCTGTACTGCTGCACCGGGAAGGCGTGAGCGTGAATATCCCCGCTCCCGAGCGGTATGCCGTTCACAAGCTGATCGTTGCATCAAGGAGGCGCACGGATGCCCTCGGGCGAGCCAAGAGGGATAAGGACCTCGTACAGGCCTCGCTGCTGTCCGAGGCGCTCGTGGAGACGCGACAGAGCTATTTGCTTGCCGATGCCTACCGCGAAGCGTGGACTCGCGGAGAGGCGTGGCAGGAAGCGATCCTGTCGGGCCTCGTATTAATGCCAGACAACGGCAAGCTCGCGTTGGCAAATGCTCTTGGTGTCACGGTAGACCGACTGGGTAAGGCGTAGGGACATGGAAGCAGAAGACAGCACAGGCGACCCGGACCACGCCAAAGATACGGCGGGCGCTTTCATGGTTGTTGACGTCGCAGACCTGCAGCACGCCTCCGTTTTATGACTTCGCAGCAAAACGCACGCCTGTCCTGTTGCTCACTTCGGCGCCATTGGGGAGCGGGTTCCCGTTAGGACACTCTCCCACATCAGTTGATCCTGATAGATGATGAGCAGCGCTTGTCACGTTGAAACCGCTGTAAAATCTCCGCGGGCGTCAAGAATGCGTCTGAACACCCATTATAATGGGTCAATTAATTGAAAATCCGCCGTAAATGACCCACTGAAATGGGTCAATATACACAGCCTGACGCCCATACTGCGATACGAAGACATCAAGTCCGGCTCGCCGCTGTATTCGTGTGGAGGAGATTATCGAGCCGGAAAGCCCGATCTGCACCTGTGGCGGCGGCCTACATCGCATCGGGCAGGACATGTGGGGCACATGCGTCTTTCCTTTCCCTGCAGGAAGAGCTCAGAGGGGATACTTTTGATCGCAGAAACGGACGAGTCCCGCCATCATTTGGGTATCCTTTTCCATCATGGTAGCGAGAATGCCGCGACGTTCTTGGTAAATTTGTTTTGCTTCTAGTTTAGGTCGCCCTACGCTTTCAAATTCTTCCTCAGAAGCCTTCAACTGCTTAGCGAATTTCTGTTGGTAATCGACGGATTTACCTTTTTCGCCTGCCTCCTCGTAGCCTTCGGCAAGGAGGGCGAACAAAGCGCCGCATTGGATTCCAGTGTCGTTGTAAGGTGCTTTCTCATATGGAATTCGCATCTGCGCTTGGACCGGCGATCCGCCAATGGCCAGGCCCAGAACAATAGACGATAAAACGACGCTCCGCATATTCGCTCCCAAAGCAATCTGACATACAAATTGTCAAAGCCAACGCGGCCAAACTTTACCGCGTATTTCTAAACCATTCGATGAGCGCATTAGGAAAACTGCCTCGAACGGCTTTGGTCGAAACTGCTCACAAAGACCGCGTCGAGGTTTAAGGCGCGCACCGAATACGGTGCACGTCTCGTGTCACTACGAAGACGGGCTTGGCAAAAGTGAAACTCTCGCCATCAGTCTCGAAGCTCTCGATTTTCTGCCGAACAGCATTATGTGGTCGGACTTTGATATGGCCGAATAACTTGCGTTCGCGAACTGCGTGGCCAGTGAATTGCGCGCAAATTGCCTTCACAATCAAGATAGCCGGAGGGCCGCGCATACAAGGATTTGGTGGGTTGTCGAACTGCCTTTCCGCCACGCTTCCTTCAGACTGGGTCGAACATCTCCCTGAATTCCGGATCGGCAAAATAGGCAAGTTTCTCAGCAAAAATTGGCCGTTGTCCGGCCAGGAACAGCAATTGTCCGTGCGCCGGAAGATTGCGCACCTCATCAGGGGTGAGTAGCGGCCGGCCGGTATGTTGCTGGCTGTAGGAGATCCCGGTCTTATCGGAATCGAGGGCTCTCGCCATGGTCTGGAACACGACCGTCTCCTGCCCGAGCAAATCAGAGATGAGGCGGGCGCTGTCATGATCGTTGACGCCGAAGACCTGCAGCACGCCAGCGTTTGACAGGAACGTTCCGGCGCGGTGACCGTATGTGGCACGCAGCTGATGGATGTCCTGCAGGATGGGCCAAAGCTGGACACCATAGCCCGCCATCAGACCCATCGCGCGTTCGACTGGGGCCAAATGCCCAAGGGATGCGAACTCATCGAGCAGATAGAGAACCGGTGTCGCCGGCTTTGTCGGATCGCGGGCCATTTCGAGCAGGCTTTGTGAGACAAGCAGGCGCAGCCAGCGCGAATAGGTCGAGAGGCGATCAGGAGGAAGGACGAGGAACACCGTAACGTTGCTGTGTTTGAGATCGGCAAACCGAAAATCCGAGAGGCTGAGGACGGCCGTCATGCGCGGTGAATCAAGAAAATGCGTATGGCGTTGGGCTGCGGAAAGAACGCCTGCGGCTTCGCGATCGGATTTTCCGAGGTGGCGGTTTGCGGCACGCGCGACAAGACCTCTTGCCGCATCGCTGTCCTGCATACGCTTAAGCAGGCTTGCGAAGTGTTCCGGAGCAAGGGTGAGGTACTCGCGGAGTGTTGCGAGGTGCCTGCGTCTCAAAGGTTCAGATGCAACGATCTCGAGCAACAATCCGGCAATAAGAGCTTTTGCCTCCTCGTTCCAATGCGCCTCGCCTGCCATTCCCGGTTCGTCGAACACGAGAGCGTCGGCAAGGGTGTTGGCGTCGTCCGCGACATCGAGGCTGTGGGGATCAAGCAGGGCAAGAGGATTGAAGGCTGCCGAGGATCTCCCGGTGACCCCGAAAGGATCGAGCACATGAACCGGGCCGAATTTCTGGCGCGCACGACCGGTGATTCTTGCATTCTCGCCTTTTGGATCGACGCAGATCATGGACCGGTCGGCGGTCAGCAGGTTCGGGATGATTGTGCCGACACCCTTGCCGGTACGGGTCGGCGCCATCGTCAGGAGATGGGCCGGGCCATCATAGCGCAGGGGCTTACCCGATTTGACATCACGACCGATCAACATGCCGGAGGCGGATGAGGTGAGAGCAGCTATCTCCTTGTCTGTCGCAAAGCGGGCGGAGCCATGAGTCTCATCGTCACTGTCCCCGAAATGCAAAATCAGTGGAGTGGTAATGAACCAAAAGGTGATAACGGCAAGCGCCAGCAGGGTTAAGAGACCTGGGATGATGTGGACAAGCGAGCCCCGCTCGAAACCCATTTGCTCGAGGAAATGACCGCCACCCATGCCGATCACAAACGTGACGTTGAACAGGATGAACATAAATCCAAGGAGCCGTTTCCAGATCCGGAAGGGCATGGCGATCAAAGCCAGAAATGCCCAAAGCGGATCACGCGCGGCGGCTCGCATCATGTTCTTGAATGCGTCCCGGGCAAGTCGCAATCGGTTCATGGAGCACCCTGCACGCCGCCACCACTCTCTGCCCTGCCCGGCTGTACTGCTCCGATCAGATCGGTAAAGAGTACCTTGTCATTGTCGCGTGTCAGAAAGCCCGGCAGGTCGCGGCGCAGCCAGTCACCGAGTTGTTTGTTGAACTCCTGATCATCCGAGGTCTCGAGTTGATGCAGAACGAGCGACCCGATCAGGACCTTTCGGCGCATGTCGTTGTTGCGCTCGGTTTTCGAGAGACGGGCCTTGAGGGCGGACCGTTGCGCATCCAGTTCAGCCAGGCGCTGTTCGATTGTTTTCCTTGCCACGATTGTTCCTTTCGATTGCGGTCGCACCGGAACTGCCGCTGTTGCCCACGGCTTCGTTCCTGGAAGACAGACCAGTTTCTATGAGGAGATCGACATAGCGATTGTGAGAGTAGGTTGGTCCCTGCGGTTCATGACGCTGCGGTGGCTGTTTCCTGAGTTCAGAATTCTTCTGCCACCGGTGAAGCTCAGCCGCTGGCTTTCGCGGCCTGTTCGAGCTTTTCGATGTGCTCCTGGCAGACCGTGTTGACGAGCTCGTAGAGGATTGACGTTCTGGCAGTCAGCCAGGTCAGTGCCTCCTCGGTGATTTCGTAATGATCGGAGTAGCGAGCCTTCACATAGGCTTCGTTCAGCGTGTTGAACCACGACTGAAACCGATGGTGATCCCGCGGCCAGGCCTCGGCAAGGCGGATATCCTGCCCTTCAGCCAGCCCTCGCAAAAATTTCAGATTATGGCTCGCAGGGCTGTAGTTGGTGAGGGTCAAAAGCAGAGTGGAATAAGCCTGCTCTATGGATTGGTGCAGCATGAAAGCTGTCTCTTTCCAATCTCCATCTTTGAGCCCGTAGAGGACGTGCTTAACGAAGAAGTCAGCAGTGCTCGAGCGAGCCGAAAAATGCCTTTTGGCAACCTCATATGCCTGTTGCCCCGTGAGGCTTTTCGGCTCGGCGAGTTCCCTATCGTCGAGTTCGTAGAGAGCAACGCCATCACGTCGGATATCGCTGAAGAAATATTGCCCTTCCTGCAGGAAATTGCTGATTTCGCGAGCACCGTGGACAATGAGGCTCACGGGCGTCTCGATCTCCTTGTCCCACATCAGCCGGTCTGTTGTCTTGTCCCAGTATTTGGGATCGGCAAGTTCCTTGTTGCTGACGATGACGAGGATATCGAAATCCGAGCGATAGCCTTTCGACGTATGCGGTTCATCCACCCAGGTGCCACGCGCGTAAGAACCGAACAGAATGATTTTGAAAATCCGTCCGTCTTTTTTGGCATCAGACTTCGAGCGTTCGACCAGATCAGCAAACTCTTCCTGAATAATTCCGACGACGCGCCCGAGCTCGCGTTGCTTTCGTTCTGGCAAATGTTCAAGGCTGGTCTTCATGTCTGCTCCGCTTATCGACGGTGTCCTGTATGGGCCATTCCAGAGGCCTTTGAAACTCCGATTTGGTAGCCACCAAACGAATGCCTGTCTTCCTGGACGATGCACATTCGATCTTGAGGCAACCGGCTCTGATTTGTGCAAATGGTATTGGAATACCCTCATTCCTCAATAGCGAACATTCAATGGTACTTTATCCTAGGTTGTATATCGCGTCCCGGTTTTTCCCAATCGCAGGCGCTCCGGGCGCCATACGGTGGCCGACTGAGTGGAGCGCAGAGGTTACGAAGGACCGTTAACGACGCACCCTGTCCAACCGCTGCAGCCAGATGCCCGCCTGCACTGCCGCTCACTTCGACGCAATTTTGGTAACGCAGTCACGTCAAGAAAGGCACGGTCATGGAGGCGGCCATCGCCATCCAGACAGGAGTGCGGGCCGCCCCCTAATTGGAAGCGACCCGCTAGATGGATGATCGAGGGCAAGGCAATTGGAAGCGCTGCATGAGTCTTGACGGCATTACCTTTAAAGATCGCCATTATGCGAAACGCAGAGCAAACGCCTGTATAAATAACGTATTCTAAATACAACAATATCCTCGGCCTATTCGCTCTCTAGTGCGCTACCCGTTAGCTTACCGCCGACCACCACCTATTCAAACCCCCAAGATTATCGCTGCGTCACGCTGAGGCTTCTCGGCCGTATGTCGGATCGTAAACTCCCCCATTTGTCAAAAGAGCCCAAATGATGCGCGCTATACGATTTGCCACAGCGATAACGGCAACTTTGTACGGTCGTCTCGCGCGCAATCGAGCGGCCCAACGACCGATTGGAGTTTTGCTATCTCGCATCATGACTACTGTACCCCCGAGATAAAGCATCGTTCGGAGTTCGCTATTCCCCATTTTCGTAATGCGCCTCAGAACCGAACGACCTCCGCTTGAATGCGTGCGAGGAGTAAGACCCAGCCATGAAGAGAAATGGCGGCCAGACGGAAACCGATGGATATCAGGAATTGTCGCAATAACGCACATTGCCGTTTTCGGGCCAACACCAGGTATCGTCAGAAGCCTACACGCGTTCTCATCGTGTCGGACACGTCGCTCAATCTCTTTGTCTAGTTTCGTGACCAAATCATTCAATCGATGTATCTGGTCGCAAATGTCGGTGAGAGCCTGTTTCATAACTGTAGGCAGGACGGTATCCGCTGCGGTTTCCATCAGATTTACTAGTTTCGAATAATTTTGAATGCCCTTTGCCGCTATTAGGCCGGCCTCCGCTAGGTGCCCCCGCAGCGCGTTTACGAGTTGAGTCCGTTGCGAAACAAAAAGGCTGCGGGTTCGAAAAATCGTAATCGCCGCTTGTTGGTTCAGGGTTTTGACTGGAACGAAGCGCATTGTCTTTTGCGTAAGCGCAACATTGATCGCCTCCGCATCATTGGCGTCGGTTTTGCCCCGTTTTACGAAGGGCTTCACGTAACTGGTATGGATCAACCGCACGTCATGCCCAAATTCTAGTAACTGCCGTGCCCAGTAATAACTTGTAGCGCAGGACTCCATTCCGATCAGGCATGGTTTGAGCTTGCTGAAAAACTCCAGAACGTTCTCACGTTTGATCTTCGTGTTGAAAAGGGTTTCTCCGCTCGCATCTGCTCCATGCGCCTGGAAAATCTGCTTGGCTATATCGAGCCCTACCGTCGCCACGTCCTGCATCGGCCACTCCCTTGAAACCTTGGGGATCGATGCCACGATATCATCGCTCGATTTCAAATTGATGATGTGAAGCACATAACGCCGTCTTCGGTGTTCGTTCAGGCCACCGAGAGCCTGTTGATCAAAGTCTCGATGTCCGCTGCCATCGACCTGAACGATTTTTCCTTTTTGAGGGAAATACACCGCTCCAGAGTGTTGCGCTTGTGTCCCCTATTCAAACACGCGAGATTGCCTTTATTCGACTACTACTTTTAGTAGTCGAAATGCCCGTTCGATATTGCTAGCGTCGCAACCGGTAAACAGACAAGGGCGCACTTACGACTTGCAGCGGAAATTAGCGTGGCGTCTCCCCGTTTGCGTATCGGAGATTTCGTTTGGCGATTTATCATCTCAGCACCAAACCTGTCTCGCGCTCATCTGGCCGCAGCGCTGTCGCATCCGCCGCCTACCGTTGTGCTGTTCTCCTCGTCAATCATCGCGATGGCCTTGTGCATGACTTCACCCGCAAAGAGGGTGTCGAGCATAGTGAGATCGTGCTGCCGCAAGGCGTGCCTGCCGACTGGGCTTTGGATCGCTCGACGTTGTGGAACGCTGCCGAGTTTGCAGAAAAGCGAAAGGACGCCCGCGTCGCTCGTGAATTCGAAATCGCGCTTCCACATGAGCTTTCGCCAGAGGGGCGACTGAAGGCTGCGCGTGCCTTTGCTCAGGATCTGGCAAACCGCTATGGCGCGGCCGTGGATTTTGCAATCCATTCGCCAAGTGAGCATGGTGATATCAGGAACTACCATGCGCATGTGCTGATGACGACGCGACAGGTTGGCAAAGCCGGCCTTGGCGAGAAGACCTGTCTTGAGCACAAGAACGCACGGCTGCTGGCAAATGGCATGGCGACAACCGACATGCAGCTTCGCGATATCCGGCAGTCATGGGAAGGCATCGCCAACCGTCAGCTTCAACGCGAAGGCCTGGATGTTCGCATCAATCATCGCTCGCATGCGGAGCGCGGCCTTGAGTTGTCGCCGACCGAACATATGGGCGTGCATGCGTCGCAGATGCAGCAGCAAGGAATGGCCGTCGAGCGCGGGCGGCTGGATGACGAGGCAGCACGGCAAAATGCCGAGCTGATCCGCCAAAAACCGGAACAGGTTCTGACGCTGATCAGCCATGAGAAGAGCGTGTTTGATCGACACGACATTGCGAAGACCTTGCATCGCTACATCAACGATGACACCCAAACATTCCAGAACGCCTTTGCGGCTGTCATGGCATCACCAGCGCTCGTGGAACTTCAGGCTGAGCGCATCGATGCCGAGACAGGCGAAGTGTCCAATGCCCGCTATTCGACGCGGGACATGATCGATCTGGAACTTGGCATGGAGCGATCGGCGGAGCGGTTACATCAGGCGCAGTCCCATGGTGTCGATCCTCGCCATGTCGAGCGTGCGATGGAGAAGCAGGATAACGCCATTCGCAAAAGCTCCAGCGGACTGTCGGCTGCGAGCGATCCTTCAGCCGGATTGTCGGACGAACAGCGTCACGCGATAAAACAAATTACAGGTCCAGAACGCATCGCGGCTGTGGTCGGGTTTGCCGGTGCTGGAAAGTCCACCATGCTGGCAGCCGCTCGCGAGGCGTGGGAGGCTCAAGGCTATCAGGTCCATGGTGCCGCACTGGCCGGAAAGGCAGCCGAGGGTCTTGAGGAAAGCTCTGGCATGGAGAGCCGCACCCTGGCGTCATGGTCTTACAGTT
>Ga0308171_1003410_pt1 | contig 14572 bp, 10 predicted proteins | sample PhyGR1_FD_202135 | JGI IMG/M metagenome (GOLD analysis project Ga0308171, IMG submission 202135) | Phyllosphere microbial communities from UC Gill Tract Community Farm, Albany, California, United States - DLSLSG.R1 | ecosystem: Host-associated > Plants > Phyllosphere > Unclassified | place: USA... | reverse complement strand
ATGCCAAAAATAATGCCCGCCAGGATCACGGCATAGAATGGCTGTAACTGGTCCGGCCCCATTCCCAGCGTGCGCAGAAACCCGGTCGCGCCATAGGTTTGCTCCGACAGGATGAAGCGGATACCCATGGCGCCGATCGCGAAGCGGATCGTCGATTTCGTGCCCAGCCACCGGGTCTGGATCAGGGGGTTGGTGCGATGATGTTCGACCATGAAGGCCGCCGCCGTCAGCACGACCGCGCCGACCCAGGCATAGCCGATCCAGGGTTGCGCGGTCCACCACTGCGCCCGGCCCTGGGCGAGCACGGCGCCGAACAATGCAAGCGCCGGCGCCAACAGCAGGAAAGTCAGGAAATCGAGGCCCTCGAACACCCTGATCCGGATGCCGGGCGGCAGTTTCAACACCACCACCGCGGCGAGACAGCAAAGCGACAGGCCCGATTCGAACAGATAGAGCGTTCGCCATTCGCCCACATCCAGCAGCGCCGGCGAAAGCAGCCATGCCAGCGGCGCGGAAATCTGCGACAGGCCGAGCCCAACGACGAGCCCTTGCCCCATATGTTCCTTCCCGAACGCCTGCAGCATGTACATCGTAGCGAGCGTGCTGACGGTGGCGCCGGCGAAACCGCTGACGCCGCGCACGAACAGCGCCATAGGATAGCTGTCTGCGAACAGATGGAGGAAGGTGACGAGCGCATAGATCGGCAGCCCGATCTCGGCGAAGAGCCGTAGCCCATATTGTTGCCGCACCTTGAACAGCAGCAGGTTGGCGGAGATGTTGACCATCAGGTAGATCGCCGGCAGCCACGCCCCTTCGACCGGCGTGAGGCCGAGATGACCCTGGATATTGGGAAGGTTGGCGCTGACCAATGCGGTGCCAAGCCCTGCTGTCAGCGAAAGAAGAACGGCAACACCCGCATAGGCGAAGCGGACCGGCCAGCTGTGCCGGGGGGTCGAAGGCGACCCCGGCATGGAGGGCTTCTCATGCTCCTCCCAGCGTGGGATCGGCTCCAGGGGTTCAGGCGCAGTGGCCATCACGCCTCCGCCGCGACGCTGTAGGTGAATGCAAGGGAGCGGACGCCGGCAGCCCCCGCGCACCAACATCCTTGTCGCGGCCTCTGGCTGGCGTCCCCCGAGGACAACGTTCCAACCGGTCGATAGAGGAAGCTTCCTCGCTCAGAAGGGTCCCCCTTGCCCAGGTCTCATACGGAAACTCATTATTCTTCAGGCCCCATTTAACGATACCGACCGTTGCACTTATTGCGCGGTGCACCAAAAAATGCCAGCAGTTGATGAAGGGATAGGCTGGCTCTTTTCGCTAGGCCTATATCGCGATGATCCGTTTCAGTTCCGGCCGCCCCGCCAACGGCCGGATTGCCAAAAGGCACCCCTCTGGGTCGTGCAGGGCAGCGATGGCGTAATCTTAAGGAAAGGTCGCAATGATCGAAGACCATAAGCTGGTGGTGGTGGGCGGCGGCGTCGCGGGTCTGGAGATAGCCACACGTCTCGCCGGGAAAAAGGCCAATGGCAAGCGCCTCTCCGTCACGCTGATCGATCGCGAAGCCGCCTATGTGTGGAAACCGATGCTTCATACGATCGCAGCCGGTACCGCAGACGCGGGTTTGCAGGAAACGGTCTTTGCAGCCCAGGCGCTGACGCACGGTTTTCGCTATGAATTCGGGGAAGCGATAGCGATCAATCGGAAACGCCGCACCGTGTCTTTGGATGTCTTGCGGATCGAGGGAGAGATTATAGCACCCGAACGGCAGGTTTCCTATGACACGCTGGTTCTCTCAGTCGGCAGCCGGGCAAATGATTTCGGCACCCCGGGCGTCAGCGATCATTGCTTGCGGATCGACACCCGGTCCGACGCCATAGGCTTCAACGATCGGCTGCGGGTCCACTTGATCAGGAGCATAGTGCTCGGCAAGAAGCTCAGGGTGGGCATCGTCGGTGGCGGGGCGACCGGCGTGGAACTGGCGGCGGAACTCATTCAGGTCGCGACGGTCGCTGAACGTTACGGCATGTCCGGCGCTTCGGCGCATCTCGAGGTCATCCTGGTGGAATCCGGACCGAGGCTGCTCGGGCCATTTCCCGAGCGGGTCGCCGATGCGGCGCTTGAGAAGTTGAAACAGCTGGGCGTCATCGTGCGTGTGGGAAAGCGCGTATCGTCGGTGAACGAAAACGCCTTCATGTTGAACGGCAACGAGACCGTGGACGTGGACCTGAAGATATGGGCCGCAGGCGTGAAGGCGCCCCCACTGATCGATACGCTGACCGATCTTGAACGAACGCGCAGCGGTCAATTGGTCGTAGGACCAACCCTGCGGACGCTGGCGGACGACCACATCTATGCCCTTGGCGATTGCGCGAGCCCTCAGCTACCGGGTCGTGACATGCCCGTGCCCACCACCGCGCAGGCAGCGAGCCAGCAAGCTCGATTTCTTTCACGCCATCTGCCCGGCCTCATAGCCGGCAAGACCGGGCCCCTTGCACGCTATAAGGACTTCGGGAGTCTCGTCGCGCTGGGGGGCTATGACGCCTATGGGACGCTCGGCCGTTTCGGCTTTTACGAGGGCGGCTTCATCAAGGGACGGATCGCCCAGCTCGGACATGCGATGCTCTATCGAAGATATCAGGCCAGTCTGCATGGAATCTGGCGCGGCACGCTTCTCTGGTTGCTCGACACGGTCGGCCGAAAAGTCAGGCCACGCGCCAGGCTGTCCTAGCCTGTAAAATTCATCTGCTTGGTCGTTGCATGGCAAGGTTTGGATTCTACAGGCTGGCAACCTCACAAATTTGGCCTCCTCCAGTGACTAGGGGCTTGCCACATATCTCTCCTACGCAGTACCGTTATGCGATTGGGGCGAGACTCGACTAACTGACGTTTGGGCGTGAGCCTGCGCCCAATGGTTCGGGATCTCCATCAAGGCGGCAGTGCTGACCGCAAGTCGACCGGGGGGGATAATTACGTACTGCGGGCCCCGCTGCGACTCAGCATTAGGAGCTCGTTTAAACTGGAGTAAGCACGCATGGGCCCATCCGATGCTCAGTCATCGCCCGATCCACTTGATGACATCGCGGAAACCCTCGATCGTGCGGCCGTCGCGGCCATCGCGCAGACCACCTCCGGCCTCTCCCCGGCCACGCTAGTCCAGGCGTTTTCGGACTGGGCGCTTCACCTGGCCAGTTCGCCCGGCAAGCAGTTGCAATTGGCCGCGAAAATGACGCGAAAATATGTGCGCCTGTTCGACTATGCGCTGCGCAGTGCCGGCGACGCTGATCCTGCCCCCGCCATCGAACCTTTGCCGCAGGACCGCCGCTTTGCTGACCCGGCCTGGAAGCAGCCTCCGTTCAATATCCTGTCTCAGGCATTCCTTCTCAACCAGCAATGGTGGCATGCGGCGACCACGGGGGTCGGCGGCGTCACGAAACATCATCAAGACATGGTCGAATTTGGCGCGCGGCAATTGCTCGACACGCTGGCGCCCACCAATTTCCTGGCGACCAATCCCGTTCTCCAGCGCAAGATCGTGGAAACGGGCGGCAAATGCCTCGTCGACGGTTTCCAGCATCTGCTCGAAGACATGCAGCATATGGTGCGCGGCCTGCCGCCGGTGGGGACCGAGGAATTCACGGTTGGCGAAAATGTCGCCACCGCCAAGGGCAAGGTCGTCTTCCGCAACCGGTTGATCGAACTGATCCAGTATGCACCGACCACCGACAAGGTTCGGCCTGAGCCGATCCTGATCGTGCCGGCATGGATCATGAAATATTACATCCTCGACCTTTCGCCCGAGAACTCGCTGGTCAAATGGCTGACCGGCCAGGGCTATACTGTATTCATGATCTCCTGGCACAATCCAGGCAGCGCGGACCGCGATCTCGACATGGAGGCCTATCGCCAACTGGGGCCGATGGCGGCACTCGATACGGTGACCACGATCACCGGGGCGCCTTGCGTTCACGCAGTTGGCTATTGCCTGGGCGGGACATTGCTGACGATCGTGGCGGCGGCGATGGCGCGCGGTGGCGACGACCGGCTGGCCAGCATCACCCTGTTTGCGGCCCAGACAGAGTTCAGCGAGCCCGGCGAACTCGGCCTGTTCATCGACGAGGCGCAATTGAACGTGCTCGAAAATATGATGTGGAGCCGCGGCTATCTCGACAGCAGCCAGATGGGCGGCGCCTTCCAGATCCTGAAGTCCAATGATCTGGTCTGGTCGCGCATTCTCGGCGAGTATCTGATGGGCGAGCGATCAAGCATGAACGACCTCATGGCCTGGAACGCCGACGGCACGCGCATGCCCTATGCGATGCATAGCCAGTATCTGCGGCGCCTGTTCCTCGATGATGATCTCGCCGAAGGCAAGTACAGGGTCGATGGCCGGACGATCAGCCTGTCGGCCATCCGCAAGCCCATGTTCGTGGTCGGCACAGAGCGCGACCATGTCGCGCCCTGGCGTTCGGTGCATAAGGTCCATCTCCTGACCGGCGCGGAGATCAGCTTCGTGTTGACGAGCGGTGGTCACAATGCCGGGATCGTTTCCGAGCCCGGCCATCGCGGCCGTCGTTTCCATGTGCTGACGAGGGAGGCCGATGGCCCGTCCTATGACCCCGAAGAATGGCTGACCCGCGCGACGCCCAAGGACGGCTCCTGGTGGCTCGAATGGGGCGCGTGGCTCGACGCGCGCTCGGGCGAATTTGTCGCACCCCCGCCGATGGGTAATGCCGAGAAGGGCTATACGCCGATCTGCGACGCCCCCGGCCATTATGTGCTGGAGCATTGAGCATGAGCGAGGTGCCCATGATCGAAAACCGCACCTATGACGAGATCGCCATCGGCGATACCGCGAGCGTCACGCGCACGCTTTCGGAACAGGACATCCAACTCTTCGCACTTGTCTCGGGCGACGTGAACCCCGCCCATCTCGACGCCGCTTATGCGCAAACCGACATGTTCCAGCGGGTGATCGCGCATGGGATGTGGGGCGGCGGCCTCATCTCGGCCGTATTGGGCACCGAACTTCCCGGGCCCGGCGCGATCTATCTCAGCCAGTCGCTGCACTTCACCCGGCCCGTGGGCCTTGGCGACACGATCACCACATCGGTCACCGTCGCCGAGAAACGGGACCATCACAACATCCTGTTCGACTGTCTCTGCATCAATCAGGACGGGCAGGACGTGATCACCGGGCAGGCCTTGGTCAAGGCGCCGACCGAGAAGATCCGCCGGCCCCGCATTGCACTTCCCGAGGTGCAGTTGCGCGATCATGACGGCTATCGCAAGCTGATCGAGCGAACGCAGGGCGGGGGCGCAGTCGCAACCGCGGTCGCGCACCCGTGCAGCGCCGCCGCGATCGCCGCGGCGGTCGATGCCGCCGAAGCAGGGCTGATCGCGCCGATCCTGATCGGACCGGAGGCGCGGATTCGCAAGGCTGCCGAGGAGGCGGGCAAGGACATAACGTGTTTCAACCGGGTCGACGCCGCGCACAGCCATGACGCCGCGGCCAAGGCCGTCGCGCTCGTCCGCGCGGGCGAGGCGCAGCTGCTGATGAAGGGATCGCTTCACACCGATGAACTGATGGGCGCCGTCGTCTCGTCGGCGAGTGGCATCAGGACCGAACGGCGCATCAGCCATGTCTATGTGATGGACGTGCCCGACCACCCCACGCCGTTGCTCATCACCGACGCCGCAATCAACATCGCGCCGACACTTGAGGAGAAGGCAGACATCATCCGCAACGCGATCGACCTTGCCCATGTGATCGGCATCGAGGCCCCCAAGGTCGCAATCCTGTCGGCGGTCGAAACCGTCAATCCGGCCATGCAGTCGACGCTCGATGCGGCTGCCTTGTGCAAGATGGCGGATCGCGGACAGATCACGGGCGGCGTGCTCGACGGGCCGCTCGCCTTCGACAATGCTATTAGCGAGGCGGCGGCGAAGGAAAAACGCATCACCTCTCCCGTCGCCGGCAAGGCCGAAATTCTCGTCGTCCCGAACCTGGAGGCCGGCAACATGCTGGCCAAGCAACTTACCTTTCTGGGCGGCGCGGACGCGGCCGGCATCGTGCTCGGCGCACGCGTGCCGATCATCCTCACCAGCCGCGCCGACAGCCTGCGCACCCGCCTCGCCTCTTGCGCGGTGGCGGTGTTGCTTGCCCGCGCCGCGACCAAGGCCGCGCCGGGCGTTGCCGGCGCGGTGGCCGCATGAAAGCTATCGTCAGTCTCAACGCGGGCTCGTCGAGCATCAAATTCTCGCTCTTTGTGCTGGAGCGCAGTGGCGATGGAGGCGCCAGCGAATTCCGTCTGTCCGCGGGCGGCAAGATCGAGAAGATCGGCATCGCCCCCACATTGCTGGCTCGGTCGGTCGAGGGCGAGACGCTGCTTGAGCGCAGCTGGCCGGACGGCGCGGCCCTGACCCATGCTGATCTGCTGGCGGATTTGTTCGCCTGGGCGGCCGACCATCCACTGGTAGGCCGCGAGATCATCGCGATCGGGCATCGCGTCGTGCACGGCGGCACGCAGTTCGCCGCTCCACTGCTGATCGACGCGCCGCTGTTGGACACGCTCGAAGCCTTGTGTCCGCTGGCACCGCTTCATCAGCCGCATAATCTTGCGGCCATCCGCGCGATCGCCGCGCTCCAGCCCGATCTGCCGCAGGTCGCTTGCTTCGACACGGGGTTTCACCATGACAAGCCAGAGATCGCGTCGCGCTTTGCAATCCCGCGCGCGCTCCACGATCAGGGCATCCGCCGCTATGGCTTCCACGGCCTGTCCTATGAATATATCGCCCGACGCCTCGCGGAGGTCGATCCGGACCTCGCGACCGGACGCGTGGTCGCCGCGCATCTGGGCAATGGTGCCAGCTTATGCGCAATGCAGGCGGGCAAGAGCGTCGACACCACTATGGGTTTCACCGCGCTCGACGGGCTGATGATGGGGACAAGATGCGGCAGTATCGATCCGGGCGTCGTTCTTCATCTCCAGACCCAGCTCGGCATGAGTCCGACCGAAGTCGAAAATCTCTTCTACAAGAAAAGCGGTCTGCTCGGCGTTTCGGGCGTCTCCAGCGACATGCGCACGCTCGCCGCAAGCGACGCGCCGGAGGCGGCCGAAGCAATCGAGCTGTTCGCCTGGCGCGCCGCTCGGGAGACGGCGGCGCTCGTCGCCTCGCTCGGCGGCATCGACGGGATCGTCTTCACCGCCGGAATCGGCGAGAACGACGCCGACATTCGCAGCGCCATTTGCCATCGGCTTGCATGGTTGGGCATCACCCTCGATGAGATCGCCAATACCGGAAATGAGCCACGCATCAGCATGTCCGACAGCCCGGTCAAAGTGCTGGTCATACCAACCGATGAGGAACACATGATCGCTCTCCACACCTTGAAGGTCATAGGCAAAAACCGCGGAGACATCTCGTGAGGCCCCTCGTCGATCTTGCCGGCAAGCGCGGGCTCATCGTCGGGATCGCGAATGACAAGAGCATCGCCGCCGGCTGCGCGGAAGCATTCACACAGTGCGGCGCGCGCCTGGCTGCAACCTATCTCAACGACAAGGGCCAGGCCTGGGTGTCCCCTGTCGCCGAGCGTCTCGGCGTCGAATGGATCGCGCCTTGCGACGTGCGCATACCGGGACAGCTCGAAGCCCTGTTCGCACAGGTGGAAGAAAAATGGGGCGGTCTCGACTTCCTGCTCCACTCGATCGCCTTCGCGCCGAAGGAGGATTTGCACGGCCGGGTGGTCGATTGCTCGGCCGAAGGTTTTGCCCTGGCGATGGATGTGTCCTGCCACAGCTTCCTGCGGATGGCGAAGCTGGCTGAACCACTCATGAGCCAAGGTGGCTGTCTGCTCTGCGTCACCTTTTACGGCTCCGAGCGTGTGGTTGAGCATTATAATCTGATGGGCCCAGTCAAGGCGGCGCTCGAAAGCGCCACCCGCTATGTTGCCGCCGAGCTTGGGCCCAATGGCATCCGCGCCCACGCCATCTCGCCAGGGCCCATCGCAACCCGCGCGGCCAGCGGCATAGACCGGTTCGATGAGCTGCTCGTCCGCGCTGCGGCCGAGACCCCGGGGTATCAGCCGGTCGATATCGATGATGTCGGCGCGCTCGCCGCTTTCCTTGTCAGTGACGCAGCAAAGCGGATCACCGGCACGATCATCCCCGTCGACAGCGGCCAGCATCTACTCGCATGATCGGGCGCTCTCTTCCCTGGCTGCTGGCGGGTGCTGCCACCGCTCTAGCATCCGCTGCACATGCAACGTCACCGGTCGAGATCCTGATCGGCGATGCGGGACAGCGTGATACCGATGGGTCGGTGTCGGTCGAAGTGCGCCTTCTCAATGGAGGGACCGAACCGCAGACGATAGCTTTGCCTGATCGGATCGAAGCGCGCGTTACATCCAGCGCCGCGCCGCGCACTATCTGGCTGCAACGAACAGCGGACATGCCGGCCGATATTATGATCCCGCCCGAAGGGTTCCGCCGCGCCCGCTATCGCTTACCGGAGGGAGACGAATTTGCGCTGGATGGCGCGATCCTTTCCATCCCGGCCTGGAGCGCGCAGCAAATTACCATCGCCTTGCGGGCCACGCCGGTGGCGCAATTGCCCCAAGCCGAAATCACTCCCACCCAGCCCGCCGCGCCCGAAGCGACGCCGCCGCCATCGGACCGGTCGGCCGGCAATCCCTTCCTCGCCAATCTCTCGGCCTATGAACCCATCTATGCCGTCTATGGCCCGGGCACCGACAGCGAGGCGCGGATCCAGATCAGTTTCAAATATCAACTGTTCGGTACCCGCCGCGCGGAGGGTCTACCGCGGTCCTGGCGCGACGGGCTGCATTTCGCCTTTACGCAGCGCATGTTCTGGGATCTGGACGCCGACTCCTCGCCGTTCCGCAATGTCGATTATCAGCCCGAACTCTTCTACCTGACGCCGTCCGCGACATTGGCGAACGGCATCTCGCTCAGCGCCCAGGGCGGCATCCGCCACGAATCTAACGGACGCGACGGACCCGCCTCGCGCAGCATCAACAGCGTCTATGTCGCGCCGATGGCGGCGATCCCATTGGGTGGCGGCTACCGGTTCTCATTCGCCCCGCGTCTGTCGTTCTTCGTCGGCGACAAGTCCGACAATCCCGATATCCGCCGCTATCGGGGCAATACGACTCTGTTTATGGAGGTCGGGGAAGATGACGGACTGCGCCTCTCCACCTCCACCCGGTTCAATTTCGGCAGCGGCAAGGGCGCGTTCAGCACGGATCTTTCCTACCCGCTTCCGCGTCTGCTGGGCGGGGGGCCGGACTTCTATCTCTTCGGCCAGAGCTTCGTCGGCTATGGCGAGAATCTGCTTGATTATAACCGGCGGATGACCCGCTTCCGCATCGGCGTGGCGCTGGTGCGATGACCGCACGAGCGGGCATGCCGATCAAGCGCTGTGTCCCGATTAAGGAGCATCCCCATGTCCCATTATGATGTCGCCATCGTCGGCGCCGGCCATAACGCCCTGGTCAGCGCCTGTTATCTGGCAAAGGCCGGCAAGAAGGTCGTCGTCCTTGAACGACGGCCTGTGATCGGCGGAGCGGCGTGCACCGAAGAGATGTTTGGCGGATACAAGGTCGATATTGGATCCTCGATCCACGTTCTCTTTCCGACGACCGGAATCATGGATGAACTCGATCTTGCCCGGCACGGCCTCGAGTATATCGAGCTCGACCCCTGGGGTTTCTACCCCATCCATGGCACCGACAAGGCGATCACCTTCTATCGCAGCCTCGACAAGACTTGCGAGAGCATCGCCGCGATCAATCCTCGCGATGCGGACACCTATCGCCAGTTCATGACGACCTGGGGCGACGTGCAGCGGCTGATCTGGCCGGCCATGTCGGCGCCTCCGACGATGGGCGAGACCATGGCCTCGGTCGTCAAGGCGGCCTTCTCCCGCCCCCGCTCGATTCGCACCGCGCTCAAGGCGGAAGATCTCGTCCGCCAGGTGCTGATCGATTCGACCCGGCTTCTGGAGGAACTGTTTGAAAGCGAGGAACTCAAGGCTGCGCTTGTCTGGCTCGGCGCCCAGAACGGCCCCCATCCCGATGCCGCATCGAGCGCCACGATCCTGGGTCATTACGGCATGATCCATGAGGATGGCGCATTTCGAGCGATCGGTGGCTCGGGCATGGTCTCGGTCGCGCTTGGCCGAGCGCTGGAGGAATTCGGCGGCGAGATCCAGACCGATGCGCCCGTCGAACGGGTGAGCCAGATTTCAAGCGATGGCGCACGTTTCGAGATCGTAACCGGCACCGGCGTCATCCAGGCTAAGAATGTCTTGTTCGGCTGTCATGTCCAGACCGCGCTTTTGAGACTGCTTGACCGCGAGCTTCTGGATCCGGTCATGGTGCGCAAGCTTGGAGCGCTCAAGGTCATGAACGGCTCGGGGTTCATGGTTCGCCAGGCCATCTCCGAACTGCCCGCCTATGCCGGGCAGTCGTTCGATGCGCGCGGCATCGGCGAGTGCCATCACGGCATGCAACTGCTCTGCCCCACGGTCGAGACGCTCACCCGCTCGATGAACCTGGGTCGCGTCGGGCGCACCCCCGACGTGCCGCCTGTCATGCAAATGAGCTTCACGGCGGTGGACCCTTCCCTCGCGCCCGAGGGCAAGCATCTGCTCTACAGTTGGTCGTCCTATCACCCCTATCATCTCGACGGCGAACGCTGGGAAGAGATTGCCGAGCGCGAGGCCGACAAGATCTGGGACGTGGTGTGCGACTATGCGCCCAACATGAAGGGCAAGCTGATCGATCGCTATATCCAGTCGCCGCTCGAGATCGAGCGGGTGATCGGTCTGGTCCAGGGCGATGTCACCCATCTCGAGATGAGCATGGATCAGATGTTCTCCTTTCGGCCCTTGCCCGAAATTTCGGGATATACGGGCCCAGTCGAGGGCATCTATCTGACCGGTGCCAGCACGCATCCTGGCGGCGGCGTCTGGGGAGCCAGCGGGCGCAGCGCCGCCAAAGTCATGCTCAAGACTATGCGATGAGCGCCGGATTTTCATGATCACGGCGGAATACAGCCCTGAGGGGCTGGAAGCCGGGGTCGTGCTGCGCCTGCGAGGCGCGGAACCGCTTGGTCTTCGCGATCTGTGGCAACGCCTCGATGCCGAGTTACCGGGAAGTTCCACGGCACGATCGCGGCCACCACACCAAGCGGGGAGCGATCGACCAGAGTTTCCTTGCCCATCTGCGAAGGCCGCACGTCAGGCACGCCGAGCCCTTCGGCCAGCTGTGCGTAATATTGTACGACGCCCGCACCGAACTGCCCTTCGAGCATCGCGCTCAACCCGATCGGCATGCCGTTCTGCGTGCTGACGGCGCGGGCGATTTCGTCACCCCGCGCAGCGATGGCGGCCACGAAGCGCTGCATCACTTCGGCACGGTAGGACGGCTTGGCATCCGACCAGCCGGACGAATCAAACGCCTTGCGCGCAGCCGCGACCGCGGCATCGACGTCCGCTTCCGTGGCCTCGGGCGCGCTGCCGAATTCCTCGCCGGTCGATGCGTTCAGCAGCGTGAAGCGCCGGTCGCTGGCGGGAGCAACCCATTCGTTGCCGATGAAGAAGGCGTCCTTGAATATCGTCATCGAGATCATCCTCGGTTTGTCTTGGAGCGTCACACGCGCGTGCGGTCAGTGAAACTGTCGTGACCCGGGGCGCTTCGGGTCGAGCACAGGGCGGCGGCATCGATGATTGGTGCCGACCCGCTCACGCCCATCCAAAGCCGCGCCTCCGACGCCGCCGGTTCGGCGTTCGCCTAGAGCTCGCTGCAGATCGTTGCATGAACATCGTCCTCCAACCGCACCGGATTGATCGCGCGGCTTACGTTTTCCGAACTATCAGCCTATCCGGCAAAGCACAAACTAGTAAATTGGTTATCATTCCATCTCCGCCTTTTTTGCACCTGCCACCATGGGCAGTTGCGGGAGAATGACGGGCGATCGGAGGCATCGCAGTTTGCAGGGGCTCCGTGAATCGGGCCAACGCTTCCTTGACGATGATAAAGCGCGTGACTAACGGTGCGATGAACTAGCGCGCATGGCTCACCAAGTCCCTAGGCATGAGTAAATGGACAGATGCCGCAACGCAGCATAATCACCCGTGCCTATACGAGCGGCAGAAAGAGTTCGAGGCCACAGGCATTCCTCTGATGGTCGTGCAACGAGGAGATACGGAGATGGATTACAAGCTGGTAACGCTCGAATTTCATTTTCAGCCTGGAATAATCGACACATTTATCGCTGGCTTGCCCGCATTACTGGAAGATACGCGCAAGCACGAGGGCTTCATCGAAATTTCGGCACATCGCCATCACGAAGATACGGACAAGCTGATCCTCGTCGAGCGTTGGGAGAGCGCCGGGGCTCACCAGCGCTACCTCCAGTACCGTATCGATGCCGGCATGTTCGACGAACTTGCCAAGATTCTCGTATCCCCGCCCAAGTGCGACAAATGGGAATCGGCCTACATGACCGTGACTGGCGCCGCCGACTGACCTGCGCAGACCGAATCGGGCTCGCTTCGCCGGGCGCCTGCGATTGGCGCAGTGATCCACTACCTAGCGATCGCGCCCTGCGCCGGGATCAGCCGGGTAACCGCGCCCACCAGCGCGTCCCAGTTCTCTTTCATGTCGTAGCCTAGCGCGCTGCTGAGCACGGCTTGCCCTTTCAGCCACACCGCGAAGGCGGATGACTGCCCGCGCTTCAGCTGCACGACGTCCTTCCAGATGGTATTGCCTGCCTGAAAACTCGCTGTACCATCAAGGATGCGAAGGTGTTCGGCCAACGTCTTCATTTCCGGTTGGCGGCCGGACAACAGCGCGATCTCACCAATCGCGCGGGCGAACGAAGAATACGAGCCCGAGCGCTTCTTGCCCCGGACGGGCATGATGATATCGGCCATGAGCGTTGCCCATTCCTCGATCGTATGCGCCGCCCGCGATTGGCTATACGGGTTCTGCGGATCGTCGAACGGCCGCAGCATGGCGCGCCAGACTGCCTGGTTCCTGAACGCCGACATGCTTTCGAAATGGTACGCGATCATCGAAGGCGAAGCCCCCGCCATCTCCGCGATCCGTCGCTGGTTGAGTTTAATCCCGGAATTGAGGATGTCCTGCGCCGCCATCGCCAGCAGCCGCTCCTCCATCGTTTCAGGGGCCTGCGGCGGCATGAGCGGGAAGCGATCCAGCCTTTCCTCAAGCCACACGCTGACGCTGATGGCTTCATCCCAGGTGCGGCCGAACATTCCCGCCGTCAGCGCCCGCAACGTTTCGCGCACGAGGATCGGATATTCGGCAAATTCACCCAGACTGTACGACCAGGTTTCCTCCATGCACATATATGTCGCGATATACTGGGCGAAGTAGGGGTCTATGCCCTGGATGCGAAGAACATCTGCCCAGAAATCGGCCCGTAGACAATGCCAGTTCGCGACTATCGAGCGCCCATCCGCCACGATGTTGGTGTGAAACAGCACTTCGGACCAGAACCTGGAATAAGTTCGGTTCGTGCGTTTGGAGAGATACTGCGCCATCCATTCGACGAAGTTGAGATGGTCTAGCCTGTGCCCCTGGATCTGCTCCAGAAGCCGAGCGTGCCACGCCTGTTCCTGCTGCAGGGCGACACTGGCCGCTTCAGCGATCAGGCCTGCCTTGCTGCCATAATGATGAACGATGGCAGCCGTGGTGCCGCCGGCTTCAGCCGAAACCGCACGCATGGTAAGATTACTGATGCCGTGCGAGGCGATATGTTCGATCGTTTTTTCGACCAGTACTTGTTTCAGGAGATTTCCCCCTTCGGGCCCTGCCCCCACATTCCCCATCGCCATCCGTCCAAGCCTTAGAAACCATCGAGGTCGGGCTTGGTATCCGTTGCGCAACCACTTTGGCAACCGCGATGGCGCGGCAAGACGGCCGCCTCGCCAGCCGCTTCCTCGCGGCCACAGGCGGGCAGATGCGCCGCCGATCCTTGGGCGGGAAAAGGCGGCGCCCTCGCAGTCCACTGGCAATTACGTTTTCTGTGGGAGCCAGCCCCTAAACATCGCGCACAGCGACAAGCGCATCCTCCTGCTAGGCAACGCTGCGGACGTGCCCATCCCAATAGGCGGCGCGCAGGTCCTTTTTCGACACTTTACCCGATGACACTAGCGGGAACGTCCCGACGAAATCAATGCTTTTGGGGACCTTGTAGGCCGCCAACCGCTCACGACACCAAGCCAGCAGCGGATCGGGATCAGCCGGATGTCCATCCCTGATGATGACGATCGCCTTTACCGCTTCACCCCAGCGTTCATCGGGCACGCCGATCACCGCGACGCTCGCGACCGCAACGTGCGTGGACAGTACGTTCTCGATCTCGGCGGAATAGATGTTCTCGCCGCCGGACACGACCATGTCTTTTACCCTGTCGACCAGATAATACAGGCCATCGGCATCGCGGCGGGCAACGTCGCCGCTGCGATACCAGCCGTTTTCGATCGCCGCCGCCGTCGCTTCGGGTTGCTGCCAGTAACCCTTGGT
>Ga0308171_1003408_pt1 | contig 14581 bp, 12 predicted proteins | sample PhyGR1_FD_202135 | JGI IMG/M metagenome (GOLD analysis project Ga0308171, IMG submission 202135) | Phyllosphere microbial communities from UC Gill Tract Community Farm, Albany, California, United States - DLSLSG.R1 | ecosystem: Host-associated > Plants > Phyllosphere > Unclassified | place: USA... | reverse complement strand
CGAGGTCGAGAACCGCCTGCGCGACGCGCTGCGCCAGGACCGCGCCCGCGTGCAGTTCGGCACGATCAGCAAGTTCGGCCTGATGGAAATGAGCCGCCAGCGACTGAAGCCCGCGCTGTCGGAAGGCTCGTCCATCCCCTGCCCGCGCTGCGGCGGCTCCGGACACATCCGCGACACGGAAAGCTCGGCCCTGCAGATCCTGCGGATCATTCAGGAAGAGTCGATGAAGGACAACACGGCCGCCGTGCACTGCCAGGTGCCGGTGGACGTGGCCTCGTTCCTGCTGAACGAAAAGCGCACCGAGATCGCCAAGATCGAACTCAAGCAGCGCGTGGCCGTGCTGATGGTGCCCAACAAGACGCTTGAGACGCCGAACTACAAGCTCGAACGCCTCAAGCACGACGACCCGCGCCTGGACCACATCGAGGCCAGCTACAAGCTCGCCGAAGAGGTGGAAGACCCGACCTCCGTCACCCGCCGCTCTCAGGAGCCCACCAACAAGCAGACGCCGGTCATCAAGGGCGTGCTGCCCGACGCGCCCGCTCCGGTCGCCGAGCCCCGCCCCGAAGGCGCGGCACGCCCGCCCCGCGCAGGCGCCGCGCAGCCCCACCCGGCCCAGGGCGCACGCCCGGCCGCCACGCCCGCCCCTGCTGCGGCCGCCGCGCCGGTGCACGCAGCGCCGGTCGCGCAGGAGCAAGGCTTCTTCGCCTGGCTCAAGAGCCTGTTCGGTTTCGGCACGCCGCCCGCACCGGTGGCGGCGCCCGTGGTGACGCCCGCTCCCGCGCCTGCCGCCGGCAGCGCCGGCCCGCGCGGCGAAGGCCGTCGCGACGGCCGCGGTGAAGGCCGTGGCGAGGGCCGTGGCGAAGGCCGTGGCCGCCGTGGCGAGCGCAACGGCCCGCTCGATGCCGCCGCCGGCCAGGGCGCCGCGAACGGCCTGGGCGAAGGCCGTGGTGGCCGCCGTGGTGAACGGGGCGACCGCAGTGAAGGCCGCGATGGACGCACGGTCGAAGGCCGTGAAGCCCGTGAAGGCCGCGAAAGCCGCCCGCCACGCGAGATCGGCGAAGGCCGGAGTGGCCGCGAAGGACGCGAAGGACGCGAAGGCCGTGAAGGCCGGGGTGACCGCCCCGAGGGCGAAGCCCGCCGCGACGGCCGGGGTGGCCGCGACCGGGGCGAGCCACGCAGCAACCCAGCGGTTCTGCCGGAAGAAGGCCTGCCGCAAGGCGTGCTGAACGCCGTTCCGCTGGACGATGCGGCGGGCGAGGCCCGCGGCGAGCGCGCTCCGCGCAACGGCGAAGGCCGTGAACGGGGCGAACGCGGCGGCCGGGGCGAACGCGCTCCGCGCAACGGCGAAGGCCGTGAACGCGGGGGCCGGGGCGAGCGCGGCGGCGAAGGCCGCGAGCGTGCTCCGCAGACGGCCGACCAGGGCGCCCCCGTGGCCGACTTCGTGGAAACCTCGCCCATGGCGGCCCTGCCCGACCTGGACCTGAGCAGCCCGGCCACGCCGGTCGATGCCAACGGCGTGCCGGTGCCGGCCGCCGGCGGCGAGGAGCAGCGCCGCGAGCGCCGCTCCCGCGACCGCTACGGCCGCGACCGCCGCGACCGCGCCGACCGCGCACCGCGCGACGCCCAGCCGGGCGACGACGCGGGCATGCCGGCAGCGCCGGCGGCAGCAGCAGCAGTAGCCGCAGCAGAGGGCGCCGCCGCCTTCGCGCCGCAGGCGCCTGCGGCGGAAGCCACCCAGGACGCGCCTCGCCGCAGCTACTTCAATGCAGCGGCTGCCGAAGCGCCCGCCGCCACGGCCCCGGTCGCACCCGCCGCCCCGGTGGGCGTGCCCGCAGCGCAGGCGCCCGTGACGCAGGCCGCACCGGCGGAACCGGCAGTCGCGGCTGCAGCCCCCGTGGCTGCGGCGCCCGTGGTGGCAGCGCCCGCGCCCGTGGCAGCACCAGTGGCCGCCCCGGTGGCTGCATCCGCCCCGACGGCTCCGGCGCAGGCCGGCACCGCCATGCCACGCGTGGAGGGCTTTGCCCTGCCCGTGCAGGCACTGATTGAAGTCGCCCAGGGTTCCGGCCTGGAGTGGGTGAATTCCGACGCCGAAAAGATCGCCGCGGCACAGGCGGCCATGGCCGCGGAGCCCCGCCCGGTGCATGTGCCGCGCGTGCGCCCGCCGGTGGTGGTGGTGGACGAAGGCCCGCTGGTGCTGGTGGAAACCCGCCGCGACCTGAACGACCTGAAGCTGCCGTTCGAGCAGCAGCAGTCGCCCACGGCGTGACAGCCGCCGGGTGATGCGCTGCGGTGCCTCGGGCATCGCAGCGCATGTGCCGCGCAGGGCCCGTGACGCCCGCCCCCTTCACCTGCGGCCCGTCATGGGCCGCAGCCCATTTCAGGCTACCCTTTCCACGGCCCCATCTTCCGCACCACGCCATGCTGTTCCTGCTGTCACCCGCCAAGTCGCTGGACTACGAAAGCCCGCTGCCCACCGACCTGCCGCACACCCTGCCCGCCTTCGTGGCCGACTCGGCCCGGCTCATCGAGGTGCTGCGCCGCCAGTCGCCGCAGCAGATCGCGTCGCTCATGCACATCAGCGACGCGCTGGCCGCGCTGAACGTGGGCCGATACGCGGAGTGGGCGCCGCGCTTCACCGCCGCCAACTCGCGCCAGGCGGTGCTGGCCTTCAACGGCGACGTGTACGAAGGCCTGCAGGCCCGCACGCTGGACGCCGACGACCTGGCCTGGGCGCAGCAGCACCTGGGCATCCTGAGCGGCCTCTACGGCGTGCTGCGGCCGCTGGACCGCATGCAGCCCTATCGGCTGGAGATGGGCACGCGCCTGGCCACCGATGCCGGCGCCAACCTGTACCAGTTCTGGGGTTCGCGCATCGCCGAGCACCTGAACACCCGCCTGCAGGCCGACGCCACGCCCGTGGTGGTCAACCTGGCGTCGCAGGAATACTTCAAGTCGGTCGACCTGAAAACGCTCAAGGCGCGCGTGATCGATTGCGTGTTCGAGGACTTCAAGGGCGGCGGCTACAAGATCATCAGCTTCCATGCCAAGCGCGCCCGCGGCCTGATGGCGCGCTACGCCATCGAGCACCGCGTGGCAACCCCGCGCCAGCTCGAGGGTTTTGACGCGGAAGGCTATGCTTTCCACGCGGCCTCCTCCGCTGCCGACCGCCTGGTGTTCCGCCGCAAGACCGGCGACTGAGCAAGACGCCCTGCCCCTTTCCATCCGTCCCCCGCACGCACGTCCCACCGCCATGCCGAAACGTTCGAGCCTCCAAGTTCAGACTCCCACCCTCCAACCCATCACGCCGGAGTTGCGCGCCTGGCTCATCGAGCAGGCGCAGGCGGGCTTCAGCGGGCCGGTGGTGTTCCAGTCGATGCTGGATGCCGGCTGGGACGAATCGGTGGCCGCCTACGCCATGGGTCAGGTGCTGGGCGATGCGCTCAAGCAGGGTGTGACCGCGCCGCGGCCCGCCGCCGCTCCGTCGTCGCCCGCAGCCGATTCGTCGGCCCGGGGCAGCGCCGCTGGCCAGCGCCTGCCGGAGCCCGACCTGGCCCACTCCCCCGCCCGCATCGACGTGGGCGACCGACAGGTGGACGTGCTGATGCGCATGGCCGAGCCGCGCATCGTACTGTTCGGCAACCTGCTCTCGCCCGAGGAATGCGAGGCGCTCATCGCCGCGGCCGAGCCGCGCATGGCGCGGTCGCTCACGGTGGCGACGCGTACCGGCGGCGAGGAAGTGAACGACGACCGCACCAGCGACGGCATGTTCTTCCAGCGCGGCGAGAACGAGGTCGTCACCCGGCTGGAGGCGCGCATCGCCCGCCTGCTGAACTGGCCGGTGGAGAACGGCGAGGGCCTGCAGGTGCTGCACTACCGGCCCGGGGCCGAGTACAAGCCGCACTACGACTACTTCGACCCGGCCGAGCCGGGCACGCCGACCATCCTGCGGCGCGGCGGCCAGCGTCTGGCCACGCTGGTCATCTACCTGAACGACCCCGAGCGGGGCGGCGGCACCACCTTTCCCGACGTGCACCTGGAAGTCGCCCCACGCCGGGGCAACGCCGTGTTCTTCAGCTACGCCCGGCCCCAGCCCGACACGCGCACGCTGCATGGCGGCGCGCCGGTGGAGGCGGGCGAGAAATGGATCGCCACCAAATGGCTGCGCGAGCGCGAGTTTCACTGAGAATTTGAGTCAAATCGGGCTGCAGCGCTTGATCCACAAGCGCATGCAGCTATTTAATTGATAGCAAACCAACACGCCCACACCGGCGCTCCCACCACGCTCGCGCAGGCCTTGTCCCAGGCCCAGGCGGGCGGCCTGCCCCGCATCGACGCGCAACTGCTGCTGCTGCACGTGCTGGACCGCACGCCCCAAGGCCGCGCCTGGCTGCTGGCGCACGACACCGATCCGCTGCCCGCCGAGGCCGGCGCGCGCTATGCCGCGCTGTGCGAGCGGCGGCACGCGGGCGAGCCGGTCGCCTACCTGACGGGCCGCAAGGAGTTCTACGGCCTGGCCCTCGCCGTGGATGCCCGCGTGCTTGACCCGCGCCCCGATACCGAAACGCTGGTGGACTGGGCACTGGAAGCCATCGCCCCCCTGCCCGCGCCCCGCGTGGCGGACCTGGGCACGGGCAGCGGCGCCATCGCGCTGGCCATCAAGCACCAGCGCCCCACCGCCGAGGTGACCGCGGTGGACGCCAGCGCCGACGCGCTGGAGGTGGCTGGCGCCAATGCCCGGCGGCTGCGGCTGGCCGTGGAGCTGCGGCAGGGCCACTGGCTGGAGGGCATCGACGGCCCTTTCGACCTGATCGTGAGCAACCCGCCCTACATCGCCGCAGACGACCCCCATCTGGCGGCGCTGACGCACGAACCCCTGCAGGCCCTGGCGAGCGGCGCCGACGGCCTGGACGACCTGCGCGCCATCGCCGGCCAGGCGCCCACGCGGCTGGCCCCCGGTGGCTGGCTGCTGCTCGAGCACGGCTGGGACCAGGCGAGCGCCGTGCAGGCACTGCTTGAAGCCGCCGGCTTCACCCAGGTGCAAAGCCGCGCCGACCTGGCCGGCGTCGCCCGCTGCACGGGTGGCCGGCTGCCTGGCTGAAGCCCGGGCCTTTGCCCCTTGCCCCGACCCGCCGCGCGCAGAGGCTGGCAGACGGTGAAATAATCACGCATCGCCGCCGCGTGCCCGCGGCAGCCCCTTTCCTCCAGGAGATCTCCCCATGAGCGACGCCCAGCAACGCATTGACACCCTCGTCAAGTCCAACAACATCCTGCTGTTCATGAAGGGCAGCGCCAGCTTTCCCATGTGCGGCTTCTCCGGCCGCGCCATCCAGATCCTGAAGGCCTGCGGCGTGGACACCAAGAACGTGGCCACCGTGAACGTGCTGGACGACCCCGAGATCCGCCAGGGCATCAAGGAATACAGCAACTGGCCCACCATCCCGCAGCTGTATGTGAACGGCGAATTCATCGGTGGCTCGGACATCATGATGGAGATGTACGAGTCGGGCGAACTCAAGCAGGTGCTGGACGCACCGCGCTGACCCGCGGCCGCGACGGCCGGGCGCCTTTGGACGCCCATGCCACGCACCCCGCCGCCTTCGGGCGGCTTTTTTATGCGCGTTCGACTGGGGAGCGGCGGGAACAGGGGTCCGTTGACCGGGTTTATCCAGCGTTGAGCCCAGGCATCTTGTGTGCTTGAATGAACGCGTGACCTCTTCAACCGGGAGCGCGACATGAACCCTTCGACCCACCTCGTCCCCCAGCCGCAGCCCTTGAGCCTGCCGGTGGCCCAGATGCGCAATGTGTTCCACCCGTCCGAGGTCGAACGCCGGCTGCGCCGCCTGCACGACGCGGGAGGCGGGCAACGCGACCACGATCCGCTGCGCTCGGTGTACGAGCGCATGCTCGAACGCGGTCCCGAGCGCTTCCAGGTCAAGCCCGCCGGCGTGCCCGACATGGCGGGGCTCTACGAGCAGTTGCCCAACTTCAGCGAGGTGCTCGACGACGTGAAGCGCCACGTCGCGCTGGCGCAGGACAGCCGCGATGGCCTGGAGGTGACGCCCATGCTGCTGCTGGGCGTGCCCGGCATCGGCAAGACGCATTTCGCCCGCCAGCTGGCGCAGCTGCTGGGCACGGGGATGAGCCTGGTGCCGATGAGCTCCATGACGGCGGGCTGGCTGCTCTCGGGCTCGTCGTCGCAATGGAAAGGCGCGCGCCCCGGCAAGGTGTTCGATGCGCTGGTGGAAGGCGAATACGCCAACCCGGTGATCGTCATCGACGAGATCGACAAGGCCGCCTGCGACGCGCAGTACGACCCGCTGGGCGCGCTCTACAGCCTGCTGGAGCACGACACCGCGCAGAACTTCACCGATGAGTTCGCCGAGGTCGCCATCGACGCCAGCCAGGTGATCTGGATCACCACCGCCAACGACGAGCGCGGCATTCCCGACCCCATCCTGAACCGGATGAACGTGTTCGAGGTGCCGGCGCCCACGCCGGAGCAGGCCCGCTCCATCGCACGGCAGCTCTACCAGGAGATCCGCTCGTCGCACGACTGGGGCCGGCTGCTGGAGCCGGAACCCGAGGCTGATGTTCTCGACGCGCTGGCGCACATGCCCCCGCGCGAGGTGCGGCGCGCCTGGATGACCGCCTTCGGCAATGCCCGCCTGGCCCGGCGCGGCGCCGTCGAGGTGGCCGACCTGCCGGCCGGCACGGCGCGCAAGGGGCGCATCGGCTTCGTGCAGTAGGCCTGGGCAGGCGGCGGGGCCACAAGCTCCCGCACGGCCCTGCCAGCCGCCCCTTGGGCCCACCCGGGGCCGGAGGGAGGGCCAGAGGGGCATGGGGCGGTGGGCGATGCGTCCCCGCTACACTTCGACGCACTGCGCGGCCCCTGCCGGGCCGTTCGCCGTCCCCGCACCGTCCCTTCATGTCCGTCTCTCAAAGCCTTCTCGTCATCGGTCTCCTGATCGTTGCCAGCGCCTTTTTCTCCCTCGCCGAGATCTCGCTGGCCGCCTCGCGCCGCCTGCGCTTGCGCCAGATGGCCGACGAGGGCGACAGCCGGGCGGACCGGGTGATGCGCATCCAGGAGCAGCCGGGCGACTATTTCACGGTGGTGCAGGTGGGGCAGAACGCCGTCGCCATTCTGGGCGGCATCGTGGGCGAAGGCGCCTTGAGCCCGCACTTCACCAGCCTCATGGAACTCTGGATGGCGCCGCAGAAGGCGCAGACCTTCGGCTTCCTGGCGTCGTTCATCAGCATCACGTCCCTGTTCATTCTGTTCGCCGATCTGTTCCCCAAGCGCCTGGGCATGGCCAATCCGGAACACCTGGCGCTGCGCGTGGCCCGGCCGATGACCGTGCTGATGGCGCTGCTGCGACCGCTGGTGTGGCTCTACAGCCGCAGCGCCGACCTGCTTTTTCGGCTGCTGGGCCTGTCGTCGCTGCGGGACGACCGCGTCACGTCCGAGGACATCCTCGCCATGATGGAAGCCGGAGCGCGTGCCGGCGTGCTGGCGGCGCGCGAGCAGCAGGTGATCGAGAACGTGATCGAGCTGGACACCCGCACGGTGGGCAGCGCCATGTCGCAGCGCGACCGCATCGCCTACTTCCTGCGGGACGACCCGGACACGGTGATCCGTGCGCGCATCGCCGAGGAGCCTTTTTCCACCTACCCGGTCTGCGAAGGCGACCTCGACCACGTCGTGGGCTATGTCGATGCGAAAGACCTTTTTCAGCGGGTGCTGAACAACCAGCCCATCTCGCTCGCCGACGAAGGGCTGGTGCGCAAGGTGCTGGTGGTGCCCGACCGCCTGTCGCTGGGCGAGGTGCTGGAGCAGTTCCGCCAGGTGCACGAAGACTTCGCGGTCATCGTCAACGAGTACAGCATGGTGGTGGGCGTGGTCACGCTGAACGACGTCATGAGCACGGTGATGGGCGACCTCATCAGCCCGACCGACGAAGAGCAGATCGTGCGGCGCGACGAGAACTCCTGGCTGATCGACGGCGTGACCCCGGTGGCCGACGTGCTGCGCGCGCTGGGCCTGGACAGCCTGCCGCATGCGGACGAATACGAAACGCTGGCCGGCTTCCTGATGGTGATGCTGCGCCGCGTGCCGCGCCGCACCGATAGCGTCAACTGGGGCGGCTACAAGTTCGAGGTGCTCGACGTGGACAGCTATCGCATCGACCAGGTGATGGTGTCGCGGCTGGGCAAGAACGACGCCGGGAGCCCGGCCACGGCGTGATGGCAGCGCCCGGCTGGCCGGGCGCCCTGCCCTCAGGCCGCGTCGGCAGCTGGGGGGCGCTCCTGGAAGAAGTAATTGCGTTGGGCGGAGAAGACGGCGTTCGGGTAGGCCGGCTTGCCGCGGCTGCCGTTGTAGCGGCCGAGCGTCATGTACAGATCGCCCCGCTCGCGGTCGAGGTAGTGGCGCAGGATGACGCAGCCAAAGCGCAGGTTGGTCTGCATCTGGAACAGCTTGCCCGCATCGCCGTCGCCGATGACGCGGGTCCAGAACGGCATGACCTGCATGTAGCCGCGCGCGCCCACGCTGGAGACGGCGAACTTGCGGAAGGCGCTTTCGACCTGAATGAGGCCCAGCACCAGCGACACGTCCAGCCCGGCGCGGCGGGATTCATACCAGACGGTTTGCAGGAAGTCGCGGCGGACTTCCCAGTCGGGCTTGTGGCGGCGCAGCCGCTCGCTCATGGTGCCCAGCCAGCGCAGGTAGGCCAGCCGCGCCTCGGTCGAGGCGAACAGAGGCTCCGGCGGGGCCTGGTTGGCGACGGCGGAGCTGAGCGCCGTGCGCACGGAGTCCATCAGGGGCTCTTCGAGCTGGCCACCCGCATGGGCGGCCTCTGGCGCCGCCAGCCAGGCGGCCGGCCCCGCCGACAGCGAAACCAGGCACGCGCGGCGCGATACGGCACCCACGGGTGCCCGCGCGGCAGTGCGGTCCACGGCGCCGTTCAACCCCAACATGCTTTTCATAACGTGATTCGACTCCGGACGTGCGCCAGCACGTCGGCCACCGCCACCTTGGTGGCGGCAGTGTCGCGGCGGTGCTGGTACTCGAGCTGGCCTTCCTTCAAGCCCCGGTCGGAGATGACGACCCGATGCGGCACGCCGATCAGCTCCCAGTCGGCGAACATGGCGCCGGGGCGCTCGCCCCGGTCGTCCAGCAGCGTGTCGATGCCTGCGGCCTGCAGGTCGGCGTAGAGCTTTTCCGCCGCGGCCTTGACCTCGGCGCTGCGGTCCATGCCGATGGGGCAGACCACCACGGTGAAGGGCGCGAGGGCGTCCGGCCAGATGATGCCGCGCTCGTCGTGGTTCTGCTCGATGGCTGCGGCCGGCAGGCGGGTGATGCCGATGCCGTAGCAGCCCATCTCGAAGAAGGCGGGCTTGCCGTCTTCACCAAGGAAGGTGGCGTTCATCGCCCGGCTGTACTTGGTGCCCAGGTAGAAGATGTGCCCCACCTCGATGCCGCGCTCGATGGCGAGTTCGCCCTTTCCGTCCGGCGAGCGGTCGCCAGCGACCACGTTGCGCAGGTCGGCCACCACGTCGGGCTCGGGCAGATCGCGCCCCCAGTTCACGCCGGTGATGTGGAAGTCGGGCTGATTGGCGCCGCAGACCCAGTCGGCCATGAGCGCGACCTCGCGGTCCACCACCAGCTTGACGGGCTGCTTCAGGTCCAGCGGCCCGAGGTAGCCGGGCTTGCAGCCGAAGTGCGCCTCGATCTCGCCCAGCGTGGCGAACCGGAACCCTGCGTCCAGGCCGGGCACCTTGGAGACCTTGATCTCGTTCATGTCATGGTCGCCGCGCAGCAGCAGCAGCCAGACCTGGCTGCGGACGATCTCGCCTTCGGCATTGGTTTCATCGGTCGCCAGCACCAGCGACTTGACCGTGGAGGCAAGCGGCAGGCCCAGCAGCCCGGCCACGCTCTCGCAGGTGCTTTTGCCGGGGGTGGGCGTCAGCGTGCGTGGCTGCGTGGGCGCGGGGCGCGGGCCGGTGGGCGCCAGGGCCTCGGCCTTTTCCATGTTGGCGGCGTAGTCGCTGGCGGGGCAGTAGACGATGGCGTCTTCACCCGTCGCCGCGATGACCTGGAATTCCTCGCTCAGGTCGCCGCCGATGGCGCCGCTGTCGGCCGCCACCGCGCGGTAGGTCAGGCCGAACCGGTCGAAGATGCGGCGATAGGCCTGCGCCATGACTTGGTAGCTGGCCTGCGCGCCCGCCATGTCGCGGTCGAAGCTGTAGGCGTCCTTCATGATGAATTCGCGGCCGCGCATGAGCCCGAAGCGTGGGCGACGCTCGTCACGGAACTTGGTCTGGATCTGGTAGAGGTTCTTGGGCAACTGCTTGTAGCTGCGCAATTCCTGGCGGGCGATGTCCGTCACCACCTCTTCACTGGTGGGCTGCATGACGAAATCGCGGCCATGGCGGTCCTTCACGCGCATCATCTCGGGGCCCATGGACGTGAACCGGCCCGTCTCCTGCCAGAGCTCGGCTGGCTGCACCACCGGCATGGCGCATTCCATTGCGCCGGCCCGGTTCATTTCCTCGCGCACGATGGCTTCCACCTTGCGCACCACCCGCAGGCCCATGGGCATGTAGTTGTAGATGCCCGCGCCCAGTTTCTTGATGAGGCCGGCCCGCATCATGAGCTTGTGGCTGGCCACTTCGGCGTCCGCAGGAGCCTCTTTGAGGGTGGAAATGAAGAATTGGGAGGCTTTCATCGGCTCGATTTCAGGCGACTGCGACCGGCACGCTTGCCGCACACGGGGCGCCGTGCATAATGGTCACAGTTTAAAAATTTGGGGTTAGATTATGCTTGACCGGGACGGTTTTCGGCCCAACGTCGGCATCATCCTGCTCAACCAGAAAAACCAGGTATTTTGGGGCAAACGCATTCGCACCCACAGCTGGCAATTCCCGCAGGGCGGCATCGATCGCGGCGAAACGCCCGAACAGGCGATGTTCCGGGAACTGCACGAAGAGGTGGGACTGCAGCCGATGCACGTTCGCGTGGTTGCCCGCACCCGGGACTGGTTGCGCTACGAGGTGCCTGACCGGTATATAAGGCGCGACGCCAGGGGCCACTACAAGGGCCAAAAGCAGATCTGGTATCTGCTGCAATTGGTCGGCCACGACTGGGACTTGAACCTGCGGGCCACCAACCATCCGGAGTTCGACGCCTGGCGTTGGAACGACTACTGGGTGCCGCTGGACGTGGTGGTCGAATTCAAACGCGGTGTCTACGAGATGGCGCTGACCGAGCTGGCCCGCTTCCTGCCCCGGCACGAGCAGCGCAATCGCTACCTGCGCAGCGGCATGCGCTCGCGCGAGGGCGCCGAGCTGCATGCGGGCGGCGCGGCGCCGTTCCACCGCGCGGGCTCGCTGCTGCTGAGCCCGGGTGTGGAGCTTCCACCGGGTGCCAGCTTCGATCCGAACCCCCAGTGCGAGGACCCGAACGCGCTGGCTCCGCTGCCGCCCCCCAAGCCCAGCGCACCCACCGCCTGAGCCAGGGTCACGCGGCCCCACGGCCGGGAGTGCGCCGCCCACAGCGCACAGGAAAGCCCGCGCGTCGGGCCGCCTCCGTGCAGCGCTCAAACTCCCGCCGAGCTGGCCGCCACCAACGGCGTTGCGCGGCGCGTGGCGCCCGTCAGCACCAAGTTGTCACGGTGCACCATTTCCGGCTCCGCGGTGTAGCCCAGCAGGCGCTCGAATTCCGACGAGGGCTTGCGGCAGAGCAGCCGGGCCTCGGCGCTGGCGTAGTTGGCCAGGCCGCGCGCCAGTTCCGTACCTGCGGCATCGCGCACGGCGATCACGTCGCCCCGCGAAAAATCGCCCTCCACCGCCACCATGCCGATCGGCAGCAGGCTCTTGCCTTCGTCGCGCACCTTGGCCGCCGCCCCGGCGTCCACGGTGACCGAGCCGCGCAGTTGCAGGTGATCGGCCATCCATTGCTTGCGCGCCTGCTGCTTGGCCGTCTGCGCCACCAGCAGCGTGCCGATGGATTCGCCCTGCACCAGCCGCATCAGCACGTCCGGCTCGCGGCCCCAGGCGATCACGGTCGAGGCCCCGGAGCCGGCTGCACGCTTGGCGGCGATGATCTTGGTGAACATGCCGCCCCGGCCGATGCTCGAGCCCGCGCCGCCGGCCATCGCCTCCAGCGCCGGGTCGCCCGCCCTCGCCTCGTGCACGAACTGCGCCGAGGGATCGCGCCGGGGATCGGCCGTGTAGAGCCCCTTCTGGTCCGTCAGGATGACGAGCGCATCCGCCTCGACCAGGTTGGCGACGAGCGCGCCCAGGGTGTCGTTGTCTCCGAACTTGATCTCGTCGGTGACCACGGTGTCGTTTTCGTTGATGACCGGCAACACACCCAGGCGCAGCAGCGCCAGCAGCGTGGAGCGGGCGTTCAGGTAGCGCTCCCGGTGCGCCAGGTCGGCGTGGGTCAGCAGCACCTGCGCGCTGCCCAGGCCCTGTTCGCGCAGCTTGGTCTCGTACATCTGCGCCAGCCCCATCTGCCCGACAGCCGCTGCCGCCTGCAGCTCATGGATCTCGCTTGGGCGCGACGACCAGCCCAAGCGCTTCATGCCTTCCGCGATGGCGCCGCTGGACACCATGATGACTTCGCGCCGCTGGCCCCCGTCGCCGCGCACCAGGGCCGCCAGTTGCCGGCTCCATTCCCCGATGGCCTGCTCGTCGAGCCCGCGGCCCTCGTTCGTCACCAGGCTCGAGCCGACCTTGACCACGATGCGACGCGCGTCGCGCAATAGACTGGACACCATTTTTTGAGGTCTTTTTGGCCTGTAGCGCCGATGAATCCAGCGCTTTCAGCTATATATTTGATAGCAAATGCACAAGCAGCCGCTTAGGCGGGCGCGTCGCCGGCGAACCGTGGATCGACCTCGACCGGAGCTGCCAGCGCCTGTTGCTCGGCACGCACGTGCTGGTAGATCGCCTGGATCAGGCTCTCGCAGCCTTCGCGGGTCAGGGCGGAAATCTCGAACACCGGCCCCTTCCATTTGAAGCGCTTGACGAAGTTCTTCACCAGTGCCGCGCGGTCCTGCGCGGGCACCATGTCGAGCTTGTTCAGCACCAGCCAGCGCGGCTTGGCATGCAGCGCGGCGTCGTACTTCCTCAACTCTTCCACGATGGCCTTGGCCTGCGCGACGGGGTCCACCGCGTCGTCGAACGGCGCCATGTCGACCACGTGCAGCAGCAGACGGGTGCGCTGCAGGTGGCGCAGGAACTGGTGACCCAGCCCCGCCCCCTCGGAGGCGCCTTCGATCAGCCCCGGAATGTCGGCGATGACGAAACTCTGCTCGGCCGCGACGCGCACCACGCCCAGGTTGGGGTGCAGCGTGGTGAAGGGGTAGTCGGCGATCTTGGGCCGGGCGTTCGAGACCGCGGCGATGAAGGTCGACTTGCCCGCATTCGGCATGCCGAGCAACCCCACGTCCGCCAGCACCTTCAATTCGAGCTTCAGGCTCTTGCGCTCGCCCGGCCAGCCGGGCGTCTTCTGCCGGGGCGCACGGTTGATGGCGCTCTTGAACCGCATGTTGCCGAACCCGCCGTCTCCCCCCTTGGCGATGGTGATGACATCTCCGGGGTTGAGCAGCTCGTACAGCACCTCGCCGGTTTCAGCGTCGGAGATGATGGTGCCCACGGGCATCTTGAGTGTGATGTCATCACCGGCTGCGCCGAACATGTCGGAGCCCATGCCGTGTTCGCCCCGCTTGGCTTCGTGCCGGCGCGAGTAGCGGAAGTCCACCAGCGTGTTCAGGTTCGGATCGGCCACCGCGAAGACGTGGCCACCACGGCCGCCGTCGCCCCCGTTCGGCCCGCCGAACTCCTTGTACTTCTCGTGGCGGAACGAGACACAGCCATTGCCGCCATCTCCGGCGGCAATGTCGATAAAGGCTTCGTCGACGAACTTCATGGTATCCAGTTTACAAAAGGCCGGTCCGGCTGCTGCCCGGACGGCTCAGGAGCTCCGTCGCACGGAGCCACCCAGGGCGGCCTGCGCACGGCGCCCTGGAAATGACAAAGCCCCGACGTGCGGGGCTTTGGTGAGTGCCGAGAAAGGCCTCAGGCTGCAGTCACGTTGACCGTCTGCTTGGACATCGCACCCTTGGTGCCGAAGGACACGTGGCCGTCCACCAGGGCGAACAGCGTGTGGTCCTTGCCCACGCCGACGTTGTTGCCGGGGTGGAAACGCGTACCGCGTTGGCGCACGATGATGGAACCAGCGCTGATCAGCTCACCGCCGAAGGCCTTCACACCGAGCATCTTGGGCTTGGAATCGCGCCCGTTTCGCGTAGAGCCGCCGCCTTTTTTCTGTGCCATGAGATCGACTCCTGTTAACCGGCAATCGCGCCGATTTGCAGTTCGGTGAACTGCTGGCGATGGCCTTGGCGTTTCTGATAGTGCTTGCGACGGCGCATCTTGAAGATGTGCACCTTGTCGTGCTTGCCGTGGGCCACGACCGTTGCCGTGACCGTTGCGCCGGACACCAGGGGCGTGCCAACCTTCAGTTCAGCGCCGTTGCCGACAGCCAGAACCTGGTCGATCACGATTTCCTGGC
>Ga0308171_1003403_pt1 | contig 14595 bp, 13 predicted proteins | sample PhyGR1_FD_202135 | JGI IMG/M metagenome (GOLD analysis project Ga0308171, IMG submission 202135) | Phyllosphere microbial communities from UC Gill Tract Community Farm, Albany, California, United States - DLSLSG.R1 | ecosystem: Host-associated > Plants > Phyllosphere > Unclassified | place: USA... | reverse complement strand
ATGTATTTTGGAATTTTTCCTGCTTCTGAAAAATAATCATCCTTTTTAAGTTCCAATTCCGTTGCCTTGCTTTTGATAAAGTCGATTTGCTGTTTGTTCAAATTGCCAAAATGCAGTATATATTCTATTAATTTCTCCATTGTTGTAAAGTTAAGAAGCAATTTTCAAGAAAGAATTACCATTTGGTAAAAAGTGCTTTAGACTGTTTTTATGTAAAAGATAGTAATAAATAGTCTCCCAGGCTTCTCATAAGAAACCCTCTCCTGTTCAAGTCCCTCAAAAGTTGAATTTTTTGCTGCTTTGAAGTACTATTGAAATATGATAAAATCATTTTTCGAAAAAAAGCACAAGTACATGAATACTTGTGCTTTTAACAGTCATTGGTAGTATTGATTTTATCTAAAAGCCGTACATACCCCCTGAAACGGAAATTTGCTCACCAGTGATCCAAGCCGAATCGTCAGAAGCCAGAAATACTGCAACTTTTGCAATGTCTGATGGCTGACCTCTTCGGCCTAACGGTGTTTTTTCAACGAACATTTTTTCATAATCACTACCAACGGTAACACCTGCGCTTGCCGCACCTTCTGTATCAGTAGCACCTGGTAAAATAGAATTTATGCGTACATTTTTAGTCCCTAATTCTTTCGATAATGCAATGGTAAAGGCATCTATTGCTGCCTTCGTTGAAGAATATAGGGATGCATTGGGAAGCGGAGATTTACTTGCACCCGAACTGATATTGATAATGTTTCCACCTTTATCTCCAAAAAGTTTCAAGGCCGACTGTATAGTTAAGATAGTCCCTAATACATTGACGTTAAAACTTTTGTGAAAATCCTCCACCGATATTTGTTCAATAGGTGCATACCCTTGAGATACCGCATTATTTACTAAAATATCCAACGTTCCGAAAGCCTTGTTAGTTTCTTCAAACAATCTGTTTACCTCAGCTTGAATGGATACATCAGCCTGCACTGCTATCGCAACACCACCATGATCTTTGATCACCTTAACTACATTATCTGCAGCTTCCTTGCTTGAAGCATAATTTACGACAACCTTTGCGCCCTCGTGGGCGAAGTATTTTGCTATTGCTGCACCTATTCCTTTCGCAGCACCCGTAACAATTGCTACCTTGTTTTCTAATTTTCTCATGATTTTTATTATTAATTACTTCAATATTTTTCAGATTTTTTTGGTTCTGAATTATAGTACAAAGTTGTGGCTTCGTGGCCATCAGTACATTGATATTGATCACCAATTGATACTGACAAATGTCAATAGAAATCAATGACTTAAATCAAATAATTAGGTTAAAACACTGTACTATAAATGTTTGCAAATAACAGAGTATCTAAAGTTCATGCTTGAGTTATGTAGCAAAAAGGGGTAATCACGTCATTAAAGACTTTTCAACTTTGGGAATACTGAAAATAAAACAAATTGAATTGAGATATTTGAAAGAATAAAATAAACAATGTCTCGCAGATAAATTCTGAAGCAGTAAAGAGTAATATTTATTTTAATGCATTTTTCTTGATTCTACTCAGAGTTTCCGATGATAACCCTAAGTAAGAAGCAATCATATGTTGCGGAAACCGCTGCAGAAAGTAGGGATAACTGTTTACCAGTTCCTGGTAGCGCTCTTCGGCGGAATAGTTGATAGCCTGCATTCTTTTCTGCCCTGCAATTACATTGTTTTGATTGATAATGCTTGACATTGCAGAAAAAGCAGGAATATGTTTTAGAAATTTTTCGATTTCTGCGTTCGTAGTTTGAAGAATCTCCAGTTCCTCCAATGCTTCAATATGATAACGACTTGGTGTTAACTTGTAAAAGCTTTCAAAATCAGCCAGCCACCAATTTTCTACCGATAATCTTAGAATATTTTCATGTCCTTTTTCATCTACGGTAAATGTCTTGGCAGATCCTTTTACAATAAATGCAATGAATTTGCACACGTCACCTTCTTGTAAAAAGTATTGCCGTTTTCGGAGTTTTCTTGGCTTAAAATATGCTGTCAGCAAAATTTTATCATCTTCTGACAACATTTTGCCTGATATTTCTTGAATGTAAACGAAAAACATTTCAAAACTGGACATGATTAAAGAATCTTAAGGGTTTGCAATTTACTAAATTTAACACATATCGTTTTTTGAGGTTTTCAAATTCTATTTCCTGTGCAAGAATGTTATGAATGCTATAAACTTTAAAGTAGCTATACAAAATTGATTTTTGCCGTTAAAATCAATTATCATAACCTACATTAATAAATTTTGCTATTTGATTACAGAAAGCATCAAGTTAAATTTTCGGCTACAAGAAATCAATTTTCGGATACAAGACTACTGAAACGAAACCTGAACTTTGCTTCATTAAATTTTATCAAAATGAAAGTATTTGTTACAGGTGCTACAGGTTTCGTGGGAACTGCCGTAGTACAGGAATTACTAGCCAATGGGCACCAGGTTTTGGGACTGGCTCGCTCAGAAGAATCAGCGGAAAAATTGTTGACAGCCGGGGCAGAACCACTCCGCGGAGACTTAAACGATTTTGACAGTTTGAAATCAGGAGCTATCGCTTCAGACGCAGTGATTCATCTAGGTTTTGTCCATGATTTTACTAGATTTGAGGAGATGTGTAAACTGGATGGGAAAGTGATTGAAACCATAGGCGAAGCTTTATTGGGAACAGACAAACCTTTTCTCATTACTTCAGGAACGGCACTTTTTTCAAAAGACGGAATTACAACTGAAGAAGATCTTTCTGCAAACAATCCACATCCAAGAATAGCAACGGAAAATGCCGCTGATGTTACAGCCGCAAAAGGCGTGAAAGTTGCTGTTATAAGACTCTCACCATCTGTCCACGGTAAAGGTGATATCATTGGTTTTGTTCCCACCTTAATTAATATTGCACAAGAGAAGGGAAAAGCCGCGATTATTAATGATGGAAATAATTTCTGGCCTGCTGCCCACGTACTGGATGCTGCCAGGCTGTACCGATTAGCTTTGGAAAAGCCTTTCATAAGAGGAACGAGATATCACGCAGTTGCAGAACAGGGAATTCCGTTTAAAGACATTGCCTCTTTTATAGCAGAAAAATTGGATATTCCTCTTGTTGAGCTAACCAACGATGAGGCAGCAGCTCATTTCGGTTGGTTCGCACATTTTGCAAAGCTTAATAATCTGACTTCAAGCGAACAAACTCGGGCAGCATTAGGCTGGAATCCACAAAACCCAACTTTAATGGAAGATTTGAAAAGTGATGTCTACTTTTCTAAGTAAATAACCTATGCCTTTATTCCTTACATTTGATTAAATATTAAACTGATGTCTGATTCACCTTTAAGAATAAAAACCATCTCTCAATTTCATACTTTACGTGGCCTGCCAATGCCAAAGCATCCACTTATCAGCGTGATCAATTTTGAAGATATGGCGCCGGCTTTGGAAAGTATAAATCAGAGTTTGATCTTTGATTTCTATCTGATTTCTGTAAAACGAGATATGGATCACAAATATAAATACGGGCAGCAGGATTACGATTTTGATGAAGGTATCATGTTCTGTATGGCTCCGAACCAGATTCTGAGCATCATGCGGGAAGAAAATGGCAAAAATCCGTCCGGATGGATGATGATGATTCATCCGGATTTCCTTTGGAATACGCCGATGGCAAGTGCAATCAAAAAATATGAGTTCTTTGATTATTATGTCAATGAAGCATTATTTTTATCCGAAGATGAAGAAATAAAAATCCAGCAGATCACAGATAATATCAAGCAGGAATATCAATCCAACATTGATAAATTCAGTCAGAATATTATTATTTCACAACTGGAAACACTTTTGAACTATTCTGAGAGATTTTACCAGCGACAGTTCCTTACGCGCAATAAAGCGAATCATCAATTTTTAGAACGGCTGGAAATTCTGCTTAAAGATTATTTCGAAATAAATAACCTGAAAGAACAAGGTTTACCGAGTGTTAAGCTTCTTTCAGACAAACTTAATATGTCCCAATACTATATGCGGAGTCTATTAAAAACTTTAACGGGACAAACAACACAACAGCATATCCACGAAAAACTCATTGAAAAAGCTAAAGAAAAGCTCTCAACAACTGAACTTTCAGTAAGTGAAATTGCTTATGAACTGGGCTTTGAGCATTCGCAGTCTTTTAGCAAGTTATTTAAAGCTAAAACCGATATTTCCCCCCTGGAATTCAGGAAGTCTTTAAATTAAATTATCCGAAAGTAATTCTAGTTGATTCTTCAGATTGTGTAATCCAGTCTGGATTATATTATTATATTTTGCCCTATATTTGATTATGAATATCGAGGAAAAATCTACCAAGCCTTTTTGGTGAAGATCTTATAATACAAGCATTAAGCTGCTCCCTTGGGTCTACTTCCATAAAGTCTGGTGAAAATATGACCTTCTAGCTTGCCAATGGGGCGATACTTTCACTATTGAGCAAAGATTCTTCGGTTATCGGTAACCTCCCCACAAGTAAGTAGAATATTCTGTAAGCGAAAACAGAAATTAATTCCTTTCACCTAGGGTCTGTATAACGATCTCTATGCAGGAAGCTTAAATTCTTAGTTCTATATCATAAATTTTAATAAATATCGAATTTTATTTATATCTATAACTGCTAAAAATTCGATAATTTCTCACATTTCATTAATCTAAATATGATATTTTGACATAATGTTTATAAATGCATCTATCCAGTATGGCACGAGGCTATTCTATATACTTTCCGATGAAAAATTAAAAATTTTCGGTGATCGCATTCCGATGGATCTTCCCCCAGTCCCGTAAGGCGATGATAACATTGTAGAGTGTCTTGGTATGTTCTGTTGTAGAATATTCAATTGTTGGGGGAAACGTATCAAAGATTGTACGTTTAATAAGTTGATTTAACTCCAGATCCTTTAATTCCCTAGATAGCATACGGTCACTTATTCCTGTAACGACCTTTGATATTTCATTGAATCTTTTATTCCCGTCTAATAAGGCAATAATAATCGGAAGTTTCCAGGTACCGTTCAATACTTGCAAAGCATCCTTTATAGCCATCAGGTCATTGAGCGGACAGTCTTCTTGTGGTTCCTCCCTTACCAATTTCAAATTCATCTTGTTCATAATAAATTTATCTATTGACTAACATAAAGTATAGAGGTAACATTTAGGGTAGCTTCAAACATTCAAAAGCAAATGTAGGTAAATTTGTATAGTAAAATTGAGAAAAGCTTTAAAACTTACAGACGCAAATCAGATATAGAACAAATGAAATAAACACCCAATTAGCATAAAAAATTGAAAGATAAGATCTGCTCAAAAATATTCATAAAACAATGTCCATTTTAAACAATAAAAAATTATGAAACAGTTCAAAATACAAGATACTGTAATGTTACTAATCGACCACCAAGATGGTACTCTGAACTTTGCTGCAAACCGTCCGAAAGAAATGATCATCAGCAGAACACGTGCTTTAGCAAGGTTGGCCAAAGCATTGGAAATTCCCGTAGTGCTTACCAGCAGCCAGGAAGATCATGCACAGGGGATGATCATAAAGGATCTTCAGGAGCTTCTACCTGATGAATATCAGGCTCGGATAAAACGAACAGGGATCACCAATGCCTGGAAAGATGAGGAATATAAAAGCGCTGTACTTGAGGCCGCCAAAGGTCGTAAAAATGTAATTATGGCAGGACTGACCAATGATGTCTGCATCGTTTGGCCTTCCATTTCAATGCAAAATGAAGGATTCAATGTACAGGTTGTCATTGATGCAGGCGGTTCACCTACTCAGATTGCAGATACAGTCGCTCAGCAGACCTGGGAAAGAGAAGGCGTAAGAACAACTACGACCAATCAACTGATCTCGGAGATGGTCGAAAGCTGGGCTTCCGAAGAAGGAATGAAAGTTACACCTATCGTTTTCGAGGAAATCATTTCTAACATTGGTCAGTTTAATGAGTAGTATTTATAGCACTCAATAGGTAGATATCGGGTGCTAGGAATTGCCAATTGAACTGTTACGTTTTCTTTTCAGGCACTCTACCTAATGATCTATGATCAAAGCTTTTTTAAAAAACAAAACCATTTTTATTCTTATCGATTTCTGACGTCTGCAATTAACGATGTCCAGAATTTAATATATATCATTTACTATGCTACATAAAATAAACGGATCAAGTCTAATAGGACACGGTCCGATCAAAGTTCTCTACCTGGGAATTGCATTAGGCAATACAGATACCGGATTTGGAAGTATTGGAAGAATAGACCACGCATTATTTAAAGGTAATAACCTGATAAAAATGCATCCTCATATCAACGATGAGATCCTTACCTATATACGCAGCGGGTATGTAGAGCACATAGATTCCGTAGGAATTACAGCCAACCTCAACAACAAAAAACTAATGTTGATGAAGGCTGGAAATATTTTTCAGCACGAAGAAGAAATCATAGATAAAGGAGAACCACTGGAGGCATTGCAGATATTTATCCGGCCTAAAGAAAAAGATCTGAAGCCTATCGTCACATTTTGGATTTGGAAAATGATAAAAGTGAAAATCAGTGGCGATTAATTGCTTCACCAAGCCCCGAATCTCCTCTTCAGTTTACAAGCCAGACGTGGATTTACGACCGATTTTCAACGGGACAACAGTCATTTCAGATGCCTAATGAGGTCAAAGGTCTTACCTGTCTGCTGTACGTCTTTAATGGTGGCGTCAAAATCAATGATGATATAGAACTGCTAAAGAAGGACAGCTTATTGGTCAAAGATGAAAGCGTCAATATCGTTACCACTGAAAATACCGATCTTGTACTGTTTGCCATCGATGAGACCGGGGAGCATTATGACCACGGAATGTTCAGTGGAAATCAACTGTAGATCCTTGTTTTTATAATGCAAATGTAAAACAAGTCAATAATATAAATCTTAAAATGTAAAATTATGTCAACAACTAATTTAAATGAAAAGAAAGGGACGCAAATCCTGTGCTTGTTCATGTGATAAAAACTGTTTTGTTCATTTTGTCTTATTTTTAATTGTTAATTTTAATAAGGCAAAGATGTTGCAGTGTGATACTTTCTTCCATTGACAAAAGCTTGAAAAAACAGCAAACAAATGTCAATGAAATGGATGGTTTTTATTTCTTCACCATATTTCTACGCAGTCTGGTGAGGGTTTCGGGAGTAATTCCGATGTAAGAAGTAATCATATGCTGAGGGATTCTGTTGACGATATTGGGATATTTTTCTTCTGCCGTATAACTTATATTAGCCAAAATTCTGTTTTGAGAAACAATAAAACTTTTCTGAATGATCTGATTGACCATTTAATTCAATTGTGGAATTTCAATGCAAAGCTTTTCAAAATCTGCTTTTTCGATTAAAATTAATTCTGTAGGTTCTATTGCGTCTATATTTAATCTTGAAGGCGTCCCGTTGATTAGACTCTCTCTGTCGCCTGTCCAATAATTTTCGGGAGCAAGATTAATGATATGTTCTGTGCCGTCTTCAGCAATTGAAAATGTTTTTACCAATCCTCTGCAAATAAATGCGTTGTAATGCCAAACGTCTCCTTCCTGTGAAAGGAATTGTTTTTTGCGGAGTTTTTTGGGTTTGCAGACAGATTCTATTAATTGTATTTCCGAATCGGAAAGTTCTATTTTATCGGTAAGGTATTTTTGGAAAATTTCGAATATTTATTTCTTAGCTTAGAACAAATTTTGAAATTTAAAACAATTAAACTATTTGAATTTTCTAAATATAATTTGTTAAAGTTAGATGCTTCATTTATAAAAGTATTTAAAGATACGCTCGTCTCCTTAATGAGACAATTATTTATTAGTTATCTCCTTTTTACTCATAAATATCTATTTTTTAAACTTTTACAAAAGATAAAATGTACCACGATTGTACTCTTTTCTAACAGGGATTGAAAGCGATTTTTCAGAATTTTGTATCCAAATGTTTTTTAATAACAAACTTTATCCCGATGCAACATTCTATCAACACCATTTTAGTAACCACTGATTTTACAGAGAAAGCCAATAATGCGGTCAAGATGGCAATGAGAATCGCTGAGAGACATCGATCACATACAATCATCTATCATAATATTAATAGCTATTTTGTTACCGACAGGACAGGAAAACAAGTCCTTGGATCTGATATTATCAACGAAAATCTTGAAAAAGCAGAAAAATCACTGGAAACTTTAAAAGATGATTTAAAAAATCAATATCCGGATTTGTATATTGAAACTGTGATCAAAAATGATAGTCTGATCCACGGTATCAATGAAGTGATCGAGCAGGAAGATGTCGATCTTGTGGTAAGCGGAACTTCCGGTAAGCAAAACTTCGCACAGGTTCTTTTAGGTTCCTTATCTTATGAGATCCTGACTGGCGCAAACTGTTCGGTTTTGCTGGTGCCTGAGACCTGCCAAAAATATTCTTTTGAAAAGATACTGGTTCCTCTAAGGATTTTGGATCATTTATTAGACAAGGTCGATCTGTCGATTACTCTAGCCAAAAAAAACAGAGGTATTATTAGTCTATTGGGATTAAGCAATGAGGATGATATTAATAAAATCAAAACAGCTTATTCCAAAGTGAAAAATACGCTGGACTACAAATCCCTGGAATATGAATCCCAATTTTTGCTGACAAGGAATAATGCCACCGAGATCTCCAATTTTTCAAAGGACGATGATGCCGACATTATTATCCTCAATTATAAGGATGAAAATAGCTGGAAGTCATTTTTTATGAAAAACTTTTTCAAGCAGATTATTAACAATACGGACATTCCTTTGTTCTTTTACAAGAATAGGTATGAACTAAAAATAAGCAACAGATCCGGCAATGCAGGTTATGATATTACGCTGCCTCATCCCGGATAATAAAAAAATTATGATTACATTAAAAACATATTCAGAAAAAAACACAAGTGATGAAAAAGAAAAACAGGAAATCATACAATTCCTTTTCCAGCATCTGGAACAATATGGCGATCCGCAGGAAGATATTTCTGATGCGGTAAACTATGCGTTGGGAGATCAGGATAAACCGGGAGGAATCATTATTACTGCTAAAGATGACAGCAGCAACAAGCTGGTAGGCGCTGTTGTAGTAAACAAGACAGGAATGGCAAGATATATTCCAGAAAATATATTGGTTTACATAGCAACTGACAAAGATGTCCGTGGAAAAGGCATTGGAAAGAGCCTGATGCAGACCGCCATCGAATCTACTGACGGCGATATTGCACTGCACTGTGAACCGGAAAATCCTGCCATACATCTTTATAAAAAACTTGGTTTCACAAGCAAGTATCTTGAAATGCGATTAAAAAAATAAAATGTCATATATTACTTTAAATTCCAAAAAACTAATCTATAATTACCATTATCTGGACAATCTTTTTGAACAGAACCACATCGAATGGGCTGTAGTTGCAAAGCTCCTATGCGGCAATGAGACATTTCTGAAATGCCTGCTTGAGTTCTATAATAAAGAGATCTGTGACTCCAGGCTGACAAATCTTAAACACATCAAAAAAATATCACCTGAAACACAAACTGTCTATATAAAACCTCCTGCCAAAAGGCTTGCGAGAAGTATAGTTCAATATGCTGATGTGAGTTTCAACAGTGAGATCGACACCGTTAAGGCGCTTTCGGATGAGGCTATTCTCCAAAATAAAATCCATAAGATTGTGATTATGGTAGAGATGGGTGAGTTGCGGGAAGGTATTATGGTCAGGAACCTCTCCCAATTTTATGGAAAAGTGAAAAGGTTTCCGAATATCGAGATCGTAGGAATCGGAACAAACCTCAATTGTCTGAACGGTATTCTTCCTGATGAGAAAAAACTCATCAAGCTCAACCGTTTCAAAGAAATCATAGAAGAATCTCATCAGACAAAAATACCTTACATCTCTGCGGGATCATCGGTTACCATTCCTCTTATTTTCAAAAATGAGATTCCAGATGGCATCAATCACTTCCGTGTGGGTGAATCTTTGTTTTTTGGAACCGATGTTTACAGCGATTCTACCATCTCGGGAATGTATCAGGATGTTTTTACATTGACGACAGAGATCATAGAGATCGTAGAAAAACCGATGATCCCGGCTGGTGATTCTGGTACTAATCTTACAGGAGAAACGCCTTTGCACGATCCATCGAATATCGGTAAAACTTCTATTAGGGCAATCGTAGATCTCGGTATTCTGGATGTAGATCCCAAGCAGATAGAACCAGTATCCGAAGACATAGAAATTATCGGTGCGAGTTCTGATATGATGATTCTCGATGTTTCTGATAATAAAGATAATTATCGTGTGGGAGATAAGATCGGTTTCAGGATGAATTATATGGCCGTTCTGCGTGCTATGAACTCAGAATATGTAGATAAATTTGTCGATAGCAAAATGAATACAAGTGACCTGAAGATTCTGGAGCACAAAAATTAAAAATTTCAAACTAGTTTCTTCTTCCTTTCAAATAATATTGCTTGGTTTAAATGTCTATATTTGACGATAAAAAGAAAAGCTTATGAATCAAGATATTCATACGTTGACCTTGGGCAAACTTAAAAATCCTTCTGTCACAAGAAATGAATTTGTTATTTTCCCCTACCCGACATTTGTCAACCTATTAAATTCAGATTCACATTTCAAAAATAAATTCTACACCATTTTGATCATAAAAGATGGTGCCGGATCCATTGTTATAGACGACAGGGAATATAATATTCAGCCGGGAAAGTTTTTTTTCATCAATTATAATCAGGTTTATTTTTTTAAAGACAGTGAATCTGTTCAGGGCGAAGTTATATTATTTACAAAATCATTTTACAACCACGTTTATACCGGAAATAAGATGATTAAAAGCGATACAGCATTACAAAATGTTTCCCCTTTTATTGTATTGAAAGACGAAAATCTGGAAGACCTTACCCAAACATTTGAAGAAATTTCCCTTGAATTTAATAAACATCAATTATTCAGGAAGGAGATCATCTGCCTTTTACTCAAGGTCTTTATGCTGAAGTATATCCGGAATTCCAACAAAAGAAATCTCCTAAACCGATCGGTCGATCACAAGAAAGAATTGGTCGGTCAATTCAATGACCTCGTCAACCGACACTACAAAGAATTAAAAATGACTTCGAAATATGCTGAAAAACTGAATGTAACACCCAATTATCTAAACTCATTGGTAAAACAGAATCTCGACATTCCGGCCGGTCAGGTGATCAAAAACAGGATCATTCTGGAAGCGGAAAGATTATTGCTTCACACTACCCTTTCTATCATAGAGATCTCTTATGAACTGGGGTTCAGTGATAATTCTCACTTTGGAAAATACTTCAGATCGGTCAAAAATATGTCGCCTAATTCATACAGGTCATTGCATACCACTGATCGTTTGACCTGATAAAGTTCTGCCTGAGGTTTCACCAATTTACAATATCAGCCTTACCCCTCCAAGTTCATCTACCCTGTAGCTGAATTTTTCTCCGGGACTGCTGATGAACATAAAATTCTTTGGGATTCCCCATTTGTTGCTGAGCTCTTCTACAAGTTCCGGCGTGAAATCACCCAACAAGGTAACGTATTCCATATCGACCTCTGGATACGCACGGTCTAAAGTGTCAAAATCAGCAAGGAATTTTGGATCCGGTTGCTGCTGCTCTTTTAATACCGTAACAATCTTCATTTTATTGGTCACCTCATTCTCATGCAGGTACATCATTACTTTATTCAGGGTTGCAATGTCATCACCTTTGGAAAAGAAAACAAAGTCCTGCTCATAAAGTTTTTTCAAACTGCGATGTAAAATCCTTTGTCTGGTAACAGTGTACCTCTTGTAATTTTTGGAAAGTGACTGAAGCAGATTGACAATAAAGTGCATAATATCTTTCCGCATCAGCATTCCCAAAATGATAAGTACTGATGGAATGAAATACTGCAGAAAAGTTACAAGATACCTTGGTTTAGTCATAACGTTTCCATACAAGGCAATAAGGATGGCAAATAAAGCAATTAAAACAAATCCCGGCTTCGCATATTCCGGGCGCGGCAAACGCGACCTTCTTAATTTGAGCAGAATATTACCCAAGGCAAATGATGCCATTACTGTTAAAAATGATAAAGCATAGACAGCTGCCAATGGTGCAAGCTGTCCTCTCGTAACGATCAATACTGAAAGACATAGCAGAAAGAAAAGAATCAGAATCCTGTAGGTACTTCCCCTTTTATTTTCCTTCAAAAAATAATTGGGCAATATCCTGTCCAGTGTCATTCTTTTGATGAGACCATTCACCCCAACAAACGAGGTCAATACAGCCCCGCTCAGAACAGATACTGCATTGATTGAGATGATGGTGGCCAGCCATTTTCCGCCGGTCAAAGTTCCGATATAACTGAGAAACGAATTCTGATGGGACTCTACAGCAGAAATAGGAATGATACAGATCACAAGAAATACGATCAGAGGATTCAATACCGATACTGCAATCCACATATTTCTCAGCGTTTTCGCAAAAACACCTCTCTCCTGTTCCTCAACAAAATTAGAAGAGCTCTCGAAACCTGAAATCCCAAGCATAGCAGCTGAAAACCCAAAGAAAATTGCAGTGATTATACTCCCATTTCTGGCAGGAAGATGAAAATTATCTACCAATATGGAGAATCCATTCTGCCAGACAAAGAAAAAGCAGGATCCTATTAACAAACTCATTGTTGCAAGATGAAATACAAAAATGACCAAAGCCACTACGGCACTTTCAGAAATTCCCAAAATCGTAAGTCCTAAAAATATGAGTAAAAGTACAAACGTTGCTATATTCACATTGAAATATGGCACAATATGATGCAAATAGTGCATAGCTTCGCTGGAAGAGATCACAGCAGTCGCCATATATGATAATATCGTAAGACAAGCTGCTACAGAAGCATTGCTTTTCGTCGTTGTATTAAGCAGAACATTGTAGGCACCACCATTTAGAGGAAGTGCACCAACAACCTCACCATAGATCTTCCTAAAAAGAAAAAGTACGACCGCCACCATTAGAAGGGCAATCCACGCATACTGCCCTGCCGCCACGATCGCAAGGGCTGAAACATAGAGACAAGAAAAGGTGATATCATTTCCGCAAATTGCGGTAGCGTACCATTCGCTAAGCTTTTTTGTTGACATTTTTATGGATCAATTAAATTTCAAGCCTATAATATTAAACAAATTAATCTTAAAACATCTATTCTTTTCTGATAATTAACTTTAAAAGTTAGAATAGCTACAGCTGACAGGATATTCCAATTGTTTTGCAGATTATCAAGGATAATTACCTTTATATCTAAAATAACTTTTTCAATGCATCCCTATTTTTCACTTTGGGATTCATAAATTTGCAATTATCAATATTCATAAACTATGATCAAAAATTACCCCACAAAACCAATAGACAAGATCACACAGCCCGTTCAGCGCTTTATCCAGCAGGAAAAATCAGGAGGATTACTTTTAGGAATCAGCGTGATCATTGCTTTGATATTGGCCAATACACCTTTATCCGACGGTTACCACCATTTTTTAGAGCAGACCTTTGGATTCCGGTGGAACGACAAAAGCTTCTTCGATTTCAGTGTCCATCACTGGATCAATGACGGATTGATGTCTGTTTTCTTTTTTGTGGTGGGTCTTGAACTGAAACGGGAGATCATCGGAGGGGAGCTTTCCAATCCACGAAAGGCCATCCTGCCTATTGTTGCGGCAGTTGGGGGAATGGTGATGCCGGCATTAATCTTCCTGCTACTTAATCCAGCTGGGGAAATGCACAAAGGTTGGGGAATTCCTATGGCCACGGATATTGCTTTTGCATTGGGCGTACTATTTCTGTTGGGAAAAAAAATCCCGCTTTCCTTGAAGGTGTTTTTGACCGCCCTGGCTATTGTGGATGATCTCGGTGCCGTTTTGGTTATCGCATTTTTCTATACTTCGAACATCGAAATGACCTACTTACTGATAGGCTTGTTTATTCTTGCAGTGATGTACCTGGGAAACAAGCTTGGCATCAGATCTATCTTTTTCTTTGCATTCCTTGGCATCTTCGGCGTATGGACGTGCTTTGTTATTTCGGGCGTTCATGCAACGATTGCCGCTGTTCTCGCTGCCTTTACCATTCCTGCGGATGTGAAAATAAAAGAAAACGTGTATATTTCAAAGATCAGCAGTTATCTGGACCGGTTTAAAAATTTAGACCCTACCGAAAATACACCCACGTTGACCAACGACCAGCTGCACGTTCTGGAAAAAATTAATGAGACGACAAATGCTGCTACTCCTCCCCTTCAAATATTGGAACACGCTATGCATCCTATCGTAACCTTCGTCATCATACCGATCTTTGCGATCGCCAATGCCGGAGTATCTCTTGACATTGACCTAAAAAGTTTGTTTGATACCAATATTGCATTGGGTGTAGCGTTGGGTTTATTGATTGGAAAAGTTTTAGGTGTGGTTGGCTTTACTTTTATTTTTATCAAACTG
>Ga0308171_1003401_pt1 | contig 14600 bp, 16 predicted proteins | sample PhyGR1_FD_202135 | JGI IMG/M metagenome (GOLD analysis project Ga0308171, IMG submission 202135) | Phyllosphere microbial communities from UC Gill Tract Community Farm, Albany, California, United States - DLSLSG.R1 | ecosystem: Host-associated > Plants > Phyllosphere > Unclassified | place: USA... | reverse complement strand
TTTAGGCACAGGGCCAGAACCAGCACAGCTGAGCGAGCTGGGATGGTGATCGAAAATCAGAACCAGGTCAATATAGCATCGGTAAGGCAAACAAGTCTACCTTCCAGCACCACTCAGTGGTCAGTCAATCAGGGTACATACACTTTTACTGGTACAAGCGGTGTTTATAGGGTAGGATTTAGGGCACTTAATGCTATCGACCCAGAGTTTGGTAATTTTCTAGACGATATTCGAATTACACTTAATCCCATCATCGATCTAAAGTTTTCTAGTGCTTTGCGTTCTTGCGAAGGTTCTAATAATGGTACTTTATTTTTGAGAATCAATGGCGCCGTAACTACAGCAACTACTGTAGCTGTACAGCTAATAGATCCCGCAAACGGAACTGCAGTTGCTTCAGATAGCGATATTACAGTTACAGGTATAGCCAATTCTCGAGGAACACCCACGGTCGCTCACACAGCAGGGAGCAGTATCTATCTCGTTACCATACCTGCAGGCAATTACGATGGAGGTGCGACACTTGGCTATGCAAACCCAAACAATGATGAAGACGGAGTTGGATTAAGAATAACTTCTGTAAGTGATGGCGTTGTTGAGCCTCCTGAGACATTCAAATTCGAAATCAAACAGCAGGGAACAAATGGTTCAACCAATAATTTTGTTTCAACTTCTTCACCTATTTTCGGAGACACATATTATCCAACGACCAATGATCATTTTATCGAATGTGTATGTTATAATAATGCAAATACGGCAGCTGCTGGTGTAGATACCCAGCACGGCATTACTTTGTTGAAAAGAGCAGGTACAGAGAATGACAACTGGCCAATGATAAGAAAATCCGCGCACACCGTATTGGAATCAAATACAAAAGGGTTTGTAATAACAAGATTAACAACGGCACAAGTTAATGCCCTAATATCTCCACAAGAAGGAATGATGGTCTACGATACCACTGCCAAATGTTTGAAATTATATGATGGCACGGCTTGGAGTTGTTTTAATACACCAACTTGCCCATAAACAGTTTGACATAATAAATCATAATCAATTCTTAATCATCATTGTAAAAAAACATAATAAAATGAAAAAGATATTCTCAACAATTTTTCTCGGAATAATGGCATTGTCATACTCCCAAATTGTCATCGGAAATACTGTTGGTACAGCTTCTGCAAAAACTTCTGTATTATTGGAATTTGCTGCCAATCAAAATAAAGGGATTATTATACCGTATGTAAGAACGTTACCTGCCAGTCCATCAGAAGGAACCTTGGTTTTGGATGCTACCATTGAAACTGCTGCCCGTATAAAATATTACAATGGGAGCTGGATAGACCTTAGCGGACAGGATGCGAATGTTACCAGTACCTTAGCTGCACAGCCAACCGCCGCACAAGTAAACGAATCTACCGGTTCGGGCGTAATAATGGGAGCGGCAACTAGTACAGCAACGGGTGTTTTGGTATTAGAATCTACTACAAAATCCGTTGTTCTCCCTATAGTAGCAGATGTTCAAAATATACCCAGTCCTTCTCCTGGGATGATTGTCTATATTAATAAAACCGGAGCAAAACGTTTAGCGGTTTACAATGGTAGTAAATGGTCGTTTTGGAAGCAATAAATAAGCACATAGTCATTACTGATAAATGTCAAATACCATATAAAATTTTTAAATTTTGATATTTCTCCAGCCGAGCAGATTATTTTTTCATAATTGTGTTTTTTATGAGTTGCTCTGGTTGGAGATTTTCCTTTAATCTTCCTCATCTATCATCAAAAAACACAAGTGTATCATTCAAATTTATAGATGTGTAAAACTTTAATACTATTTTGAAAAATATCTTCAAATCATTAGATCGTGGAATTTCTATTATAATATCTAGTATTTTAAGATGAAGATAGGGTTTTGAAGGACAATTTTATGCAGAATTGACAAGTTTAAATAATATTGTAAGTCCCTAATTATTATAGATTTAATTCACAAATGATGAGAACAGATCTTATTAGGGGCTTACTTTTTTTAGAAAATGACAAACAAAATAAACAACAAAAAAATGGTTCTGGTCTATAGTAGAATATTTTATGTACTGCTGGTATCTTTCTTTTCTCAGGAGTCATTTTACTTCTATTAAAACCGATATTTTTGTTTCTAACATTTTTTTTAAATGCCGTTAGTGTTATCATTGTTTTTTAGAGAATATTGAATGTCAAGAGTTTTGAGTACGAAAACTCTATGCAATTTATTACAATAAAACAATCTTATCTGTGGAAAGTAAATTCTACAATAACAAATATAGAATTCCCGAATAATATTCTTATTGGTTTTCACATTCGTAAGAGATCATGTACAACATATTTGATCTTGTTTATAAGATCGAGAAAGCATAAAACAAAAAAGATCTACTGTAAAGTAAAAGGACTTACCAACACACAAATATTTGAGTTAAAGCAATCACTTCAACACGCAAAAGAATATGCCAAAAATTAACCTGAATGACATTCATCTCGGAAAATTGATACATCAAGCTGTTATAGAAAGTAAGTTTGAAACTTCCCGAATTTGCAATTTTTTAAATTGTTCTGAAGTAGACATCAAGCATATGTATGAAGCAAGAGGCCTGGATACTGAAACTGTGCTACGATGGTCAAAATTACTTGAATATGATTTTTTCAGGATTTATTCCCAGCACCTTATATTATATGCACCGCAGGGAAATAAAAATTACAAAAATTTAAAGGAGAAAAAATCCCAGCTTCCACTATTTAGGAAAAACATCTATACCAAAGAAATAATAGAATTTATTCTGGAAAGAATAAGCAAGGGAGAAATGACAAAGCTACAAGTTATAAACGAGTATAAGATCCCAAAAACAACTTTATACAAATGGATAGAAAAATATGGGCTTATTGAAAAATAATGATGACAATTCTGCAATTTATCAAGATCTGGAATTTGAAAAATTGAAAGTAAGGCAAATAATGTAAGACATATTTAACAAATAACAATAGATGATGAAAAGATGAGACAACAACAAATTGTAGACGAGAACGAATTTATTGGGGCTTCAGCGAAAAAAATTGAAATCCTCTTAGGACAACCAAATGTGAAGAGCAACGAGGAATGGACTTACATTATTGAAAAATATTGCTTCGGACTCTTTAAAAAAAGGCTTCACCTGTACTTTTCTGAAGAAAAAGTCAGAGATTATTATATAGGAATATTATAAAGATGAAAAATGATTTCCAACATCTATTAGGTAAGGATAAATCAGAAGTTTTAGAAGAACTTGGTCAGGAGTTCAATTTCTATCCCTCTGAGATATGGACATACATTCTTCACACGAATTTTTTTGGAAGGAAAACATTGCTTTTACTTTTTTTTGAAAATGATGTAGTCAAGATAATTAAAATCAAAAAACATTATGGTAAAATCAACTCCTGACTATCGTCGTATTTATAACGATATTATCAATGAAAAATTCCCTCATTTGAAGAAAGAGCTTTCAGCGCTATTGGATAGGGGGAGTTTTTCTGTACTGGATGTACTAGAGATCAATAGGAAGATATTTGGTACACCAAATTTAGAGACTGCTCACTTTAATCAGAAACATCGTTCTTATAAAAAAACGGATATTTTTGAAATCTTAGAATATCAGAAGATACACAAGCTTAATAACTCGCAGTTAGCTATTCATTTAAAGCTAAGCAGGAACACAGTCGCTAAATGGAAAAAGTTGTTTTTGGTTTAGAGGTTGATCTTGTAGATGTGTTCTTGCAAATTCCAATCACCGCCTAGGTCAGGAGCTAAAACTTCTTAATTTCTGCCAAACATCTCTCCAAATCGTTTTTATATTTCTTCCGTGATGTATAATTATATCCTAAAAAAATGTAAGAAAATGCCCAGCTCGTAGGAGATAGCACGTCTTATAAATTTTCATAAATTGACCTAAATTGTTACATCTATCCTAAAAATATGATATCCAATAAAAGATAAATTAAGAGGTATATGTTAGTAACTCCATAATAGCGCAACACTTGTTGTACTATATAATTATCAACGTCCAACCTTTATTAACTTTTCTATCAAAATCAAAAGACAATTCTATTGAAACCATTGAACGGTCAGACATTTTTTATTCTAGTATAATTTTTTGTACTCATCCGATCTACAATCGCAGCTGCAGAAATATCAATATCGATCAAGGTTTTTTTTCTACCATCTTTTATCCAATCCAACAATTCGTTTCTAGAAAAATAAAGACGATTTCCTTGTTTGTAAAACGGGATCTCACGTCTGCAGACCTTTGAATAGAGCGTTGATAAAGTAAATTTTAGCAATACCGATGCAGCTTTTCCACTTATATAATCTTCGTCAGAAATTTCAGGTCGAAATGTTTTAGTAAGCAATTCCTGCATCCTGTCTAATCTTTCATCAATATTTTTCATAAAGGAAGGGAGTTGATCAAAAGTGTAATTTTTCATAATATTTTTCACAATGATACTGAGTAGAAGGCAAACCTATATAAGATAGCAAAGTTCGGAACCCTTTGACCATTTTTGACCTCAAGAAACAAAATTTTCTACTGCTATCGTGGATGTACTGTGTTCATCAGAGTTTAAATTTTCGGCTATGTTGAATATGCTAAGTTTAATTTTTTCAGAAGCTTCCTTTTTAAGGCTGTCTACAATTTTGGCGTAGATCTCCGTGGTTGAAATATTTTTATGTCCAAGCAATTTTGAGACTGTGTAAATAGAAGTTCCTGCAGCAAGTTGTAGTGTTGCGAAAGTATGCCTAAAACCATGAAACGTAAAATGCTTTTCAACACCTGCATTTTCGAGCCATTTTTTTAGTTCTGTAACAACTTGTCCATATTTTAAACCTTCAAAAATCCTAGACTCGGGTTCGCCCGCTGGTCCTAAAAGTTGAACTGTTTGATCAGATACGGGATAATATTCTGCACTGTCTGTTTTTCCTGACTGTATAATATATAATAATTTCCATCGCTACCTTGTAGTTCTTTCCAGAGAAGCGTTTCCACATCTGAGTAACGAAATCCGGTCATTGCGGAAAAGAGTCCTGCTTTTTTTACTATTTCAGAACCACAATGATTGGTTTTTATTTTTCTTTTGGCGCGTCCTATTCCAGGTGAGGAGAGAAGAAAATCAGCATACTCCTCACAAAAGATTTCATTTAAATGTGTGAATGGAAAAACTTCGCCTGCAAAGGCTTTGAAGTAGTTGATGGACATTCGCCAGTTATGACTACCCTCTCTTTTAGAGGCTTCCTCTTCAAAATAATCGATGAAGTTTGATTTCAATTTAGAATCTGACAGAAAATCAAAACGTCTGTTCTGAACATCCAATTGGCGTTTTGCCCTGATATACTCACCTAAACTTAACGTTTCTTTGTTATGGTCCTTTTCTAAATTATTTTTTGGACGTGTATAGATGTAAATTTTTAAATAATATTTTCGCTGTAGTTTGCCTGTTTCCAGATTTGGAACGGGTGGATAAATATCTAAAAACAAACTATGTTTTCCGCCAGCAATTGGTTTTTTCCTTAAAGTAACTTTTGACATGACATTAACTTTGAATTAATATAGAAACTTGATCGGGACAGTGTTACAGGATTGGCCGCTATTGGCGTTCTATTTCATTATCTTGGGTAACACATTGAATTATTCAGTTAGTATCTGATGTGGAATCTTTTAAGTATAGGTTCGACCCTCTGAAGCAATCTTTAAAGAAAGGGAAAAAGTTTCACACTATTATCTAATACAAACTGGATTAGTTAAGCTTAATAATATCTTTCAACAAATATTTTAAAAATAGATAGACTCTTAGCTATAAAGCCTTTAGAACGATTTAAAAAACTGGAAAATTAATAGGATTTTCTACAAATCGGTCCTGTCAAGATGATGCTGAATTAAAGGACTAAAATCACGCCTCTAGTCTTACCTATAAATTTGCTGGTCAATAATTAAGTGAGATATTGATAATAAAAACGTCTTTAAAGAATAAATTATTAGAAATTCTGGCACGACCGAATATTCATTTTACTAAGTAAATTAAAATCTAACACTTCCTCTTTATTCTGTAACAAATAATCCTTATATGTCTCCTTTAAGATTTGTTATTTTCCTTAAAGAAAAAATGCTGGACAATATGTTATCCAGCACTAAAAATATTTCATCATTTACTTAGTTAAGATTGACCCATCCATACGTCGGCGTTGCTGAAGATTGGACACAACCTTGGAAAATTCCCACGGCACCAGTTTTCAGATACTGCACACTGCCTTCATTTGCACTGTTGCAAGTGGATGTAGCTGATAGAACGGCTATTTTTACGGTACCATTAACCTGTAGTTTTGCGTCACTTGCTGTTGTTTCAAAATTATCAATATCAATTCCTGTTTTGCCATTTCTTAAAATAGTCAGAGCATCACTTTTTGTTCCTCCTAAACCATTTCCTACTAAAAAAAGCCTTTTAGCCAAGTTGGAAACTGCATTAGATTGTGGTAAATTTTCAAGTGTATTATTGAAGCCAGTACTGACACTATACATACTTTCTGCAGACAGAGTATTCCCCAAACCAACTGCATTATTTCCGGAAATATTATTTGCATCCCCTATCGCAATTGACTGGATGGCAGATACATTATTATTTGTACCCAGTATACTGGCACGGCCACTGCTGACGGTACTTACATTAGTTTCTCCAAGTACATAAGATCTATCTCCACTTAAGTTGTTATTCAAACCAATGCCCACGGCAGAACTTCCAGAAACACCGTTTCCGAATCCAAGGGTTACAGATGCTGAACCAGAAGCTGTGTTACCTGAGCCCATTGCTACGGCGTAAATACCTGTTGCCTTATTATTAAATCCCATTGACGTGGCGCCTGTATTGGTTGAAGAAGAACTAATACCTGCCGTGAAAGCTCCAAATCCAGAAGAGGAATTCCCGGCTCCTAAAGAGGTGCTTCCATTTCCGGAGGCACTGTTCATAGTACCTGCAGTGAAAGAATTTTTACCCATTGCCCCAAGGTTTGCAAGTGTCGATCCACTCGCTATCAGCAGGTCACTGTAAGTACTCGCCCCATTAAAAACTTCATTTAAATTTGTAGGATTCCATGTAGCGTCTAAGCCATATTTACCTTCGGTTCCATAATTTGCTGCGGATGCACCGATAAGTCTCCAATAAAAATTACTGTTGGTCATATCCGGTTTTCTTTCAAAACCTGTTGGACTTACTACACTTTTAGTATCTGCAAGTTTTTGCCATAGTGCTCCATCAAAATAATAATATCCAACTGTATTTATGTTGGCTCTCTGAGACAGATTATCACCATTAGTAACATCACTGATGTAAATTATTGCACCTTTTTGATCAGATCCATACAGCACATTACCTTTTGCAGTGAGCTCCTCCCTGGTCACCCTCGGGGCTTGCAATCCAGTAACATCACTTACCAGCAGTACACCTCCGGAATCCTTTTGTCCATTCAGGTCAAACGTAGATTTTGGACTGGCAGTATTGATACCTACACGCCCTGTCTGCGCATTAGTCATAAAATTTAAACTCAATGTGCAAGGCATAATTAGCAATAGAATTCTTTTTTTTCTCATTGTGTTGGTGTTTTCTTGTTTTTAGCTGTCGTTAACTCAATTTATCTATTTATCTTTTTTAATTATACATCACTTGGTACAAAATCAATTACTTATAATTTATTGACTAATAGGTCTTTATAAAATACAGGATATTGCATTCATTTTCTATAATATTGATTGTTTGCAGAGTTCGGTACCAGTTTGTATAGCACGACAAAAGTATTCAGTGCTGTAGTGCCGACCAATTTTTTGGCTTTCAGAATTCGGAATTTTACCAGTATTAAATTAGAAAATCAGTCTGTTTAGGCATTTTCCTGTAAAAGCTGAGAAATAAAATCAGATGGAGAAATACCAGTTTCCTTCTTAAAAATTGAAGTAAATCTGCTGTGTGACGAGTAACCACAGAGTTCCGACAAGTAACTGATCTTGTAATTGAGATATGCAGGTTCCTGATAAAGTAAATTTGTAATATGACTGATCCTCAACGAATTAATATAATCACTGAATAATTTGTTTCTATGCTTTTGCAGCATATAGTTGATATATTTACTGTTTGTATCAAACTGAGCAGCCATCATTGAGATGGAAAAACTGCCGTTTAAAAACTCTTTTCCCGTTTCAAAACATTTCAGTTTGGTAAGTAGATCATTTTCTTTTTCTTTGGATATCATCTTCTTTCTTTGAAGATTCTGAACTTTATCCTGAAAATTTCCTTCAAAAGACAGATCCGTTTGTTCATTGCCGTTTACCGGTTGAAGTAATAGTTCATTTTTCTTTTCCAGCTCCACATCCCTTGATTGAAGCTGTTCTAATAATTGTTTAAATTTCCTCTCGCTGATTTTCCTTTTATTTTCTGTAATGCGTATGGTTACCGTAATGATAATGACAGAAATCAAAATCACTATCAATAATAATCTGAGCTGTTTTTCTTTATCATTAATAATTGTATTTTTATAACCTTGTTCCTGCTCAATGATTTTTGATGCTTCCAGATTTCTTTTTAGCCGGAGCGCATTAAGCTCTTTTATAAGCGATTTCCGAACAAGTGGCTCATCAAAATTATAATTCAGCCGTTCTTCCAAAATTTTCATCTTCTCGATGTACAGTTTATTTTTTCTGGAATTGTGCAGGGCTTCATCAAAATAAAACTTTGCGTGAGCCATATCGTGTGTTTCGGCGGCGTAAATTCCTTTTACCATCTTGTACATGGCTATTATAATGCTCCTATTAATGTCAGGCTGTGTGTCGATTATGCGATCTGCTTTATTAATATAGAATTGAGCCTTGGACAATTGTTCACATTTGATGTGATCATAGGCTAATTGTGCGTGTGAAGCCACCAGCAGAGACTGTTCGCTTGATTCTTTATCGGTGATAGCTTCTATCTCAGTAAGTAATTTTTCCCTTTTTGGTATTGCCTGAGCATATTTGTAACTTAGTTCCAGAAAAAAAGTTTCTGCCGTCAGTAAATAATAATTGGCATAAGGAATATCAGACTGTTCTTTTAATGATTTACATACGGACAGACTTTCATTGGCACGAGACAACAGACGTACTTTGTTATATATTCCTGTCATAAACAGATTGGTCATAAATCTCCGGTCAAAATCATTTAAAAGCTTTGAAACAGAGTCCACCTTTTTATAAAAAATCAGAGCGCGACTATAATCTTCCTTTTTGTATAAACCGTCAGCAATCAAGCTGTAGCCATAAGAAAATTCCTTAGTGGTTTTCGCAATCTTAAGTATTTGTATCCCTAAGTGATATGTCTCATCAGCATTTGGTGTAGATTGGTTGTACAGATCATGTACTTTCTCACTGACAAATGATTCGTTAACACTTTGCGAAGAAATAGTGATTGGCAGAAAGAATAAGAAAACACTTATTAGAAATATGATGTTAGAATTCACTTTTCTGATCTGATTTAATTAACTAAAATTGATTTCTTTAAATACAAAGAAATAAAAAATCTTTCAAAGCGGGATATGGCTCTTGTCAATATGCGGAAAAATGACATTTGATACCATTTGAATCTACTAATCACAATCTCACTAGATATATAGGATAAATAAAAAGACAGGTGTAGAAACTCTACTAGGTTTCACAGAATTTTGCAAGCCTTACCAGCGCTATAATCTAGCTTTGTTTTTGTGTACAAAAAATTCTAAGGCTTCCTGTTGAATTTCATCATTTGATTTATGGCTATTTTTTTATAACCATTCATAAATTTTTGTTCGTTCAAAGAATAGAACTTTCCCACTAGGTTTAGAAAAGGGAAGACTGTTGGTACGAACTAATTTATAGATGTAGGATTTTTTAAATCCCGTATAATCTGAAAGTTCTTAAACATTAAGAATTGATTTGAGACCTACAATATGCTTTTTCACTTCGGTTCAGCTTGTGAAGGATAATTTCGTTTTCCATTGCTTTACTATTTTGAAATTTGTATGGCACAGGAAAACAAATGAAGGTGTCATTAAAATACTCTGATACTCAAAACACTTTTTAATAAAGGGTTTTACAATATAGATTTTGAATATGCTCGATTTTACAAGACAAAATTGGTGTATGCGCTGTTTAAGCTACCATATGGAATTTGAGAAATTTCTCCTTTCTCATACTTTACAAAGTTTGCTATAATGCAGTTCATTATGCTTTTTCTATTCGCTCTTATGAATTTGATGTCGCCTCCCTCTAGAATAGAAAGTGACAAAGAGAATAATTCGGTGTAGGCAATTACATTTTTTCCAGAAGTCCCGGTTTATTTAATTTTTATTTTCCACTTCTTTTCCATTTAATAGATCCTCAAAATCGACTAATGAACTCTCCTCAATATTTTTAGTGTTTGATTTAATGACGTCCTCAATTTGGGATAACATCATTTTTTGGATCGAAGTACTTTGATTGATAAAATTCTTTATTTCAGGCAGAGGCGCAGATTCAAATCTTTTTGGTCCAAATTAATGTTCCAAGCATCAATCTAACAGATATTTAAATTATTCTTATGAATATAAGTTTAGTTTTTGACAAGAAAATAAACTAAAAAACGCTTCTTGAAATTGCAAGGAGAAAAAGGAGCTTATGTCTACAATATATCGACTTCTACAACAAATAATACGCTCAAGTAAAATCCCCACTTGATAAGAAATAATTGATAAGATTTTCAACAAAAAATGACAGGGAAGTACAGATTGATAAAATTTCTAAGTAACTATTTATATTCCTTTTGCCTCTTTAAAAGATTATCTGCATCGCTATCCGAATAGACCTTGCTATCCTTGATCCAAACGTGCAATTCATCCTTAAAAAAAAAGAGAATTCCGTTCGTGGGCTTATAAAACGGAATCAGATTCAAGGAAGTGAGTTTAGTCAATTTACTATAACTGATGTTCAGATATTTTGATGTTTCCTTTGCTGAAAGAACTTCTTTACTATTGATAAAATTTTCTTGAAGAAGTTTTTTAATCTCATTCAATTCTGTCTGTAATCTGGGAGGTAGATGATTATTTGTCATATGAGTTATTTTAAGGTCGGACAAATGTGAAAAGTTACTATACAATTGCAATATCTAATTAGGTAAACGGAACTTCCGCCTACTTAAACGAATTATTTTTAAGAATTTTGAATCAGGTTTTCTATTCCTTTATGTAAAAATAAAAACAATTTTCTGTCTGTAAAGAGATTCGCAGGCTGAGAAGGCTAATGACTATTTAATAAGAATAATCTGGATGGTTTATAGGTAGATCTAAAGCATTTCATTTGTGAGCTTGACCCATATTTGCTATTAAACGAAAACATAACTATCTTTGAATCAGCAATACTGTTATACTAATGTTGTACTTGAACCAAAATAAAAAAGCACCTACATTGCTGTAAGTGCTTGATCTCCAGAGAGTGGTCCCACCTGGGCTCGAACCAGGGACAACCTGATTATGAGTCAGGGACTCTAACCAGCTGAGCTATAGGACCGCATAAAATTGGTTAGATTTTGTGTGTGCAAAAATAGCAAAATTTCTTTATCTACAAAACATTTAAGGGTTTTTCTTGACATAATTCTACCAAGACACCATTGGTGGATTTGGGGTGGAGGAAGACAACTAATTTGTTATCAGCACCTTGTTTGGGTTCTTCGGAGATGAAAATAAATCCTTCTTTTTTTAATCTTTCAATCTCGGTCTGGATATTTTCTACACCAAACGCGATATGGTGGATGCCTTCACCTTTTTTATCGAGGAATTTGGCAATGGGACTTTCGGGATTTGTGGCTTCCAGAAGTTCTATTTTGCTTTCTCCAAGTTCGTAAAAAGAGGTGGTCACGCCTTCTCTCTCTACAGATTCTTGTTTGTAATTTGATCTACCCAAAAGGCGGGCAAACAGATCATCTGAATCCGAAAGAGATTTCACAGCGATACCAAGGTGTTCTATTTTCATGATTGTATGGTTGAATTCTGAAAAAATATTTGTCTAAGTAAAAATTTAATTGACAAAATTTGATTCGATGACAAAATCCCTAGCCCCGATAGTAGTGGAAGTCCTTTTTTGCGTGGACTTCCCTATCTTTTACGATAACTAAGCGTGATGCAAAAAAGATTGCAACGGATAGCGGGATCAAGCTCCAAAAAAAACTTTGTCAAAGAACTGTAGTGAACAGAACTTTGACAAAGCATATTTTTATTTGATTAAGAATTAAATCCTTCGATGATCTTTGCAAAGTCTTCTATCTTAAGGGCTGCGCCGCCAATCAAACCGCCGTCTACGTCTGGTTGGGAGAAGATCTCTTTGGCATTGTCTGGCTTCACACTACCTCCGTAAAGGATGGAAATTTCGTCTGCCACTTCTTTCCCGTACTTGTCAGCGATCAGGCTTCTAATGTAGGCGTGAACTTCCTGCGCTTGCTCTGCAGTGGCTGTTTCGCCGGTTCCGATAGCCCAAACTGGTTCGTAGGCAATTACGACTTTCTTGATCTCCTCAGCGGACAAAGTGAAAAGTGCGGTTTCGGTCTGGTTTTTTACGACTTCGAAATGTCTTCCTGATTTTCTCTCTTCCAACTTTTCGCCATTACAATAGATTGGCGTAAGGCCTTTGTCCAAAAGAGCTTTCACCTTTCTGTTGGCGTGGCTGTCGGTTTCGCCGTGGAAAGTTCTTCTCTCGGAGTGTGACACCAAACTTCCGTCTGCATCGATGGAAGCTAGCATATCTACAGAGATCTCGCCTGTGTAAGCGCCACTCGCATATTCTGAAACATCTTGAGCGTAAACACCCACTTCCCCATTTTTGAACACTTCCTTCGCAGCAGCAAGATACAAAGCTGGCGGAGCGATGAAAACCTCGCAGTTGGTCGTGTTATTTTTTTTGTATTCTAAAAGCTGAGCCATCAATTCCTGTGCTTCAGCGTACGTTTTGTTCATTTTCCAGTTTCCTGCAACAATGTTTTTTCTCATTACTATACTATATTAATTTAAATTCCAAAGGTTTTTCAAAAGGATGTAAAATTTGTGCTCGTCATCAGTCACTTTATTATCAGCTTTGATAAGTGATTTTGCAAATTGGATGAAGTCTTTTCTTTCTTTTTCGGTAGAATCTTCTTCGAAACATTTGGCGTGAAACTCGAAGTGGTCTTGCCATTGGTCAGACGTCAATTGCGCGATGATCTCCAACTCGTCGTCCAGATTGAGACGGAACGGAAATTCCTCTGTCATGTATTCCTGAACTTTAAGTCCTTCTTCTGGTTTTATGATTCCATCTACGGCGGACAAGATCATCAATAGATGATAACCTGCGATTGGTTTATTTGATTTTCTCATTATATAAATTATTCTTTTTCTAGGTAATCTTTGGCACTTGATTTCTCAACCACTTTTCCTTTTTCCAAAACTAAAACAAAAGGATTGCTTCTAGCAATGGTTTTGATGGCGATCTCATCCATCAAATAACTAGGGATCTGTTTGTAGAAATTGGGTTGTGTGCTCACACCGATCACTTTGGCTTTTTCTGTCAAGGCCTTCGTTTCGGTTTTTTTGACTAATTCCAAGTCTGCTTCTTTCGGTTTGTAGGTGAAGACTATGACAACTCTTTGTTCTTTTAGTATCTCGTCTGTTATTGGATTTCCGTTAGCATCTTCAATTTTGAATTTTGAAATTTCGGATTCATAACCTTTCTTCGTTAGCTCCGTAGTTGTTTTTCCTTCTTCGATCTGCCAAGAGGTATCTTTCCAATATTCTTTATTGATATATTCATCCTGGTCTACTTTTTTGACCTCGTTGGTTTTACTGTTCTTCAACGAATAAAAACTCTTATACTCAGAAGGATCTTTAGCGATTTTTACTTTCTCAGCCGCCAGATCTGTCCCAATCGCGTAAGCACGGAAATCTATCATTGGCTCGTGGAAAATGCCTCGGTACATCACGAAAAACATGATCAAAATGAAAACGCCCAACAGCGGTAATTTTCCAAATCTCACTTCCTCATTCTCTTCTCTCTTTCTATATAGAACTGCCAGGATTATTAATAAAACTAAAAGTGTAATGTCTTTCCAGAACGATTGCCAAGGCGTGAATTTCAAAGCATCTCCGAAACAGCCACAATCTGTCACCACATCAAAATAAGCTGAATAAAACGTCAAAAATCCAAAGAAAACACAAAGTGCGATCAAAGCATAAATCGTTTCTTTCAGTTTGATTTTCATTAATAACATAAAACCTAAAATAAGCTCCAGCAAAACCACGATGATTGAAAATGCCAAAGCGTATTTTTCGAGGAAAGGCAAATCAAAAACGATAGGCGAAAAGTACTCTTCCAACTTGAACGAAAATCCCTTGAGGTCCACTGCTTTCACAAATCCGGAAGCGATGAATATGATGGATACGATGTAGCGTAAAATTGTTTTCATAGTTTTTTCAGCTATTAATGTTTAAATTTAATCAAACAAAAGACCGCATAATTGAGCATATCAAAATAATTAGCATCCAATCCTTCTGATAC
>Ga0308171_1003398_pt1 | contig 14613 bp, 13 predicted proteins | sample PhyGR1_FD_202135 | JGI IMG/M metagenome (GOLD analysis project Ga0308171, IMG submission 202135) | Phyllosphere microbial communities from UC Gill Tract Community Farm, Albany, California, United States - DLSLSG.R1 | ecosystem: Host-associated > Plants > Phyllosphere > Unclassified | place: USA... | reverse complement strand
TTCATCGCTGCCCACAACGAAAAACCCAAACCCTACAAATGGGTCAAATCCGCAGACGATATCCTCGCCTCGGTCAGGCGCTTCTGCCAAAAAACAATGAGCCGAACTTCGGATTCAGGTGACTAGGACGATTTCCCGGAAAGGAGCGAGAGGAGGCTGACCCTATCGCCCGCGCCACCAGAGCAGCAGCGCGACGGCGATGCCGATTGCCAGGCCGATCAGGACGCCCATCGTGACTTCGCCGGTCGCCACCCCGCCGACGATCCCGCCGACGACGCCCAGCGCGATGAAGATGCCGCCCGCAGGCCCGGTCGAGGCTGATGGCGGCGCAGGTGGGTCGAGGGGCGGAGGAACGGGATCAAGGGGATCGGTCATGCCCCATCCTGTCACGACCGACGCGATCCGGCCAGCCGCACTATGGTTGACAACCCGATAACCAGCCGCGGGGGGGCTCCATTCATAACCGCGACTTAGTCGAACATTCGTTCCAGGCTCGTATTCGGGGTATACATGTACGATCACCGCGACTTCCGTCCCGTCACGCCGTTCGTTAGCGACAACGACGTGGCGACCGCGGCGGCGCTGATGAGGACGTTCGGCGATTGCGCCGGGGGCGAGGCGGCGGCGCGCGCGGATCGCAGCCGGGGCCTCGGCAACTATATCCATTTCTGCCGCTGGCGTCAGATCGAGCGGCTGATTGCGCTGCTGGCGCAGGAAGAGGTGTTCGGCACCATCCATTGACGTCGGGGAACGGCGCGCGGTCGTGCGCGACCACCGGATCGGCAAATCTGTTCAAACGAGGTGGCTGGGGGGTGTCGTTATCGCCTTCGCGCGGCTAGGGAATGCTGCATGATGGTCCGCGTCGGGCGGCCGTGCCGCTCGGCCGCCATCTTATGCATCGCAATGGGGGTGGGCGGCATGGGCTGGTCCGGCCGCGCGCTTGCGCAGACCGCATCCACCGCGCCCGGCCAGTCGACCACGCAGACCCCGCCGTCGCCCGATGTCGACGATCCCACCATGCTCGACCCGACCGCACCGCTGGCGCCGCTGCCGGAGATCGGCGTCGCCTGGCCCGATCTGGCGACCGCGCCGGGCGACCCCGCGGGTGCCATGGCGGGCCGCGTCGATGCGGCGGCCGAGCGGCGGTATCGCTGGCGGGTCGAGGGGATCGACGGCGCCGGTGCGCTGGTCCGCCAGCGTTTCGACCAATTGTCCTCGCTCCACGCCAATGACGGCGAATCCGCCAATGCCGCGCAGCTCGATCGCCGCGCGCGCGAGGACGCCGCGCTGCTGACCAACCTGTTGCGCGGGGCGGGCTATTATGATGCACAGGTCGCCACCCGGATCGAGCCGGGCGACCAGCCCACCGTGGTGCTGGAGGCCGCGCCGGGCAATCTCTATCGGTTCGCGGGCATCACGCTGGAGGGGGTGCAGGCCGCCGGGGACAAGGCACGATCGCTGGAGACGGCGTTCGGCATCAAGCCCGGCGATCCCGTCAACGCCGACACCATCGTCGCGGGCGAGGCGCGGCTGAAGGCTGCGGTGGGCGAGGAGGGCTTTCCTTTCGCCAAGGTCGCCGAGCCCCGGATCGTGGTCGACCGGGCGGAGCGCACCGCGACGCTGGACCTATCGGTCGATCCGGGCTCGTCGCGTCGCTATGGCCGGATCGTCATGGCGAACGACAAACTGTTCGACGCGACCCATGTCCAGGATATCGCGCGGTTTCGGCCGGGCGAGCCTTACGACTCCGCCGGGCTGGACGATCTGCGCCGCGCGCTGGTCCAGACGGGGCTGGTCTCCTCGGTCGACGTCAAGCCCGTGCCCGGCGCCACGCCCGAGACAGTGGACATCGCCGTCGCGCTGGAGCCCGCGCCGCCGCACACCATTGCGGGCGAGCTGGGCTATGGCACCGGCGAGGGCGCGAGCGCGACGATCAACTGGACCGACCGCAACCTCTTTCCGCCCGAAGGCGCGCTGACCCTGCGCAGTGTGCTGGGCACGCGCGAGCAGTTGGGCGCGGTGGTCTTTCGGCGCAACAATTTCCAGGCGCGCGACCGGGTGCTGACGGCGCAATTCTCCGCCGCACACATCCTGCGCGATGCCTATGAGGCCAAGACGCTGTCGCTGTCGGCCGGGCTGGAGCGACAGACCAACATCTTCTTCCAGAAGACCTGGACCTGGTCGCTGGGTGCCGAGCTGCTGACCTCGGACGAGCGCGACGTGATCGAGAGCACGGGCCAGCCGCGTCGCCGCACCTTCTTCATCGGCGCGTTGCCGACCAGCCTGAACTATGACGGGTCCGACGACCTGCTGAACCCGACGCGCGGCTTTCGCCTGGGCGGGCGGCTCAGCCCCGAGCTGTCGCTGCAGGGCAGTGTCTTTGGCTATACCCGGACGCAGATCGACGCCAGCCTGTACCACCCGTTCGGCAAGCGGGTCGTGCTGGCGGCGCGGACCCGGCTGGGGACGATCCTGGGCGCGCCGCGCGACCAGATCGCCCCATCGCGGCGTTTCTATGCGGGGGGCGGTGCCTCGGTGCGCGGTTACGGCTTCCAGGCGATCGGGCCGCGCGACGCGAACAATGATCCGATCGGCGGTCGCAGCCTGGCGGAATTCTCGATCGAGGCGCGGGTGCGGACTTTCGGCAATTTCGGCATCGTGCCGTTCCTCGATGCGGGCAACATCTCGACCTCGCCGCTGCCGCGCCTGACCGGCCTGCGCTTCGGCACCGGGCTGGGCGTGCGCTATTATTCCAATTTCGGCCCGATCCGCCTGGATGTCGGCACGCCGCTCAACCCGCAGCTCGGCGACAGCCGGGTCGCGGTCTATGTCTCGCTGGGGCAGGCCTTTTGAGCGACGCGGCCGAGCCCTCCCCGCCACCACGTGCGCGCCGTCGCTGGGGAAGGGCCGTGCTGGTCGTGGTTGCCGGGCTGGTCGGCATCGTGCTGGCCGCGCTGGCGATCGTCGATACGTCGATCGGGCATCGCTGGGTCGCCGACCGGGTCGCGACCATCCGCACCGATACGGGCCTGCGCTTTTCGATCGGGCGGATCGACGGGTCGCTGTATTCGGACATGCGGCTGGTCGACCTGCGCGTCTATGACCTGGACGGGTTGCTGGTCCGGGTACCGCAGGCGCGGCTGGACTGGCGGCCGTGGAACTGGGCGCGCGGGATGCTTGATATCCGGCGGGTCGAGGCGCCATTGGCGACGTTGTACCATGTGCCGCATACCCGGAAGACCGGACGGCAGGGGCCGATCCTGCCCGATTTCGATATCCGTATCGACCGGCTGCGACTCGACCGGCTGATCCTGGCCGCGCCCGTGCTGGGTCGCGAGCGGGTGGCGCGGGTGGAGGGGCGGGCCGATATCCGCGACGGCCGCGCGTTTGTCGCGATGGATGGCTTGGTGGCGGGGACCGACCGGCTGCGCCTGCGCCTCGACGCGCGGCCCAATCGCGACCGGTTCGACCTGGACGTTGCGGCGCGCGGCGGCGCGGGCGGTGTGCTGGCCCGTATGGTCGGAGCCCGTGCGCCCGTCTCTCTGGTCATCGACGGGGCGGGCCGCTGGTCGCGCTGGGACGGGCGGGCGCAGGCGACGATCGCGAACCGGCGTGCGATCGCACTGCGTCTGTCGGCACGCGCCGGGCGTTACACGCTGTCTGGGGACGTCGCGCCCTCGCTGGTCCTGCGCGGCCGGTTGCAGCGTCTGACAGCGCCGCGCGTCGTGGTGGCGGGGCAGGCCGACTTTGCCGATCGGCGGCTGAACGGCGCACTGGTCCTGCGCTCACCCGCGTTGCGGATGCGCGCGCGCGGGCTGATCGATCTGGGGACCAACCGGTTCGAAGCGCTGCGCATCGATACCGCGCTTTTGCGGCCGAACGCCCTGTTCGCCAATATGAGCGGCCAAACGATCGCGTTGACCGCACGGCTGGACGGGGCGTTCGACCGTACCAGCTTCGACTATAGGCTGGCGGCGTCCCGCTTCGCCTTCGATCGGACGGGGTTCGAGAATGCGCGGGCAAGCGGCAAGGGGCGGTTGACCGGCGCCTGGCCCTGGACGCTGCCGGTGCGCTTCACCGCCGAGCGCGTGACCGGCATCGGCGATGTCGCGGGCGGCATCCTGAACCGCCTGTCGGTCGCTGGCGACCTGCGCATCACGCCGCGGGGCATAGCGGGGCAGGACCTGGTGCTGCGGTCCGACAAGCTGGCCGGGCGTCTGGCGCTGCGCATCGACCTGACCAACGGGCGCTATGACGTCGCGTTGAACGGTGCGCTGCAACGCTATCTGATCCCAGGCCTCGGCATCGTCGATGTCCGCTCGACGCTCAGCGTGGTGCCGGGTGCCGATGGGCACGGGACGCGCGTCGTCGGCAAGGGCGAGGCGCAGGTCCGACGGCTCGACAACGCATTCCTCCGTTCGCTGGCGGGGGGGCTGCCGCATCTGACCACCGATGTGGAGCGCGGCGTGGACGGCGTTTTCCGCTTCCGCCGCCTGGTGCTGACCGGGCCCGATATCCGGCTGACCGGCGAAGCCATCCGGCGGCGGGACGGAACCTTCCGCTTCGTCGGCGGGGGGCGTCAGCGCAGCTATGGCCCGGTCCAGCTGGTGCTTGACGGGCGGATCGACCGGCCCACGCTCGACCTGACGCTGGCCGCGCCGAATGCGGCGATGGGCCTCAGCGGCGTGATCGCGCATCTCGACCCGACTGACCAGGGCTACAGTTTTCGCGCGGCCGGGGGTTCGCGGCTCGGGCCGTTCCAGGTCAGCGGCGCGATCCTGTTGCCGCGCGGTCAGGCCGCGGTGATCCAGTTCAACCCGCTGCTGGTCGCGGGCACCCGTGCGACCGGCGCGCTGACGGTCGCCAAGGGCGGTTTCGACGGGCGGCTGGACGTGGCGGGCGGCGGCCTGTCGGGGGAATTGCTGTTCCGCCCGGCGGGCGACGTGCAGCGGGTCGAGGCGCATCTGGCGGCAAGGCAGGCGCAATTGGCGGGCGTGAGCGTGCGGCAGGGTCGGCTGGACCTCGTCACGTTGCTCGATCCGGCGGGTGCCTCGGTCGAGGCGTCGGCCCGGGCGCAAGGGCTGCGGCACGGCGCCTTCAACATCGCGCAGCTGAACGGCACCGCCCGGCTACGCGGCGGCACCGGCGAGGTGCGGGTCGGGATCTCGGGCACGCGAGGCCGCGCCTTTACGATCCAGACCGTAACCCAGATCACGCCGGGCCGCTTCGTGGTGAGCGGGCAGGGGACGCTGGACCGTCGCCCGTTGCAGCTGTTGTCACCCGCGATCGTGACGCACGAGGGTGATGGCTGGGTACTGGCCCCGACCCGTTTGAACTTTGCGGGCGGCGAGGCGAAACTGGCCGGGCGTCAGGATGCCGATGGGACCGAGGTCCAGGCCAGCCTGACGCGGATGCCGCTGGCCGTATTGGACATCGGCTATCCGGGCCTGGGGCTGGGCGGCTCGGCGACGGGTACGCTGACCGTCCACCAGGGGACGGGCGCGCCGACGGGCAAGGTGGATCTGACCATTCGCGGCCTCACGCGCGCGGGCCTCGTCCTCAACTCGCGTCCGATCGACATGGGCGTGGCGGGTCTGCTGTCGGCCGACCGGCTGGGCGTGCGCGCCGTCATGGCGTCCGGGGGCAGGATCATCGGGCGCGCCCAGGCGCTGATCGTACCCGGCGGTGCAGGGGACTGGGCTGCGCGGATGCAGGCGGGGCGGCTGATCGCACAGCTTCGCTATGCCGGGCCCGCCGATACGCTGTGGCGCCTGACCGGGGTCGAGATCTTCGATCTGTCCGGCCCGGTCGCGATTGGCGCGGACGTGACCGGATCGCTGAGCCAGCCAGCTATTCGCGGCGCGGTGAAGGCGGTCGGCGCACGGATCGAAAGCGCCACGACCGGCACCGTCCTGACCGATGTGCAGGCCAGCGGTCGCTTCGGTGGATCGCGTCTGGTCATCGACCGGTTCGTGGCCCAGGCGGGCAAGGACGGCCGGGTCAGCGGCACCGGCCAGTTCGAATTTGCGGCCGCCAACGGCGTCGGCCTCGACCTGTCGCTGAACGCCGCCAATGCGGTCATGATCGCGCGCGACGATATCGGCGCGACGGTCACCGGGCCCCTGACCATCCATTCGGACGGCGCCGGGGGCACGATCTCGGGCGATGTCGTCCTCAACCGCAGCCGCTATCGCCTGGGCCGCGCGACGGCGGCGACGGCGGTGCCGCAGCTCAACATCCGCGAGATCAACATCCCCGGCGGCGGCGAGGAAGACGATGTGCCGCGCAAGCCCTGGACGCTGGCGATCCAGGCGAAGGCACCGAACGGGCTGATCGTCTCGGGTCTGGGCCTGAACAGCGAATGGTCGGCGGACCTGAAGATCGGCGGCGCGCCCGACAATCCGGCGATCACCGGCCAGGCCACGCTGATCCGCGGCGACTATGAATTTGCGGGGCGCGAGTTCGATCTGGCGCGCGGCGTCATCCGCTTCGGCGGAGAGGTGCCCGCCAACCCCGCGCTCGACATCGCCGCCAACGCCAATGTCCAGGGGCTGAGCGCGACGATCCGCGTGACCGGTACTGCATTGAAGCCCGAGATCGGCTTTTCCAGCACGCCCGCGCTGCCCAATGACGAACTGCTCTCGCGTCTGCTCTTCGGCACGTCGATCGCCAGCCTGTCCGCGCCCGAGGCGTTGCAGCTGGCCGCCGCGGTCGCAGCACTTCAGGACGGCGGCAACGGACTGAACCCGATCAACGCGGTGCGGCGGGCGGCGGGGCTGGATCGATTGCGCGTCCTGCCCGCCGATGTGCAGATCGGCCGCGCGACCTCGGTCGCGGCGGGCAAGTACATCACCCGTCGATTCTATGCCGAAATCATCACCGACGGGCAGGGCTACTCGGCGACCCAGGTCGAGTTTCAGGTCACGCGCTGGCTGTCGCTGCTCTCCAGCATCTCGACGCTGGGGCGGCAGAATGTGAACCTGCGGATATCCAGGGACTATTGAGGCGTTGGCGCGCCCGAACCGTACATAGGAGTTTGCCGCATGGAAAAGACCGCCTTCATCGAACGGACCGGCGGGCCCGAGGTCATCCAGTGGCGTGACGAGGACCTGTCGCCGCCCGGCCCGGGCGAGGTGCGGATGCGCCACCACGCGGTCGGGCTGAACTATATCGACACCTATCACCGCAGCGGCCTCTATCCGATCGACCTGCCCGGCAAGCTCGGCTCCGAGGCGGCGGGCGTGGTCGAGGCGGTGGGCGAAGGCGTCACCGACTTTGCCGTCGGCGACCGGGTCGGCGTGTTCGGCCCGGCGCGCGGCGCCTATGCCACCGCACGCAACATCGCCGCCGATCTGTTGGTGCCGTTGCCCGATCACGTCGACGACCAGACGGCGGCGGCGATCCTGCTGAAGGGCGCGACGACGGCTTTCCTGATCGAGGATTGCGCGAAGGTTCAACCCGGCTGGACCGTGCTGGTCCATGCGGCGGCGGGCGGGGTCGGGCACCTGGCGGTCGGTTGGCTGAAGGCGATCGGCGCGACGGTGATCGCGACGGTCGGCAGCGAGGCGAAGGCGGAAAAGGCCCGCGCGGCGGGGGCGGATCACGTCATCCTCAACCGGCAGGAGGATGTCGCCGCCCGCGTGCGAGAGATCACCGGCGGCGCGGGCGTGCCGGTGGTGCTGGACGGCGTCGGCAAGGCGACGTGGGAGGCCTCGCTGAACAGCACGTCGCGGCGCGGGCTGGTGGTCAGCTTCGGCAATGCCTCGGGCGCGGTGGACGGCGTCAATCTGGGCATATTGGCGGCCAAGGGCTCGCTGTTCGTCACCCGGCCGACGCTGTTCGACTATGCGGTGACGGCGGAGGAGAAACGCAGCCTGATCGCGCGGGTCTTCGCCATGCTGGAGAAGGGCGCGATCACGCCGGAAATCGGGCAGAGCTTTGCCCTGACCGACGTCGCCGAGGCGCACCGGGCGATCGAAGCGGGCGAGACGGTGGGGAGCACGGTTCTTATTCCGTGAGGATGAAGCGTGGGCTTCGACGTCGTTCAGGCTGAGCGGAGTCGAAGCCCAAGGGATTCACCCCGCTCCAAAACCCCGTTACCCTGCCACCGACACCGCACCCGGAGACCAAGATGATCGCGCTCCTGCCACTCGCCCTCCTCGCCCTGCAAACCACCCCAGCCACCCCGCCTGCGCCCACCACGACCGAGGCCCCCAAGCCCGTCATGGTCCGCGTCGCGATGCAGACCAGCCTGGGCCCGATCGTGCTCGACCTCGACCGCACCCATGCCCCGATCACGACCGCCAATTTCCTGCGCTATGTCGACCAGCACCGGCTGGACGGCGTGACCTTCTATCGCTCGGTCCGCGTCGCCCCCGATTTCGGGTTCGTCCAGTTCGGCATCCGCAACGAGCCCAAGCGCATCCTGCCGCCGATCGCGCATGAGCCGACGACCAAGACCGGCATCAAGCATACCAACGGCACCATCTCGATCGCGCGTCTGGCGCCCGGCTCGGCACGCGGCGACTTCACGATCATGGTCGGCGACCAGCCTTCGCTCGACGCCGATCCCGCCAAGCCCGGCGACAATCTGGGCTATGCCGCCTTCGGCCATGTCGTCGAGGGAATGGACGTGGTCCACCAGATCCTGGGCCAGCCCGCCGACCCCGCCAAGGGGCCGTTCAAGGGCGAGATGCTGGCCGCGCCGGTGAAGATCCTTTCGGCCAAGCGGGTGACGGTCACGCCGTGACCGCCACCCTACTGATCATCAGCACCTTTCGCCTGCCGCCCGACCGGCTGGCGGCGGCGGCGCGGCCGGTGATGCAGCGGATGATCGACGCCAGCCGCGCCGAGCCGGGCTGCGTGGCCTATGGCTATGCCGAGGACGTGCTTGATACCGGCCTGATCCATGTCACCGAACGGCGGGCCGATCAGGCCGCGCTGGATCGACACTTCGCCTCGCCGCATATCGCCCAGTGGCGAGGGACATGGTCATCGCTCGGGATCGGCGAACCCCGCGCGACCTGAACCTGTCAGAGCGCCGATTCGGTCCGGCAACTCGTCTTGGTCCCAACGACCTCGACTGTCGCCCGCTCGCCCTGCGCCACCGGAACGAGGTTTTCGCGACCCTTCCAGTTGAACTTGAAGGTCACCGGGCCGACCAGTCGGCAGATCGCGCCCTTGCCCTTCATCATGCACATATCGTCCAGCCGCTTATATTCGGCGACGGTCGCGGGCTCGATCGGCTTCACCCCGACACCGGTCGCCGCCGAGCCGCCGAGCAGAAAGCGCTGGCCAAGATTCATTGCATTGGCGGTCCAAGCGGTGCGCCCGTCGGGGGAGGCAGGCTTGTCGATGCCGCTGTTCGTCGCGAGACGGGCGCAGAAGTCGCCCTTGGCAGCATCCGGCTGGGCAGACGACGTCGCCCCGGTCGACGCCAGCAGCGCTGCTGCGGCGACACATGCGCGAACGATGACCGTCATGATCCTTTGCTCCCCCGATGGTTGGGCCCGCCTATGTCAATGCGGGCCGTCAGGCAATCGCGCGCGTTTGGACCCCGATCACCTGATAGTTGCCCGCAGATCTAATTTTTGGCTCGGTTCTTCCCCTCTCTGTTGGCTGGCGGAGAGGGCTAAGGCCAACCGCCACCCATCCTATTCCTCCCCTGTAAGGGGAGGTGGCAGGCCGAAGGCCTGACGGAGGGGTTTCCCGGTGGGAAGAGTGATTAAAGCTCGCAACCAGGGACACCCCTCCACCATGCTTCGCATTTGCGCCGGCCCTTGCAGGGGAGGAATCAGAAAGGGGCGGCGAGAATGTCGACCGACCCAAGATTACAGCGATGTGCGCGATCGCGAGGACCGGTGATTGCTGCGATGGTATCACAGTCATGCCGTTTTCAGAGCGGGACGTTTGACGCGGTACCCGTCGGGCTTGGGCGTGCAGCGTGCATCCGACATTGCCGAATCTTGGGTGGTACGGCGATTGCCAAGAAAACAGCCATCGCAAAAAGCGGTGCGGCGCCACCCGCGCCGGCAATCACGGCCAATGCGATGGCGCAGGGCAGCGCAAGTATCGGGGTTAGCTCCATAGCCTACCACACCATCGCACCTTGGCCAGGGCGATCCCCGGCACCCTTCCCGGCAAGTAGAAGAACGAAAGTGCGATCAGTTTCGCGCCCAAGGTCAGGAAGACGATCCGGCTCAACAGGTCGACCAGTGTCGAAAATCCGAAGCCGAGAGCCATGCCGTCCTCCCCAAAAAGAAAGGGGCCTTAGCGGCCCCTTTCCCTCGTGACGTCGGTCAGAGGCTGGATCAGCCGCTGTAATACATGTCGTATTCGACCGGGCTGGGGGTCATTTCCCAGCGCATCACTTCGTGCATCTTCAGCTCGATATAGCTCTCGATCTGGTCTTTGGTGAACACGTCGCCCTTCAGCAGGAAGTCGTGGTCGGCGGCCAGCGAATCGAGCGCTTCACGCAGCGAACCGGCGACGGTCGGGACCTGGGCCAGCTCGGCGGGCGGCAGGTCGTACAGGTTCTTGTCCATCGCTTCGCCCGGATGGATCTTGTTCTGGATACCGTCCAGGCCCGCCATCAGCAGCGCTGCATAGGCGAGATACGGGTTGGCCAGCGCGTCGGGGAAGCGCACTTCGACGCGCTTCGACTTCGGGCCGGTGCCGTACGGGATGCGGCACGACGCCGAGCGGTTGCGCGCCGAATAGGCGAGCAGCACGGGGGCTTCATAACCCGGCACCAGGCGCTTGTAGCTGTTGGTGGTCGGGTTGGTGAAGGCGTTCAGCGCCTTGGCATGCTTGATGACGCCGCCGATGAAGTACAGGCAGGTGTCCGACAGGCCCGCATAGCCGTTGCCGGCGAACAGCGGGGTCTTGCCTTCCCAGATCGAGAAGTGGGTGTGCATACCCGAGCCGTTATCTTCCTTGATCGGCTTGGGCATGAAAGTCGCGGTCTTGCCGTAGGCCTGGGCGACCTGATGCACCACATACTTATAGATCTGCATGCGGTCGGCGGTCTGGGTCAGCGTGCCGAAGGTCATGCCCAGCTCGTGCTGCGCGGCGGCGACCTCGTGGTGATGCTTGTCGCAGGGCAGGCCCATTTCGAGCATGGTCGAGACCATCTCGCCGCGAATGTCGACGGCCGAGTCGACCGGCGCGACGGGGAAATAGCCGCCCTTGGCGCGCGGCCGGTGGCCCAGATTGCCACCCTCATATTCGCGGCCGGTGTTGGTCGGCAGCTCGATATCGTCGATCTTGAAGTAGGACGACGCATAGTTCGTGTCGAACTGGACGTTGTCGAACATGAAGAACTCGGCTTCCGGGCCGACATAGACGGTGTCGCCGATGCCGGTGGTCTTCACGAAGGCTTCGGCGCGCTTGGCGGTCGAGCGCGGATCGCGGGCATAGAGCTCGCCGGTCGACGGCTCGACGATGTCGCAGAACACGATCAGCATCGGGGTGGCCGAGAAGGGATCGGTGTAGACGGCATCGAGGTCCGGCTTCAGGACCATGTCCGACTCGTTGATAGCCTTCCAGCCCTCGATCGACGAACCGTCGAACATCAGGCCGTCGGTCAGCTCGTCCTCACCCAGGATCGAGGCGACCATGGTCAGGTGCTGCCACTTGCCCTTCGGATCGGTGAAGCGCAGATCGACCCACTCGATCTCTTCGTCCTTGATCTGGTTCAGAATGTCGCTGGCCGTTTTCGCCATGTGCCGTCTCTCTCTGCTGGGATCCGTGCCCCGGAAGAAGACCGGGACCGGTTGTACGTTTTTAGGCGGGCTGGGTGTCAGCCCGGTGACGATTAGGGGATCGGGATGCGTCAGATCGCCGCGTCGTCGCGTTCGCCCGTGCGAATGCGCAGCGCCGTCTCGACCGGGATCACGAAGATCTTGCCGTCGCCGATGCGGCCGGTCTGCGCGGCGGCGGCGATCGCCTCCACCACCCGTTCGGCCAGACCGTCCTCGACCACCACTTCCAGCTTCACCTTCGGCAGGAAGTCGACGACATATTCGGCGCCACGATAGAGCTCGGTATGGCCCTTCTGGCGGCCAAAGCCTTTCGCCTCGGTGACGGTGATGCCGGACACGCCGATCTCGTGCAGCGCTTCCTTCACCTCATCGAGCTTGAAGGGCTTGATGATCGCCTCAATCTTTTTCACGAGCCTGACTGTCCCCGATGGTGTTCGAACCTTCGCCCGACCGCCTGCATAGCAGGGATCGTGCCAATTGCTTTGCCCTCGTTAGAGGGCAAGAATTCGTCAAGAAATGCGCCCGAAAAGCGGGCAGGACGATGTTCGCTGCTCAAATAACAGGCAGTGGTCACAAGATGCCCCGCACGGCTTCGGGCGGGCGGCCGATCACCACGCCCTTCGACGTCTCGACCAGCGGTCGCTCGATCAGGATCGGGTCGGCGGCCATCGCGGCCAGCACCGTCGCGTCGTCGGCGCTTGCGAGCGCCTTGGCCGCGGCCTCCGCCTTGCGCAGTCCGTCGTGGGGGCTCAGCCCACCCTTGGCGTAGAGCCGCGCCAGTTCGTCGGCGGTCAGGGGTGTCTTGAGATATTCGATCACCGTCACATCGGCACCTGCCTTATTCAGCAGGGCCAGCGCCTCGCGCGATTTGGAGCAGCGCGGATTGTGGAGGATCGTCGCCTTCATCGCCGATGCTTGTGCCATGGGCGGCGGGAAATGTGGAGGGGCAATGCCGGGAAACATGCACGAAAAAGGCCCCCTTCCAACCGGAAGAGGGCCCGTTTCAGCGTTCGGCGTGTCGACGGAGGCTCAGCCGTTCTGCTTGGCCAGCCATTCCTCCAGCCACTTGATCGTATAGTCGCCCTTCTGGAACTCGGGATCGTCCAGCAGCGACTGGTGGAGCGGGATGGTGGTCTTCATGCCCTCGATCACGAACTCGTTGAGCGCACGACGCAGGCGACGCAGCGCACCTTCACGGGTGGTCCCGTATACGATCAGCTTGGCGATCATGCTGTCATAATAAGGCGGGACCTTATAGCCCTGGTACAGCCCGCTATCGACGCGGACGTGCATACCGCCCGGCGCATGATACATCTTCACGACGCCCGGCGAGGGGGCGAAGGTGCGCGGGTCTTCCGCGTTGATGCGGCACTCGATCGCATGGCCGCGGAACTGCACGTCCTGCTGGCGCAGGGTCAGCGGATGACCCTCGGCGATGCGGATCTGCTCGCGGACCAGATCCAGGCCGGTGATCATCTCGGTCACGGGATGCTCGACCTGCAGGCGGGTGTTCATTTCGATGAAATAGAACTCGCCGTCCTCCCACAGGAACTCGATCGTGCCCGCGCCGCGATAGCCCATATCGGCCATCGCCTTGGCGACCACGCCGCCCATGCGCGCACGCTCCTCGGCCGTGATGATCGGCGAGGGGGCTTCCTCCAATACCTTCTGGTGGCGGCGCTGGAGCGAGCAGTCGCGCTCGCCCAGATGGATCGCCTGGCCGTTGCCATCGCCGAACACCTGGAATTCGATATGCCGGGGGTTGCCCAGATATTTTTCCATATAGACGGTGGCGTCGCCGAACGCGGCCTTCGCCTCGGAGCCCGCCTGCTGCATCAGCGTTTCGAGCTGGTCTTCGGACGGCACGACCTTCATGCCGCGACCGCCGCCGCCCGACGCCGCCTTGATCAGTACCGGATAGCCGATCTCCGCCGCGAGTGCCTTGGCCTCCGCGACGTCGGAGATGGCGCCGTCCGATCCGGGGACGAGCGGCAGGCCGAGCGCGCCGGCGGTGCGCTTGGCCTCGACCTTGTCGCCCATGATCCGGATATGCTCCGGCTTCGGGCCGACGAAGATCAGGCCGTGCGCTTCCACGATCTCGGCGAACTTGGCGTTCTCCGAGAGGAAGCCGTAGCCGGGGTGGATCGCGTCCGCGCCCGAAATCTCGGCGGCCGAGATGATGTTGGGGATGTTGAGATAGCTGTCGGTCGCCGCGGGCGGGCCGATGCACACCGCTTGGTCGGCGAGGCGCACATGCATGGCATCGGCATCGGCCGTGGAGTGCACGGCGACGGTCTCGATCCCCATCTCGTGACAGGCGCGGTGGATGCGAAGCGCAATCTCACCGCGATTGGCGATCAGGAGTTTCTTGATCTGCGCCAAGGCGGCTTACTCTACGACGACCAGGGGCTGGTCGAACTCGACCGGCTGGCCGTTCTCGACCAGGACGGCGGTGACGGTGCCCGCCGCCGTGGCGGTGATCGGGTTCATCACCTTCATCGCCTCGACGATCAGCAGCGTGTCACCGGCGGCGACCTTCTGCCCCACCGCTGCGAACGGCTTGGCGCCCGGTTCGGCCGACAGATAGACGGTGCCGACCATCGGCGACTTCACGGCATTGGCCGAGATCGCCGGGGCCGAGGCGCCGACTTCCGAAGCGGCCGGGGCGACGGGCGCGGCGGCGGCAGGCGCAGGGGCCGCCACGGGGGCTGGCGCATAGCCCATTTGGGCGACGGCCGCGGCCTTGCGCGCGACGCGGATCTTGCGGTCGCCATGCTCGACCTCGATCTCGGTCAGGGCGGTGGCGTCGAGCAGCTCGGCGAGCTGACGGACGAGGTCGACATCGACCTTC
>Ga0308171_1003397_pt1 | contig 14619 bp, 14 predicted proteins | sample PhyGR1_FD_202135 | JGI IMG/M metagenome (GOLD analysis project Ga0308171, IMG submission 202135) | Phyllosphere microbial communities from UC Gill Tract Community Farm, Albany, California, United States - DLSLSG.R1 | ecosystem: Host-associated > Plants > Phyllosphere > Unclassified | place: USA... | reverse complement strand
GCGCTTGACGGTTTTGCAGCCCTCCCTTAGAGGCCCCTCCACGCCACCCGATGGCCCCTTCGTCTAGCGGTTAGGACGCGGCCCTTTCACGGCTGAAACACGGGTTCGATTCCCGTAGGGGTCACCATCTCCCAGCTAAGTAGCGGAGATCGGCGGAATACCAGCAAAATCAACGCTTCGTTAGGCGCCCGGTGCTACAAAAGGGTGCTACACATGGGGCGTCGGATGTCGCATTCCGTCAGGCGTAAGAAATCGAAGAACGAGCAGTTCCGCATGGTCGTACCGGCCGACCTGCGAGCGATGGTCGGCAAGACTGCGTGGACGGAAAGCCTGGGTACAACGGACCCACTGCTAGCCGCGGAGAAGCGCGGCATGCTGATCGCCCGGCACAAGGCGCTCATCCGCGAGTTGCGCGACGCCAGCGGCCGTCGAGCGGAAGTTGAAGCGCTGGCGTTGCTCGATCGGGCTTTTGCCGGACTCGCAGTCGCACGCGGATCAATGGATGCGGCCGTCGGCCAGCAGCTAAATCTGCTCGCCACCTTCGTGTGTGACTCATGGGCCGGCGGCGAGGAAGCCGGCCAGCCGCAATGGTGGGGCGACATACCCGTCCATGAACCTGCGACCATCATTGATGTGGTGCCATCGATCGACGCCGAGCCCGAACGCGACGTGTTCCGGCTCCGCGCTGAGATCCTCGAAGGGCGCGGCATCGCCGACGGGCTCGTCTATCAGGAATTGGCGACGATCCTGCTGCGTCGGCGCGTATTCCGGCCGATCTGGTTCGTGGTGAGCTACATGCGGTCGGTCGAGCCGCGTCTCGATCTCGAGCCCGACGACGTGTATGATGCGGTCGCCGAAGCGTATCTGCGCAAGCTTGCCGAGCATCGGTTCGACCACTGGCCGTCCAATATCCACGCTGCCATGATCCCGTTTGCGCAGACAAACGCTCCGCAGCCCATCACCCTGCCCTCCTTTCAGGCGAAAGCTGCCGCTCCGACATCTGGTCGCCACAACGGGCTGCTCGCCATGCCGCTGACCGAGGCGTGCCGCTACTGGCAGGAACAGCGCCGCCCCGGTGCTTCGGCGATCACCGAAGCGAAGCGGGCAGTCGCACGCTTCGTGGCACTATTCGGCGACGTGGTGGTGGGCGACATAACCCGCGACCAAGTCATCGAATTCCGCAATCTCGTATCCGACATACCACCGCAGACCGAGCTGGCACGCGTGGTCGCGTCGGGGCGGAACTTACGCTCGGTCATCGACGCAGCGCGCCAAGTTCGCCGCGAGTGGGAAGCGGGCGACCGCAATCAGCCCGCACCCGACCGGCTGGCGCCGGGGTCGGTCAAAAAGGATGTCGGCGCGATCAGCTCGATCCTCGGCAAAATCCAGTCCGATCTCGGACAGGGCGTCAACGTCGCCGCCGACATCGAGATCGCTGGCTATTCCAAGACGCGCAAGGGCCAGAAGCGGCCGCGCCTGCCGTTTACCTCGGCGATGATGCAGACGTTGTTCGACTCGCCGCTGTTCACCGGCTGCGCAGGCAAGGGAGATGCGGCACGCGCCAAGCCGGGGCCGCACGTCTATCAGGATGAACTCTACTGGTGCCTGCTGTTCGGGGTCGTTGGCGGCCCACGACTGGGCGAGATCGGCCAGATCGCGCTCAAAGACATCCATGAGTGTGATTTGCGCCGGACCTACGGTGACGAGTTCGAGGGCCGCTGCACCTATGTCCATATCACCGGCACCGGCGAGGACCAGCACGTCAAGACCGAAGCATCGGAGCGCTACGTCGTCATTCACGAGCGTTTGATCGACCTCGGATTCCGTGACTATGTCGAGCGCCGCCGGAAAGCCGGGCATGCCCGACTGTTCGATCTTGAACCCGACCGCAACGGCAATTTCGTCAAGGAATTAAGCCGCCGGCTGAACCGCTATCTCGATCGCGTGGTGACGGAAGATCCTCGCTACGTCTTCCACTCGACACGGCATGAGTTCACCGACCGCGCGGATCTGAGCCAAATTCCGACGCGCGTCGCCAATTCGATCAAGGGACATTCCAATGCCACCGAAGGCGACAAGTACGGACTGGTCTCGATTCTGCACCAGCATGTTCACCTTGCGAACCTGAAAGTTGGCTTCATCGACTGGCCGCGGCTGATCGCGGCGGCGCAGAGCTCGAACTGATGCTGTTCACCGTCAGACCTTGCGTCCGGTCGATCTAACTCGACGTTTGAAGCGAGAATGGCTCGCCCCACTACGTTCACCGCCTCTATCACAATTACCAAAAGCGATCGAGTTCCGACAGCACACTGCCGCTGCGAACTGGCGAGAAGTGGGACAAATCCGACGTTCGCAAGCCGCTCTGGAATGGCAGGTGCCTATCCAACACCCGCCATTCCTGTAACTCTTAATGATCGTTCCCGGAATGCGCAGGAGTGGCCGGCAGCGGACTGTCGGGTTCGGCGCCGGATTGCGGGGTGAGCTGACGCTCACCCGGAGAGATATTCAAGCACCGAAGCCATGGCAGCATTGCGCATATGGCGTGCACGCTTGTCACCCACGTAATACGCTGTCTTTAGCGTATCCTCACTGGCATCGAGTACATCGCCGACGGAAAGAAGGCCGAGTTCGTTTAATTTCGACCTCTGCCATTCCGTAATATCCAAAACCTGATTAGACTTAGCAAGCTGTTCTGCCAAATCAAAATCTTCTTTAATATCCCCAAGGTCTGATTCCTGATCAGTCAAAGACTTATATGAAGGATGATTTGCGCCAAACTCGCTCATCCTCTTCGGAGTCAGCATTTTTGCTATCAAAAAGGAGGCCGTTGCCGGATTAGCCTCAAGTCCAAATAGGCAACCCAGATTGCAGAGATATCTCGTACCAACTTCGCTCCTAGTGGCACGAATTCCTGTAGCGTGCTCAGTCAAAACGCCTGTGTAACATAGAATACGAAGGGCTTCTTTGACAGACTCTGGAGCCTCTCTATGTATCCATATATATGCCGTAGAGTTGCGCTCATTAGCGATATAGCCGTCGTTTTTCTTTTTGATATCAGGAAGAACGACATCTTCCAAGAAAGTACGGCCCCATTCTATAACAGGTTTATGGCCAGAGTATTTTTCAGATAGCGCCGAATGCTCTGACCAAATTTCAGAACGGTAAAAAGCTCGCATAACGGCATTAACATCCGCCGATGACATCGACGATGCCGCTGAAACCGTCTTCAGTAGAATTCGAGGGTTTCCAGTCGCTGCGTAAGCTAGAGTTGCAAAATTTTGACCATTTTTCACAATATTTTTAAGTAAAGTCGAATCGGCCTGCTTTTCAACAATTTGCCTCATTCTATCGACATAGCCCGTTTCAATGATATCACGATTTAGTGATATCATTGTGGCATCATGAGTAGGCTGAAATGTTTCGCCATAACTTGTTACGCCGGGATAAACTGCGGCATTACAAGTTACACAATGGCTCCTTAGATCTCGAAACAATGTGAAAAATTGACGCTGCTGAGAAGGTAGAAAAATATGTGCTGCCTCGTCCATGAACAAGGCAAAGCGCTTTACTCCGATCTCTTCAGCCAAATCTTCCAAGGCATACTTCATGTCATCGATACTAGGGATTGCGCTAGAATCGATAGGCTGACCTGGATTTTTCCAAGACGCCTCGTAGGCCTTAATAAGTCCTTCCAAGGAGTCAGTGTCTGAATGATTTGCGGGGAGTCCCGCCAAAATGTTAGCCGACGCTGGGCTGGTTGCTAGTAGCCCGAGCTTGCGCACAGTTCTAAGAACTGCCGTGGAAACCCTTGCCAGCATCCAATGCCGAAACTGTTCTGGGTCTGCGGTGCGAAGGAGCGAGCTACTAACGAAAGTCACATAAACTGGGATCACACCCGTTTCTTTGCAATTCGCCAAAAGTTCCTGCTCGGCGACACGCATTAAAAATGATTTTCCAACGCCTCGACTGCCAATAAGGACAGTTGGATTTCGTCCTTTTAGCTGTTCAATTGCAGATCGATCTTCTTCGGTTTCGACGAAGAAGTTTAGAATATCTTTTGGACCAATATCTTCCGTACGGTATAGAAAATCGCTCATGCCACTTCACCGCTATTAATGTCACGCATAGGTCCAAGCATACTAAAATTTTCAAGAATCATATCTTGGAATTCTTGCCTCATTTCCGCCGAAACGTGGGGCATATACCTGCATAAAAATGCAAATTTAACCACTAGCCTTGCCGTATCCGAGCGCTCGAGCCACCCATCAGCATTTTCCTGATTGAAGACAATCTCTGCATCAATGCCATCATAAGATTGGCGGTTTCCGTGGACATACTCGGAGCATTCTCTGTACAAAGTTATAGCCAGAGCATGATACTGATCGCAAAAATCCTTCATATCTTCAAAAAACGCAGCTACAAAGTTTTTGGAAAAAACACCGTTTTCTTTAGAAGAAATCGCCGCCCAATTCGAGTCTTTTTTTCCCTTTAACCACAAATGTGCATCAATTTCATGCGCAGAAAACAATATACTTGATAGTGAAAGTTCAAAAAATAATCTTAGGCTGACATGCGCTTGACGATACTGAGCGAACGCTAACGCATATAGCGCATGCTGATATTCAATCCGGGCCAGCTGATACATATGTTCCTCAGCCCTGCCGGCCATGAGCTTGCTCAACCGGTCTAATTCGTCGGCATCATTGTGTGCCGCTGTGAAGTTTGCAAAACGCTCATGATCGCTCGATAGGTGCCTCAGAGCATCACCGCTCTTAGCCAGTATCTTCGTATAATGGTCGGCTATCATAAGTCGCTTTCTAACGGGACACTGCCATAGGTTTTCGGTACCTTTCTTGCGTATCTTGACTCTGCAATCAAGGTCGGCCTGCTGCCGTGCAATTGGCTGAATGACTGCATTGCACAGTCATGCTCCTAATTTTCCTCAGAGGTGCCGCAGGTGCGCCACGTCGCTTATCAGGAGCGCTTCGAAGACGTTTGTACCTTCAATTAGGGCGCGAATCCGACCGGCCAGATTGTCAAATCCGAATGGCGGGTTTCAGCGAAGCTGACGCTCGCATCGACCACGCTGAATGTCTTTAGCTGGTCGGCATAGGCCCCCGAGCAATACCAGACCCTCATACCCGCAAGCGTTCTTCCGAAGGCCGATCTGGCCATTGGAGAACGATCATGGAGATGCCTGAAACCGAGCGCGCCGTCACAAAGCGGCAAGTGTGGAATGCCGCAAGAACCGTCGGTGCGAAGCGTGCCCTCAAACCGAAGCAGATTTGGGAAATTCGGTTCTATCTCAATCAGCGTCGACGCCTGCGAGATCGGGCGCTGTTCGATCTGGTGATCGACAGCAAACTCCGAGGCTGCGACTTGGTGCAGATGAACCGCCCTGGGTTTGCCGGAGGCCGTGGGTTGTGAGTCACGCTGCCATATCGATGGTATCCGCGGCAGCATAATATTGATCTTCGGCTTCGGCAGGCGGGATGTTGCCGATGGGTTCGAGCAGGCGACGATGGTTGAACCAGTCGACCCATTCGAGCGTGGCATATTCGACGGCTTCGAAGCTGCGCCATGGCCCACGTCTGTAGATCACCTCCGCCTTATAGAGGCCGTTGATCGTCTCGGCCAAAGCGTTGTCGTAGCTGTCGCCGACGCTGCCAACCGACGGCTCGATCCCGGCTTCGGCGAGGCGCTCGGTGTACTTGATGGACACATATTGCGATCCGCGGTCGCTATGATGGACGAGACCGCCTCGATGGGCAGGCCGGCGGTCATGAAGCGCCTGTTCCAGGGCGTCGAGGACAAAGCCGGCATGGGCCGTCCTGCTCGCTCGCCAACCGACGATGCGCCTGGCGTAGGTGTCAATGACGAAGGCGACGTAGACGAAGCCAGCCCAGGTCGTGACATAGGTGAAGTCCGACACCCACAGCATGTTCGGTGCTGGCGCGCAGAACCTGCGGTTGACGTGATCCAGCGGGCACGGCGCAGCTTTGTCGCTGACCGTCGTGCGAACCGGCTTGCCCCGGATCACGCCCGCCAAACCCATCTCGCGCATCAGCCGCTCGATGGTGCAGCGGGCAACCGGAAAGCCCTCCCGCATGATCTGCCGCCAAACCTTGCGCACGCCATAAACCGCGAAGTTCTCGGCAAACACACGAGCGATCTCGGGCTTGAGGGCCCCATCCCGCTGCGCCCGCGCCGACAGGCGCATTGAATTTCGTCGCTGCGCGACACGCTCGAAATACGTCGATGGGGCGATCGGCAGAACGCGGCAGATCGGCTCGACCCCATAGGCATCGCGGTGATCGTCAATGAAGGCGATCATCGCCGAAATGGGCGGTCGAGCTCCGCCTGGGCAAAATACGCGGATGCCTTGCGCAGGATTTCATTGGACTGACGCAACTCGCGGTTCTCGCGTTCCAGCGCCTTTAGCTTGTCTGTCACCTCGCTCGGCACACCAGCGCGCTTGCCGCTGTCGACCTCGGCCCTCTTCAGCCACTCATGCAGCGTCTGTGGCGCGCAGCCGATCTTCTCCGCAATGGAAACCACTGCCGCCCATCGCGACGGATGGTCGCGCTCGTGATCCAGCACCATCCGTACGGCACGCTCGCGGACCTCGGGCGAAAACTTGTTCGTCGTCTTGCTCATACTGGCTCCACCTTCTCAGGAGTTGGAGCCTCCGACAAACCCGGGGCGGTTCAGATCGTCTTTATCGCCTCCAATTAGGCGTTTATCTCACCGTCCGGTCACCGCAGTGGCAATGGGCCGGTGCGGATGGAGGCTCTGGGGCAAGCGGCTGGCTACAGCGGTCACGCGCTTGCGTATGACTGGCTACCACAGCGGCCTTGCTATCCTGCCCGCCAATCTTTGCGCTGCGACACTCAAATAGCTAATCTCCTGAGATGGCCCGAAATCCAAAGAGCAAGCCCTCCATCGCGGGGACGGACGCAACTCCAAGACAGAAGGGCGCTCTTAAGGGTTCGGAGAAAGCGTCGGAGCCGGTTCTGGAGTTCAGGCGGCTCGTCGAACTTTTTAGATATCCGCGGGGCTCGACCAAGCCTACTGCCCTCACAAATTTCACCTTCTTTGCTGGTGCAGGCTTTTCCAAATCTTGGGACCCTGCTGCGCCGATCGGATCTGAGTTGTTCACCTTCGATACCGACCTGCTTGATGATGTCATTGATCCCAACGTCCTGACCCGCGCCTTCGGCGTAAGCACGGACGAGTTGAAGCCCGACGATATCCGGCAAATCACCTATCAGCTCGACATGTACGAGCGATACCCCGACATCCGCTCCCGTTACATCGACGATCAGAACACCGCCATGATCCGCGCGGCTTTGCGGGCAGCGGTAGTCGAGAGATATGCGAGCTTCAACGGCCTGAATTATTTCGACCCGAGCCTGTCCAAGTTTCCGCTTGCGGCGACGAGGGATCAGGGCGCAATTCTAGCGATGTTCGCGCACTTGCACCGTTGCATAGACGGATCCCAATTTTTCGCCGAAGGGATTCGGACCAATTTTGTTACGACCAACTATGATTATGTGATCGAAACGATCCTCGACAATCTGATTGCGCCCGACGATTCCCTCTTTCTTTACACGTATCGCGGCTTCACACCGCTTAGCATTTCGGGATACGGCAATCCCAAGCCGACCCAGGAGCATTGGATCGGCTCTCACCTCATCAAGCTCAACGGTGGCTTCGAGATTTTGCCCCAGAACAAGGGTTACGCTCTGGACTACGCACATCGGACAAAGGCTCAAATTCGCGCTGAGCCACCTGTTCTGATGCTGCCGTCGCGCGAGCAGGACTATAGCGACCCTTACTTCGCCGCGATATTTCCGAAGGCCGTAAGGTTGATGCGTGACACACAGATTCTCGTACTTGTAGGCTACAGCCTGCCAGAGGACGACGCTTTGATGCGGTTTGTCATCCGCCAATTTGCCGAAGAGCCGGAAGATGGACGCGCGAAGGTCATATTCTATATCGACCCGAAGCTGGGCGCAGTGAAGATGCGAAAGAAACTGGCTGAGGTGTTCCCTTCAATGTCTATCTACCGTGTTCCCAAGGTCGTGACATTCGAAGGCAGCTTGGTAGATTTCGCGCGCCAATATGTGTCACTGATTGACAAATCGGACCACGGCATTTTGGATTGAGGATCAACGGAACTGCGTACGCGAGATGGCCAGATGCACTAACTCTCTTCGTTCCCGGCGCGATCAAGAATGCAGCGATTGAGATCGCAATGAGGCAATCGGGCATTTGAACGAGGCATCCAGATTGTGGGCGTTTGAACAGCAGAGCGGTTGGCACGCTTGCTCCCGATTGGGGTCATGGCGGCGGCTGTTCGGGTACCAGGGAATATCCAATGCGGTGTCGGATATGCTCGACACGCTGATCGGTGTGACGAAACCCACGACATAGGGGTCAGCGTCCTGACCGCGCGCAAGCTTGATCCACTCTGCTTCCCATTCGTGTGCCCACGCGATATTCATCAGGAAAATATACTGGCCGAGCGGAATCGCCTTTGTCGGGTGCTTCTCAAAAACGTAATTATCGAATACAATTGACACCTCCTTCGCGCAGACGAATTCTAGCGGCCACGCTGTCTGTGCATCACACTGTCCTGTAGCGAGCTTCGTCGATCGCAGTCTTCATGACCAAGACCTGGGGCTTTGGCTGACCTTCGGGACCGCTGCAGTTCAGTACGAACGGCTGGCGCACAAACGCGCGCGGCGTGCTGCAGCCTGGCGATCTGGTGGTGATCGTCGGCACCAAAGGCGACGAGACCGAGATCGATGAACGAGGACGCATTCTCGGCTTGATGGAGCCGACGCGACACATCGTCTCATCGTTAGATTATGATCTGGCCCGCGGACCGCAGGACTATGACGCAGCGGGAAATTATAAATGGCCCTTCGGGCTCGAGTTGATGCGTGCCTGGCGGTTCGACGGTTCGCGGCCCTTGCTCACAGAAGTCACTCAACGACATTTTCACATGGACTCAGCGCAGGGCATTGTCCCCCTCGAACCAGCGGAAGCGCGCGCGATCCTCGCTCTGCCGCGAAGCGAGGTCGGTCTGCTCAGTTCCATTGCCGCCCGTGCAAGAGTGGAAGGCGCGAATGCTGCTCGGCGCAAGGCCGCTCCGCCTCCGACCACGGAAAGACGCGGCGTAATGCATATGCGGCGCGCGCCTGCGTTCACCTATGCGATGATCATCGAAGGTTCAAAGGCCGATGTCTTCAAGATCGGTTGGGCGTTCGATTGGGAGCAGCGCGAGCGCCACTTCAATCATTCTTCGATGCCGACGCTCGGAGGGCTGCGGTACAAAACGCGCTTCCATCAATTGTTTGCAACCGCACGCGACGCTTTCCGAATGGAACAGGCCTTGTTGCGCCACTTCGACGGTCGACGTCACCGCGACAATGTGGAGATCGTGTCGCCGCTGACTGTCAACGAATTAGATCGAGCTTGGATAGATTACCTAGTCGCTTTGAGGCGCGCATAGGTGCGATAGCAATGCACCAAAAACCCGATAAGTTGCATCTAGCTGACCGACTGGGTTGCGCGGCCGGAATGGCGGGTTCCAGCAAGAGCCGCCGCTCACATCAACGACGCTGAATGTCTTGAGCTGGTCGAGAGCCGCTATCGCGGAAAACGGTGGGAAGCGGACACTCGCGCGATCGCAAAACCCGGGTCCGCTAGGGTAAAAAGCGAACCCGAGTTGGACAGATCATGCAGGAAAATGAATTCCGCATAATTTGTTGCCGTCTGGGTCGCGAAAATAGGCGAGTTCGACTGTTCCCAGCGATGCCGTATTGCGCGGGCCGGGCGGGGCTTCGATCGAGGTGCCGCCGTTGGCGACCGCGGTATCATGAAGCTGCTTCACTTGTTCGGGCGAGTTGCACGAAAAGGCGACGGTGCTGCCGTTGGCGACGCTTGCCGGTTCGTCGTTAATCGGCTGGCTGACGATGAAGTTGGTTCCGTTGCCATTATTATAGATCAGCCGCGTATGGCCGCTGTCGGCGATGTTCCGCGCCCCTTCGCCTGCCCCCAAAGTGGCGAGCACCGTGTCGTAGAAGCGCTTCGACCGTTCAATGTCGTTCGATCCGACCATGGTGTGAAAAAGCATCCGGGCTCTCCTTGGGGCTGATCGACTTCCGATCGCCACTAGCCTTCTAACCTAACCGGCCCATAGGACGCGGTCACCCCCGGGTCGTCGAATGTCCACAATTGGTCGGCATAGGCCCCCGAGCAGTACCAGACCGTCATACCCGCAAGCGTTCTTCCGATGGCCGATCTGGCCATTGGAGAAGGATCATGGAGATGCCTGAAACCGAGCGCACCGTCACAAAGCGGCAAGTCTGGAATGCCGGAAGAACCGTCGGTGCGAAGCGTGCCCTCAAACCGAAGCAGATTTGGGAAATTCGGTTCTATCTCAATCAGCGTCGACGCCTGCGAGATCGGGCGCTGTTCGATCTGGCGATCGACAGCAAACTCCGAGGCTGCGACTTGGTGCAGATGAGGATCGGCGACCTTGTCGGCAGCGGGCAAGTCCGAACGCGAGCGATTGTCATGCAGCAGAAAACAGGCCGACCGGTTCAGTTCGAGCTACTTCCAGATGCTCGCGCCAGCCTGCTGGCTTGGCTGGAGCGGCGGGGCGGCACGGTGGACGACTACGTCTTCCCCAGTCGAGTCGATCGTGATGGGCATCTCAGCACTCGCCAGTACGCCCGGCTTGTCGATGAATGGGTGACAGGGGTCGGTCTGATGCGAAGTGAATACGGTACGCACTCTCTCCGCCGAACGAAGGCATCAATCATCTACAGGGCAACCGGCAATCTGCGAGCTGTCCAGATCCTGCTCGGCCATAGCAAGATCGAGAACACGGTCCGCTATCTCGGCATCGATGTGGAAGACGCACTTGCCCTCGCCGAGAACACCGAGATTTGACCTGTCGGCTCCTCGCTCGGGCGAGGGGCCGCCCTTACGGCGCATGGGACAAAACAGCCAAATACGGGGCCTCGCCGAACGGCGGGTTCAACTGTGAGCTGCCGTCCGCCGCTGTCCCGAAAACGATCGGAAAACGGGACAGCGTACACCTATACGCTGCGCAGCTGGTTGACCACTATTCGGAGCGAAAGGAAGCTAGGGTGCCGATCAACATCTCCACGATGAGATGGCCCCCTAAATGACCTGACAGGGTCTCGCTCTTGGATAAGAGTGAGGCATATGACTGAGCATACGACCAGGCGTTACAACGACGGCGAGGTTCTCTCCGGGGTCCAGCGCCGAAGGCGCTGGACCCCGGAGGAGAAGGTCCGGATCGTAGAGGAGACTTACCTGCCGGGCATGAGCGTGTCGCTGGTGGCACGCCGCCACGGCATCGGCGCTGGGCAGCTGTTCACCTGGCGCAGGCTGATGGCACAGGGTGCGCTGACCGCAGCGGGTGCCGGCGAGGAGGTGGTGCCCGCGTCCGAGTACCGGGCGCTGCAGGCCCAGGTGAATGAGCTTCAACGCCTGCTCGGCAAGAAGACGATGGAAGCGGAGATCCTGCGCGAGGCCGTGTCCCGGGCCGCAGGCCCAAAAAAACTGCTGTTGCGCTCGACCTCGTTGCCGGGGGACGGTCAATGACCGCGGTCGCCGACGCCATCGGCATCAGCCGCCAGCATCTCTCCGCCATGCACAACCGACCGCCGCCCAAGCCGCGAGGGCGACCGCCGCTGCCCGACGCCGAGCTGGTCGCCGACATCAGGATGCTCGTCGCCGATCTGCCGACCTATGGCTATCGCCGCGTGCATGCCCTGCTGCGCCGCCAGGCCCGGGAGGCTGGGCGCGCAGCGCCCAATCCAAAGCGCGTCTACCGCGTCATGAAGGTTCACGGCCTGCTCCTCCAGCCCCACACCGGCAAGGGCGAGGAGCGGCGCCATGATGGCCGGGTCTCCGTCGACCGGCGCAACACCCGCTGGTGCTCCGATGCGCTGGAGATCGGCTGCGACAATGGCGAGAAGGTGCGCGTCGCCTTCGCGCTCGACTGCTGCGACCGGGAAGCCATGGGGCACGTTGCCACCACTGGCGGCATCACCGCCGAGGACGTCCGCGACCTAATGGTTGCCACCGTCGAGCACCGCTTCGGCCCCGTGAACCGCCTGGCCGAACCAATCGAGTGGCTCACCGACAACGGCAGCCCCTATGTCGCCGGCGATACCAGGCGCTTCGCCTGCGACATCGGTCTCGTCCCGCGCACCACTCCAGTTAGCAGCCCGCAGTCAAACGGCATGGCAGAAGCCTTCGTCCGAACGCTTAAGCGCGACTACGTCCGCGTGAACCCGACGCCCGACGCGCGCACCGTTATCGAGCAGTTGCCCGTCTGGCTGACCCACTACAACGAGGTCCACCCCCACAAGGCGCTGGGCTACCGCTCGCCCCGCGAGTACATCATGCAAACCCGCGAGGCCCCGTCAGGCATTTAGGGGGCAACGACACAGAGTATCGCGACTGACTTAATAGGCCAGCTATATCAGGCAGCCATGTTCCGCAGCGTTTCTATCACCCGATCCTGCCGAAACGGTTTCGGAAAGAAGACTGTCTCCGCCGGGATGCTCACACGTTGAGGCAATGGCTTGCCTGAGGTGATGATGATCTTGATCGGGGGCCATCGGTCACGGATGCAGGCGGCAAGGCGGATGCCATCGATCCCATGCGGCATATCCACGTCGGTGAAGACAATGCGAATATCCGGGTGACTTTCTAGGATTGCCACTGCCTCAGTCGAATTGGCGGCTTCGACCGTATCGAAGCCTGCATCCTCGATCATATCAACCGCGAACAGCCGCAACAGCGGTTCGTCTTCTACGACAAGGACGAGGGGTTTGGTTGGACGATCACAAACGCACACTATCGTTCAACCCATAGCCAGATGCTTGATCGAAGCGTGCATATCCGCCTCAAGCCCGGTTGGTTCATAACGGAGGTCGACGCCGCCCGTTCCGACGAGACCCAGCCTCACTAGCTTCGAACCGAAGCCGCGACGGGTCGGCGCAACCACAGGCGGTCCATTCTTCTCCCGCCACGACACCAGAAGGTCGGTATCGTCGGCAATCGACCAGGTGAGGTCGACGTGCCCGCCTTCCTGACACAATGATCCGTACTTGCAGGCGTTGGTCATCAACTCGTGCACGACCAGCGAGAAGGAAAGCGCAGCGCGCGCACCGAGTGGGACGGGCGGACCGTCGAGCCTCACCCGGTCGGCAAAGCCCACCGTGTCGAGCACCGCCTCGGCGACGTTACGCAGATCGGCGTCAGCCCAGCTTTTCTGAAGCAGCACATCATGCGCGGCGCTGAGCGCAACCAGACGACGTTCGAAGTTTTCAACGGGGCCGCGTTCGGGAATTTCGCGCAACGTCTGGCTGGCGATCGCCTGCACCATCGCCAGCATGTTCTTCAGTCGATGGCTGATCTCGCCATTGAGGATCTGCTGCTGTTGCTCGGCGCGAAAGCGCGACACGCCGGCTTCCAGTCGGTCCGCGGTGCTGCGCAGGAACCATAGTTCCTCCGGCGTCCAGCACCGCGGGATCGACGAATGCACGACGAAGATCGCAGTCGTTCGATCGAGGTGCCGCACCGGCATGTTGACGAGCGCAGCAACGTCGACCGCCTTCATGCTACCGGGATCGGCCATCGTTCGATCGTCGGTGTTGACGTCCTCGATCACGATCGGCAGGCCCTGAGCCAGATCCTCGCGCATGGCGCCATAGTCGTCGAAGCGATGTCGACCAACGATGCTTGTCACACCGGGTGCGGTCCAGTCGGCTTCGAAATCGACATGCTCAACTGTCGCATCAACGAAGCCGATGCCGGCACGGTCGACCTCCAACACGCGACCGACAATGGCCGCAGAGCGCTCGATCATCGCCGCGCTGTCTTCGCTGCGGCGGATCGCCTCGCCGATCTCGATCAGCGCCGTTTGCAGTTCGACCATGCGGGCACTCGACTGCGCCATGCGACGCAGGTCGAGATGATCGCTGACCTGCCGGGCGAGTGCCGACAGCAAAGTGCGTTGGGCGGCAGACAGTCCATCAGGCCTCGCCACCGTGTCGATCACGCACAGGCGGCCGACGATCGCCCCTGATTTCAGGACCAACGGAGCACCGGCATAGAAGCGGAAGGCCCGCTCGCCGGTGATGAGGGGGTTGGTACGTGTCCGCTCGTCCTGGCTGAGGTCGACGATCTCCAGAACCTCAGCGCGGTCGATATCGAGCTGGCATACCGAGTAGCCGATCTCCGTCTCACATACGTCGAGCCCAACCCGCGCCTTGAACCACTGCCGGTCCTCATCCAGCAGACTGACAAGCGCAATCGGCGTGTCACACGCCTGGCTGGCGATCAGGACCAGATCGTTGAACGCCTGCTCGGCCGGCGTATCCAGCACAGCCAGCTCCGCCAGTGCCTGCATGCGATGGCCATGATATGTCTCTGGCACCTAGCACTACTTTGGCAGAAGTGTGCTGTATTCGTCGGTTAAGCCTTCGCCGCAATGAGGGCATCGTCGTGGCGGCGGGCGTAGCAGGCGATCAAGGATGGCCTGGCGTACAGCCGGGAGGCTGG
>Ga0308171_1003396_pt1 | contig 14622 bp, 10 predicted proteins | sample PhyGR1_FD_202135 | JGI IMG/M metagenome (GOLD analysis project Ga0308171, IMG submission 202135) | Phyllosphere microbial communities from UC Gill Tract Community Farm, Albany, California, United States - DLSLSG.R1 | ecosystem: Host-associated > Plants > Phyllosphere > Unclassified | place: USA... | reverse complement strand
GCCCCTGGTGGTGGGCGGCGCGCTGGCGGCACTGTCCGGCGCCCTGCGCGCGTTGCGGGAGGTCGAGCTCGGCCGGCTGCTGTCCGGTGTTGCCTTGCATCACCTGGGGCTGGCCGTTGTGGCGCTCGGTGTGGTGGCCGGATTCCGTGCCGCCGATCTCGGCGCGCTGGCGGCGGTCGCGGGCGGTGCGGCGCTGCTGCATTTGCTGGCGCAGATCCTGTTCCTGGCCCTGCTGTGGCTGGCGGCGGCGGAGGTGGCGCACAATGCTGGTTCCCGCCAGCTGGACCGGTTGGGCGGGCTGGTGCACCCGATGCCGGTGGTGGCCTATGCCGCGCTGGCGGGCGTGGCGGCGGCGGCGCTGGTGCCGGCAATGTCCGGCTTCGCCGGCGGCTGGCTGCTGCTGCAATCGCTGTTCGCCGCGTGGCGGGTGGGGGTGCTGGGCTTCCAGATCCTTGTGGTGCTGACGGTGGCGGTACTGGGCGTGGCCATCGCCACGCTGGCCTCGGCGCTGTTGCGCTTCTGGGGGCTGACCTTCCTGGGCCGGCCACGCACGCCGCGCACCCTGGGCGCGCAGGAAGCGGCGCCGCTGCCGCGCGGCATCCTGGTGGCGCTGGCGGTGCTGGCGGCGGTGCTGGGCCTGCTGCCCGGGCCGCTGCTGCGCCTGGCCGAACCTGCCCTGCTGCTGCTGACCGGCCATGGCGGTGCGCCCGACCTCGGCCTGCTGAGCGTCAGCCCCGGCCCGGCGGCGGCGGACTACACGCCACTGGCGGTCGGCCTGCTGCTGGCTGTGGTGCTCGGCATCGTCGGCGCCGCGATGCGCCAGGCCTCGCCGCGGGCACATGCCACGGTGCCGCTGTGGGATGACGGCTTCATCGCCCCGCCGGCGCACTTCCCCTTCGGCGACCCGGCGACCCAGCCCGGTGCCGCCAGCCTGGCCACCGCCATGCGCCCGCCCTTGCCGGCCATGCCGCGCTGGCCATGGCCGCAGGCGGCGCGCTGGATGGCCACGCTGCCGCGCTGGCGCTTCTCCCTGCCCGGCGGTGGCGCGGCGCGGCGGGCGCTGCGGCTGTGCCTCGGCACCGTGGCGGCGTTGCTGGTGCTGCTGGCCTGGCTGGGGAGTGGCGGCCTGTGACGCTCCCTCTCGGCCTGTTCGCCCAGTTGCTGCATCTGGTTTTGGTGCTGCTGGCGGCGTTGCTGCTGCCGGGGTTGCTGGATTCCGCCCGCGCGCGCTTCCAGGGCCGCCACGGCCCGCACCCGCTGCAGCCGGCGCTGGATTGGCTGGCCCTGCTGCGTAAACAGCCGGTGGTGGCGGAAAGCGCCTCCGGCATCTCCTCCATCGCGCCCTATCTGGGCTTCGCGGCCATGCTGGCGGCGGTGCTGCTGGCGCCCGGCTTCGCGCATGGCATGGCGCTCTCCTCGCTTACCGATCTGGTGGTACTGGCCGGGTTGCTGGCGCTGGCCCGTGCTGCACGTGCGCTGGCGGCGCTGGATGCCGGCACCGCCACGGGGGGGATGGCCGCCGCCGGCGGCATGGGCCTCGCCGGGCTGACCCTGCCGACGCTTCTGCTGGCGGCGATGGGCTTCTCCATCCTCACCGGCACCACCGGCGCGGATGGCATCGCCCAGTCCCTGCGGGAAAGCGTCCCGGCCTTCCGGGTGCCGCTCGGCCTGCTGGCGCTGGCGCTGCTGGCGGTGGCGCTGGCGGAGACCGGCCGGCTGCCGGCGGGGGACCCGGCGGCGGAAGCCCTCGGCGATGGTGGGGACGATTCCGTCCCCGAAGCCTCCGGCCGGCATCTGGCGCTGTGGCGCATGCAGTCGGCGTTGCGGCTGGTGTTCTGGCTGTCCCTGCTGGTCGGGCTGTTCGCGCCCTTCGGCATGGCGGGCGCGGCCAGCGGCGCGCTGGGCTGGCTGCTGGCGCTGCTGCTGTGGCCGGTGAAGCTGCTGCTGCTGACCCTCGCTTTGGCAGTGGCCGAGGCGCGGCTGGCCCGCCTGCGCGCGGCACGGCTGGCGGAACTGCTGACCGCCGCGCTGCTGCTGGCGCTGCTGGGGGTGGTGTGGCTGTTTCTCTCGGCGGGGGTGGCATGAGCCTGGAAAGCATCTGGTCCAGCCTGTCCGTCTCCGGCCTCGCGCATCTGCTGGGCGGTGCGGTGCTGCTGCTCTCCTTCATGCTGCTGGTGCGGCGGCGGCCGATGCCGGCCATCAACGGGCTGGCGGCGCAGGGCGGGCTGCTGGCGCTGGTGGCGCTGTGCCACGCGGCGCTGCGCGATACCTCTCAATTGCTGCTGGTGGCGGGGCTGCTGGCGGTGGGGCAGGGGCTGCTGCTGCCGCTGACCCTGCGGGAATGGGTGCGGCGGCTGGGGCTGCGGCAGGGCATCTCGGTCGCCGCGGCGCACCGGCCGGGCGTCGGGCTGGCGGCGGGCGTCGCCCTGGTGCTGCTGGCTGTGCTGGCGCTGCTGCCGGTGACCTCCGGCGCCGCCATGGGCATGCGGGAGGATCTGGTGCTCTCGCTGTCCGTCATCCTGCTTGGGCTGCTGGTCATGGCGGCACGGCACAACCCGCTGGGGCAGGCGATCGGCCTGGCGGGCATGGTGAATGGCGCGCTGCTGGGCGTGCTGGCCACGCCGGGCCTGCCGCTGCTGCCGGCCGTGGTGCTGGTGGCCATGGCGGTGCCGCTCTCCACCGTCACCGCCTTCCTGGCCATGCGCCCGCCGGCCGGGGATGCCGGATGAGGCCGCGCCCATGATGCCCTGGTCCGACATACTGGCCTCCGGCGCGTTGCCCGACTGGGCCGTGACCTTGCTCTCCCCTTGGGCATTGCCCTGGCTGGTGGTGGCGCTGCCATGGCTGGGGGCGGCAGTGCTCTCCGCCCTCTCGGCCCCGCGCGTTGCGGCCTGGGCGAATGTCGGCGTCGCGGCACTGACCTTGGTGGCGGCGACCGTGCTGCTGGCACTGCCGGCCGAGGCGACCGGCTTGCTACGGGCGGAAGCGCTGAACCTGCCGCTGCTGCTCTTGGCGGCGCTGGTCGGGCTGAGCGGCGCCGTCGCCCTGGCGGTGCTGCCGCCGCATGAGGGCACGGCGCGCGCCTTCACCGCCGGCTACCAGCTGCTGCTGGGCGCCACGCATCTGGCCGTGCTGGCGGACGATTTCGCCGTGATGTGGATGGCGCTGGTGCTGGCGGTGATGACCGTGGCGATGCTGGCGGCGCTGACGCGCGGCCCCGCCGCCTTGGCCGCCGCGTGGAAGACGGTGCTGCTGGGCGGTGCCGGCGCCGGGCTGGCGCTGCTGGGCACCATGGTGCTGGCCATGGCGGCGCAGCCGCTGACCGGCGATGCCAATGCGCTGTCCTTCGACGCCATGCTGCGCGTGGGGCGGGAGGCCGAGAGCGGCCTGCTGACCCTGGGATTCGTGCTGCTGCTGGCCGGCTACGGCGTGCTGGCCGGCCTCGTGCCGCTGCACGCCTGGCTGCCCGATGCGCAGGCGGAGGCACCGACGCCGCTGATGGCCATTCCCTGCGCCCTGCTGGGCAATGCGGCGCTGCTGGCGGTGCTGCGGGCCCAAGCGGTGGCGTCGTTGAACCCGGCCTGGCTGCCGCCGGGCGTGTTGCTGCTGCTGGCTGGGCTGGCCGGTATCGGCTTCGGCGCGGCGGCGCTGTGGCGCCAGCGGCAGGTCGGGCGCTTCCTGGCCGTCTGCTCCATCGGCCAGACCGGGCTGGCCGCCTTCGCCTTCGGGCTGGGCGGGCCGGCGGTGATGGCCGGGCTGTTGCAGATGATGGCCGCCACCCTGGCCCTGTCCGCCGCCGCCTTCGCCATCGCCCGGGCCTCCGCCCTGCGTGGCGGGGCGGATGGCATGCATGCGCTGTCCGGCCTGGCCACCACCGATCCCCGGCTGGGCTGGGGCCTGGCGGCGGCGCTGGGCGCGCTGGCCGGCCTGCCGCCGCTGGCGCAGTTCGTCAGCGAGTTCCTGCTGGTGCAGCAGGCGGTCGCGCGCTTGCCGTGGATGGCGCTGCCGCTCGGCATCGGGCTGGTGGCGCTGGCCATCGCCACGCTGGCGCGGCTGCGCGGCCTGTGCTTCGGCCCGGCGCCTGAGGGCGCACGGACAAACGTTGCAGGCGCTGCCCGCCCCCGCACGCAGGAGGGTGCCCGTCTCCACCCCTCCCCGGACCATCGCTTCAGGGCTGCGGAAGGCACACGACGCGAGCCCACCCTTCAGCCGGCGGCAGGCGCGCTCTCCGGTATCGCAACGGCCGGGCACGCCGCTCCGCCGGGCGACGATGCCCCGGCGACCAGCCCGGCCGGGCTTCGGGCGGAACTGCCAAGCGGCCTGCGGGTGAACCCGCCGGCCCAGGCCCGCGCCGAGACGCTGGCGGACCCCCAGGCCCCCGCGCCGGAGCCGACGCCAATGGATGCCCCGGCCTTGCCGCCCAGCCTGCCCGACAGCGCCCGGGCACATGCGTTGGCCGCCATCCGCGCCAGTGAAGCGGAGGAGGCCGTGCCCCTCCACCCTGCCGGAGGCGAGGCGGTGTCCATCCTGGTCCTTTTGCATCTGCTGGCGCTGCTGGCGCTGGGGCTGTTCCTGCCCGGCCCGCTCGCCGCCCTGCTGGCCGAAGCGGCGAAGGTGGCCGGATGAACGCCGCCACCCGCCTGATCCTGGCCGCGCCGCTGGTCGCGCCCGGCCGCCACCTGCTGGAGGCCAGCGCCTGGGCCGCCCTGCCGGCCGCCTTGCGGCAGGAGCCGGAGCTGGACCTGCTGGCCTTGTGGGCCGAGCCCGGGATGATCCACGTCGCCTTCCTGGCGCATGACGACCGGCATGAGCTGGGGCGGGGCCGGCTGCTGCTGGCCAGCACCCCGGTGCCCGCCGGCCGTTATCCCGCGCTCTCCCCCGCCCGGCCGATGGCGGCGTGGTTCGAGCGGACGATCGCGGACCTGTGGGGCCTGCTGGCCGAGGGCGGCACCGATGGCCGCCCCTGGCTGGACCATGGCCGCTGGCCGCTGGCCCGCCCGCTCTCCGCCCGCCCGGTGGCGCAGGGGGGCGAGCCGCCGCAGCCCGTGTTCCTGCCGGTCGAGGGCGCCATGGATGCGGAGGACGTGTTCCAGTACCCGCTGGGTCCCGTGCTGCCCGGTGGCAACCCGGCGCATCTGCGGGCGCATCTGCGCGGCGGCACCGTGCTGCGGCTGGAGGCTCGGCTGGGCTACGGCCACAAGGGCCTGTTCGCGCTGATGCACGGCAAGTCCCCCCGCGCCGCCGCCCGGCTGGTCGCGCGGCTGGCAGGGGATGCCACCGTGGCGCATGCCTGGGCCTTCGCCCTGGCGGCCGAGGCCGCCACCAACACCCCGGCGCCGCCCCGTGCGGCACTGCTGCGCGCCGTGATGGCGGAGGCCGAGCGCATCGGCAACCATTTGCTGGACTGGGGCGAGACCTGCGCCGCCGCCGGCTTCGGCTGGGCCCAGGCCCGCAGTCTGGTGCTGCGCGAGCGGCTGTTGCACGCCAACGAGCTGGCCTTCGGCCAGCGGCTGCTTCTGGACCGCGTGGTGCCCGGCGGCGTCTCCATCGACATCGCCGCCAGCGGGGCCGAGGCGATGCTGGAGGCATTGGTGGTGATCGAGGAGGAACTGCCCGCCTTCCAGTCGGTGCACGAGACCCATGCCGGCCTGCAGGACCGTATCTGCGCCGCCGCCGTGACGCCGGCCGCCGCTGTGGCGCTGCTGGCTGCCGGTGGCGTTGCCGGGCGCTCCGCCGGCCGGCGCTTCGATACGCGGCAGGGCGCGCCCTATGCGCCGTATCCCTCGCTCGGCTTCAGCGTGCCGGGGCACGCCACCGGCGATGCCGATGCGCGGCTGCGGCTGCGGCTGCAGGAGATCGTCGAGAGCCTGGGGTTGATCCGTGCCGCGCTGGCCCGGCTGGAACCGGGCCCGACCCTGGTGTCGCTGCCCGTGCAGGCGGGCGAGGGTACCGGGATGGTCGAGTCGCATCGCGGGGAGGCGCTGCACTGGCTGACGCTGGATGAGGCCGGGCTGATCCGCGCCTGCTTCGCCCGCGATGCCTCCTGGCCGCTCTGGCCGCTGCTGGAGGCGGCGATGCAGGGCCAGGCGGTGGCGGACCTGCCGCTGTGCCGCGCCTCACTCAACCCTTCCAGCCACGGGGTGGATCTATGAAGCAACGTCCCGGCCCCGCCACGCCCATGCCGCGTCCCGGCCAGACTGCCAGGGTGCTTGTGGCGTGCCATCTTGCCGGCCCCGGGCTTGGAACCCCGTCATGGGGTGCACGGCAGGGGACGGTGGCTGCCGGCGGCATCCCGGCCGCTGCTGCGTCGGCTTCCGGCACGGGGCACGCCTGAACGATGCTGTGGCCGAAGCTCGCCCGCAGCCTGCTGCACCGTTCCCACGCCACGGCGCCCGCACCGCATCCGGATACCGTGGCCGCGCTGGCGGAGCGGATGCGCGCCGCCGGCCAGACGCGCCTCGGGCGCAGCCTGCGTATCCTGGTGGTGGAGAGCGGCGGCTGCGGCGCCTGTGCCCTGGAAGTCCGCGCCCTGGCCGGCGCCGCCTATGACATGGAGCGCTACGGCCTGCACTTCGTCACCACGCCGCGGCAGGCCGACATCCTGCTCGTCACCGGCCCGGCCACCCGCAACATGACCGAGGCGCTGCAGCGCGCCTGGGCCGCGATGCCGGAGCCGAAATGGGTGGTGGCGGTGGGCGACTGCGCCGGCGGCACCGGTCCCTTCCAAGGCAGCTACGCGGTGGAGGATGGCGGCGTGAACGCGGTGCTGCCGCTGGACCTGGTGGTGCCCGGTTGCCCGCCCGCGCCGACGCTGGTGCTGGAGGGATTGCTGGCCCTGCTGGAAGCCCAGGCCAGCCTGGGCTAGCCGGCGCCACCGCTGAAGCCCGGCTGGTCTGCCCAGATGGGTTGATCGAATCGTAATGTTTATGCGCTGATGGCGGTAACGACGCGCCCGGCCAGCGGACCAGGCGCCAATGCGGGGAAGGGGTGGTCGCCAGCGGCCGGACCAGGCCGGGGGCGGGAATCACGCCGGATAACAGGGCCCGGGCCGGTGCACCGCCAGCGGTGGCCAGCATGGCGCGGGGTGGGGATCGGCCATGGCGCCACGGTTGAGCGGAATGGCGGGCAGCTGGCTGGGGGCCGCGTTGCTGGGCTGCGTGGCGGCCAGTGGCGCCCAGGCGCAATCGTTGCGGGACGTATTCCGCGGCCAGGCCCGGGCCAGCGATTTCGCCAGCGGCTTCCAGGCCCTCAGCATCTTCGGCGGCACGCCGGGCATCAGCGCCGCCACCTACAATGGCGATGAGATGGACCTGAACAGCTACAAGATCCCCATCAGCCAGAACTTCGCACCGTTCGAGAGCGGCCTGCTGGCCGGCGTGGCGCCCTATGCCGAGTTGACGGTCAGCTACCTCAACGCGCGGCAGAACACCTATCTGGGCGATACGCCGGGCCTGCCCACCTACGCCAACCTGCGCTTCAACACCTTTTCCGGCCTGGCCGGCGTCGGGCTGGATATCCCGCTGGGAAGCCGGACGGTGCTGCGGCCGATCCTGATGGGCGGCTATGCGCGCATCGAGAGCGATACGCATTTCTTCGGGCCCAATGCCGCCGCCTTCCAGGAAGCGACGCGCGGCGTTCTGGCGGATGTGCAGATCGACAGCATCCTGCTGGGCGGCGGGCTGATGCTGGAGCACATCCGGGACATCGCGCCCGACACCAACCTGACCGCCAGCCTGCGCTACAACCGCATCACCGACATCAACTACAGCGCCAGCGACCCCAGCCTGGAATCCACCAACCGCTTCACCGCCAGCACCGCCAAAGTGGAGGTGAAGGGACCGACGGGAATGACGCTGCTGGATTACCCGTTGCGCTGGATCGCCTTCACCGGCGGCACCTGGATGATGGGCCGCCACCGCAACGCCCTGGGCTTCAACAGCTTCGCCGAACTGGGCGGCGGCATCGAACTGGAAGACGACACGCTTCTGCGCGGCCTGGAAGGCGTCAGCCTGCGCGCCTCCGCCCTGGTGGGGGAGCGGGTGACGGGGTGGAGCCTGGGAATTTCACTGTCGTTCTGACAGCAGCGCGTGCTGAAGCAGGAAGGCTGGGGAAGGAATTCCCCAGACCCCATCTTTTTTCTGCGATTGTTTTACGGTGGCTATGGAGGCGTCAGCCCGTGCAGGCCATGGCGGCGTGAGGCTGAAGGTTGAGCCTGGAGTCTGTTATCGACCTACGCGTAAGCGTGTAATCCAACAGTTTTTCTGCCGACGGCCGCTCCAATAATCCTCAATAGAATCAGGGATTTTTAGGTCATCCGTCACATTTTCCAGCTGCGTCGTGCTGTCGCTCATGGCCGCACTACCAATCCCGCCCACGCACCAACTGACAGAAAAAAGAAGGGGTTTCAGGGGAATTCTTTCCCCTGACCTTTCTTCCCGCCCGAAGCCGAATGTCGATCGGTTCCAGGGCCGGGACAAAACCCTCAGGCGCTCCATGGGAAGGTCTGTGCCCCACACGGCCAGCCAACCATGTCCAAGGGGGGGCGGGCGGCCCCCCCCCGGCACAGACTCAGGGCTGGTTGCCTGCCGGCAGGCCGGCGAAGGTGTTGCAGGATGCCAGGTCGCCACGGTCCAGGCCGGTGCGGAACCAGCGCACCCGCTCGGCGGAGGAGCCGTGGGTGAAGCTTTCGGGCCGTACGCGGCCGCCGGCCTCGCGCTGCAGGCGGTCGTCGCCCACGGCGGAGGCGGCGTTCAGGCCTTCCTCGATATCGCCGGATTGCAGGATCTGCCGCGCGTCGTTGGCGCGCTTGGCCCACAGGCCGGCGAAGCAATCCGCCTGCAGTTCCACCCGCACCTGGATGGCGTTGCCGTCTTCCTGATCCGACTGCCCGCGCATGCGCTCGGCCAGTTGCAGCACGCCCAGCTGGTTCTGCACGTGGTGGCCGACTTCATGCGCGATGATGTAGGCGGCGGCGAAATCGCCCCGCGCGCCCAGCCGCTGCTGCAGCGAGGCCATGAAGTCCAGGTCGATGTAAACCTTCTGGTCCGCCGGGCAGTAGAACGGCCCGACCTGCGCCTGCGCGCCGCCGCAGCCGGATTGGGTGGCGCCGCTGTAGAGCACCAGCGTCGGGTCCTGGTACTGGCGGCCGAGGCGCGAGAACTGCTCCCGCCACACCTGCTCGGTCTCGCCCAGTACCTGGGCGGCGAAGCGCCGGCCGGCCTCGGCATCCGGGCTGGCCTGGCGGCTCGTCTGGCTCTGCTGGGTCTGCGGGGTGGGGGAGGAGCCGTCGCCCAGGATCATCGACGGGTCGATGCCCAGGAACAAGCAGATCACCAGGATGGCGACGCCGCCGAGCCCGCCCACGGCGATGCCACCGCCGCGCCGCCCGCCGAAGCCACGCCCGAAGCCGCCACCTTGGCCACGCCGGTCTTCGACATTGTTACTCTCGGGGCCATCCAGCCGCATGATCGCCTCTTATTCCAAAGCATGGCCGCGCCCGGCGAGAGTGCCGGGGGCGTGCGACATGCGGTCCAATACAAGTGCATGGTCGCCACGGGTCGAAGCACGGGAAGCGAGCAGCATGCAGGCGGAACGCGGCGCGTGATCGCTGGTCGCGGCATCGCCGGCAGCATCGGCCACGCGGTCGGGTCTCGGCGCATGCTGGCGGGCGGTGCGGGCACCGCTGGCGTCGATCATGCGGTCGGGGCCGGCTTTGCCTGCCCGGGGCGATGCGGATGCGGCCTGGATCATGCGGTCAGGCCGCCATCGGTCCGGGGCCAACATACGCCTTCCTGGTCAACATGCTCCATCACCGTAACAATCGAACAAAAACGCCAAGATGCAGGTCTTGGTTGCAGCGGGATGTGCCGGATCGGGGTGCGGTGGCAAGAGCCTCGGCGGCGGCATTGCGGGGAAAACCGGCGTTGGTGGGAGGGCCTGCCCTGGGCCGCCATAAAAGAGGGCCGGCTGGATTGCTCCAGCCGGCCCAGAGGCCTGCCACGAAGGCTCGGCCGATCGACGTTCCGCCTGCCGGGAAGAGGCGGTCCGCCGAAACTGGTGGGGCGGTGGCCGTGTGGCGCGCCGCTCCATAACCAGCACCATGCGGTGTCCCACCTCACCAGCCGATGGGCCGGCGCTGAATTAACCGTAACTTAGAGGCGGATATTGGCCGGTCCCGCCGCTGGCATCTGGCAAGCCAGGGCGTCGCGGCATGGCGAGATTTCGTGGGATGTGGCCAGCGGCGGCGTCCCAGCAACGGGCCTTGCCCGTGGGTCTTTGCTGGAGGGTCCCTTCGGCAGCCACCGCGCCGCGCGGTTCAGAGGAGGCAGAGGGCCTTCAATTCCCGCAGCAGCGCCGGCGGCAGATCCTCGATGCCCTGGGCCACGGTGCCGGCGCCGATATCGGGCGGGATCGCACCGCCCTCAAGGTAGCGCCAGCCCTGGAAAGGCTTCATGCGGCGCGCCTCCACTGGCACCAGGGTTGGGTCGAGGATCAGCGCGGCGTGGTCGGTGCCGTCCTTGCCCGGCTCGGTGCGGATATCCAGCAGCCGCTGGCGGACGCAGAGCAGCCCGGCCACTACCCAGTAAATGGAGCCGCCATCCAGCAATTCCTCCGCCCGCTTCGGCATCATGCGGGTCAGGTGGCGCAGGGGCGGGTCCGCCTGCACGCGGCGTTCCTGGATGGCGCGGAGCGCGCCCACGTCCTTCGGGCCGACGGAAAGCTTGATGAGGTGCAGCACCCCCCGCATCTGCCGCCGCGCCGCGTGGGCCGCAAGCTTCACTGTTGCTTAAAGTCGGTCGCGCAGAATGGACGGCAGAGAATCCGGGGGGCCGTCCATGCGCCTTTTCCTCAATCTGTCGGTCGGCATGAAGCTGGCGCTGGCCGCTGGCCTGGCGCTGCTGCTGGTCGGCGGGCAGGCCTGGCGGACCCAGGCGCGCATCGGCGACGTGGTGGCGCTGAACGCGACGCAGAACACCATCTCCCAGGCGAACGAGACTCTGCAGGCGGCGCTGACCGAGGCGGTGCGGGCCGATGTGCGCGCCCTGGCCGCCGCCACCGCACAGACCAGCGCCCGATTCGCCCCCGCCGCCAACCAGGCGAGCGAGAGCCTGGAGGCCGCCCGGCAACGGCTGCGCCAGGCCGCCGACGTGGCGGGACGGACCGGGGCGGCGCGGATGATCGAGGCCGCCTTGCCGCTCTCCGCCACCTATGCCGCCGCTTTGGGGGAGGGGATGCAGGGCCGGCAGCGCATGCTGCAATTGCGGGACGGACGGCTGTTCAACGCCCTCAGCACCTACGACCAGCAATTCGAGGGCGTGATCAGCAACCTGCCCTTCGAGGTCAGCGGAGCCGAGCGGCAGGAGGATCTGCGGACCCGCCTGCTGGCCTATCACGCCTCGGTCGGCGATCTGCGGATGAGCATCCAGCGCTACCTGGCGGCGGAGGAGCCGGACCAGGCGCGGCGGGCCCGGCGCGCCATCGCGCAGCAACGCGTGCACGGGCGCGGCGTGCGCGGCGTCGAGGTCTCCACCCGGCTGAGCGAGGATCTGGGCCGGCTGGTGACCACGGTGGAGGAACTGGCCGCTGTCTCCAACGAGTTGATCGGGCTGATCGAGGGCGCCACGGTGCTGCGCGCCGACAAGGTGGAGCCGGCGCGGGAGGCGCTGGAAGGCGCGATGGCGCAGGCGGCGCGCCTGCTCTCCGCCCAGGTGGAGGCGGATGAGCGCCAGCGCCAGGCGGTGCTGGAGAGCACGCGGAGCGAGGCGCTGATGGTGGCCGGGCTGGTGGCGCTGGTGCTGGTGCTCTCCGGTTGGGCGACGGCGCGGACGGTGGGCACGCCGTTGCGGCGGCTTTCTGCCGTGTTGCAGAGGATCGCCCAGGGCGACGCGGCGGTGACGGTGGCGGATCGTGGCCGGCGGGACGAGATCGGCATCATCGCCGAGGCGGTAGAGGAACTACGCGGCACGGTGGGCGAGGCCTTCGCCCAGCGGCAGATGATCGAGCAACTGCCGATCGGCATCATCCGCTGCAACCCGCGCGACGAGTTCCGCATCGACTATATGAACACCGAGATGCTGAAGATCCTGCGCGCCGTGCCGCAGATCCTGCCCTGCGCGCCGGACGAGGTGATGGGCAAGAGCGTGGACATCTTCCACCGCAAGCCGGAGCACCAGCGCGCCCTGCTGGCCGATGGCAGCCGCCTGCCGTACCACGCCCGCATCCGCGTGGCGGACCAGGTGATGGACCTGGATGCCTCTGCCATCCGCGACAAGGACGGCGCCTATCTTGGCCCCATGCTGGTCTGGACCATGGTGACCGAGCAGGCGAAGCTGGCCGATACCTTCGAGGTGGAGATGGGCGGCGCCGTGGACGGCGTGGCCAACCGCACCGCCGAGCTGCAGGCGGCGGCGCGGCAGCTGGCCAATGCCGCCGCCACGTCGGGCCAGGAGGCCTCGGCGGTGGCGGAGGCGGCCGGGCGGGCGGATGCGGACGTGCAGTCCGTCGCGGCGGCGGCCGAGCAGATGGCGGCCTCGATCGTCGAGATCACCCGCCGCGTCAGCGAATCGGCCTCGGTGGCCGGGCAGGCGGTGCTGGAGGCGCGGGCGACGGATGCCACCATGCGCGGCCTGTCCGAAAGCGCGGCGCGCATCGGCGACGTTATTAGCCTGATCAACGACATCGCCGGGCAGACCAACCTGCTGGCGCTGAACGCAACGATCGAGGCGGCGCGGGCGGGGGAGGCCGGCAAGGGCTTCGCCGTGGTGGCCAGCGAGGTGAAGAACCTGGCCGGGCAGACGGCGCGGGCGACGGAGGAGATCTCCGGCCAGATCGCCGGCATGCAGGCGGCGACGGGCAAGGCGGTGGAGGCCATCCGCGGCATCGGCACCACGGTGGAGCGGACCAGCGACATCGCCACCGCCATCGCCGCCGCGGTGGAGGAGCAGGGGGCGGCGACGCAGGAGATCGCCCGCAGCGCCGCCCAGGTGGCCGAGGCGACCGGTACCGTCAGCCAGCGCATCGCGCGCGTCCGCCAAGTGGCGGCGGAAACCGGCAGCGCGGCCGGCGGCATGCTGGGCGCGGTGGAGGAACTGGCCGGGCAGGCCGGGGTGCTGCGGGAGCGTTCGGGCGCCTTCCTGCAGGCGGTGCGGCGCTGAACCCGGCGCCCGCCGCGCTGACCTGAGCCGCGGGCACCACCAGGCCGCCCAGCATTTCCTTGCGGCGGCCGTCGTTTCGGCGCTAGTGCGGGCCGGTTTTTGCCCCGTCACGGGAAGAAGGAAGCGCATCATGGGCTACAGGGTCGCGGTCGTCGGCGCCACCGGCAATGTGGGGCGCGAGATGCTCAAGACCCTCGCTGAGCGGGCATTTCCCGTCAGCGAGGTGATCGCCCTGGCGTCCGGCCGCTCCACCGGGCGGGAGGTCTCCTTCGGCGAGAAGGACGTGCTGAAGGTCCAGAACCTGGAGACGTTCGACTGGAAGGGCGTCGATATCGGCCTGTTCTCCCCCGGTGCCGCGGTCTCGGCCGTGCATGCGCCGAAGGCGGCGGCGGCGGGCTGCGTGGTGATCGACAACACCAGCCAGTTCCGCATGGACCACGACGTGCCGCTGGTGGTGCCGGAGGTGAACCCGCAGGCGCTGAAGCACTTCCGCAAGCGCAACATCATCGCCAACCCGAACTGTTCCACCATCCAGCTGGTGGTGGCGCTGAAGCCGCTGCACGAGGTTGCGCGCATCAAGCGGGTGGTGGTCTCCACCTACCAGTCGGTCTCCGGCGCGGGGAAGGAGGCGATGGATGAGCTGTTCACCCAGACGCGCGGCATCTACGTCAACGATGCGGCGACGCCGGAGCAGTTCACCAAGCCCATCGCCTTCAACTGCATCCCGCATATCGACAAGTTCATGGATGACGGCTTCACCAAGGAAGAGTGGAAGATGGCCGTCGAGACCCGTAAGATCCTCGACCCCGACATCCAGCTGGTGGCCACCGCCGTGCGCGTGCCGGTCTTCATCGGCCATGGCGAGGCGGTGAATGTGGAGTTTGAGAGCCCCATCACGGTCGAGCAGGCCTGGGATGCGATGCGCGAGGCGCCGGGCCTGACCGTGCTCGACCGCCGGGAAGATGGCGGCTACGCCACGCAGATCGAGATCGCGGGCGAGGACAGCGTGTATGTCTCCCGCGTCCGCGCCGACACCACCGTGCCGCATGGCCTGGCCTTCTGGTGCGTGGGCGACAACCTGCGCAAGGGCGCGGCGCTCAACGCCGTGCAGATCGCCGAGGAACTGGTGCGGCAGGGCCTGCTGGCGCGCGCGGCGGCCTGAACCGGAGCGGGCGAGGCGGGGTGCGGCCTTGTCACGTCCTCACGCTTCTGTGTTGGATTGGGGCGGCGCGGCCTTCGCGCCGCCCCATTTTCGTCCGGCATCCCGCCGACCTTTCCCGCGTTGAGACGACATAACGGAAGGAACGGCATCATGCGGAAGACATTCGGAAAGCTGGGCACCGCGGCCGCGCTGACGCTCCTGCTGGGCGCCGCCGCCTGCACGGACCCGTCGAATCCGGGCCAGCGTGCCATTGGTGGTGGCGTGCTGGGCGCGGGCGCGGGTGCGGGCGTTGCAGCCCTGACCGGC
>Ga0308171_1003395_pt1 | contig 14625 bp, 11 predicted proteins | sample PhyGR1_FD_202135 | JGI IMG/M metagenome (GOLD analysis project Ga0308171, IMG submission 202135) | Phyllosphere microbial communities from UC Gill Tract Community Farm, Albany, California, United States - DLSLSG.R1 | ecosystem: Host-associated > Plants > Phyllosphere > Unclassified | place: USA... | reverse complement strand
CATGCGCGTGACATTTTCCTGCGCGCCGATGGCACGCCGCTTCAGGCGGGCGATCGTCTGGTGCAGAAGGCGCTTGCGAAGACTCTGCGCAGCATCGCGCAGTCGGGAGTAAGTGAATTCTATAAGGGTGCCATCGCGCATCAGGTCGTTGCGGCCAGCGAGAAAAGCGGCGGTATTCTCACTCTTGCCGATTTCGCGGCCTATCATCCACGCGAATTCGCTCCGATCCATTGCAGCTATCGTGGTTATGATATCGATACCGCGCCCCCTCCGAGCGGCGGCGGCGTCGCGCTTTGCGAGATGCTCGACATCCTCTCTGGCTATGACATGAAGGCGCTCGGCCTGCGAAGCGTTGCTGGTGTGCAGCGTCAGGTCGAGGCCATGCGCCATGCCTATTCCGACCGGCGCGATCTGGGTGACCCAGATTTCGTGAAAAACCCGGTCGCCCACTTGATCGATCCGGCCTATGCCGCAGAAATCCGTAAGGGCATCCCGCTCGATCACGCGCTCAATTCCGACGCGCTGGTAGCGGGTGCAGCTCTCCCCATGACGGCCCAGCCCGCAGCGAGCGACACCCATGAGAAGCACGAGACAACGCAGTTCTCCGTCGCCGATCGTTCGGGTTTCGCTATTTCAGCCACTTATACGCTCAATGGCTGGTTCGGTGCCGGGGTGATCGGGGGCGATACCGGCTTCTTCCTCAATGACGAGATGGATGATTTCTCGGCCAAACCTGGCAGTGCCAATATGTTCGGCATTGTCGGTTCGGAGGCCAATGCCATAGCGGCGGGCAAGACTCCGCTTTCTTCCATGGCGCCCACGATCATCTCCCATGAGGGCAAGCCCTTCATGGTAATCGGCAGCCCCGGCGGGTCGCGCATTCCGACCATCGTGCTGTCTGTCGTGCTTGGGGTGATCGATGGCGGATTGGATATCCAGCAGGCGGTCGATCTGCCGCGCATCCACGAACAATGGAAGCCGGTGGCTATCGAGCTGGAGCCGCGCGCGCTCAGTCCCGACGTGATGGAAGCCCTGCAACTTGAGGGTTATACCCTTTCGCCGCATCGCCCCTGGGGTGTTGCCGAGGGTATTCTCTTCGGCCGTCCTTCGGTTGCTGCGCCTGTAACCGGCAAGCTCTATGGGGGCTGGGATCGTCGTCATGAGGGGGGCGGTGCGAGCGGGTTGTAAAAAAACCTGCACCTGCCTCTTGCGCATAGGAGGCAGAATGGTGTTAACCCTGCACCGGGAGGTCGGCCTTGGACGGACGGCTTGCGAACCCGGTCAGGTCCGGAAGGAAGCAGCCGCAGTGAGTTTTGTTCGGGTCATGTGTTCGGCCTCCCACCCCCTGAAGCAGCCGGTCTCGCTTTTTCGCGCATGACCCCTTCAGACGATACCTCCACGCCGGAAGAGATCCCGCTCCCCCCGATTGAAGAGGGTGGGTTCTTCGATGCCCCTTCGGCGCCCGCGCCTGTTGCGGTTCCCGAGCCGCAGAAGCCCGTTGAGCGTAGTGGGCCCTATCGCGTTCTGGCGCGTAAATACCGGCCTCAGCATTTCGACGATCTTATCGGTCAGGACGCGACAGTGCGCATTCTGCGCCGCGCGTTCCAGCTCGGTCGTGTGGCGCATGCCTTCATGCTGACCGGTGTGCGTGGCGTCGGTAAAACCACGACCGCGCGAATCATTGCCCGTGCGTTGAACTGCATTGGGGTAGATGGCCAGGGTGGTCCGACCGCCGATCCTTGCGGTGTCTGCGCCAATTGCACGGCGATTCTCGCCGATCGTCACCCCGACGTGCTGGAGATGGACGCCGCCTCGCGCACGGGTGTGGACGATATACGCGAGATCATCGAGGCGACGCGCTTCAGGCCCATGCAGGGGCGAATGAAGGTCTTCATCATCGATGAGGTCCATATGCTCTCGCGCAATGCGTTCAACGCCTTGCTCAAGACGCTAGAAGAGCCGCCCGAGCAGGTGACGTTCATTTTCGCGACGACCGAATTGCGTAAGGTGCCGGTTACTGTTCTGTCGCGCTGCCAGCGTTTCGATCTGCGCCGTGTGCCGCAGGAAATGCTGATGCAGCATTTTGCCGGAATTGCCGGAAAGGAATCCGTCGCGTTTTCCGATGAGGCATTGTCGCTCATTGCCCGCGCCGCCGACGGTTCCGTGCGTGACGGGCTTTCCCTCCTCGATCAGGCAATCGCCCAGGGCGAGGGAGAAGGCACGTCGCGTATCGAAGCGCCTATGGTCAGCGCGATGCTCGGTCTGGCAGATCGTCAGCTCGTTTTCGACCTCTTCGAGGTGCTGATGCAGGGCAATGCCGATCAGGCGCTTTCGATCAGCGGTCAGGCTTATGCGCAAGGCGCCGATCTCGGCATTCTGCTGACCGATTTGCTGGATCTGATCCATATCATCTCGCGCCTCAAGGCCATTGCGAGCCTGCGTCATAGCCGCGAGCTGCCTGAGGCGGAGCGCGATCGTGGCGCTTCTCTCGCCGATCGACTGCCCAACGCCGAGCTCGGTCGTGCTTGGCAGATTTTGCTCAAGGGTATTCAGGAGGTCGAGCAGGCTCCCGATCGCCGGGCGGCGGCCGAAATGGTGCTGATCCGGCTATGCTATGCCAGCACGCTGCCTACCCCCGATCGCCTCGCGCGTCTGGTCATGCAGATGCCGGCTGACGGGCAGGAAGGCGGTGGCTCTGCTGCTTCGCCGGGTAACGTACCTGGCGATGGATCAGGTGTCACGGCTCGCGGCGCGGTGGTCGGGGGCGCACCAGATGGTGGTGATGACCGCCCTCGCGCTGCATTGCGTCTCGTCGCCAATGGCGGTGTGGCCTATGAAGCGCCAATCCTTGCGCCCACTCCGATCCTGACACCGGCGCCGCCACCACCTGAGACCGAAAGCGCCGAAGCCCCGCTGCCGCCTCTGCGTTCCTGGCGCGAAATGGTGGCCTTCGTGGCGCGTGAATCAGAGGCGATGCTGCACGGCATTCTGCGCCATTCAGCGCATCTGGTGCGTTTCGAGCCACCGCGTGTCGCGCTGCGTATGGCGCGGGGCACACCGCCGCGCATCGAAACCCGGCTTCAGTCCTTGCTCGAGCGCGTCTATCCGGGCCAGTGGCAGATCGAGACATCGCAGGACGAAGGCGAGCCGACGCTCGATGAGCAGGGCGCCGAGATCGTTTCGCTGCGTCGTGAAGAGCTGCACGCCCATCCGCTTTTGCGCGCCATTCTCGATGTTTTCCCTGATGCGCGCGTGGGTGAGCCCAAGGATCTGTCACTCGATGAATACGGGTTGCCGCCCGAAGAACTGGAATCGCCCGAAAGCTGGGCGACAGAGCCGGCGGCCCCCGATCTGGACTTTGCCCCTGTCGATGCCGATCTGATGGATGATGATGACTGGCACGATTTCGGTGGCGGGTCGTCTTTCTAGTCTCAAGGAGCAAGCAGCATGAAAAATCTCGCAGGGCTGATGAAGCAGGCCTCCCAGATGCAGTCGCGTATGGAAGAAGTGCAGAACACGCTGACCGCGCTGACGGTCGAAGGCGTTTCTGGCGCTGGTCTGGTCAGCGTCACACTGAGCGGCAAGGGCGACATGCGCGCCCTCAGGATCGATCCGAAACTGGCCGACCCGAATGAGGTCGAGATGCTTCAGGACCTGATCATCGCGGCATTCGCCGATGCCCGCGCCAAGGTCGAGACGGCCAATGCTGAAGAAATGCGCAAGGTAACAGGCGGTATCGATCTGCCTGCCGGTCTGAAATTCCCGTTCTGATTTCGTCTCGCAGGAGGGCAGGGCCATGATGGGTGGTGGCGATGTCGAAAGACTGATCCAGCTATTGTCGCGTCTGCCCGGACTCGGCCCGCGCTCAGCGCGGCGTGCGGCGCTCGTGCTGCTGCGTTCGCCCCAGACAAGACTCCTGCCGCTTGCTCAGGCCATGGAAGCTGCCGCGCATTCGGTGCGCAGCTGTCATATCTGCGGCACACTCGACAGTAGTGACCCGTGCAGCATCTGCGCCGATCCGACGCGTGATCACGGCCTGATCTGTGTGGTCGAGACGGTGGGCGATCTCTGGGCGCTGGAGCGCTCGCGTCTGCATCCCGGCACGTATCAGGTGCTGGGTGGGGTCCTTTCCGCGCTCTCTGGCACGGGGCCGGAAGATCTGAACACTGCGTCTCTTCTGTTGCGTGTTGCCTCCGGTGAGGTACGCGAGGTCATTCTGGCACTCGGGGCGACGGTTGAAGGGGCCAGCACGGCTCATTGGCTACAGGAGAAACTGGCAGAGCATGAAGTGACCGTCACGCGTGTCGGGCATGGCGTGCCAATCGGTGGCGCGCTCGATGTGCTCGATGACGGCACGCTGGCGGCGGCTCTCTCTGCAAGGCGGCCCGCACAGTGAGGCATGCGACGCCCGGCGTCGGGATCGCTCCCTCGATGCCGCGTGCCGCTCTTGTGACAGGGGGAGGCAGACGCATCGGCAGGGCGCTGGTCGAGGCTCTGGCGCGCGAAGGCTTTGCCATTGCCCTTCATTGCCGTAGCCATGCCGACGAGGCCCGTGCCCTTCTGGCGACCCTCGATGTTACCGGCTGCGTGCTGGAGGCCGATCTTTCGCACGAGAATGAAGTGGTGCGTCTCGTCGGCGACGCCACGAAGGCCCTTGGGCCGCTCGGCGTGTTGATCAATAATGCCTCGGTCTTCGAGCGCGACGAATGGCATGACGCGACCCGTGAGTCGTGGGATCGTCACATTGAGACGAATCTGCGTGCACCTTTCGTACTGATGCAGGATTTTGCCCGCGCCCTGCCAGAAACGGCACAGGGCATGGTCCTTAATCTTCTCGATCAGCGTGTCTGGAACCTGACGCCCCATTTCGTGAGCTATACGCTGTCGAAGGCAGGGCTCTGGACCCTGACCCAGAGCATGGCGCTGGCCCTCGCACCGCGTATTCGCGTCAATGCAATCGGGCCGGGGCCTGTCCTGCCAGCCGTCGGGCAAAGCGACGAGCACTTCGCAAAGATGCGTCAGAATGCGCCTCTGAATACGGGCGCTGATCCGCAGGAAATCGTCACAGCCATGACGTCATTACTGCGTATGCCTTCGGTAACCGGGCAGATGATTGCGCTTGATGGCGGTCAGCATCTACAATGGCGCCCATAGGATAAAAAAGGTGGACCAGACGAGATGGCCGCATTCCAGTTGCGTATGGCTGATGGCGCGCGCGTAACGTGCAGCGTCACGAAAATCGCAACCCATCATCACACCCTCCTCGATCTTGACCCAAATACGCAGCGTCTGGCTCATCGCTCTGCAGACAGTGCGCGCGAAACTCTGGCGCTCAGCTGGTCTTCGGCGCCGGGTTTTGCGTTGCTTGTCGCCTCGGACGGTAAGTGGCCGGACGCGCCATCTGAGACGGGGCGCGGCGGCTGGTCACCGGGTTTTGCGCCATTGAGCGTGGTGTCACTCCACGAAGACAAGATCGCCCTCAAGCGCTTTCGAGGGGCTTTCTTTTTGAGGGCCGAAATCGATACAGGCTGTATCTACGCAGATTGCAGGGCCATCTCGGACTGGGAGCGTTTTACACAGGTCCCAGCCGAAGTCGCGCCGGGCTTTTGTCTGCAGGATTTTGCGGCACAATTCGCAGTACTTCTTGATGGACGCGACGCGCCTCTTCGCATTCTCGACGCTTTGGCGGCCTTTCCGCCCTCCTTTCTGCCCCCTCTGCTCGACATGCTGTGCGACTTTCTCGCTCCTGGTGTTCTTGAGGTTTTTGCCGGTTTGTTCGTTTCGACCTCGGAGGGCAGCATCGCGCAGAAATGTGCCGTGCTGCTTTCTTCGCTCTCTGACAGCGCATGGATCGCTGACGGGTTCAGGCGGCTCAGCGACTGGCAAGCGGGTCGCTTTTTCCCAGTCCAGTCGGCAGGAGCATGCTACGATTTTCTGGGTTATCAGGAAAATACGCGTAGAGAGAGCCTCTACTCTCCAGGCGCCCGTCTTCTGAGTGCTGCGCGTCGCAGCGTTACGCCGCGTAAAACACTTGCTCTGCTGGCAACAGCGCGTGACGAAGGTGTTTATTTGCTCGAATGGATCGCCCATCATCGTCGCATTGGTGTGGAGCAGTTTTTTATTTACACCAATGACCTTACAGACGGGTCGGATGTGTTGCTCCGGTGTCTCGCCGACGCGGGTGAAATTGTCTGGATCGATAATAGCGGTGCGGCCCCCGAGCGCATCAACATGCAGGACAAGGCCTATAACCACGCCTTGATGATCCTGCCGGAGATACTGGATTACCGTTGGTGTCTCGTGGTCGATCTCGACGAGGTCGTGCTTCCGGTAGCAGAATTCGATCATTCCCTGCCTCCTCTACTGGAGGCGAGAGAGCGCGAGGGTGCCGAGGCTGTGGCGATGTCATGGCGCGTCTTCAACTCGAACCGTCATCTCACCTGGGCGCCAGGTTTGTCTGCCGAGCGCTTCGTTGAGACGGAAACGCATCCGCTCATCAAGACGGCATTTCGCACCAATCTGTTCTCAGGTGCTACGGCGCACCATCCTGTGTCGCGTGAACGGGAAGTCGTGTCGTATATGACGATCGACGGTGAAAGGCAGAGAAACGGCGATCTGACCGATCATGACACTAATTTCGCGGCTCGGCCGACGATCAACGCCTCGATATGCCATTACCATGTACGATCGCTGGAAGAGTATGTCTGGAAGTTCGCGCGCGGTGAGAATGACGGCACTGGTGTGCTGAAACAGAAGCATTTCCGCTATAATAATCCCGGCATCTTTGATCTCTTCACGACCCGTTTCGAGGCCGAGGGGGCGCAGCCGGTGCGCGTTCTGGCCGACGATATCCGTCGTGGTATCAGGCGACTTCTGGCCCTGTCTGGGGTTGCTGTGGCGCAGACAGAAATCGAGCGACGCTTTCAGTCCCAGTCTCTCGCGTTTGTCGAGCAGAGCGCGAGGATCATACAGCAGGATGACCGTATTGCTGCTGACGTGCGCGAAAGATGGTGTGCTCTTGTCGATGAATGGCGCGCGCTGCGTGGTGTGGAATGACTGGGCTATTACGGTTTGAGCGCGTCGAACGCTGAAAAACCCGAAACGAGATAATTCTCTTCAACGAGCGAAAAGGGCAGGCCGTCGCCGCGCAGGAGCACCGCCCGATTGCGCAGAAGAATGCCGGGTGGGAGGTCTGTCGATCGGCTCTCAAGTGGCCTGCGGGTAAAGTGGAGAGGGGCGACGATATGTCCGAAAGGGCTGTTGGTCGTTTCGAGAGCCCGGTTCATCTCGGGTGCCAGGCGCTGCGGTACATACCAGTTCCATGCATCTGAGAGCGCGAGATCGCCGCAGCGCAGGCTGACATGGCGCGTGCGGATAGTCTCACCCTTCGCCAGGATGAAGAACTCATGATGCGGAAGGGGAGGGATGAGCTGATCAGTGGGTAGGGCAACCGCCGTGATCTTCACACCGGGGTAGAGATGCTGGCAGTAACCCTGCAGCACCTTAGTGGCGCTGTTCTGCGCATTGAGAGCCCGGCTCAGACGCGATGCGGTTTCCGCCATGGAGGGAAAGGGCGCCATGCACAAAAGAGAAAAGCCGGTCAGACCGGCTTTTCTCGACAACATCAATTTTCGTTATCGTCGTTATCGGTGGTGACTTCGATCTCCGATCCGAGATCGTCGTCATCGTCGTCGAGGTCCGACGTATCTTCCATGACGTCGTCATCATCATCGTCATCCGAGTCCAGATCGACGTCGATATCTCCCCCGTCGCTCTTTGGAGCGTCTTTCGTCTGATCGACAGGGATATCGTTACCGCGCTTGGGCTGCGGTATATCGCTGGGCTGTTCTGCGCCACATTTCGGGCAAATCGCGGGAGCGCGATTCAGGTCGTAGAAACGCGCGCTACAAGAGACGCATACGCGCTTCAGACCGAGTTCTGGTTTTGCCATGATGACTACCTGTCGATCCTGAACCGGTTGAAGAAGGAGAACGGCTTGCGCCGCGAAGCACGGGGCCATGCCAGCTTGCGTTCGCCATGTCAAATGCAACCTCGGTTTTTCATGTTAAAACAAGCAGGAAAACAGATCGTGGCAATTGACAGCTGCGGCGCTGCATCGGAATGAACGCTATCATGGAACATCATCCTTCTGCCCCCGTCATTCCTCTCTCTGTCACGCGCAATCCCGGTCCGCTTCGCGGTACGATTCGCGTTCCCGGCGACAAATCCATCAGCCACCGGGCGCTGATGCTCGCCTCTCTCGCAGAGGGACGCACCGTCGTAACGGGGCTGCTCGAAGGGGAAGACGTTCTGCGTACCGCCGACGCCATGCGCGCGCTCGGCGCCACCATCACGCGTGAGGCCGATCGCTGGGTGATCGACGGCAAGGGTGTCGGGGCGCTCATAGAGCCGTCAGACGTGCTCGATATGGGTAATTCTGGCACAGCAGCGCGTTTGCTGTCGGGTATCCTGTCGAGCCATGCGATTACCAGTTTCATGACGGGTGATGCGAGTTTGCGCGGGCGCCCCATGCGCCGCGTGACCCAACCGCTTGCCGGTAATGGCGCCTGCTTCGCCACGCGTCTTGGCGAGAAGCTGCCCATGGCCATTATCGGTACGGGTGAGGCGACGGCGCTTTCCTACTGTCTGCCGGTTGCTTCCGCTCAGGTGAAATCGGCCATCCTGCTTGCCGGTCTGAATGCTCAGGGCAAGACCCGAGTAGAAGAGCCGGTTGCAACGCGCGACCATACCGAAAACATGTTGCGTCATTTCGGTGTCGGCGTGGATGTCGGGCTGACGCCGACAGGCGGGCGTATCATCACGCTTGAAGGCCGCGCACGCCTCGTCGCACGTGATGTCGTCGTTCCTGCCGATCCGTCTTCAGCAGCATTCCCGATCGTGGCGGCAAGTCTCGTGCCTGGGTCTGAAATTCGCCTGCCGGGCGTCGGTCTCAACCCGCTGCGCACCGGGTTGTTCACGACGCTACGTGAAATGGGGGCAGTTCTTGATATCGAAAATGAGCGCATCGAGGGCGGCGAGCCTGTGGGCGATCTCGTTGTGCGTGGCGCTGCCCTGCGCGGTGTCGATGTGCCTGCCAATCGTGCGCCATCCATGATCGACGAATACCCCGTGCTGGCCGTAGCCTGCGCCTTTGCCAGCGGCACGTCGCGCCTGCGTGGTCTGGAAGAACTGCGCGTCAAGGAAAGCGACAGGCTCTCGGCTACGGTGGCCCTGCTCAAGGCCAACGGGGCGGATGTGCGCGTCGAGGGCGATGACATGATCATCGAAGGACGTGGCAGTGCGGAAGGTCTTGGCGGCGGACTGGTGGAAACACAGATGGATCATCGTCTTGCGATGAGCGCAATCGTGTTCGGCCTTGCTGCGGAAAAGCCCGTGATCGTCGATGATACCGGCTTCATCAATACGAGCTTTCCAGGTTTCGTGTCGCTTATGACTGCCCTCGGGGCGGTTCTCTGATGCGCCTCATTATCGCTGTCGACGGACCTGCCGCTGCGGGAAAAGGCACGCTTGCCAAGGCGCTTGCTGCCGCTCTCGGTTTGCCGCATCTGGATACAGGGCTTCTTTATCGTGCCGTGGCACGTCAGATGATCCTTGCCGGGCTGGACCCGGCCGAAGATGACGGCGAACAGACGGCCCATGCCCTGCAACCTGAAGATCTTCAGCGCGACGATCTGCGTGTGCCCGAAATTGATCGTGGCGCAAGTGCTGTTGCGACCCAGACGCCTGTCCGTGCGGCGCTGCTGAAACGTCAGCGCGAGTTCGCGACGGCGAGTGGGGCGGTAATCGACGGGCGCGATATCGGCACCGTGGTTTTTCCTGACGCCGATCTCAAATTCTTCGTCACGGCCAGCGCCGCGGTCAGAGCTTTGCGTCGTTATCAGCAGATGCATGGCGCAGCTGATCCGGTGCCGACAGAGCTCGCAGAGTTGGCTGCTGAAATCGAGGCACGCGACCGCAAGGACGCCGAGCGTCCGGTTTCGCCGTTGCGCAAGGCGGATGATGCGGTGCTGGTTGAAACCGATCATCTTGATGCGCAGGCCGTTCTGGCACACGCACTCTCAGTGGTAAGGGCGCGCTTCATCGCCTGAGCAACGCATCCAGCAGGAGCTGTGCTCCCTTAGCCTGCCCGCAAGCCTAAGGGGCGGGCTCGTTAAGGTATCAAGCGCCTCTCCGGGCCAGGATCGGACAGGGAATCGCCCTAAACGGCAAGAGACCTGAGGTTTTTATTGACAAGCACCCGGTCACGGGTGTCTGACGTCATGCAGCGTAATGTCACCTACGCTTGCTCGTTCTCCTACTGTCGAACGGGCGCTTTTTTCTTATGAAGGCTCATGGGTGGACCGAGGTTCATGAGCACGCCGTCCGACCTGTGTGCCGGGCGCAGACATTGGCCCGATCGTCACGATCGGCCCAGGATTACGAAAACACATGGCTTCAGCCACCAACACCGTCGAAGACTTCGCAGCTCTTCTTGACGAGACCCTCGGCCAGGACACGGGCTTTGACGGCTCCGTCGTTACCGGTCGCGTCATCCGCCTGACGGATGAATTCGCGATCGTTGATGTTGGCCTCAAGAGCGAAGGCCGCGTTTCGCTCAAGGAATTCGGACCGCCGGGCGCTGCGCCTGACGTGCGTCCGGGCGACGTGATCGAGCTTTATGTCGAGCGCTATGAAGATCGTGACGGCTCCATCGTGCTGTCGCGCGAGAAGGCCCGTCGTGAAGAGGCATGGACCTCGCTCGAGCGCGCATTCGCGAACAACCAGCGCGTCAACGGCACGATCTATGGTCGCGTCAAGGGCGGCTTCACGGTTGATCTCGGCGGCGCCATGGCGTTCCTTCCGGGCAGCCAGGTCGATATCCGCCCCGTGCGCGATGTCGCTCCGCTTATGGGTCAGCCCCAGCCTTTCCAGATCCTCAAGATGGATCGCGCCCGTGGCAACATCGTTGTCTCGCGTCGTGCCGTTCTTGAAGAGACCCGTGCAGAGCAGCGTTCCGAGCTGATCCAGGGCCTGAAGGAAGGTATGATCCTCGATGGCGTGGTCAAGAACATCACCGATTACGGTGCGTTCGTCGATCTCGGCGGTGTCGATGGCCTCCTGCATGTCACCGACATTGCCTGGAAGCGCATCAACCACCCGTCCGAAGCCCTGCAGATCGGCATGCCGGTTCGCGTTCAGGTCATCCGCTTCAACTCCGACACGCAGCGTATCTCGCTGGGCATGAAGCAGCTTGAGGCTGATCCGTGGGAGAACGTGGCGATCAAGTATCCGCAGGGTGCTCGCTATTCGGGTCGCGTCACGAACATCACCGATTACGGTGCGTTCGTTGAGCTCGAGCCGGGCGTCGAAGGTCTGGTGCACGTTTCCGAAATGTCCTGGACGAAGAAGAACGTCCATCCGGGCAAGCTTGTCGCGACCTCGCAGGAAGTCGACGTCATGGTTCTCGACGTGGACAGCGCCAAGCGTCGTATCTCGCTCGGCCTCAAGCAGGTTCAGCGCAACCCCTGGGAGCAGTTCGCCGAAGAGCACAAGGTCGGTTCGACCATCGAAGGCGAAATCCGCAACATCACCGAATTCGGTCTGTTCGTGGGTCTCTCTGCCGATATCGATGGCATGGTGCATATGTCCGATCTTTCCTGGGACGAGGCCGGCGAAGCTGCCATGGCCAAGTTCGAGAAGGGTCAGGTTGTCCAGGCCAAGGTGCTCGACGTTGACGCCGAGAAGGAGCGCATCTCGCTCGGCATCAAGCAGCTGCAGGAAGATCCGGCAGCCGACACCCTGTCGCGCGTCCACAAGGGCGACATCGTGACCTGCCTCGTGACGTCGGTTCAGACCAACGGTATCGAAGTGAAGGTTGACGACGTTCTGACCGGCTTCATCCGTCGCGCCGAACTGGCTCGTGACAAGGCCGAGCAGCGCCCCGAGCGCTTCGCGGTTGGCGAGAAGGTCGACGCGAAGGTTGTTTCCGTCGATCGCGCTTCGCGCAAGCTCGCTCTGACCATCCGCGGCCGTGAGGTCGAGGAAGACAAGGCTGCTATCAACGAATACGGTTCGTCTGACAGCGGTGCATCGCTGGGTGACATTCTCGGTGCGGCGATCCGTCGCCGTAATACCGAAGTGTAATCAACAGTCATCTTGTTGAAACACTATGAAAGGGCTGCTTCGGCAGCCCTTTTATTTTTTGTTGTTGAACTGACAGTCAACTTAATCCGAAATCTGCTTCTGAAGACTTTTGCACGTCCAGTGTTTGGGTTAGACACAATCTGATCGGCAAGGGGGAATTGCCCCTACTTGTTGCAAGGATGCGGTTGCGGGGGCTTCATGGCTGTTATTTACAATACGAACTACACCCATAATCCCAACTCCTATCTGACCTTGGCGGTAGAGCGTGCCGCGCGTGCTCTTTTTGGCGCAGATCAGGTTCTGCTCGCCGATAACATGACTCTGGCTCAGGCTGCGGCTTCAGGCGAGCATGACACGCTGATCTGTATTGATGGCCAGCGCATTAACACGCAGCTGATGCGACGCATCCGCCCGGCTTTCAAGACGATGATCCTCTGGACGTTCGAAGACCCGTTCATGCGGGATTTCAATGTCGAGAACTCCAATCTTTTCGATTTCGTCTTCACGAACGATCCCTCCTGCGCGGATCATTATCGCGGCAAGGGGCATTATCTCCCCCTCGGCGCCAGTCGGACCATTCATCAGCGGGACGTGAAAGAGGGCGAGGCGCTCGATTACGATATCTTCTTTGCCGGCACCATGTGGCCGAACCGCGTCGAGACGCTTCGTCGTATCATCGCCGCCTTTCCGCAGGCCCGTCTGAAGCTCATCTGCCCAGGCAATGAGTATCTGCCGCCTTTGCCTGCCGATCTGGCCGAACTGGCAATCCAGCGCCCGGTCAGTCATGAGGCATTCATCGATTTCGCCAATGCGAGTGCCGTTACGCTGACCATGTTCCGTGACTATGCGAGTCATGGTGATGTCAGTCAGGCGACGGCTCCGGGACCGCGCTTCTACGAACTGGCTCTAGCGGGTGCGGCTCAGGTGGTTGAAGCGCCTGACAGCATGGACACCAAATATTTCGCGGAGATCGAAGGCACGTTCCTTGCGCGTGATGTCGATGGTGTTGTGAGCGCGGTCGCTGCCCTGCTCAATGACCGTGCCTTGCGCCACAGCGTGGCGCTCTCCGGGCAGAAATCAGCTCAGGAAGGGCACCTTTACGAGCATCGTTTGCGCCGTATGGCCGAAGTCACCGGTGCCAATTTCGGTCGCGTTGTGCCCGGAACCGAGTTGGCCCCGCGCCGTCGTCGCCTGCGTGTGCTCATGTGCACGCATTCGACCATTCATGAAGCCGCATGGGGTGGCGTCGAGGTCTATCAGCAAACGCTTTGTTCCATGCTTGGGCGTGAGATCGAATTTTTCTACTGGTTGCGTCGCGGTACGCATTGCCGCCTGACCACAGCCAATGGGCAGGAGGTCGAGCGCTATGACGTGCCCGAAGTGGGCTGGATGGATGCGATGTGCGATGGGCCGGAGGAAATGGCCTTTTCGAACGCGATCAGCCAGTACAACTTCGATATCGTCCATTTTCAGCATCTCGGTCATCATGCCCTGTCGCTGCCGATCATTGCCAAGGCCTGCGGTGCCGGTGTGGTGTTCTCGGCCCATGATTTCTGGCTGATCTCGTCGCGCTACAACCTGCTCAATCAGGATCTGCGTTATATCGAGGATGAGGTGAAGTCGGTCGTTGCGAGCGATATCATCCTCAAGGTTGCCGAAAACATCGAATATGGCGGCGAGCAGACGCGACGCGCGTTCATCGCCAAAATGCTGCATTCGGTCGATATGATCCTGTTCGGAACCAAGCATTCACGCAATCTGACTCATGAGATCTATCCGATCCTCAATGAGAAAAAGAGTCTCATCCTCGGTATCCCGTCACCCGAAAACACGATCCCCATCGTTCCCAAACTCTATGAGCCTCTGGGCGAGCGTCCGCTAAAGGTGGCAATTGTAGGCAATTTCCTGCGTACCAAGGGCGCCGATACGATCCTCAATCTGATCGAGATCGCTCATCCCGATCACATCGAGTTCCATATTTTCGGCTATATTCACCCCGAATATGATGCGGTCATCAACGGCAAGCCGCGTCCTAATGTGAAGGTCTACGGACGTTATAATGCTGGCGATATTGCAGCCCTTCAGGTTGCCGATGTCGCGCTCAATCTGTCTATCTGGCCAGAAACCTATTGCATCTCGCTGTCCGAGGCCTGGCAGAACGGCCTGATACCGATCGTGACCGATGTGGGGGCGCTTGGCGACCGCGTGGAAGATGGCGTCAATGGTTTCAAGGTGCCGATTGGCCGTGCCAATATGGTGCTCGAACGTCTCGAATTGCTGCGTTCGTCGGAGGGCATACGCCGTTCGATCATGGGCAATATCTCCCCCGCGCTTTGGACGCAGGCCGAAACCTACGCCAACGACATGCGCGACGCTTATCGCGAGGCGGCGCCCGTACGTGAGCTTGGTACGGCTGAAATGCAGATCGATGCGGGACAGGTGCATCTGCTTCCGCACGCGTCGTGGCGTCACCAGGCACCC
>Ga0308171_1003394_pt1 | contig 14630 bp, 13 predicted proteins | sample PhyGR1_FD_202135 | JGI IMG/M metagenome (GOLD analysis project Ga0308171, IMG submission 202135) | Phyllosphere microbial communities from UC Gill Tract Community Farm, Albany, California, United States - DLSLSG.R1 | ecosystem: Host-associated > Plants > Phyllosphere > Unclassified | place: USA... | reverse complement strand
TTCAACAGATTCGTTGCCTGACACGACCTCTTCGCGAGCAGGCTCGCTCCCACAGGTTTTCGCGGCGGGTGCAAACCCCGGTAACCCAAAGGTTTATTCAGTGTTGCTTAGAGCCAATAGCTCACCGCATACCAGCCCAGCAGTCCCATCACCACGGTATACGGCACCGCCATCCACACCATGCGCCCGTACGACAACCGCACCAGCGGTGCAATCGCCGAGGTCAGCAGGAACAGAAACGCTGCCTGACCATTCGGTGTCGCCACACTCGGCAGGTTGGTGCCGGTGTTGATCGCAATCGCCAGCGTTTCGAAGTGCTCGCGAGTCATGTGCCCGGCCAGAAAAGCCTGTTTCACCTCAGTGATGTAAATGGTCGCAACGAATACGTTGTCGCTGATCGCCGAGAGCAAGCCGTTGGCGATGAACAACATGCCCGGCTGTTGATCCATCGGCAGCGCCAACACCCACTCGATCAGTGGGACGAACAGATGCTGATCGTGAATGACCGCCACCACGGCAAAAAACACCACCAGCAGCGCGGTAAACGGCATGGCGTCCTTGAACGCGCTGCCCAGGCGATGCTCGTCGGTGATCCCGGTAAACGCGGTGATCAATACGATCACCATCAATCCGATCAGGCCGACTTCAGCCAGGTGAAACGCCAGGCAACCAATCAGAATCAGTGCCGCCGCACCTTGCACCAGCAGCGCCGCCGTCTGACGAGGCGTGCGTTTGGCGTTGTCCTCGGCAGCGTAGTTGGCCAACACAGCGCGGACGTTGTCCGGCAGCAGCGTGCCGTATCCGAACCAGCGCAGCTTCTCCAGCAGCACGCAAGTAACCAGACCCGCCACCAGTACCGGCAGCGATACCGGGGCAACCTTGGTGAAGAACTCACCGAAATGCCAGCCCATCTCATGACCGATCAGCAGGTTCTGCGGCTCACCGACCAAGGTGCAAACCCCACCGAGCGCTGTGCCGACCGCACCGTGCATCAACAGGCTGCGCAGGAAAGCGCGGAATTGATTCAAGTCCTCATGGTGTCGCGACGGTAAATGCTCATCGTCAGCGAATTCGCTGTCCTTACGTGGATCGTTGCCCGACGCGACCCGGTGATACACCGAGTAAAAGCCGACAGCCGCACTGATGATCACCGCCGTCACGGTCAGCGCATCAAGAAATGCCGAAAGAAATGCCGACAAGAAGCAGAACATCAGCGCCAGAATTGCTTTCGAGCGCACGCCCAACAGCAGGCGCGAGAAGAGAAACAGCAGCAGATCTTTCATGAAGTAGATGCCAGCGACCATGAACATCAGCAGCAGGATCACCGGAAAGTTGTGCAGCAACTCATCGTAAAGCGCTTGCGGCGTGGTCATCTTCAACAGCAACGCTTCAATCAACAGCAGGCCGCCAGGCATCAACGGATAACACTTGAGGGCCATGGCCAGGGTGAAGATGAATTCGATCACCAGCAACCAGCCTGCGGCGACCGGCCCGACGGTGAACAGCACCACGGCGTTGAGAATGAGAAAACCGACGATGGTCGCCTTGTACCAGCGTGGCGATTGCCCGAGGAAGTTGTGCGCGAACGCCTGGGCGATTGAACCGGACATCGGCTGCTCCTTTTATTTAGAAGCGCGAAAGTTGCCGGATGTTTCAGGGAAGATCAAGTCGCCGATACCTCGATCCTGTTGAATGCTCTATGGATTCAGATAACGCGCAACCATTGCCCGGTAGTTGCCATCCAGCGAATAGCCACCTACCACAATCGCCCCGTCAGTATGTACGGTCAGTGAATTGGCGGTATCGAGACTTCGCCCCAGTCGCGTGCGCAACCAGCCATGGCCCTCACCGAACGCTGGATCAAGGCTGCCATCGAGTTGATAGCGCGCCACCATGAAGTCAGCTTCGACTCCGCCGATGGTCGCGCCCACGGCAACGATGCGGCCGTCGCTCATTTGCTGGGCGGCGTTCCATTGGCATCCGCTGGGGCCGATGTCCAACACCTGTGGCTGGCCATGATGACAGTGCAGGTCAGGTCGACCGTTGGCGTGCAGGACAAACGTCAAACAGCGGATTGGATCGCGGCTGCTGCCGAAGCAATAAAGCCTGTCATCGCACTCAATGATCTGGCTGACCTGAGCGCTGTTGCCGTGAGCCTTGAAGGCCATGAAGCCATCGACGGCGAAGCGCTCATCCAGGCTGCCATCGGGCCGATACACCGCCAGCAGGCCATGCTGAGGAAAGTCGATGGAACCTGCGACGACGATGCGCCCATCCTCCTTCAACAACAGCGTGCTCAGCCAGGTATTGAGCAGCAGGTGGCGGACCACGACGAATCCGCGTCCGTTGAATGATTCGTCGAGAAATCCATCGGGTTGCAGGCGGATCAATATGCCGGCGTGGTCGGCAAGGCTGAAATGATGGTTGGCGATCAGCAGAATACGGCCGTCTTCCTGCACCACAAAGTCACAGGCTTCGACGCCCGGCACGCCCGGCGGCAACCAGTTGTCGCGGGTGCCCATGGACAGCTCGCCGGGCAGCCGCACCACCTGGAAACCGTCATCGCCGAAGAATCGGTCTGGCTGGCCGTTGGCATCGAACAGGGCGAGGGCGGGCAGGGTGCGTTGGGTGTCTTCATAATGCAGGCCGGCCAGCAGAATCTTGCCGTCGGCTAACACCTGAACCTTGCCGGCCTTGGCTTCGAAACCCTCGACGAAACTGCCGATCACGCTGCCCTGAAAGCCGAACGACAAATCCGCCGACCCATCGGCCAGCAGCCGCGCGAGGCCAAAACGACTCCCCTTGGATGCACCGACCTTGGCGGCGACCAGAATCCGACCCTGTGCATCGAGCGTGACATGTTGGGTCTGGCTGGACAAACTGCCGGCAAAGTACACCTGCGCAACACCGCCAATGGCGAATGTCGGGTCGAGCGAACCGGGGGCGGCCCATGCAGTAGGCAGCGCGTAAGGGCTCATGGTGGACATGCACGCGTCTCCTTGTGCCTGAGCCGATACCCAGTGGTTGGGAGGCTGACTGCACGAGCGAAACATTCAATCCCTGAACCGCGAGAAGTACAACTGGACGAATAAACAGACGACGGTCGCACTGTGCCAGAACAGTGTCTTGTTGAACCAGTCGCAAGCGAGCCAAGTACTTTGGATGAAACTGCGCTGCAAGTACGTTGCTTATTTGACTACGCATACAACAAGGGCGGATGACTTTAACGTCATCCGCCCTTGTTCGGTTATCAGTGTGGCATCGACCACGATTGCAACTTGTGGCCGTCTTCGCTCAGCTCGGCGCGGGCCTGCTGCAGCAGTTGTTCGAGTTGCGCCGGGTCAGAGTAGGCGCTGCTCGGGATCTGTTTGCGACCGATGTGGGAGTTGGTGCGGTCGACGACGGTCAGGCTCAGTTCGCCATTGCCGTCTTGTGGCGCCCAGGCAACGCATTGAAAAGGCTTGAACGCGTGGTTGGCAATCAAAAGAGCTTCGTTGATACGCAGCGGGGCAGTCATGGGGTCTTCTCTCTATTGGCGCCCAATCAAATGATGTGCCGTCGGTTGGGCTTACCGTGCGGCGGGTTACTTGTACTGATGCACGCAACCGGGGGGCGGGTCACACGTGAAACAAAGAAATTTCAGATTCTTTACATAACGTAAGTTCGTTTCGTTAAACCTGCACATGTCCGAACACTGCGCTGAATTCACCCCTCACCCCAGCCCTCTCCTCGAGCAGAGGGCGCCGAGTTGTGGGCTTTTCAAACTCGAGTTCGGCTCGGTCTTTCAGATCGGCTGACCTCGCGTAAACACCTCGGTCAGTTCCCTCTCCCTCGGGAGAGGGCTAGGGTGAGGGGCCGCTCTTTGATTCACGGCAAATAGTCGATAGCTAACTAACAACCAACTTTCTTATAACTCTTTTAATACCCAGCCTATAAGCAATCGGTACAAGCCCCCGTCAAAATCTTGCTAGTGTTACAACCGGGTCTGCCAAATGACTGTTTTTACGATCATTTATCAAATTTGGCGCCAAGGAACAGTCATGAGCGAAGCGCCTGCATCGAGACGTTTACTGGTGGTCGATCCCTGCGACGACTGTTATCGCCTGTTGCCCGGATTGCGCGCTGTGGGTTGGGATGTCGACAGTTGTAATCTGGAAAACGCCGCATCCCGGGCCTGCGATGTCGGCCTGCTGCGTTTGCAGCCCTACCACCTGGAACGCCCCGAAGCCGTCAAAGAGCTGATCAGCCGCAGCGGCACCGAGTGGATCGCCGTGCTCAATCAGGAAGTCCTGCGCTTGCAGAACGTCGGTGACTTCGTCTGTGAATGGTTTTTCGATTTCCACACCTTGCCCTTCGACGTTTCCCGCGTACAGGTCACCCTCGGCCGCGCCTTCGGCATGGCACGCCTGCGCGGGCAGGGTACGATTCATGTCGATCAGCCGGAGCACGAACTGCTCGGCGACAGCAAACCGATCCGCGAACTGCGCAAACTCCTTAGCAAACTGGCCCCGACCGAATCGCCCGTGCTGATTCGCGGCGAAAGCGGCACCGGCAAGGAACTCGTCGCGCGCACCTTGCACCGCCAATCCCAGCGCCACAATAAACCGTTTGTAGCTATCAACTGCGGGGCGATTCCCGAGCATTTGATTCAGTCCGAATTGTTTGGCCACGAAAAAGGCGCGTTCACCGGCGCACACCAGCGCAAGGTCGGACGCATCGAAGCGGCCAATGGCGGCACGTTGTTCCTCGACGAAATCGGCGACCTGCCGCTGGAATTGCAGGCCAACCTCCTGCGCTTTCTGCAGGAAAAGCATATTGAACGGGTAGGGGGCAGTCAGCCGATACCGGTGGATGTGCGCGTGCTGGCCGCAACCCACGTTGACCTGGAAGCAGCAATCGAGAAGAAGCGCTTTCGTGAAGACCTTTATTACAGGCTCAACGTCCTGCAAGTGGTCACAGCGCCGTTGCGTGAACGTCATGGCGATCTGTCGATGCTGGCCAACCACTTTTCGCACTTCTACAGCCATGAAACCGGGCGTCGGCCAAGAAGCTTCAGCGAAGACGCGCTGATTGCCATGGGCAAGCACGACTGGCCGGGCAATGTGCGCGAGCTGGCTAACCGGGTCAGGCGTGGGTTGGTGTTGGCGGAGGGCCGCCAGATCGAGGCGCGGGATTTAGGGTTGATCAGTCAGCATTCCATCGCCACGCCGATGGGCACGCTGGAAGACTACAAGACCCGGGCGGAACGGCAGGCGTTGTGTGATGTGTTGAACCGGCACAGTGATAATTTGAGTGTGGCCGCGAAAGTCCTCGGAGTTTCGCGGCCTACTTTTTATCGGTTGTTGCATAAACATCAAATCAGGTGATTTTAATTAATCTGGAGAGGCGCTAAGTTGCCAAAATATTTCATAATTACCGTCTCTCAGGCAGGCCAAAAACTCTGAGAGCAATCATATTTCTTTGACTCTTATATTTTTCAGGTATGTAGGACCAGTTTCGTTATGTGACGTCATTTGCAAACACAGCATCAGTGACCTTGGCGTAGAGGACTTCGCGACGCTGAACCGAAAAATCTTGGTTTGCCACGATGTAGCTCGAGGAATCTCTTCAAACTGTTTGGAGAGATTTTGGTCAACGGTCACGCTTAGAGTAACTGGCACTATATAATCGAAACTCAACTCAAGCTCCGTACCTGTTTCGATTCTTTGGAAGGGCTTGGTAATATAAATCTTTCTATAGTTCACAGTTGGCAATGGTAACGCCTCTAGGACGTACTCGCCGGAAAGCAATGTTATTCTAGAGTGATGAGGTGCTGAACTTAGCGACCAATGATTCCAGTCATAGTCCTCAAACGTAGTCAAATCATCCAACCCAGCCTTGACCCCATAACTCCTCACCCGACACGCCACCGCGTCAGTCTCAACCGCCCCCGCATGCAATCCCACCTTCAATACAACAGCCAACTTCGAATCAGCCTTACACCCGCGCAACCACTCCACCTCAGCCAAATAATCAAGCCCCCCTCCCTGATCATGCGCCGCCCCGACAAACTGCTCCTTGACGCGCTCTCCACCATTCGTGAACGTCTCCACATACCTTAACCAGATCGGTAATCCCGCCCGCTGAAACGGCCAGGCACTACACAAAACCTTCGTATCATCCTTGAGCATTCCAACATCCAGCACCTCACCATCAAAACCCTCAAGTTTCGGCATCGGCATGCTCGATTGCAGCAACTCGCCAATCACCAACGTCACGCTCTGCACAGGCGTCGGCTGGCCATTGACGATCAAGTTGTATTTCAATTCCACACTGCGCTGCAGATTTGCCCCGGTGATAGAAGAATCGATATCGAATTGCACTTTCGACTGTCCCGCCACCGGCTTGTGCTGGGGAGGCACTGAGCCGGCGCCGGGTCTGCCGGCGATTTCCAGTTGCACTTCGTGATTGGCGCCAAACGTCGAAGTGTCAAACACCACGGTAAATCCGCTTTGATGCAGATTCGGGTTCAGCCTGTAATCGGGCGCCTGCACAACCGTTGGCGGTTTCAACTGACTGGCTTCGCCGGTGACCGCGATCACAATGTCATTGGAGGGGCGCGCAGGTGCGCCGGTGCGCAGCAGCTGAAAGCCGACCTTCGCCGAACCGTTGACGATCGCTGTGATCTTGTCGTTCGGGATCGGGAAGTCGTGATGGCCGGGCACGCTGTCGACAGTTTTTTCCAGCGGGCCGACGGTCACGGGCTGTCCTCCAGACGTCGTACCGGCCCAGGTCAGGACGACCTTGTCACCAGCCTGGTAGTCGGCGCCTGTGAAGTAAACCCGGGCGGCGGCGTCGCTCGTGCCCAGTACCTTCAGGTCGATGGTGGTGACGTTCTGGCCGTTGACCCAGATCGTCGGCGCCGGCAAGCGATTGTTCAGATCCACCGAGACGTAAGTGATTTTCGCCCACCGCGCCTTCGGATCCGGCAGATTACCCACCCGGTCGACGACCTGATAGCTCACTTCGATATTGTTGCCGTTGCCCTGCGCCCTGATGACGTCCTCGGTGAAGGTAGCGAAGATCGGATGGTTGACCGGATCGTCGATCTGCTCTCTGGTGACCGGGTAGTACGTCACCACCTGATCACCCCAACGGCACCGAATGGTGTCGAAGATGGCGATGTTCTCATAGGGTACGATGTTCATGCGGATTCCCCGCCGGGCCAAATCCTCATTCACGCCATTGGACGGATCCGGACTAAGCGTATAGATCAGGCCGGAGTTGCCTTCTTCGCTGTCGCTATCGGTGCCACCTGGTTGTGTGAGTTGGACCCACACACGCCGTACCGGCTCGGAGCTAACCGGGTCCTGACCCAAGCGCTGTACGGTGTAAACGATCAGTGCTTCGCCATTGGTGACTTGACCCTTGGGGACTTTGAATTCGAGCCGCTTATTCAAGTTGCTTTCATCGACCGGAATTGTCCCAACCTCCACGCCATCAAAATACATTTTACAGTTGTCATACATCGCCATCCCTACCCACGGATCTACGATGATCAGCAAATCATTTTCGACGGTCTCGAGCGAAATGCCACCGTCGTAGCCCCCATCCTTCAAAACGGCCTGTTTCAAAACAAAGGGTGGATTCAGAGCGAGAATGCGGTTTTCATCCGGCGTCTGGTTCATGTCGATGCTCCATTACGGCCTGTTGCACGGTGCGAGGCGCTGGAGTCATGTAAGCGGATTCAGCGGTAGGGCGCACCTGTCAGATCTGACAGGTGCGGACGTATTTCCGATAAGTGGTCGCGAGTTGCACCAGCAGCGAAAAGCCGACAGATCAAAGGATCGCAGCCTTCGGCAGCGCCTACACGAACTGTAGGCGCTGCCGAAGGCTGCGATCTTTTGCTTTTAGAAGTAATACGGGAATTTCAGGCTGAACGAGAAGTCCGGCGCATCATCGGTCATGCCGATCGACAAGTTCGGCACGATCGTCAGGTTGTCGGTGGCCGCAATGGTCATGCCGACGTTGAAGTAACCGGCGTTGGCATCACTGGACACCACCGATTCCCAATCGCCGCCGTCCTGTTTCAGCTTGCTTTTGCGTTGCACCAGGTCGGAGACCGAGAACGACATACTCATCTTCTCGTTGAGCGCGAAGGCGATACCGGCGCCGATCTGGAAGCTGTCGCCAATCTTAACCTTGCCCGGGTTTTTCTGATTGACCGTAGAGCTGATGTCGTCGAACGACTCCTCAAGGTTGTGGGTGTAGGAAAGGCTGCCGAACAGCACCGCCGGGTCAAACGTCTTGACCAGCGAGATACCCGGCGTGATCGACCAGACGCCGTTGCCGGTGGGCAGGGTGTCGGGGACGAACAGGTTGGAGTTGGCGTCGGTCTGGCGCAGTTTGATGCCGAACGGGTCTTTGCCGGTCGGCGCCTTGACGCGCAAGGTGACCACGGCGTCCGGGGTGTTGACCGATTCGTCGAGGAACTTGTAGGCGATACCGAAGTTGACGTCGCCAATGGTTGGATCCTTGGTGACGGTTTCTTCTGTTGTTACGCCAGCCGCGCCCTCGTTGCCGCCGCCGGATTGATACGTCGACTCGCGATAGATCACCGGCACGTTCAGGTCGAACTGCCAGCGGTTATCGAAGTTGTAGCGGCCGGTGAGGTCCAGGGTCCAGGTGTCGGCCTTGATCCGGTCGAGGTTGATGTTGCCCAAAAAGATCGAATCCAGCGCGAGGAACCCGTTCAGGATCAACTGACGGGTGTCGTAGCGTGAATAGGTCAGGCCGGTTTCCACGCTGAACTTGCCGCCGCCAAAGAAACCGCTGGCTTCGTCATACAGGTTGGAAACGCTCTGCGCCGGTTGTGAATCATCGGCCAGCGATTGACCGTAGGAAGCGCCGCTGCCCCCGGCGGCGCCTCCCGATGCAGCGGCCGCACCGGTGCCTGTGGCGGCTCCGGCGGCGACGCGATTGCCTTTCATGTCGGACGGCGATTTCGCCAGCCGTTTTGGCGGTGGGGCAGAGGGTGTCTCTTCTACCTGGCGGACCCGTTGTTCAAGTACCGCCAGCGCTTGTTGTTGTTGTTCGTATCGTTGTCTCAGTTCCAGAAGTTCCCGTTTCAGGGCTTCTACATCGGCGTCGGGTGCTGCTTGCAGCATTGCCGCCGGGAGAAGGGTACTCAAACACACTGCGGCACGCAGTGATACTGATCGATACATGAATAAGCCGTCCCTTTAAGCCCAATGATCGAGACTCAGCGTAGTTCAATATCCGATATTGCGTAGGGCCCCGAGTTGGGTCAGGTTGCAATCCAGTGCACCGGCGCTTCTGCCGTTATTGTTAAGTACGACGTTGAGTTGCGTAAGGTTGTTGACAACGTTGGCGCTGCCCAGCAATCGGGTGTTCTGCAGCAGCCCGCCCTGGGCGACCTGTTGCAGCGCGGTGCCCTGATTGCCGCTGGCCTGAATGGCCATTTGCACGCCACCACCATTGGCTGAAACCGCGACACTGCCGGCGCCGTTGCTGCCAGTAATGGTTTGTCCGGCGATAAGGGCCTGGCCTTGCGATGGCACCAGTGCCGGCGCCTGACTGGCTTCGCTGACGTTGATCGCGACGTTGTTGTTGGCGGTGTTGCCATCGCCGGCGGCGCGTACGCTTTGCGTCACACCCTGGCTGCTGTTGAGGCCGGCGCCACCGATTACGCTGCCGGTGCCTGCGGTGAGGGCGCCGCCGTTGCCCGACTCCTTGATGGTCGAGACGTAGAATTCCGGTTTGACGGTTGCGGCCTGGATCTGCATCGAGGTCGCGGCCCCGATCAAGTCGCCGCTGGCGTTGCGCCAGGTGCTGCTCATGACAATGCCGAAGCTGATGATCCGCCCCGGCATGACGTAACGACCGCGCAGCTCGGCGAGCTCCTGGTCCTTGATTTCGATGGGTTTGAATCCGGCATGGGCTAAACCTGACGCACTCGCTGCCAGGCAGGCGGCGGCCAGCCAGTATGAGCTTTTCATCTGCTGCTCCCGGGACATCCAGTCCCATTCTCTAACTCGGCGATTAAAAGAAGTCGCTCTGAATGAACCCGAAATCCATCAATTCCGCATCTTTGACCGGGTTGAAACTGTCCAGCGAGTTCTTCGCCGTCAGCGGCACCGGAGGGCTGCGCAAGGCGTTGGCCTTGTCGTAACCGGGGCCGACGATGGCAAAGACAATGCCGTTCCAACCTTTGACAAAGTCGTCGTGCTTGTAGCGCTTGTGGCCGAGAACCGGGTCACCGATGTAGACCCAATCCTTGTCCGAACGCTGCAGGACGACGAAATGCTTGTAACCACGAATGTCCATCAGAACCACCACCGGAATGGTCACCGCTTCGAGTTTCTCGGGCGGGATCCGGTAGCCACGGGCGCGCATGCCGATGCTTTCTACGTAGCGCTTCATGTCGAGCATGGAGAAACCCTGGGTTCGCACCAGGTCCTGGTCAGCGTTGACCAGCATGCCTTTGATGATGTGCTCCTCATCGACGTCGAGCCAATAGGCCTGGCGCAGGACCGTCGCCAGTGCAGCAGCGCCGCAGCTGAAGTCGGTTTTCTGTTCGACGATGTCGGCAAACTTGCGCTCACGAATGCTTTGCACATCCTTGTAGACCAGCACGCCACCCGGCAGGGCAGCGACGGGCATCTGGGCCGCCTGAGTCAGGCCGCACAGACAAAGCAGAGCGAGGAGGGCAGGAGTCCGCATGATCGAATACGCCTTGTGGAACCGAGGAAAAGCCCCGTTGCCGGGGCTTTCGTTTCGATCGCGATTACATGCAGGCTTTGCAACCTGCGGCGATGGACAGCGAGTTGCTTTGTTGGTTGCCCACACCCGCCGAGACGTTGGCTCCGCCGTTGCCGGAGAAGTTGTTCATCGAGTTGGTCATGTTGGCGTTGTTGACGACAGGGGTTTTCCAGCCATCTTTGGTCAACACTTGTTGGGTGGTGACGCCAGCGAGGCCAAAAGTACCCACGGCTTCGAACTTGGCTTTCTGATCATCGTTGCCACCATGGCCGCCGCCACGGTTACCCCAACCACCATGGTCGTTGTCGTCTTCGATGGTCGCAGTGCCTTTGGCTTTAAACACGCCAGCGGCTGCATAAGTACCGGTAAGGGTGTCGGTTTTGTAAGCCTGCACGCCTTTGTTTTCCACGACCAGGCCAGTCGAGGACTGGTTGGCAGAGGCGGCAGCCTGCGCTACACGACCACCGGAAACGGCGATGGCGAGGTTGTTTTTCTGTTGGTTGAAGTTGCCGGCGGTCACGTTGATGCCGATGTTGCCGGAACCGTTGTTGCCAGTATTGGTGAGGTTGGCGTTGTTGAAGGTGGAAGAGTTTTTCACATAGTTGTTGGTGTTCACCTGAGTCGCGCTCGAGGCGGCAACAGCATTGCCGAAGATGAAGCTTTCGTCAGCGGTGGCCAGTGCAGCAGCGTTGTCCTGCTGGTTGCCGTCGCCGCCCGCCACGTTGGCACCCATGTTGCCGTTGGAGCCGTTGAGCGAGTCGCTGGCATTGGCGTTGTTCAGGGTGCCCTGGTTTTTCACCACGTTGCCGTCGCTGTTTTGTGCGTCAAGTACAGCGGCGCCGGCGCCTGCGGTGATCTGCAGCAGTTGTTCAAGATTCGGACCTTGTGGCTGGCCGTGACCATTGCCGTGCCCGTTACCATGACCGTTGTTGTCACCACGGCCGCCAGCCTGTGCTGCCATTGCCATCACTGCTGCGAGTGCGAAAACCAGTGGTTTGAGAGCCATTGTAGGTTTCATGGTTGTTTCTCCGTCGTGCTTATTAGTTGGTTAAGTGTTGGGACTTTTCTAATTGCACTGCTTTTTGTTTGGGTCAGTCTGCGACCCGGATGCTCAGGGTGTTAGCCATGCGGTTCCCCACCCCGGCACTCTGGTTCACCTGGATTACCCCGCGGCTGCCGGTGAAGGCCTGATCACTGGTCGTGACCTGGCGACTGCCGATTGAGGTACCAGTTGCTCCTGAGCTCGGTAAAAACGCCACGTTCTGTTGCGAAAGGGCGCTGTCGTCAACGCTCTGCGGGCCGGCACTGATGCTGACGCGCGTGACGTTGGCCATTTGATTGTTGGCACCGGCGCCCTGGTTAACACCGAGGATGCCGTTGCCATTGCTGAAAGAGTTGCCGCCGATGTTGGCGCTCGCGTCGATGGCGCGGCTGGCGGGCGTGTCGATGGTCTGCCTGACGCTGGTGGTGGCATGGGCTTCGGTGCCGATGGCAATCGCCTTGGTGTTGGCTTGTTGCATCTGGTCACCGGCAGCCTGGTTGACATTGAAGTTGCCGCGATACTGAGCGCCGGAATCCTGAATGTTTGCCTTGTTGACTGAAGCCGAATCGGCCATGGCGCTGGTGCAGCCGAGCAGGGCGAGAAGCAGCAGGGTGCGATTCATGTCATTGGCCTCCGGCCATACGAGTCAGAGGCGCCAGCCCGGTGCTCATTGCCCGGTTGACCGTGTTGGAGATCGAGGCGCCAGAACCACCGCCGCTGCCAGTACGCATGCCGGGCAGGCCGTTCTGATTGGTCAGGGTGTTCATGCCGGGCAGGTTGGAACTGGGCGTGGTCATGTTGCCGCGAATCGATGAGCCGCTGGCGACACTGGCGAAATCACCGTCAGTGAGTTCGGTACTGCTGAGGGTCTGGTTGATCCGCGCCGAAGGGTTGGCGTTGACCGTGGTCGGATAGGGGTCTTTGCCGCCATTGCGCCCGATCGCGACGGGTTGAACGTCGCGGTTGAGGACGATCACGCCGTTGCCTTCAGCCTGGGCGCTGACGCTGATCAAAGCGCTGGCGGCTGATCCGATCAGCAGGAGGCAGGTCAGGCCTTTATTGAAATTCCCCACGGCTGCAATTCCTTCTTCAGTGGGCTGGGTTATTCAGCGTTGTGAAGAAGAGAGCGAAAGCTGTGCCGGTTTTGAATTATCGTTTTATTTCAACGACTTACATGCTTTTGGAAGTTCCCTGTTGCGGGCACTGTTTCAGCGCTGAGACACAGGGCGGATCGCTTGCGGGGCAATGGGCGCCGGAAAGCTCTGGAACAAGGGTTTGCGCCGAGGTGTTTCATCGGCGTAACAGATCACGTGACGCAATGATGAATGACGCTTGGGCGGGGCCTTTGCGCGGTCGGGAGTGTTTCAAAAACGGACAGTTTTGCGTTAAAAGCCGCCGGGCGGCTTATCTGGACAGCAAACGCTCGACCGCCGCAAAGGCTTGTGTCTGGCGCTCGGCCCAATTTCCTTCGATCACTTGCAACGGCTGTTGGTGCTGGATCAGCCAAACGCGGGTGGCTTCGTAGAACGCCAAGCGATCCGCAAGATCCGGTTGGCAGCGCTGACCGTCTTCGGTCCAGTCGATCTGTTGTGGGGACAACAGCAGGTGCAGGTCGTAATGGCGCGCCAGTAACTCGGTTTCCAGCCAGGCCGGGCAGGCGCCAAACAAAGTCTGGCTCCAGAGGATGTTGCTGAGCAGGTGGGTGTCGAGAATCAGCAGTGGGGGCTGTTTCGCGCGCGCCTGATCTTCCCATTGCAACTGGCCCCGGGCGATATCAGGGATATCCGCAAGGCAAGTGTCGCGTGGGTTGTCTTCGATGAACCGACGAACATATTCATCAACGCGCACGCCGCCGAAACGCTGCTCCAACCCTGCCGCCAGCCAACTCTTGCCGGTGGATTCCGGGCCAGTCAGAACGACGACTTTCATGTGCGCAACGCCGGATCGGCACGCCATTCCCGCCAGCCTTGCACGGCGAGCAGGGTAAACAGCGCGTACAGGGCGGCGGTCAGGTACAGGCCTTTGTAGATGAACAGGCCGACAAAGATCACATCGAGGACGAACCACAGCGCCCAGCATTGCAGACGTTTTTGCGCCATCCACAGTTGTGCGACCAGACTGAAACCGGTGAGCGCGGCATCGAGCCACGGCTGTGCGGCGTCGGTCCAGTGCGCCATCGCCGCGCCCAGCGACAGGCTGCCGATCGCCCCAACGCCGAGGCCGAGCACCATTGAGCGTGGATCGAGGCGGGTAACCTGGCGACCGTCATGCATCGTCCCGGCGCGGGTCCACTGCCACCAGCCGTAGATCTGCAGCGCGGCGTAGATCACTTGCAGCAACATGTCCGAATACAGCTTCACCTCAAAGAAGATCCAGCTGTAGAGCAACACCATGACCAGCCCGATCGGCCAGCACCACGGATTCTGCTTGACCGTCAGCCACACGGCGATGACACCGAGGGCAGCGGCAAACAGTTCAAGCCCGGACATGAGTGATCCTTGGGGGAGTTGAGAAGGGGGCGGATTGTACTGCATTAGTCAGGTCAAAAGCCCCTCACCCTAACCCTCTCCCGGAGGGAGAGGGAACTGATCGCGTTGTTTGGTCGAGGTACGCCGACCTGGAATAACGCGTCGAACGCAGATCATGAAAAGCGCAGTGATCTGCGATCAAAAGCCCGACCCTAACCCTCTCCCGGAGGGAGAGGAAACTGACCGCGTTGTTTGGTCGAGGTACGCCGACCTGGAATATCGCGTCGAACGCAGATCATGAAACGCCCAGTGATCTGCGATCAAAAGCCCCTCACTCTGACCCTCTCCCGGAGGGAGAG
>Ga0308171_1003391_pt1 | contig 14642 bp, 9 predicted proteins | sample PhyGR1_FD_202135 | JGI IMG/M metagenome (GOLD analysis project Ga0308171, IMG submission 202135) | Phyllosphere microbial communities from UC Gill Tract Community Farm, Albany, California, United States - DLSLSG.R1 | ecosystem: Host-associated > Plants > Phyllosphere > Unclassified | place: USA... | reverse complement strand
GCGCCAATATCTCGCCGAGCACGGCATGTACCGCCCCGAGTTCGAGGGCGATGCGTGCGGCGTCGGCATGGTCGCGGCCACCGATGGCCAGCCCTCGCGCCGGGTCGTCCAGTCGGCGATCGACGCGCTGAAGGCGGTGTGGCATCGCGGCGCGGTCGATGCGGACGGCAAGACCGGCGACGGGGCCGGGCTGCATGTCGACCTGCCGCACCGTTTCTTCGACGATGCCATCGCCGCGTCGGGGCACAAGGTGCTGCCGAATCGTCTCGCGGTCGGGATGATCTTCATGCCGCGCACCGACCTGGGCGCGCAGGAGACCTGCCGCACCATCGTCGAGAGCGTGATCATCGAGGCGGGCTATACCATCTATGGCTGGCGCCAGGTGCCGGTCGACGTCTCGGTCATCGGCCTGAAGGCGCAGGCGACGCGCCCCGAGATCGAGCAGATCATGATCGCCGGCCCGATGCCCGACGAGGTCGACGCCGCCGAGTTCGAGAAGAACCTGTATCTCGTTCGCCGTCGCATCGAGAAGCGGGTGATCGCGGCGCAGATCAGCGGCTTCTATATCTGTTCGCTGTCCTGCCGCTCGATCATCTACAAGGGGCTGTTCCTGGCCGAGAGCCTGTCGGTCTTCTATCCCGACCTGCAGGACCACCGGTTCGAGAGCCGCGTGGCGATCTTTCACCAGCGTTATTCGACCAACACCTTCCCGCAATGGTGGCTGGCGCAGCCCTTCCGCTGCCTCGCGCATAACGGCGAGATCAACACGATCCGTGGCAACAAGAACTGGATGCTCAGCCACGAGATCCGCATGGCCTCGATCGCGTTCGGCGACAATTCGGAGGACATCAAGCCGGTGATCCCGGCGGGCGCGTCCGATACCGCCGCACTCGACGCGGTGTTCGAGGCGATCTGCCGCTCGGGTCGCGACGCGCCGACCGCCAAGCTGATGCTGGTGCCCGAGGCGTGGCAGAAGGATCTCGACGCGCCCAAGGCGCATGCCGACATGTACCAGTATCTCGCCTCCGTCATGGAGCCGTGGGACGGCCCCGCCGCGCTGGCGATGACCGATGGCCGCTGGGCGGTGGCGGGCATGGACCGCAACGCGCTGCGTCCGCTTCGCTATACGCTGACCGCCGATGGCCTGCTGATCGTGGGTTCGGAAAGCGGCATGGTCGTGGTGCCCGAATCGACCATCACCGCCAAGGGCCGGTTGGGCCCGGGGCAGATGATCGCCGTCGACCTGGCCGAGGGCAAGCTCTACGACGACCGCGCGATCAAGGACCAGATTTCGGGCGAGCAGGACTATGCCGCGATGATCGGCGAGTTCCTGACCATGGACCAGCTGCCCCAGCCGACCGAGGAGCAGGCGCTGGTGCGGATGCCGCGTGCGGAGATGCTGCGCCGTCAGGTCGCTGCCGGCCAGACGCTGGAGGATATGGAGCTGATCTTGTCGCCCATGGCCGAGGGGGGCAAGGAAGCCATCGGCTCGATGGGCGACGACACGCCGCTGGCGGTCATCTCCGACAAGCCGCGCCTGATCAGCCAGTTCTTCCGCCAGAATTTCAGCCAGGTCACGAACCCGCCGATCGACTCGCTTCGCGAACGCTATGTGATGTCGCTCAAGACCCGGTTCGGCAATCTCGCCAATATCCTCGACACCGAGGATCGGCGCGAGCGGGTGCTGGTCCTGCCGTCCCCGGTGCTGACCGGCGCGGACTGGCACCGGCTGAAGACGCATTTCGGGCGTTCGGCGGCGGAGATCGACTGCACCTTCGAGGCCGATGGCGGTCCCGATCGCTTACGCGCCGCGATCCAGCGTATCCGCAACCAGGCCGAACAGGCAGTGCGCGAAGGCCGCTCCGAGCTGTTCCTGACCGACGAGCATGTTTCCGAAGACCGCGTCGCGATCGCGGGCGTGCTGGCGGCGGCGGCGGTGCATACGCATCTCGTGCGCCGGGGCCTGCGCTCCTATGCGTCGATCAACGTGCGCTCGGCCGAGTGTCTCGACACGCACTATTATGCGGTGCTGATCGGCGTCGGCGCGACCACCGTGAACGCCTATCTGGCCGAGGCCGCGATCGTCGACCGGCACCAGCGCGGCCTGTTCGGCGACCTGACCATCGAACAGTGTCTGACCAACCATCGCACCGCGATCGAGGACGGGCTGCTCAAGATCATGGCCAAGATGGGGATCGCGGTGATCTCCAGCTATCGCGGCGGCTATAATTTCGAGGCGGTCGGCCTGTCCCGTGCGCTGGTCAACGACCTGTTCCCCGGCATGCCCGCCAAGATTTCGGGCGAGGGTTACAACTCGCTGCATTACTCGGCGATGGTCCGCCACGAGGCGGCCTGGGACCAGCATGTCGCGACGCTGCCGATCGGCGGCTTCTATCGCCAGCGCGATGGCGGCGAGACCCATGCCTATTCGGCGCAATTGATGCACCTGTTGCAGACGGCGGTCGCGACCGACAGCTATTCGACCTATCTGCAATTCTCGCGCGGGGTCGGCGACCTGCCGCCGGTCTATTTGCGCGACCTGCTCCAGTTCAACTTCCCGAACGAAGGCGTGCCGGTCGATCAGGTCGAGGCGATCACCGAGATTCGCAAGCGCTTCGTCACGCCGGGCATGTCGCTGGGCGCGCTGAGCCCGGAAGCGCATGAGACGCTGGCGATCGCGATGAACCGGATCGGCGCCAAGGCCGTGTCGGGCGAGGGCGGCGAGGACAAGCTGCGCTACCAGCCCTATGACAATGGCGACAACGCCAACTCGACGATCAAGCAGATCGCGAGCGGTCGCTTCGGCGTGACGGCGGAATATCTGAACGCCTGCGACGAGATCGAGATCAAGGTCGCGCAAGGCGCCAAGCCCGGCGAGGGCGGGCAGTTGCCCGGCTTCAAGGTGACCGAGTTCATCGCCAAGCTTCGCCATGCGACGCCGGGCGTGACGCTGATCTCGCCGCCGCCGCACCACGACATCTATTCGATCGAGGATCTCGCGCAGCTCATCTATGACTGCAAGCAGATCAACCCGCGGGCCCGCGTCTGCGTGAAGCTGGTATCGTCCGCTGGCATCGGCACCGTCGCGGCGGGCGTGGCCAAGGCGCATGCCGACGTCATCCTGGTGTCGGGCCATGTCGGCGGCACGGGCGCTTCGCCCCAGACCTCGATCAAATACGCGGGGACCCCGTGGGAAATGGGTCTGTCGGAGGTCAACCAGACGCTGACCCTCAACGGCCTGCGCGGGCGTATCCGTCTGCGGGCGGACGGCGGCCTGAAGACCGGGCGTGACATCGTGATCGCGGCGATCCTGGGTGCGGAAGAGTTCGGCATCGGCACGCTGAGCCTCGTCGCCATGGGCTGCATCATGGTGCGTCAGTGCCATAGCAACACCTGCCCGGTCGGCGTCTGCGTGCAGGACGAACGCTTGCGCGCGAAATTCACCGGCACGCCGGAAAAGGTCATCAACCTGATGACCTTCATCGCCGAGGAAGTCCGCGACATTCTGGCACGGCTGGGCGTGCGCTCGCTGGACGAGGTGATCGGGCGGACCGAATTGCTGCGCCAGGTCAGCCGGGGTGCCGAGCATCTCGACGATCTCGACCTCAACCCGGTGCTGGCCAAGGTCGATGCGACCGATGCCGAGCGGCGGTTCAGCCTGTCGACCTTCCGCAACGAAGTGCCCGACAGCCTGGATGCGCAGATCATCAAGGATGCGTCGGCGGTGTTCTCGCGTGGCGAGAAGATGCAGCTGACCTATTCGGTGCGCAACACCCACCGCGCGGTCGGCACGCGGCTATCGTCGGAGATCACCCGCAAGTTCGGCATGAGCAAGCTGGCCGATGGCCACGTCACCGTGCGGTTGCGCGGGGCGGCGGGCCAGTCGCTGGGCGCGTTCCTGTGCAAGGGCGTGACCCTGGAAGTGTTCGGCGACGCCAACGACTATGTCGGCAAGGGCCTGTCGGGCGGCACCATCATCGTGCGTCCGGCGGTCAGCTCGCCGCTGGCCAGCCAGAAGAACACGATCATCGGCAACACGGTGCTCTACGGCGCGACCTCGGGCCGCCTGTTCGCGGCGGGGCAGGCTGGCGAGCGTTTCGCGGTCCGCAATTCGGGCGCGACCGTGGTGGTCGAGGGCTGCGGCGCGAACGGCTGCGAATATATGACCGGCGGCGTCGCGGTGGTGCTGGGCGAGGTCGGCGCGAATTTCGGGGCGGGGATGACCGGCGGCATGGCCTTCATCTACGATCCGGAGGAGCGTTTCCCGCGCCGCGCCAACCCCGAGAATATCGTGTGGCAGCGTCTGGCTTCCGCGCATTGGGAAGGCGTGCTCCGCGATCTGGTCGAACAGCACGCCGCCGTGACCGACAGCAAATGGTCGAAGGGCCTCTTGGAGGACTGGGACCGCGTCGCGGGGCATTTCTGGCAGGTCTGCCCGAAGGAAATGCTGACCCGCCTGGCGCATCCGCTCGACGACAGCGTCGAGGCGGTGGCGGCGGAGTAAGCGGACGATCCTCCCGGCCCCGGGGAGGTGGCAGCGCACAAGCGCTGACGGAGGGGGTCTTGCCGCAAGGGGACTTGCCCAGCGGCGACCCCCCTCCACCATGCTCCGCATGGTTCCCCTCCCCGTGCCGGGGAGGATCGGGCTTTCCCAACCCCGTTCAGCCTGAGCGAAGTCGAAGGCCAAGGGAATCCCTTTCCCCCGGTATGCCAGGAAAGGTTCAGCCGTGGCCTTCGACTTCGCTCAGGCTGAACGGGCCGGGGGGCGTTACCGCCGTGCTCAAAATCGATGACACCCCGTCATCCGATTAACCCAAGTCACGGAACCGTTGCGGCGACGTGACGGTTAGGCCGCGATGCGAATGGGGGAGGGCAGGATGATCATCGACCGGCAGAAGATCGAACGGGGGGGATTCATCCTCTTCCTCGCGCTCGTCACCATCGGCCTGATCGCGGTCGTTTCCGGCTTTCTCGTCGCTCTGCTGTGGGCGGGGCTGGCGGCGATCCTGTTCCGGTCGCTGTTTCACTGGCTGCTGGACAAGACCGGCGGGCGGCGCAACACCGCCGCCGGGCTGACCATGCTGATCATCACCTTCGCGGTGGTCGTGCCGACCCTGTTGATCGGCAGCATGGTCGTGGATCAGGCATCGGGCGTCTATCTGAAGATGCGCAGCGGCCAGATCGACTTCGCGCAATATTTCCAGCAGGTGCGCGACGCGTTGCCCAGCCGTCTTCGCCAGATGATGGACAGTTCGGGCATCGGCAGTTTCGAGGGGCTGCAACAGCGCGTCTCGCGCACATTGAGCAGCAGCGTCAGCCAGATCGCGACCCAGGCGCTGTCGATCGGGCGCAACGCCTTCGCCTTCGCGCTGGCCTTCGGCGTCGGCCTCTATGTCGCCTTCTTCCTGATCCGCGACGGCGACCGGCTGGGCCCGAATTTCGTCCGTGCCTTGCCGCTGGAGCAGGGCGTGGCCGCCCGGCTGGCCGACACCTTCGTCGCGGTGGTGCGCGCGACGATCAAGGGGTCGGTCATCGTCGGGCTGGTCCAGGGCGCGCTGGGGGCGATCACCTTCTGGATCGTCGGGGTGCCCGCCGCTTTGCTCTGGGGCGTGCTGATGGCGATCGCGGCGCTGCTGCCCGCGATCGGCCCGGCGATCATCTGGGTGCCGGTCGCCATTTACCTGCTGGCGACTGGCGCAATTTGGCAGGGGGCGGTGGTCGTCGCCTCGGGCGTGCTGGTCATCGGCCTGGCCGACAATATCCTGCGGCCCATCCTGGTCGGGCGCGACACCGGCCTGCCCGACTGGATCGTGCTGCTAACCACACTGGGCGGGATCGAGATGCTGGGGTTGAGCGGCATCGTCGTCGGCCCGGTGGTCGCCGCGCTGTTCCTGGCGGGGTGGCGCATCCTGAGCGAGGAACGCGGCGTCATCCTGCCTCCCACCGGCGAATAGCCCGGCGCGCCTGTCTCGATCTGGTCCGTTCCTCGACGTATCGTGTCGCGCTTCTCCGGTTTGCGCCGCAGCAATCGTCCCCTTATGGTTCACATCCGAGCGGATCGGTCGGGGCCGGACCGGGCAAGGGGAATGCGAATGCGGATGCGATCGGGGGGGCTGACGGCCATGACCGGGCTCGCCTTGGCCTTGGCCGGATGCGACACCGGCGATACGGCGGTCGCCCGTGCGGCGGGGGCCAAGGGCGTGTCGATCGAACTGCCGGTCCCCGATCCGTCACCCTCCGCCGATACCAGCAGGGCCGTGCCCCCCAAATCCGACGCCTTGCCCGGTGAGGTCGCCGCCAACCCCGGGGCCAGCCTGTCGACCATCGGCTTTGCCGAGGGCGGCGCGGCGTTGGATAGGGATGCGCGCGCGGCGCTCGACCGGCTTGCCGCCGATCCCAAGGTGAGGAGCGGCCACATCGTGCTCAGCGGCCATTCGGACAGCGAGGGGGATGACGAGGCCAATCGCATCATGTCGCGCAAGCGGGCCGAGGCGGTGCGCGATTATCTGGCGGGCAGGGGGATCGCCCGCGCCGACATGAAGATCATCGCGCTGGGCGAGACGCGCCCCATCGCCCCCAATGCCAAGCCCGATGGCAGCGACGACAGCGCGGGTCGTGCGCGCAACCGCCGGGTGGAGATCGAACTGGCGCCCGCCCGCTGAGCCACCGAGCAGAGATTGCCGACGCGATGAGCGCCCCCTAAGGCATGGAGATGGCCAAGGGTGATCGACTGGCGCGGCTCGACGCGCTCCGCGAGGACATGGAACGCGACTATCGCGAGGCACTGATCGCCGCGCTGAAGACGACCGCGGCGGGCAAATGGGGGCTGTTCGACCATCGCAAGGACCGGACGGCCCGTGCGGCGGCGGCCCCTATCGTGGCGCAACTGACCGAGATGGGCGAGGAGATCGACGCGGCGAGAACCCAGTTGGGGCTGCCGCCCTTCGCGCTGCACGCCGAATTTCTCGCGTCACGCGGCCCGGTCGGGCCAGAGGCCGTCGGCGAGCCCAAGCAGGCGCAAGCCTGGCTGGATCGCCTCGCGGCCCAAACCGCGCCGTAGCGGCGCATCGGAACGCGGCGCGGAATGGGCGTACCACGACGAGGCCGACCAAAGCTCGTCCGTTGTGACGATCCGCGAAACCCAGAAACGCCGCCGACCGGAGCCGGAGCCACTCTGGTTCATCGGCGACCGTCTGGATGGCCGGTTCCAGACGAGCCGATAGGATCGCCGCGCCCTGGTGGTTGATGCCTGCGGGTTGTCGACGCGGAGCCCGGGGCCGACCGGCATTCACCCATTCCTCCCCTGTAAGGGGGGGCAGGCCGAAGGCCTGACGGAGGGGTGTCGCGCTCTCGATAGGGGGACACCCCTCCACCATGCTCCGCATGGTCCCCCTCCCCTTACAGGGGAGGAAGGGGCCTCTTCCGCCTGAAGGTCGATCCCGCCCAAGAATTCAACCGAAGACGCCCATCCTTTTTTGCGCGCGGAGGACGCAGAGACATCATACGCACTCGGTAGTGCGCCCCATGAAGCCGTCGCCTCAGGCTCCACCTCTCTGCGTTCTCCGCGCCTCTGCGCGAACACATTCTTTGCGTGAATAGGACTGTCGATCCGGCCTAAGCCGCCTGCAACGCCTCCACCGCCACTGCCGCGATGTCGTCGCCCAGTTGGTCCACCCGCGCCGGGTCGGCGTCCCAGGCGAACATGAAGCGCGCGCCGCCGCCGATGAAGGTATAGAAGCGCCAGCCGCGAGCCCGCAGGCCGTCCAGCACGGCGGGCGGCGCGCTGAGGAACACCGCATTGGCCTCGACCGGGAACATCGGCGCGATGCCGGGCAGGCCCGTCACCCGGTCGGCCAGCCGCCGGGCACAGGCATTGGCGTGCGCGGCGTTGGACAGCCATGCGCCGCTGTCGAGCATCCCGATCCACGGCGCGGCCAGATAGCGCATCTTGGACGCCAGCTGCCCCGCCTGTTTGCAGCGATAGTCGAAATCCTCGGCCAGCACGGGGTCAAAGAACAGGATCGCCTCGCCCACCGCCATGCCGTTCTTGGTGCCGCCGAAGCACAGCACATCGACCCCGGCGCGCCAGGTCATGTCGGCGGGCGAGCAGCCGAGCGCGGCACAGGCATTGGCGAAGCGCGCCCCGTCCATATGCAGCCGCAGCCCCAGATCGCGACAGGTGGCCGACAGCGCATGGATCTCGGCCAGCGTATAGACCTGCCCCGTCTCGGTCGGCTGGGTGATCGTCACCGCGCGCGGCTTGGGGAAATGGATGTCCGAGCGACCGGTGGCGAGCGCGCGCACCGCCTCGGGCGTCAGCTTGCCGTCCTCGGTCTGCGCGACCAGCAGCTTGGAGCCGTTGGAGAAGAATTCGGGCGCGCCGCACTCGTCGGTTTCGACATGCGCGGAGGCCGAGCAGATCACGCTGTGATAGCTCTGGCAGAGCGCCGCGAGCGCCAGCGAATTGGCCGCCGTGCCGTTGAAGGCGAAGAACACCTCGCACTTGGTCTGGAACAGCGTGCGGAAGGCGTCGGCGGCGCGGTCGGTATAGGGGTCCTCGCCATAAGCGGGGACATAGCCGCGATTGGCCTGCTCCATCGCGGCCCAGGCTTCGGGGCAGATGCCCGCGTAATTGTCGCTCGCGAATTGCTGGGGGGCCACGTCCATCACAAATCCTTCGTCCAATCGGGCGAGTCGGGTGGAGGAGAAGGTGGCTGATCGTCCCGTTGTTGCCGGTCTGGCCACATCCCCCTCCTTGTCGGAGAGGCACCACCTTGCCGGGGGGCAGGTTGGTGCCGGGCGACGGCCCGACTCTTGATGCTGATGCGGCCCCTAGACGCCAGCCCGTTGGGAATCAAGCGCTACCATGGTCGTCCCGGATGGAAACGAGCGCAAAGCATTGCGTCCGGCGTCCGAAAGGTGGAAGCGTAGCGCCATGAATATCAGGACCTCGCGCCGCGGCAGCAGCGCTCCCACGATCAGTGACGTCGCCCGCGCCGCCGGTGTTTCGTTGATGACCGTCTCGCGCGTCATCAACAACGAGGCCAATGTCCGCCCCGCCACCCGCGAAAAGGTGGAGGCGGCGATCGCCCAGCTCAACTACGCCCCCAACCCCGCCGCGCGCAGCCTGGCGGGGGCGGCGCAGATCCGCATCGGCATGCTCTACAGCAACCCCAGCCAGGGATTTCTCAGCGAATTCCTGCTCGGCACGCTCGACCAGGCCTCGCGCCTCGACGTGCAGATGGTGGTCGAGAAATGCGAAATCGGCGATCATGAGGTTGAGGTGGCGCGCCACCTGATCAAGGGCGGTATCGACGGCGTGATCCTGCCGCCGCCCCTTTGCGAGGCGGAGGCGGTGCTGGCGCTGCTGCGCGAGGCGGGGGTGCCTTCGGTGGTGGTCGCGACCGGTCGCGCGCCCGAGGAGATGCCCGACACGACCATGGCGGTGCAGATCGACGACCGCGCGGCGGCGGAGGAGATGACCCGGCATGTGATGACGCTGGGCCATCGCCGGATCGGCTTCATCTGCGGCAACCCCAATCTGACCGCCAGCGCGCGGCGTTACGAGGGGTTCCGCGCCGCACTGGAGGCGATGGGCGTGCCGTTCGACGAGGATCTGGTCGCGCCGGGCCTCTATACCTATCGCTCGGGGCTGGACGCGGCCGAGCGATTGCTCGACCTGCCCGAGCCGCCGACCGCGATCATCGCCTCCAACGACGACATGGCGGCGGCCAGCGTCGCGGTGGCGCACCGGCGCGGGCTGGACGTGCCGAGCGACCTGACCGTGTGCGGCTTCGACGACACCACCCTGTCGACGACGATCTGGCCCGAACTGACCACCATCCACCAGCCGATCGCCGACATGGCGCGCGCGGCGGTGGAGATGATGGCGACCGTCATCCGGCAGAAAAATGGCGATGCCGCCCCGCACCGCCTGCTCGACTACAGCCTGATCCGCCGCCAGTCGGACGCCGCCCCGCGTCGCCGACCGCGCGAAATCTGATGCGCGGGCGCATTCCGTCGCAATGGGGGAATGGCCGTGGATGCACATGCTTGACGGCGCGGTGTTTTAAGATAGCGTTACCATGATGGCCGGTCGCATATCGCGCCGGTGACAGAGCATTGCCGTGTCGATAGGCGAAGACGCCATGCACGGATCAGGAGAGGGCCCGAGGTGACCGACAAGACAAGGGGATTGGACGCTGGCAGCGTCAATCATGGTTTCATCACCGCGATCGTCGCCGTCGCGACGATCGGCGGTTTCATGTTCGGCTATGATTCGGGGGTCATCAACGGCACCCAGAAGGGGCTGGAGGCCGCCTTCGATCTCGGTCGCCTGGGCGTCGGCGTCAATGTCGGCGCGATCCTGGTCGGTTCGGCGATCGGTGCGTTCGGGGCGGGCCGCCTGGCCGATGCGATCGGCCGCCGCAACGTCATGATGCTGGCCGCCGGCCTGTTCTTGGTCAGCGCGCTGCTGGCGGGGGCGGCGAGCAGCTCGGCCATCTTCATCTTCGCGCGCATCATCGGCGGCCTGGGCGTCGGCGCGGCCAGCGTCATCTCGCCCGTCTACATCTCCGAAGTGACGCCCGCCGCGATTCGCGGGCGCCTGTCGAGCGTGCAGCAGGTGATGATCATCACCGGCCTGACCGGCGCCTTCGTCGCGAACTTCGCGCTGGCGCGCTATGCCGGTGGTTCAACCGCCGAATTCTGGCTGGGCTATCCCGCCTGGCGCTGGATGTTCTGGCTTCAGGCGATCCCGGCGGCGATCTATTTCGCGGCGCTGTCGATTATTCCGGAAAGCCCGCGCTTCCTGGTCGCCAAGGGCCGCGATGGCGAGGCGCACACCGTCCTGACCAAGCTGTTCGGCCAGGCCGAGGCGACCCGCAAGGTGGCCGAGATCCGCGCCAGCCTGGCCGCCGACCATCACAAGCCCAAGCTGTCCGATCTGGTCGACAAGACCACCGGCCGGATCCGCCCGATCCTGTGGGCGGGCATCGGCCTGGCGATCTTCCAGCAGTTGGTCGGCATCAACGTCGTCTTCTATTACGGCGCGACCCTGTGGGAAGCGGTCGGCTTCTCCGAGGATTATGCGCTTCAGACCAACATCCTGTCGGGCGTGCTGTCGATCGCGGCCTGCCTGTTCACCATCGCGACCGTCGACAAGATCGGGCGCAAGCCGTTGCTGCTGATCGGTTCGGCGGGTATGGCGGTGACGCTGGCGATCGTCGCCTATGCCTTTTCGACCGCCGTCACCGGCGCGAATGGCGGCGTGACCCTGCCCGGTAACAATGGCGTGATCGCGCTGGTCGCGGCGAACCTGTACGTCATCTTCTTCAACGCCAGCTGGGGCCCGGTTATGTGGGTCATGCTGGGCGAGATGTTCCCGAACCAGATCCGCGGTTCGGGCCTGGCGGTGTCGGGCTTCGCCCAGTGGATCGCCAACGCCGCCATCTCGGTCAGCTTCCCGGCGCTGGCCGTGTCGCCGGGCCTGAGCGTGACCTATTTCGGTTATGCCTTCTTCGCGGCGGTGTCGTTCTTCTTCGTTCGCGCGATGGTCAACGAGACGCGCGGTCGCGAGTTGGAGGATATGGCGGGCTGATAGCCCACCGGACATGGTAGGATGCCTGCAGGGCCCGCTTCCAAAGGGGAGGCGGGCCCTTTTGTCCTTTCCCGCCTCCTGTTCGGCCTGAGCGAAGTCGAAGGCCACGCCGGACCGTTCCCGGTGTCCCGGAGGCAAGGGATTCCCTTGGCCTTCGACTTCGCTCAGGCTGAACGGCGTACGGGTTCGGGGGGCGGGTTGGAGTAGCGGGAGGGACTAACCCCGCCCGGCCTGGATCAGGATCGAGTCGGACGGCAGCAGCCGGTCCATGAAGGGCAGCATCGCCGCGCCGATCGCCGGGGCGTCCTGTGCCGTGCGGGCGGGACGGATGACCGGGCGGGCGGGCAGCTCGATTCCCGCCAGCGCCTGGCGCAACCCCTCCGCCAGCCGGTTGAGCAGCCAGGCGGGCAGGCGTCCGCCGATCAGGATCGCATGCGGATCGAACAGCGTGGTGACCGCGACGAAGGGCTGGATCAGCGAGGCGATCGAATCGGCGATCCACTGGTTGAGCACGGCGGACAGCTTCGGGTCGTCATGCTCGCTGAGCGTCTCGGGCGACTCCAGTCGAAGGCCCGCCGCCGCCAGCCGGACCTGAAGTCCCGCCAGCGATACGGTGTCCTGCACCACGGCGCCCGGCCGGTCGGCGGTGGGATCGGGCATCAGGCCGATCTCGCCCGACCGGCGATGCGCGCCGCGATGATAGCTGCGGTCGATGATCAGCCCGCCCCCCAGGCCCGCCGTTATCAGCAGGTAGAAGAAGCTGGGGCACTCGAAATCCTGGTCATATTGCGCCTCGCCCAGTGCGGCGGCGGCGGCGTCGTTGTCGCGGTGGATCGGCCAGGGCAGCAGGGGTGCGAGCAGCGTCTCCAGATCGACCCCGACCCAGGCGTCATAGCCCCGCGTCTGGTTGGGCAGCGAACGGTCGACCCCGTCCGGCATCGCCACCCCGACCCCCAGCACCCGCGAACGGTCGACGCCGCCCTCCACCAGCGCGGGGCCCAGCGTGTCGCGGATGAAGGCCAGCACGTCGTCGGGGCTGGCGAAACCGATCTCTCGCGTCGCGCGGGCGCGAACCCTGCCGCTCAGATCGAGGATCGCGATGGCCAGATGGTCGCGATCGATGGTCAGGCCGATGCCGAACGCGCCGTCGGGGCACAGTTCGATCTTCAGTGCGGGCTGGCCGCGCCCGCGATGCAGCCGTCCCGCGGTGCGGATCAGGCCCATCTCGGTCAGCCGCCCGGTGATGTTGGCGATGGTCGGCGGGGTCAGGCCGGTCTGGTTGGCGATGGCGATCCGGGTCGTTTCGCCGTGGATGCGGATCACCTGGAGCACGGTGCGCAGATTATAGTCGCCCGCGCGCTCCAAATTGGTGCCGGACAGGCCGCGCGATAGCCGGGCGTCGCGCGAATGCACCTCGACCGTGCGCGCACGACTGGGCGGCATGCGGTAGGTCAATGGCATCTCACGCGTCTCCCCTTATGGGGAAGTGAGGCGTTTTCGCCCTTCTCCGCCCGGTCACAGGATCGCCTTGCCGCCCGTGCCGGTCAAGTAAATTGTCCGACATTCGCGCCATGCCGCCCCACCCGATGGGCGGGGCGAGCCGGATCAGGAGGGGGTGGCCGGGGTCAGGCGGATCAGCCGGCCCTGCGATTCGCCGCCATCCTCCAGTACATAGATGGCGCCGTCGGGCCCCTGCTCGACCTCGCGGATGCGCGCGCCCATATCCCATTGGTCGCCCTTGGCCGCATTGGTGCCGTTCAGGTCGACGCGGACCAGCGACTTGCTCGACAGCCCGCCGATAAACGCGTCGCCGCGCCATTGCGGGAAGAGCGAGCCCGAATAGATCATCAGCCCGCCCGGCGAGATCACCGGGTTCCACCAGACCTTGGGTGCTTCGTAACCGTCGCCCGCGCGGTGGTCGGGAATGTCGCGCCCGTCATAATGCGATCCGTTGGAGGCGTTGGGCCAGCCATAGTTGCGGCCCGGCAGGATCAGATTGACCTCGTCGCCGCCCTTGGGCCCCATTTCCTGCTCCCAAAGACTGCCCGAGGCGTCGAAGGCGAGGCCGAGCAGATTGCGATGGCCATAGGACCAGACGGCGGGATCGAATCCTTGCGCGGCCAACGGATTGCCCGGCGCGGGCTGGCCGTCCGGAGTCAGGCGCAGCACCTTGCCCAAGGTCGCCTTAGGGTCCTGCGCGGGGGTGAATTTCTGCCGGTCGCCCGCCGTGAAGAACAGATATTGGCCATCGGGGGAGAAGGCGATGCGGCCCGAATAATGGCCATCGCCGGTCACCGCCGGACTGGCCCGCCAGAGCGCCTCGATCTCGGCGAGGCGGGCCGCTCCATTGGCCTCCTGCAACCGGCCGCGCGCCAGCACGACTCGCTTGCCGCCCTCGGCCGCGGCGGAATAGCTGAAATAGATGCGCCCCGACTGTGCGAAATCGGGGGCGAGGACCACGTCCATCAACCCGCCCTGGCCAGCCGAATCGACCGGGATGGTCGCGATCGTCTGACGCTGTTGCCCGTCCGCGCCGACCAGCAGCATCCGACCGTCCTTCTCGGTGACCAGCATCCGCCGGTCGGGCAGGAAGGTCATCGCCCAGGGCGCGTCGAAATCGGCGATGACGGTGCGGCCGAAAGGCTGGCCGTCGATAACCGTCGCGGGGGGCGTGGCGGAGGCGGAGGGCGAGGGGGACGGCGTACCGCCGGGAGCGACCGCGACCGGCGGTGTCGCACCCGTCTCGTCGGGTCCGGGACCATTGCCCGAACAGGCGATCAGCGCCACCGGCAGGGTGGCGAGCAGCGGCAATCTCATCATCGTCTCTCCCGTCCGGGGCCGTATCGGCCCCGATCATCCGGGGTAACGTTTCGATATGCGCGCTTGTTTCGCAAGAGAGTTGCGCGTATAGACTGCGGCATTCTCTTACATCGTCGGGTGAAAGAGGCTGCGGGACGGGTTCCGCGGCACCGATCCGGCACATCTGGAGCTTTCATGGCGGACATCGCCCTTCTGACGCAACTCATCGAACCCGAGGCCAAGG
>Ga0308171_1003388_pt1 | contig 14658 bp, 4 predicted proteins | sample PhyGR1_FD_202135 | JGI IMG/M metagenome (GOLD analysis project Ga0308171, IMG submission 202135) | Phyllosphere microbial communities from UC Gill Tract Community Farm, Albany, California, United States - DLSLSG.R1 | ecosystem: Host-associated > Plants > Phyllosphere > Unclassified | place: USA... | reverse complement strand
GTGTCGTGGATGCGCGACGAGGCGGCAGCGTTGCCGCCTTCAACTGCAAGGAACGCCTTGGTGATGGCCACGGTGATCTTGTCGTCGGTGTAGCCGACCACGGTACCGTTGCGCTTGATCACGCGCAATTGGCCTGGAGCGGTCGCGGCCAGATCCGGAGTGGCATCGGCGGCCTGCGGCGCTTTGGCCGGCGAGTTCTCGCGAGTTGTGTCGGTTTGCATGGGGTGAGTATCTCCACGTTCAAAAGTTTGAGCGGACGCCAGTCATTGGCGAACGTCAGCATAAAGCGGACCGGAAAAGGCAGTACCTTCAGCATCGGGCCGTTGAAAAAGAGCTGTAGCTTGCGCCGTTCAAAGAAGGTCAAGCTGGGAAATTTGTTTGCAATCACGCAAAAAAAGCACGGTTCAAAGGCTTGAATTTGTGCTCTGACCTGTGATTGGAATTCGACGTAAAACGCTACATGTAGTGGTTTTGTGCAATCGGCATACAAGATAATGCGGTCCAAGGGGTATTGCAAGATGCGTCACTGTGGATAACTTGTGGGTATTTCAGTGTCTGCATATCAATGCGTACACGCAGGCCTTACACCATGGGGCGTGAGACCATTGGTCATTCTTTTCCACACTTAGTAAGCCGCTGCGCTCCTTGTCAGTGTGAGGGTGGGTCGTCAATTCCATGTCGAGAGCGTTACTCTGTGAATCAAGGCACGAGCTTTCCAAACAGCCCCTATCGCGACCTCCTTACCGGCCTTGCCGCCGACGACGATCCGCGCGTTGCCGTGGCGCTTCCGGCGCTGCTGCAGAAGCGCGTGCTCGATCAACTGCTGACGCGCATCTATGGCGCGGCCATGCTCGAAGAACACAAACCGGTGCTGGTCTCGCAGTGGTCCAAGTACTACTTCATGCACTGGTTACCGGCGATGCTGGTCAGCCAGCTGGCGCACGGCTGGGATCTGCCGTTGCTGCTGCGCGAGACCGGGTTGATCCTCGACGAGCGGGGCGTGCCGTTGGCCGTGCGTTTTTTCGAGGCGGGGGAAGAGGGTGATGCGCAGGCGTCGCTGGAACCGTGGATCGCCAGCAATCTGCGGCCATTCATCGATGCCTTGAGCCAATATGGCGAGGTGCCGCCCGCTGTGCTGTGGGGCAACGCGGGGGATTATCTGGAGAGCAGCGTGCGCCGGTTGCAGCAGATGGGCCTGCGCAACCTGGCACCCGCCGAGGGCTTGATGAGCCAACGCAAGCTGGCCGACGGACGTGTCAATCCGCTGTACCAGCCGGTGCGCTACCTGGGTGACGGGCGCCGCGAGCGACGCCATTGCTGCCTGGCCCGGCAGGTCACCGACGTGCCGCCCTGCGAACACTGTCCGCTGGGCTAGCGCCAGTCAGGATCACGCGTCTGCGGCGCGCATGGCCAGCACCTCCTCGGCGGTGTCGTTTTCGTCCTCGCTGATGCTGTACCAGGGCATGTACCGTTGGCGGCGAAGCCATCCTGCAGCTGTCCAGGTTTCGGTTGGCCGGCCCAGTGCGTCGTAGAATTGCCGATCGTGATAGCTGTGCTCCGCGTCTCGATGGCTCTGGTCGTTGATGTAGCGGTCGCTGTTGGCGAAATACGGACGATACACCCGGGTCACTTGCCCCTTGGTGTCGTATTCGACCCGCTCGCTGACACGCCAGCGCGGATCGGCATGGGCATCGCCTTGGAGCAGCTCACCGTCTTCGTCGACCTGATGGGCCAGCCCCGGTTCCACCCGCTGCTTGCTTTGCAGGCTGCGACCGAATCCGTCGAAACTTTCCAGGCTCATGCGCACCTGGCGCTCGGGGTCGCCAGGATAGCGGTCCGCCTGGAAAGCGGCCACTCGTACGGGTTGGCGGGCATAGCTGGCCAATGGCGCCAGCAGCTCGGCGGTCTGCACGTCCAGCTCGGCCCGCTGCCACTGGCGCCGTGCCGAGGCTCGCAGCAGCCCGTTGAGCATGACCTGGCCACGGCCCACCAAATCGGCCAGCGCCTGTGGATCGGCCACGCTGACCGTGGGGGCTTCGCCCATCCAGCTGTCGCTCTCGTACACATAGGCCATGGACCAATCGCCCAGCCCTGCAGCGTCATCGGCAATGGCCTCGGCGATGGTGCCTGCCATGATCTGGCCATCCAGTTCGGCAAAGCCGACCCGCTCACCCATCTCGGTACCGAAGAAAGTGCTCAGGGAGACTCGACCGAAGGCGTCGTAACTGGCCTGCTGGCTGTTGTCATTGGGGTCGATCACCTGCGTCGGCAGCAGGGTGCGATAGTCATAACGCGCTTGAGTGATGCAGCCGTCGGCGGCGGTGACCTTCACCGGCAGGCAGCGATAGGTGTCGTATTCGACCTGGGTCTGCCCCACGGCCGGGCTTTGTCGGTAAGCCTTGACCCGGTAGAAGTCCGCCGCATCGCCGTAGGTTGCATAGCCCTGGCGCACCGACCAGAGCACCCGCTGTGGTTCATCCGGAAGAAACGCCGGCATCTGGGTGTAGCCCAGTTCGAGCAGCTTGGCGTTCAACGCCGGGCGGTCCATCACTTCGTCATAGGCCTGCAGTGCGGTCTCATCCAGCTCGGCGGTTTCGGCAAAATCGGCCAGGGCGAGGAAACTGGCGGTGCCATCGGCGCAGCCTTGGTAGCGCTGCACGCTCAAACCGGTCAAGGTCCGCGGTGCCGCGCTGCCGAGCAAGCCGTCGTCACGGTGCAACGCTTCATAGCTCAGTTGCGTGGCCGTCACTTGGGCCTTGGGCAGCGACCAGGCATTGCCGCGGCTGCGGTACGGCAGGTGCAGCCGCCAGTGTTGCGGGTCGCCGGTCAGGTGAATGGGCTGGCTCAGGCTTTCATTGAAGTAGTAGTGATGCTGCGCCGAATCGAACGCATCGCGCCACCAGGTTTGCTCGTACTCATCGCTGAAGGGCGGGGCATCAATCTCGTGCTTGCGTCGGGCATAGGCAATGCTCAGGGCATGGGTGACCGCGCCATAGGCATCGGCACGCAGTTGCACGTTGTGGCTGCATTGCGGGTCATCGGCAAGACGTTCGTACTGGTAGCTCAGGCTTTCCAGGTTCATGGGCAGCAAACGGGCGTAGCGCTGATGGGCGCTGGCGGGTTGCAGCAAGCGCAGGCCAGGCCGCTGTACCTGCACCGAGTAGGGCACGCCTTGCCGCGCATCGCCATCGAGGCCGAACACTTCGCTGCGCAGCATCTGGCCGCTGAGGGCGCGGGCCATCTGCGCACGCAGATCGGCATCGATGTCGGTGACGATGCGGTCGTTGCCCGTGGCGCGGTCGTGTTCGAGCAGCAGCACCGGGCCCAGGGCATGTGCCTCGGTGTCGTGGGTATCGACGCCGTGCAGCACTTCGTCCACGGCCCGTCCGGTGTGGAACCAGGTCTTGGTCAGCAGTGGCGGGGAAGACGGTTCGGCCTCGTCCGACGGGGCTTCGGAGTCGGTGGTGAGCAGCAGGCCGAAGCCGCGCACTTCGCGGTCGCGTCCATCGTAGTAGCCACGGCGGTAGTTCAAGCGCTGAGTCAGGGTATTGCCGGTGATCTCGTCATGTTGGACCTGGCGTACCACCAGATGCATGGGGAACGGCAGCCCGCACACCGGCCTCTCGTTTGCAGCCAGCAACTCTTGTTTCTCGTCCAGCCACTCCTGCGCCGAACTGCGGTAGTACGCGCGGCTGTCGGCACCCATGTTGTTATTGGAACCGGCCAGCAGATACGGCTTGCGGCCGCGGTTGAAGTCCAGCCGCCAGTGCCGGTTGTGCAGGTGCGGCACACTGATCACCAGGCTCGAACAGCCCAGCCCCTGCAGGTCTGCGGCACTCACTTGCCAGGTGTTGTCATAGTGCAGCCCCTCGGGCCACGCTTGCAGGACCGGGTCGGCGAAGCCATTGCCGCATTGGTTGAGGAAGATCTGCGCATGTTCGCTGTGCAGGTAGATCAGGTCGCTGGCACCGGAGCCGTCGAGGTCGGCCAGGCGTACCCGCGCCGCGTCGAATTCACCGTAGCTGAACGGCAGGCTGGCCAGCTTGAAGCTTTGGCCGAATTGGCCTCGGCCCAGGTTCGGCCAGCAGCGCACTTCATCGTGGCGAATGCGGATCAGGTGTTGCTGGCCGCTGCCCAGAACGTCGCTGAAGGCCACCAGTTCGCTGGTGCTGTTGCTCAGTGTCGGCAAGGCGTCGTGGGCATGGGCCACCTCACGGGGCGCGGCGAAACCCTGCTCGCGATGGCTGGCATACAGACGTACGCTGCGGCCACCGATCATGGCCAGATCTTGCAGACCGTCTCCCATGAGGTCGGCCAATTGTCCCTCGGCCTGGAAAAACTCCAGCGGAAAGGCGTTGAACGGCGTGAACCCGGCCCAGCGTCGGTCGGCGTCGAGGGTAAAGAAGCCGCTGTAGCCTGGCTGTGCGACCACCCAGTCCAGACGCCCGTCACCGGTCAGGTCGCTGAGGAACTGGCGTGCCGGTTTGCGCGCATCCGCCACCGGTTGCCCGGCCAGGGCTTTCCATGGGCCGTAGACCACGGCGTCGGTATCGGTCTGCTCGGCATCGCGCAGCGGCTCGCGGTAGAGCCATTCGTTATCGAGGTTGTAGAGCACACCGGCCAGGCCTTCGCCGTACAGGTCCACCAGCTGGTAGGCCGTGCCGTCATCCAACCCCGGCATCGCTTCGAACGGCTTGTAGTCATAGCCTTCGAGACCGAACTGCTCGTAGCGAAATTCCAGTGGCGGCATTTCTTCGATTTCGCGGCCGTTCAGTGCCTGACTGATGGCGGCCGTCAGCAGGCTGTAGCCTTGGCATTGGCGGTATTCCAGCCACAGCCGACCGACCAGTACGGGCTCGCTGCCCAGTTCGGCGAAGTGGTGAAACATCAGGACTTGATGGCAGCGGCGCAGCGTGCGCACCTCGAAGCCATGGGCGAAGTCGGCCATCGGGTCAGGCCGCACCGGCCAGGCCTGGCTGGGTGCATAGGTGGGCACGTCGCCCTGCTCGATACTGCGCTCACCGTAATCGAGCACCAGGTCGAAATGCCAGTGCGTGGGCAGGGTGGTCTCATCCCACAGATACAGCGGTGCGAACGCCTGCAGGTTGCCGTAACGCACGCGGGTCAGGTAGCGCTGTGCGCTGTGTTCGCGCTCGTCGTCAGCGCCGAGGCCGCGGGCATCTTCGCCGGTGTATTCGTAGAGAATATGCTCCCCGTTGGGCGAAACGGACTCTTCCAATAGCCACTGCGCGACTCTTTCCGGCGCATCGGCCGGGAAGATCCGCGCGCTGTCACGCTTGCCATAGAGGTGCAGGCCGCCGTCGGCACTGTGCACCAGCCAGAACCCTGGTTCCTGCGCATCGCGTTGCCAGCGCTCGATACGCGAGAAGCTGTCTTCGACACGGGGGAAATAGCAGGTCACCTGGTAGGGCGTGCCCAGTGCCTGGCCGCGGAAGGTCTCGACCTGGGCAGTGACGATCACCCCCTGGGCATTGCGCTCGGGCACCAGTACTTCGCCGCCGGGGCTGAGGATTTCGTCGTCGGCGGCGTACGCCGGGACGCCCTTGTTGGTGCGCCGGGAAAAACTGCTGCGGCTCAGGCCCCAACCCATCCCGCAGACGCCGTTGCCGGCGCCGCTGCTGTAGCTCAGGCCCAACTGCGGCGCGGTACCGCGGCCAGATGAAACGGGCAGGGGGATCTCGAAGCTGGCTGCACCGGTGGTGCCCACCGCGCCCCAGCCTTTGCCGATGCTCTGAATGGCGCCGCCGCCCTTGGGCAGCGACGGGGCGTTGATAGCCAGCGTGTTGTCGTTCGATGTAGTCATGAGGAAATCGCTGAAAAGAGAAAGTAGTGAAGTGTCCGCCCGGCCAGTGGCCGGGCGGTATCCTTAGAAGTGATAGGTAGGCAAGCGAGGGCATCTGGTATAGCGCCTCGCTGCCGGGTGCCTCGATTACGCCGAGGCCGCGGTGTAGCTGACGCGTATGATCACGTCGCTCAACGATGCCAGCAGCTCGGGCGTCGAACGGGTGAACTTGAGGTTCCAGTTCGACACGGCACCGGTGCCTTCGAACGGCAGGTAGCGCTCGTCGTCGAAGTTGAGGGTGAACATACCGTCGTCATCCATGCCGCTGGACAGCGCGATCTGCTGGCTGGCGCGCATGTTTTCCCACGCATTGGCATCGAGCGTGTCGCTCATCTGGACCTTGCTGTAGGTCTGAGTGAGCACGGCGGCGATGTCTTCGTACGGGCCCAGCACGGCCGGCAGCGTCACGCTGATGCGTTTGATGCGGCGCAGGTACTGGCGAGGGTAGTCGGCATCGTACAGGCCCTGTTCGAGCTTGATCTCCAGGCCGCTGTTGTTGCCCAGATCCCGCACCACGGTGGCCCATGGCTTGTCGTCCGTCTCCAGCAGCTCGCGTACCGATACCGTCTTGGTGATCTCCAGCTTGCGATCATTGCGTTGCAGGTAGGCCGCTTCCATCTTCATCAGGTTGAGCTTGAGCGACTCACCGGCGGTGAGGCCGCGGTAGCTGTCCTTCCAGGCGCCTGGCTGGATGAAGCGGGTTTTCAGGTCGGCGATCTCGTACTGCCAGCAGGCCTCGGCCGCCAGGCACAACGACAGGGTGGTGTCGTAAGCCTGGTAGTAGAAGGTCGCGAACTGGCCGTTGAGCCACTGGTACAGCTGGGCGTTGGTGAAGCGCTTGCTCAAGAACTGGTAAGTGTTAGCGGCTTGTTCCACCAGCACTTCGGTCTGGCGCAGTTGCTCGGCGGTGACCTTGGCCTGCTCGTCGTGGACCGCCAGTTGCGCATCGATCTGCTCGATCTCGCGCTGGGCCTGCTCTTCGGCGTGCATCCACTCCTGGTGGCGGCGACGGTATTGCTCGGTGCGGTCCAGGGCTTCGGCGGCACCGTGGTAGGCGGTGGCCAGGCCTTGGGCGACCGCGGTGGCGATACCGGTCACGCCTTCCAGGCGCCAGCCGCCGGTGCTGGCGCCGACGATGGCGCCACCGGCCATGCCGGCAATGACACCGCCCACGGCGCCTGCCTCGTTGGGCGCGACCTTGAGCCCTTCGCCGATGGCTTGCGAGACATAGCCCACGCCTTCGGCGACACGTCCTTGCAGATGCAAGGCGCCGGCCGCTACTTCACCGGCGTTGACCACTTCGTCGGCCAGCTTGCCGTAGTAGGCCTGACGGCTCTCGGCGATGGCGCGGCTGGCCAGCAGCGCCTTGCGGCCTTCGGCTTCCACGCGCTGCACCAGCTGTTGCAGGACCACCGCCTGCTGGGCCATGTCCCACGCTTGCTGCTGTTGCATCTCCTGCAGTTGAGCGCCTTCCATGCGTTCGAGCAGCGACAGCAGCGTGCTGCCGAACTGGATCAGGTTGTCCACGGCGCGGGTGGCCCGCTCATGCATGACACGGAAGCGGTAGTGCGGGATTTCCTGGCCGAGCAGTCGGCCAGCACCGCCACCTGCGGCACCGCTACCGAAGGCGGACAGCAAGGCACGCGGATCCAGCGGTGCAGCGAACAACGGTAGTTGCAGCGGCTTGCCGTCCAGGGTGCGGTTGTGGCGCAGGTTGCGCAGGCGCGCCTCGGTGGTGTCCCAGTTCTGCACCAGTTCGCGGTTCAGGGCGGTGCGGAAGTACGGGCTGTCCAGCTCCGGCACGGTCGGGTCGGCAGTGAAGGGCATGAGTTGCAGGCGCGGTTGCGCGAACACCACCAGCGACTGGCCGTCGTTGGCCGCTTCGCTCTCGGCGGTCAGGCGCTCCTGCTCGTTCAAGCGCTGCTCGAAAGCGCGCAGCCCACCGTTGACCGAACTGGCCAGGGTGCTCAGGGTGATCGGCTGCCAGCCGCTGACCAGGCGCTTGTCCGGGCGTGGGCCCAGCAGGTCCAGCACGCGGACGTACCACAGCTTGGCTTCGTTCAAGGCATCCGGGGTCAGCTGGCGATAGGCACTGTCGCCACGGTCGATCAGGTTCTTGATGAAGTGGTTGTACACGGCCTTGCGGTAGTGCACGGGGTTGTCGCTGGCGATGCCGTCCGGATCCTGAGGCGCGCGGGTGGAGCGCTCACGGCTGATTTCGTCCACCAGCGGGCGCACGTTCCAGTAGTCCGGACGACCAGTGCTGTCGTTGCGACGAGTCGGGTCAAAGATGAAGCTGAGCCAGTACTCGGCATCGCTGAACTGCTGTTCGCTGTTGAGGCGATGGCTGATCAGGAACGGCAAGTGGAAGAACAGCTCCCAGAAGTAGAGGCCGTTGGCGCCCTTGAAGTCCATGAATGGCTGATCGCCAGAACTGCTCAATGCCGGCTCCGGAAGGTGCTGGGTCTCCCAGGACAGCAGGTTTTCCAGGGCGATGCTGGCACGTTCGATCAGGTTGCGGGCGAACAGGGTATTCATGCGTATCGGCTGGCGAAGCCCGTTGTCGCGGTCATTACGGTCGATGGTAGAGCCGCCGAAATCGATGTACTCGGCAGTGCCCAGGGTTGCGTTGGTGTAGTACGAGATTTTCGGCGCAATCAAGTGGGCGTCGTGGCCGACGAATTCAAGCGTGATCTCTGTGGCTTTGGCGGCATGACCTAAGCCGGTGCTGCTGGTGCCGTTGGTGTCCATGACATACACACCATGGATGATCGTGAATTTATTCTCCCCGCCTGGCCATTCAACGCCCCAATCAGGGCGCAGCGATTCAGCATCGATTTTGATAGTGGTCGACTGCGAATGCTGGGTGGGCTGCAGCGCAGGGAAAACCGGGCCCAGGCTTAGATTGACCTTGAGGCCAATGTTTTCAGGTGTGGGACTACCCATCGAGGCGGGGCGAGCGAGAAACTGCAGGAACGATAGCTCGCTGGAATTGAATACTGGGCGGCTCGTGGCTAAAGCGCCGCTAATCCAATTGAGAGCGTTCAATGTGATGACTTCACCAGGTCTGGCCTTTAGTTGACGCAGAACCCCCATGTTGACAATCTTACCCGCCAGGCTCGTCCTACCGTCGATAGGGATAAGCGTAATGACCTGACCGTTTGGGCGATCTCGAAACAGGTCTGCAACTGAAATGGTGGGCGTCAATACGGCCATTTGCCCGGTAAACAACTTTGAGAACATACCCTGACTGGATGAAACATATGACTTTGGTCCTAAGGTTACCCACTCTGATCCATTATCGTCGGGCAGGTCTAATTCAAATTGGTAACGCTCAGTTCCGCTAGTAGAAACGAGATTGGTGCCACGTTGCGGCCTGAAACCTGTATTGATTCGAGTTGTAAGCTTGATTTCCCGCTTAGCTTCATCCCACTGTATGTCGTTGCCATCCATGGCCTGTGAAATGCGCTTTTGCCAGTCGGCATGGTTCCATCCAGTCACACCCGTAGTCCCGGAATGGGGCGACGTGGTCGTGCTGGGAAGCTTGAGCCGGATCGATGCCCCGGTCACGGGAAACTGGAAGCGCCCAGCATTGGTATCAGCGCCGGCGAACAGAAGACCGATGCGCAGCACCAGCTCAAAGTGAGGTCCTTCGTCCTCGGCGTTATCGACCAAGCCGCGGAACGGGAACAGATCGAGGCTGTTGAAGTTCTTGTCGATCTTCATGGTTTTCAGCAGGCGATACTTGTCCGAACTGCCATCGGCACTACCGGGACTCTTTACGTAACCGGCATACATGGCCAAGAACAACGCTTCGGGGTTCCCCGACATGTCGACGACCGCAATCGAGTGAACATCCAGAAGGCCTGCCGCCGTGGTGATCGCGGCTCGGTCGGCCTCGGTTTCCATGTAGCACTGCGGCGCACTCCAGCTGTCGTCGTACTTTTTGTACGTCAGGTTCAGGCGCAATTTTGTCGAAGCCTTGGGTTTGGCAAGGCTACGGTGGGCGTATTTGCCGTTACCGTCCGGTTGTACCGTTTCCAATGCCTGGGTATCAGCGTCCTCGACGCTGTCGATCATCTCGACCCAGCTCACGAACAGCCGGTTGTTGAAATACACCGGGCGGATGGTCTTCTCGATCGCCGCATCCGAAATCGGCAGGTTGGCCTTTTTCCAGTCCGACCAGGCGCCAGGTTGCGGGTTGTCCTGCTTGGGCCCGGCCGTGCCGGACAGGTAGCTGCGCTCGGACATGTTCACCGAGCGCCAGTAGTAGGCGCCCTCGGCGCGGGACTTGCCGATGAAGTAGTAGGTGGACTCCTTGAAATCGGTACCGGCGATGTAGCCGTTGATGATGGTCAGGTTGGCCACTTCCTCGAAGCTGGCCAGGTAGTTCTGCACTGCCTCCTGAGTGGTGTCGACGCTGATGCGGTTCTGGTTGATGTCGTTTTCCAGCTGCTGGAAATACGCCGATTTTTTCATGCGCAACGACGGGTCAATGTACAGCGACGGATACCAGGCCAGCTGCTGGTTGGCGGCCCACAGCGGGTATTGGTTGCGCTGGTCGCGCCATTCGGTGAGCAGGGCGTCGCTGAAACGTACGTCGTCGTAGCCCGGCTCCATGCCCAGCAGGGCGCCGTTGATGTACTGCTGTAGGCTGGCAATGGCGCTGGCCACCGGGCTGGTTTCCACCGCCTGAGTGACCTGGGTGTCGAGCAGCAGGTACTCGTAGAGGTCGTTTTCGGTGCGCAGTTTTTCGGCGAGTCCGAGTTCCTGCAGGGTGGTGTCGTTGGGCACCAGTTCGCCCAGGTAATAGGCGACGAGGGCGTCGCGGAAGCTTTCGTTGAGGGTTGCTGCAATGGTCATGGAATGGATTCCTTTTGAGTGATTCAAGGGTTTTGTTTGGGGTGACAGTGAGGGCCTCTTCGCGGGCAGAGGGCTCGCCGCCCGCCCCGCTCCCACAGGGATTCCTGTGGGAGCGGGCTCTGCCCGCGAAGGCGGCGCTGCGGTCACCCCGGAGGCGTTAGCGAACCGCCGCCATCGCCGCCTCGCCTACCGCCTGCCAGTCGGCCTCGGGGCTCTCGGCAGTCAGCGAGCAGGCCTGCAGCAGCGTCGCCGCATTCAGGCCAGTCTCAAGCGACAGGGCCTGCGCCCGACGCAGCCAGTCGATGTGAACGACGGTCTTGGCGGTTTTCTGCGGCAGCAGCTCGGTCAGCGCTGCCACTTCGGTTTCGCTCCAGCCCAGCAGGGTCGCGAGTGCGGCGTTGCAGGTTTGCGCCTGTACCGCCAACTGGCGCTTGCCGGGACGGTTGGAAACCAGCGCGTTGGCCTGTGCCAGGTAACCCAGCAGGCGCTCTTCGGGTTGGCCCAGGGTGTCGAACAAGCCGTCGTAGGCCTTGAACGCGCGCAGGTTGTCCAGGCTCAGCGGCCAAAGCTTGACAGCGCCCAGCCAGGCCGGGTTGACCAGCAAGGTGCGCAGCGCCTTGGCGCCGATGCCGACCCAGCTCAGGGCCTTGGCGCAGGTGTTGGCCTGATGCAACTGGGCCAGCACGGCAGCGATGCCGGCTTCGCTGGCTGCACCAGTGGCAGGCCAGGCCTGCAGCACGCCGGTCAGCAACTGCTGGGGGGACACCTCGGCGCAGCGACCCACCAGCACGGCCAGTTCCGGCAGCAGCGTGGTGTGTTCCTGCAACAGGGCTTCGACCAGCCGGGTTTGTTGGGTCAAGGCGTCGAGCAGAAATTCGCTGAGGACGGTGATGGCGGCGGGCTTGGCGGATGCGGCCAGGCCCAGGCTTTCAACCAGCGCGGTCACCTTGGCGGTGAGCTGTGCCGAGTCGCTGTCTTCCAGGGTAAGCGTCGGGGCATTGACCAGACCACGCGCATCGATCAGTGCCTGAGCACCCTTACCCAGCTCGGCAAACCAATCGATGGCCGCGCCGGTGGACTTGGCGGGTAGGTTGAGGGCAGCAACAGCGTTGGCCGTCACGACCTGGGCACGCGTGTCACCGGCCAGTTGTTCCAGACGTTCGAGCAGGCTGGGTGCGGCTACCGGAACCGGGCCAGCGTCAACCATGTCGCGCAATTTGAACACGGTCAGCTTGTTATCCTTGAGCCAGCGCACCGCCCAATCCAGCTCCATCAGCACGTCGAGGATGTCCTTGTCGTCAGACTCGAGCGCCTTCAAACGACCGCTGGCGACCAGCGTACGGTAAGCACTGCCACCCAGCAGCTCGGTCAATTCGCAGCAGTCGTTGACCGACAGGCCGAACATCTGCGCGATGCGCGCCTGACGGTACAGCGAGGAAAGCACGGCGAAGGAGCGTTTCAGCGGGGTGATGAGGCCCAAGGTTGTATTGGCAATACGCTCGAACTCGATGCCGGGCTGAACGTTCAGGCTGGCGCACAGCTGCGCGATGGTTTTTTGATGCGCTGGATCTGCGGAGTCCAGACTAAAGGCTCCGTTGTCGATCATCAGCGGGGTGTCGAACAACACGGGTGTGTTGAACACCGCATCCAGTTGCGGGACTTTGCCGCTGCTGGCGTAAGGAGACACGTGGTACATGAACGCCGCGAAGGTTTCGGCATCAACGCGATACTGCTCGTTGAAGTGGCGGTAGGCGCCCAGGGCGCGCAGGGTGTTGGCGTTGATCTCCAGGTTGGCGTTGGCATCGCCTTCGCAACGCATCGCGGCGGTGATCAGCGTATCCAGTTGAGCGAAAGGCAGACCGGTGACCTTCTGCAGACGAATCATGCGCTGCAGGCGGTCGAAGCGTTCCAGGCTGGTGTTGGTCAAGGACCACTTGCCGCTGGCCGGCTCCTGCACCAGCGCCATGGCGTTGTCGTAGTTTCGATAGCCACGAGTGCCGGGGTCGCCGCCGCCCACGCCGTTGACGTAGCAGGCGCCGTAGTGGTTGGGTAGGGGGAAGGGCTTGGAGTGCTGTGTCCCGTTTGCGGCCCGGTTGGCGTTGGTGAAATGAGCAGACTTGATCGGAGCGTAGGTTTTGGCAGCGAGCAAAGCTTCGACCTGCTCGCTCTCCAAGTGGGTGGCACGCTGAAAAGCATCGAGCGATGTCAGCGGATTCAACGAGGCGTATGTCACACGGATGCCGTAGTAGTCGTGGAAAAAGGCCTCTTCCTCAGGGGTAAGGGTGTAATCCGCCTCAGGCACAATAGTGAACTTCCAGTCCGCCAGCTTCAGCGTACTCGGCGTCCAGTCTTCCAACGTCGACCACGCTTTTGCGTTGATGACTATATCGCAACGATGTTGCGCGGCATTGATAAGCGTGTCTTCGTCGCCGGTGTACTGGATCAGTAAGGACTTGGCGTAGGTGCCGCCGGCTAGCGCAGTCTCATTCATTGGCCGTGCCGGACCACCGGGTAGGTCGCGTGCGTAAAAATTCACCGGCAACGTTTGCTGAACTCCATCGGCACCATCGAAAGACAGTACAGCAGACGTTGGCCCCTTCTGTGCAGCCCATATGGTTTGAATGGCTTCGGGGTCTACTGATACCACACCTGGTTGAGGCAGGAGGAGATAGGCATTTGAAAACGTGCGTGTCGATCTCATGCTTTCCCCACCAGGCGTATAGAAAATCTTGCTCCCCAACAAACTGCGCAGCCCAATATAAAAATGGCTGAACAGCGAAGGTGCCAAGACGATCTTCTGCAAGCTGGGGCTCAGCCCGCTTAGCGCAGTCAGCGCGGCGCCTGCGTCGGTGGTCACATGGCCAAAAGGCTGACCCTTTCCTGGGCCGGTCACACTGACCCGGTAGTTCAAGGCACCCAGCGCAGGCTTCTCCCCACCCAACGCCAAACTCACCTGCTGGTGAGCAAAATGATACGGAAACACGAACGGATGCTTCTTCTCCGCCAGCAACTGGTGGATCGGACGTGCATCGCCTTTTTCCACCTGGTACTTGTCGATGCCCTGGGTCAGCACGTCATTGACCAGGTCCAGCATCGGCCGGCTCTGGTAGGTGCTTTGTTCGTCGATCACCAGTTTGTCCAGGTCAGGACGACGCACGGCCAGTGGGATACGCTTGGGCGACGTGGAAGCGCCTTCGATTCTTTCGGCAGCGAAGCGGCGCAGCGAGCCCAGGTAGGCCACCGGCCCGTCCATGGCCTCGATGGCGCCGACCTTGCAGAACTGGTCCCAGTTTTCCTTGAACAGGTTGGGGTAGCTGGGGCCAACCTCGACCAGGGCGCGGACGCCGGTCTGCGGAGCGATCGATGGCAGGTCGCGGCCTGAGGACACCACATCTTCGCGATAGGAGCGGGCAATCTGAGTGGCGTAGCACAGGGCGTTGTCGTAGGCCATTTCGCCGTCGGCGTCGCTCAAGGTGCGCAGTTGACGGGCGAATTCGCCCTTGGGCTGGCGGATGATGTCGAACACCGAGCTCATGCCCATGCGCGGCATGGCGTCGGCGAAGCTGAGACGGTCGGCGATGTGAGTCTCAGGTTCTTCAGGCACCAGGTTTTCGAACAGTGGGTTGTAGACCGGATCGGGCTGCGTCGGCAATTCGATTTCGGGGGTGAGGTCTTCACCGTTGTCGAAGATGGGGTCGGGTAATTCGGGGGTGTTCATGGTTTAAATCACTTATTGAATGAATCAGAAGTGATTTTTTAAACCTGAATGGATAGTCGCGGTATCCACAGAACTGCTAGGTAGACAAAGCCCATAGAGTCGATATGCAGCCTGTCGGGCCTTACTGATCGAGGCGTCAGGCCGAAGTGTTGCCCAACGCTCGCAGTTGTTGAAACAGCGCTACCAGGCCTCCTTGCCCGGTGCGCAGTCCCTG
>Ga0308171_1003387_pt1 | contig 14666 bp, 14 predicted proteins | sample PhyGR1_FD_202135 | JGI IMG/M metagenome (GOLD analysis project Ga0308171, IMG submission 202135) | Phyllosphere microbial communities from UC Gill Tract Community Farm, Albany, California, United States - DLSLSG.R1 | ecosystem: Host-associated > Plants > Phyllosphere > Unclassified | place: USA... | reverse complement strand
AAAGCCCCTCACCCTAGCCCTCTCCCAGAGGGAGAGGGAACCGATTGGGGAATATTGCGGGATTACGCCGACCTGAAAGTCCTGCTTTGAACCCATAATCGACGCGGTTTTTCAGGTCGATGCAGTAGGTGGGACACCTCGGTCGGTTCCCTCTCCCTCAGGGAGAGGGCTAGGGTGAGGGGGCTCTTGATCTTCAGGCTCTGTCCCAATAAGGAATCTCGCCAAAGCACTCGACAAAAAAATCAATCACCGTCCTCACCTTCACCGACAGCCGTCGGCTCCCCGGCCACAGCACGGCGATCTGCTGCGGTTCCAGACTGTTCGACACCTGATATTCCCCCAGCACCGGCACCAGTGTGCCCTCGCGCACCGCTTCGCCAATCAGCCACGACGGAAACATCACCAGCCCTAAGCCTTGCTGGGCGGCCTGGGTCAGGGTGTCGGCGTGGTTGCCGGTGATCGGGCCTTTGACGGTGTACGGCGTCCAGTCCTCGCCATCACGGCGGAAAAACCAGCGCTGCTGACCGGCCGCGCCTTTGTAGGCCAGGCACTGATGCTGCGCGAGTTCGTCCGGGTGCTGCGGCGTGCCGTGGCGTTTGAGGTAGGCCGGGCTGGCGGCGACCTGAAAACGGTGCGGCGCCACAATGCGTGCCTGCATGCTCGAATCGTGCAGCGCGCCGATGCGAAACAGCAGGTCGGCGCCTTCCTGTAGCGGGTCGATGTAATGGTCGGTTTGCTGGATATCCAGTTGCAGCTTCGGATAGCGCGCGCAGAGCTGGCCGAGCCAAGGCGTCAGATGGCGCTGGCCGAACACCACCGGGGCGTTGATGCGTACCAGTCCGGTGGGTTCGCTTTGCTGTTCCTGCAACGCCTGCTCGGCTTCTTCCAATTGCACCAGCAGTAACCGCGCATGGTGGCCGAGCGTGCGCCCGGCTTCAGTCGGCGTGACGGCGCGGGTGTGGCGGTAGAGCAATTGCTGGTTCAGCGCCTGTTCCATCAACTGGATCTGCCGCGAAATCGAGGAGGGCGCGACCCCTTCGCGGCGGGCGACTTCGGAAAAACTGCCGTGGTCGAGGACCGCCACAAACAGCCTTAACGCTTTGAATCCGAGTTCGTTGAGCCCGTGCATGCCGTGTCTCGCTGTGCGTGTTGCGCAAAAGTGTTGTCCGGATGCTCCCATTTATCGCACAGCTGCGCCAGCCGATAATCCGCGCCATTGTTTATGAGCCTGGAAAATTGTGTATGCAGACGTTGGATGAAGGGGTAGTTGCGGCACCGGTGAAAAGCTCGGTGCTGCGTCTGCTGTTGCTGCCGCTGGTGATTCTCGCTGGCATGGGCTTGTCGGTAGAAGCCGGATTGCTCGGGCCGCTGGGTGAGCAGGTCGGGCATTTGTGGGCGACGTTGAGCATCTTCGGCGTGGGTTCGGCGATCCTGTTTTTGCTCTTGCTGTTCGCCGGCCCACAGAAAGGTCCGGCGCTGACCGAGTTGCCGCGCTGGCAGTTGATCGGCGGGTTTCTCGGGCCGATCTACGTGGTGGTTCTGACGCTGGCGACGCCGCATATCGGCATCGCCATGACGATGATTGCGATTTTGTCCGGTCAGGTCGGCAAGAGTGTGCTGATCGACCATTTCGGCTGGTTCGGCGCGACGCGCAAGAAGGTCAACGGCGAGCGCTGGCTGGCGTTGGGCTTGATTGTGGTGGCTTTGGTTCTGATTGCGCGGGGGTGAATGATGGGTCTGGTGATTTTGTTGGCGGTGGTGGTATTGGCCGGTGCGGTGTTGAGTGTGCAGGCCGCGATCAATGGGCGTTTGGGTGAAACGGTGGGGGTGCTGCGTAGCAGTTTGCTGACCTTTGCGGTGGGCGCGGTGGTGACCGGGTTGTTGATTCTGTTTTTCGAGCCGGCGCAGGCGGTGAGTCTGCTTGAGGTGCCGAAGTGGCAGTTGACCGGGGCGCTGTTCGGCGTGGTGTACATGATGGTGATGGTCGGCGCGGTGCCGGTGGTCGGGACGGCTGTGGCGACGGTGGCGGTGATTGTCGGGCAGTTGGGGATGGGGATGTTGATCGACAATTTCGGCTGGTTGGGGAATCCGGCGATCGGCTTGTCTCCGAGTCGGATGTTGGCGATGGTGTGTCTGGCGGTGGCTTTGGTGTTTATGTATCGGAGTTCGCGGCAGGCGCAGTGATTTTATTTGTTTGACTGTGTACATATCCGTTGCTGCGGGTGTTGCTGATTACGGTTCCGCTCTTACAGCGGGTCACTTTTTCAGACGCCAAAAAGTAACCAAAAGGCTTGGCCCCGGCGTTCGGCCCGCTCGCTGGGGCTCGGGGTTTCTTCGCTCCGGGACCGATCCCTCCACTCAGCCTGCCGATGGGGCCGGCACGGCAAGATCAAGGGCGGTACTCGAGCTTGCGCTCATTGTGTTGAGTGGTTAGGAGCGGGTGGTGTCTGGCTTTGGTTTTGTGCCGGGATTCGCCCCTCACCCCAGCCCTCTCCCGAGGGAGAGGGAGCCGACCGAGTTGTTTCGCGTTATACAGCGAACTGAAAGACCTTATCGATTATGGATTCGGTGACGCACGATCAGGTCGGTGTACTTTTGAAGCACTCCCCAATCAGTCCCCTCTCCCTTTGGGAGAGGGCTAGGGTGAGGGGCTTTTGATGTCATGTGCAGGTCTGTGCAGCGCGATGTCGTTCTGGTGGGAGCGAGCCTGCTCGCGAAAGCCATCTCTGCGTCGCCCAATCTCTCAACAGTTGGTCAGCCTGCAACACCACCTTCTACACTGTCCCTTACGGCTTACCACTCAAGCCTCAGACAACCACTACGCAAGGAGTCTGTCCCATGTCCGATAAAAAATGCGACTGCCCGGGCTGCAACTGCACGATCAAAGAAGGCGAACATTCCTACGCTGTACACGGTAAACACTATTGCTGCGAGGCTTGCGCTCATCACCACAAACACGGTGAAGAATGTGCGATGAAGGGCTGCGGTTGCGCTCATCCGAAATAAGCGGGGCAAAAAAAAGTGGAGCCTAATCAGGCTCCACTTCCATTTTCAGACTGTCGTCTTCCTGTCGTTCAAAGTGCCTCACCGTGCCTTGCAGTGTTCGCCCTTCGACCTTGACCACCACAACCTTGGCTTGGTGGAGGTCTTCCGGTACCGGTGCCTGGACGCACAAGGTGAAGCGGTAAGGGTCATCCGCGACCGTTTCCAGTGCGACTGCGCAATTCACCGTTTTGGTGATCTGGCCGAAGAAGGTGGTCAGGCCGTAGTCCAGTCGGGCCGTGTGATAAGTGTCGGTCATCGGTCGATTCCCCCTGTCGATTGCCAAGCCTGCGGTGGAGGCGGTGGGGTCAGTTGGTCTGGCGCCAGGTGACGTTTTCCAGGCCGAATTTTTCTGCCATCGGTTTGCTGGTCTTTTGCACTTTCTCGCGGCCGAAGCGCGGGATGCGACCTACGCCCGCGTCGCAGCTTGCCCAATGCCAGGCTTCGGCGTTGTCCATTTTGTCCGAGCGGATAATGAACGACTTGGGGGTGCCATGCAGTGTGTAGTCGATGACGTAAAGTTTTGCGTTGTTCATAAAGCCCGAATTCCTCCCTGTGGTATTAAACGGATCGCGCTGTGCCGGGAAAATTCATTCGGATTGTCCGACGGTATCTATCGTTGGCGAGGGCGGGGCGTGCTGGTTACCATGGCGGCTTCGCCAACCCCCTGTGAACGCTCGCCATGGCCCTCGCCGCGCCCCCTGATCTGACCGACACCGATGTGCCCGTGCAACCGCTGGCGCGGACGTATCCGCGTGGTTTGTTCATCGAGCCGCACGAGCATGTCTGGGGCCAGTTGCTGTATGCGATGAGCGGGGTGATGTGGGTCGAAACCCCGCACGAAGCGCTGGTGGTGCCGCCGCAGCGGGCGGTGTGGTTGCCGCCGGGGGTGCCGCACGGGATTCGCGTGGTGTCGGATTTGCAGATGCGCAATATCTACCTGCGCCCGGCGCTGGCGGCGACGCTGGATGCGACGGTGCAGGTGATCGAGGTCGGTGGTTTGCTGCGCGAGTTGATCGTCGGGCTGGTGGCGCAGGGCGAAGACGGCGAGGCTGAGTATTACGATGCACTGGTCGGGCTGGCGTTGCTGGAGCTGCGCCGGGCCAGGCGTTCGCAACTGAAGATTCCACTGCCGGACGAGTCCGACCGGCGTCTGATGAATCTGTGTCAGGCGGTGATGGCCGCGCCGTCGCTGGAGATCCCGTTCGAGCAGCATGCGCAGAACGCCGGGGCCAGCGTGCGCACCTTGGCGCGGTTGTTCAAGGACAGCCTCGGCATGGGCTTCGCCGAATGGCGACGGCAGGTGCAGTTGGCGACGGCGGTGGCGGCGTTGATTCAGGGCGTGGCGGTGAGCGTCATTGCTCGCGAACTGGGTTATTCACCGAGCAGTTTCAGCGACATGTTTCGCCGGGAGCTTGGCGTAGCGCCTTCGCAATTCTCGGCAACTTGAACAGATCCATGTGGGAGCGAGCCTGCTCGCGAAAGCTTTGCACCAGGCAATGAAGTGCTGACTGGAAGACCGCATTCGCGAGCAGGCTCGCTCCCACACGGTTCTATGGCGGCTGCAGAAGGTTTGTCCGAAATTCAGAAGTCCTTGGCCGATACCGCTCCGCCCGTTTCCCTAGACTCTGCCCATCACTTATCGCGGCGGAGTTCCTTTCATGAACTACCTCATTTCTCTGGCCATCGGCCTGGGCGTCGGCCTGCTCTACGGCGCGCTCGATTTCCGTTCTCCCGCCCCACCGGCCATCGCGCTGGTCGGTCTGCTTGGCATGTTGGCCGGTGAGCAGTTGTGGCCGCTGGGCCGGCAACTGGTCGCTGGCTGGTTGTCCTGAATTTCCCTTTTTCTTTTCGGTGGATGTGCCCATGAAAGCGTTGCAATTCGATCAGACCGGCGACCTGTCTTCCCTGCGCTTCGTCGACGTTCCGACCCCGGTGCCCGGCGCCGATGAAGTGCTGGTGCAGATCAAGGCTGCCGGCCTCAACCCCAGCGATGTGAAAAACGTCCTCGGGCGTTTTCCCTACACCACACTGCCACGGGTTCCGGGGCGGGATTTTGCCGGGGTGGTGGTCGAGGGGCCACAAGCACTGATCGGTCAGGAAGTCTGGGGTACCGGGCGCGAGTTGGGCTTCTTCGCCGACGGCGCCCATGCGCAATTCGTCAAACTGCCGGCCAGTGGCGTGGCGCACAAACCGGCGCATTTGAGTTTTGCTCAGGCGGCTAGCCTTGGCGTGCCGTACACCACGGCGTGGGATGCGCTGGAACGCAGCCTGGTCAGCGCCGACACGCGCTTGCTGGTGATCGGCGGCGGGGCAGTGGCAACTGCGGCTTTGGCCCTGGCAAAAGTGCGCGGCGCGCAATTGCTGGCGGCGGCGCGCCGGCCCGAGCAGGTCGCGGATCTGCAGCAGCAGGGCTATCAGACGATTCAACTGGATAAGCCAGAAGACCTCGGTGCGCAGGTCAACGCGGTGTATCGCGGCGGCGCCGATGTGATTTTCGACACCACCGGTTTCTGGCTGCCCGCCTCGGTGGCGGCACTGGCCACCTTCGGCCGCATCGCCATCATCGCCGCACCGGTCGACGGCCATGTGCAATTGCCGGCGCTGGCGCTGTATCGCAAGGGCGGCTCGGTGGTCGGGATCAACTCGTTGTTGTACGGCGTCGAGGCGTGCGCGGCGATGCTCGAGCAGTTCGGGCGCTTCTTCGATGAGGATCGCTTGCCGCTGCCGCAGGGCTTGGTGGAGGTGCCGCTGTCTGAAGGGCCGGCGCGCTATGCTGAGGTCAATCAAGGTGGTGGCGACAAGATCATCTTGCTGCCCTGATTCACGCAAATCCCTGTGGGAGCGAGCCTGCTCGCGATGACGGTAGATCAGTTAAACCGTCGGCGACTGACACACCGTTTTCGCGAGCAGGCTCGCTCCCACAGGGGAAAGGCATAGGATTCGGGATCATTTCCGTAGGATCCAGGGCGTTTCTCTGTGGGCCACGTCCTTTTCGCTCGCAGACCGGCAAAACAGGGAAACCTCTGACTTCACCCATTGCAGTGCACCGTTGCACAGTCCCGTCTTTCACTCAGACACAGGGACAGGTGGATGCGCATCGCTGGCAGGCCCGTTGTTTTCACTCTCGAGATAGAAGGCGTTTCCCACGATCTTCAAGTGTTCGATTTTCGCACCCGGGAAGTGCTCAACCAGACCTACGAACTGGATCTCGAGCTGGTCAGCGAGCGCCCCGATGTGGATCTGGAAGGCTTACTGCATCGGCCGGCCTTTCTCTGTTTCGGTGCCGACGGTAGCGGCATGCACGGGCTGGTCTATCGGGTCGGCCAAGGTGATTGCGGTGTTCGGCTGAGCCGTTACCAGATCACCCTGGCGCCACATCTTGCCTACCTCGCGCATCGGCGCAATCAGCGGATTTTCCAGAACCTGAGCGTGCCGCAGATCATCGCCAATGTGTTGAGCGATCACGGTATGCAGGCCGATGCCTGGCATTTTCAGCTCAGCGCCGAGTACCCGGCGCGGGTGTATTGCGTGCAATATCAGGAATCCGATCTGCACTTCATCCAGAGGCTGTGCGAAGAGGAGGGTCTGCACTTTCACTTCCGTCACCGCCGTGAGGCGCACCTGTTGGTGTTCGGCGACGATCAAACGGCGTTCCTCAAACACGACGTGACGACGCGCTATTTGCAGGGCAACGGCCTGGTTGCCGATGCGCCGGTTATCGACCAGTTCACTGTGCGCCTGGAGCCACGCTCCAACCTCGTCGAGCGCCGCGACTATCACTTCGAAAAGCCCGCAGTGCAGTTGGACGCCAAGGTCAGCGCAGCGTGCGTTCCGCTGCTGGAAGATTATGAGTTTCCCGGGCAGTTCACCCATCGCGAGCGCGGCAAGCACCTCAGCCAGCGTGCGCTGGAGCGCCATGGTGCCGACTATCGTCTGGCTAACGGGCGCAGCAATCAGGCGCTGATGCGCGGCGGCAGTTTCATGACCATGGCGGATTACTCGCGCGCCGACTGCAACGATTTATGGTTGCTGAGCGAGGTCGAGCACATCGGCAAACAGCCGCAAGTGCTCGAGGAAGCGTTCACCGAGCAGGCTGACGCAGATGGTTTCAGTCAGGGCTATCGCAACCATTTCGTCGCGACGCCGTGGGACGTGGTGTTTCGCCCGCAGCTCAAGCATGTCAAACCGCGCGTCAGTGGCAGTCAGTTGGCGGTGGTGACCGGCCCGCCCGGCGAAGAAATCTACAGCGATGCCTACGGCCGCGTGAAAGTGCAAATGCTCTGGGATCGCGACGGCCAGCGTGATGAACAGTCAAGTTGCTGACTGCGCGTGGCCACTGCCTGGGCGCATGACCGCTACGGCAGCGTGCAGATTCCTCGCGTCGGTATGGAAGTGCTGGTGGGCTTCACCGATGGCGATCCGGACAAACCGTATGTGCTCGCCTGCCTGCCCAACGCCGAAACCCCGGTGCCACTGGACCTGCCGGCGCAACAGACGCGCAGTATCTGGCGCAGCCAGAGCAGTCCCGGTGGCGGTGGTTACAACGAACTGCGCATCGAGGACCGGCAAGGCGCGGAAGAAATCTCCATCAGGGCGCAGCGCGACTTGGTGCAGCACGTGCTCAACGACTTGCGTGTGCAGATCGACAACCTGCACAGCCAAGTGATTGGCGGCGTTTCCAGCCTTGAGTTGCGCGACGAAGAACATCACCTGACCCACGGCAACCGCCTGACTGAACTCAAGCAGGACGATCATCTGTGGGTGCAGGGCGAGCAGCATGTGCGGGTCGCCAGCCAGCGCGTCAGTGCCGCGCAGCAGCTGCATTTCGGCGCGGGCGAGCAGGTGGTTTTCAACAGCGGCCTGCAGATCACCCTGGCTGCTGGCGGGCATTGGCTGACGGTCGGCGCCGCCGGCATTTTCAGCAGTGTGCCGGTGGTGCAGGGCGGGGCGCCAACGGTGTGTCTGCCAGCGGAACCGTTGCTACCGGGGGCTGCGCCGTTGCTCAAGGCGACGTTCGATGCCGTGCAGCAACGGCATGCGCTGCTGACCACGCGGACCTCGCGTTGCCTGATTTGCGAGGCGGCCCAGGCATGAGCCTTTTGACGGATTGGCCTGAAGGTTTGCCGTGGGCTGAGCAGCAGGCGTTTGTGCTGCTCGACGGCGCGACGATCGCCGATTTACCGGCGCAACTGCGAAGGCTCGACCCCGCCGCCAACGCTTTTGCGCTCTACGACCAGCCACCGTTTTCGGCCCTGCGCGATGTCTCGCCGCTGCTGGTGGCGCTCGCGGACGCTGACGATCCGGTGGCGCGGTTTTATCGCCAGCATGCCCAACAGGAATGGGGCGTGCTGTTGTTCAGCGCCGCGCCGGCGCATGAAATCGTCGCGCATTTGCGCCAGTTGCTGATCGTCGAGTTGCCGGTCGGCTCGCCGGTGTTGTTGCGGCTGGCGGATGCCGCCGTGGCGCAGGCGCTGTTTGCCAGCGGCGATGCGAGTCTGTTCGGGCCGCTGGGGTGTGTGGTCACGGCGGATGGCGCGCGGGGAGTCTGGCACTGTCAGCGACCTCGCCAAGGGCAGGGTGGGGCGCTGGTGGCGCCGTATCGGTTGAGTGCGGAGCAGGATGCCGCGCTGGATCGGGTGGATCGGCGGCGGGTGTTGCTACAAGTCGATGCGTATTTGCTTGAATATTTTCCCCGGTTTCATACCGGGGAAACCATCGCTGAACGTTGGATACTTCTGGAACAAATCGAGGCAAAAGCCAGCGCGCTCGGCCTGAGCAGCCAATCGGAATGGCTTTACTTCGCCAACCTTGTCGCGTCTCTCAATGGTGCTGATCCGGATCAGCATCCGCAGATCCAGCACTTGCTACACGAGCCCTCCCTGCAACCGATCGGTGAGCGCTTGACGCTGGCCGTTTCAATGGCCCGCCAATGGGCGTCTGAAAGAGTCCGACCATGAACCATCCCGCCGACCTTGCGGCAGCCGCCGCGTCCAAAGCCCCGATCATCGGCCCCGCCGCCTGCCCCTTGCGCAACACCCACGTGCAACTGCTGCCCCTCGCGTACGGCCTGGTGGAAAAACCCTTCGACCCCAGCACCGAATTCACGCTGCCGTACACCCTGACCACGCGCCCCATGGGCATCCGCCGCCTGCGCGACGGTTGGCTGTACATCGTCGACAGCCTCAGCGGTGAGCTCTACGAATACCGCGTGCTGGAAGGTGTCATCAGCGCATTGCTGCATCGCGGCAAAAGCGTCAGCGAGGATCAGCGCAGCGCCATCGAAGAACGTCCGGCGTTGATCTTTTCGCGCAAAAGCACCCTTTACGTGACCTTTGCCGACGTGCAGTTGAGCGCGGCGAAATGCCGACAGGTGCTGGACAGCGCGCAGGAACGCGAGCACTTCATGCAGGCCGTCGATCTCGGCCCGGTGCATTGTCTGATCGGCGGCGAGCATCTGCTTACCGTGGCCCAGGCCAAACAGTGGCTGGCGGAAGTGGCCTGCACAGCGAAACCGCTGGCCGAGGCAGACGCCACGCGGATGCCGGCGGTGCAGGTCAGCGATGCGCCGGAGCACGAACGCGAACCTTATCTGTGGGAAAACCCGCGACGTTTTCGCGAGGCGCATATCGGCGAATTTCTTGGTCGGGTGCGCGGACCTTATCAGGACGACACGCTGTTTCTGCTGGTCAACGACGACCTTGGGGTGATGCGCGACCTGGCCGATTATCAGGACCTGGTAGTCGGCTGGATCGAGCAGTGGAGCAACACCGACAACAACGAGCGCGACTACCTGCTGGCCAGTTACATCGAGTCGCTGAGCCAGTTGGGCGCTCAGGATTTCGACACCCTGGCCAAGGCCAGCGACGATCCGCGCGCCCAGACATTGTTCGCTGAGCTGGAGCAATTGCCCGAACCGGATCGGGAAAATACCCGGCAGGCGCTGCTCGACTATTTGAACAAGGGTGGTGAGGTTGTCCCGACCGATACCCAGGCTCGACCTGAACTGCAGCAACAGCGCGAAAAGGCTTTAGACGAGTCATTGGCGCTGAACCGCTTTGATGGCGTCGCCCCTGATTTCACCGCGCACGCTCGCGTCACCGCCGAGGCGGACCGACGCTTTTACACCCGCGAATATTTTGTTGAAGTCGCCCCGGCCGACTTCGTCGAGCGCCACCTGAACACACTGGTCGACCTCGGCAAGGATCAGAGCCGACGCATGAAAGACGTGCTCGACGGCCCATTGCTCAGCGGCAAACGCGGCATCAACGACCTGATCGACCGCCCGGCCATGGATGAGGTGCTGAACAGTCATCGCGACAACCTCGGACGCTGGAATCGCCTGCTCGAACGCATCACCGCCGATCGCGCGCAACTGCTGTGCGCCGGGCGTTTCCATCGCTCGGCGTGGTATTTCGACGGCCAAGCGCAGATCGATCAGGCGCTCGCCAGCGAATACGCCTGTCTCAAGGACATCGGCCGCAGCGACGCGGCCAACGAGCAAATGCTCGATTACCTCGAACAACACCCGCAACTGACCCGCCCGTTGTTCTACACCTTGCCGCTGCGCTTGCAGACCGAGCAGGCCGGGCAATATTCAACGCTGTTCAACGCCGGCATGGCGATGTTCAACAACCTGCCGGACTGGCTGGCCAAGTTGCAGAGCATCGAGCAGCCGCAGCTGCCCGCGCTGGACGACCTGCCCGCACACAGCCGAGTCCTCGCCGATGCCGTGCAAGACACCTACAGCCCGGCGCTGAACCTCGGGCTGAGCCGGGCGCTGGAAGGTTTTGATCTTGCCGGCGAGAAAATTCCCGACCTCGACGAACTGTTCCAGCGCCTGCCCAAAGCCCTGCGCCTGCGCGTCTTCGACGCCGCACGAACCAGCGGCGTGACCTTCACCGTGTCCACCCCGGCAGAGCAAGCGGCGCTGCAAGCCACGATCAAGGAAGTGCTGCGCGAACGCGACTACCTGAAAACCCTCAACCGCGAACGCAACCAGCTCACCCACAATAAAAACCGCCAAGGCCACAAAACCGCCCGGGCGGTGGAATTGCAGCAGGAAATCGTCCGCGTGCGCACGCAATTGGCCTTGTTCGAAGGAAGACTGGCGGCAGCGTTAAGCCCGATCGACGAACTGCCGGATCGCTCGGCCCGGCTGTATGGCGCCACACCGGCGAAAGCGGGCGTGACGGTGGTGTTTCCGCCGGCGCAGCACGGGGAATTGCGTGGGTTGCTGGAGAATATTCGCGCGGGAGTGGCGGGGGTTTCGAAGGCGAGTCTGGTGCGGACGGAGGGGATGGGGTTGTTGGTGGTGTTGGTGCAGGTGGTGAATTTGGTGGGGGCGTATCGGGAGGTGATGAAGCAGACGAGGGACAGGAAGAAACGGGCGGAGTTTTCCGCGGCCCTTGCCGCGACAGGCGCGGCGGGTTTTACCGCTGCACAGGGGCTTGCTGATACAGCTTTGAAGGCTCGCAGCACGAGTCTAGTTGGGAGTTTGCAGCTTGAAGCGTTGCAACAGGTTCGTGTGCAAATGGGTAAGTTGCACGTGGGATTGGGGGCGTTTACATATGTTCTGGGTTTCAGTACTTCAGTTACTAGCTTGGGCAAACAAAATCGAAGGCGGCAGGATGCGATTCGTAGTGGCACGCAATCTGAGCAGACAGCGGCTACGATGGCGGCGTTGGGCGCCGCCGGAATGGTTGCGATAAACGCTTATGGCGCGGGTAGTACTGCTTACGCTTCCTTTAAAGTGTTCACTGCGCCGAATGGCTCGGCACGCACGGCAGCTTGGGCTGCCGCTGGTACACGTCTTTCTTTAGTGTTCTTTCGCTTCAATTTAGCCGGAGCGTTGTTCACCGTGCTGGAGTTCGTCGGTACTTGGCTGTTCAATCGTTACAACCTCTCTGCCCACGATAAGTGGTTGAAAATCACGCCTTGGAGCCGTGATGACGAGATGCGCGGAGACCACTCTCTGGATGACTATCAAAATTATCTGGCATTTTTGATACACGCTCCCTACGCCCAATCAGGACCTGATCCCAGTGACACCTGGCTGAAGACTTTATTATTTGGCGCCAAACCCAGTGATATTCATTTGGTTCTGCCGAGGCTGGCGCTAAATGATCTTCTGCCGCCGTTAAGCGGTAAACCGAGTCAACGCTTGGGAATCGGTGCCCATCGACTTGTTGCACCGCTGCATGGTCGCGGTGTGCCGCAAGTGCGCAAGGAAGTCATCAGTGAGGAGATATTGAGCAGTCTGCGAATCGTGAAGTCATCGCTAGATGGTTTGGTGCTTTGTCTTCACTACCCCATCCGTCCTGATTCTGACTACACGCCTGCAAAGGAAACGCTCGAACTTGCCATATGTATACAGACCGTCAATGGCAAAGGCGGGGCGGAGTCAAGAACGCGCGTGATTCATATTGACCCTCGGGATAGCGGTCATTTTGCTGTAGTAACTCCCGGCTCGGTTAAAGAAAACCCTCCGGTTTTGCTGGTAGAAACTCAATACCTCGAATGGGCCGACCATGCTGAATAATCACAATGAGCCTATTGTTGATGCGCAATGTGAGGTGATTAGAAGAACGGGCGATGTAGAGCCGTTCCCAAGCGGAAAAATTACCTATGTCGCACCGTTGCCATTACCTACAGCAATGCCGCCTTATGGGCCTCACATTGGGGAGTTAAACGAAGCATACATGGACTTTGGGCTTGGACTGCCAGAGGTATTTTCGTGGCAGGTAATTCTCGGCGCGCCAACCGCAGGCGCCTTTATGATCATTGTTTTATTTCCTTTATTTACCGGCTTGCTAGGTATTATTTTTGGCTATGGAAACGGGGCCATTTGGGAATCAATGATTGGTGTATTCGAAGAGGCTTACAAGAACCAATTAATCTGCGGCCCCTCGATCCTTCTTATTGGCCTCGGCGTCTGGCACCACGTCCACAAAAAACGCCTCTCCCTCATCCCAACCCGCTTCAACCGTCAACGCCGCGAAGTGTGCTTCATGCCCGAAGGCGCCACCGAACCTGTCTTTGTCCCGTGGGAATCGCTCAGCGCCTGGATCATCGAAGCCAAGGGCGCCACCCAGTTCGGCATCCACCGCCAATACGGCATGGGCATCGGTTTCTACCAAGGTGAAACCCTCATAAGCCAGGAATTCCAATGCGCCGGCCTGGAGCTCGCGATCAGCCATTGGGAGGCGATTCGCGGTTACATGGAGTACGAAGTCAACGACCTCAAATCGATTCAGGACCTGCAAGACCTGCAAGGCCCGGGCGACCCGCCCCACGAAGGCCTGCACACTTTCCGCAATGCCCGCGCGCGGATGCATCAGCAGATCCGTGAAGGCCGCCGCTCGCGGCTGTCGGGGTTCTTTTGGTACCTGTATCACGTCATGACTTTATGGACGATTCCAAACCGTTTGGTCGAATGGGAAGTGCGCCGTCTGGAAAGAATCGGCAAGCAGGCGTTGCCGGAAGTCATGCGTGCCTGGTCCGAGCCGCTGCCGAAAGAGCAATGGGCCAAGCCCAGTGAAGAGTTGCTGCGGCTGAGCGAACAAGTGCGGCGGATGCACAAGCGCCAGCCGCATCGGCCGATTACGCAGATTTTCGCTGAGATTTGCAGGCGGGCTGTGGACTGATGCAGAGCAGTTTTGTGACCAGACGGAGGGAGGTTTTTTGCCTGTTTGAGCGCCTTCGCGAGCAGGCTCGCTCCCACAGGGGACCGTGCTGGATGCGGATGTTTCGGTTGATCTTGGCCGAGGTGGGAGACCCTCGGGGTGGTGGCCATTTTTCAGTTGTTGCTGCCGGGTCGGTCAAGGAAAACCCTCCGGTACTGCTGGTAGAAACTCAATACCTCGAATGGGCTGACCATGCTGAATAATCACAATGAGCCTCTTGTTGATGCGCAATTTGAGGTGATTAGAAGAGCGGGTGATGTAGAGCCGTTCCCAAGCGGAAAAACTACCTATCTCGCACCGTTGCCACTGCCCACACCGATGCCCCCTTATGGCCCACATATCGGTGAGCTCAATGATGTTTACATGGACTTCGGATTAGGCCAGCCGCAAGTTTTCATGTGGCAAATGACGTTGGGAGGACCATTTGCTACGTCGTTCTCGGTGCTTTTTTTATTCCCAGTTATTACTGGGTTTTTGGGGATTATTTTCGGCTTTGGTCAAGAAGCCATTTGGGCGTCAATGCTTGCCATCTTCGAAGAGGCTTGCGAGAACACTGTATTTACCGGGCCTTTTACGCTGTTCATCGGCCTAGGCGTCTGGCACCACGTCCACAAAAAACGCCTCTCCCTCATCCCAACCCGCTTCAACCGCCAACGCCGCGAAGTCTGCTTCATGCCCCGGGGCGCGACCGAATCGGTATTTGTCCCGTGGGAGTCGCTCAGCGCCTGGATCATCGAAGCCCAAGGCGCCACCCAGTTTGGCATCCACCGCCAATACGGCATGGGCATCGGTTTCTACCAAGGTGAAACCCTCATAAGCCAGGAATTCCAATGCGCCGGCCTGGAGCTCGCGATCAGCCACTGGGAAGCGATTCGCGGTTACATGGAGTACGAAGTCAACGACCTCAAATCGATTCAGGACCTGCAAGACCTGCAAGGC
>Ga0308171_1003386_pt1 | contig 14672 bp, 14 predicted proteins | sample PhyGR1_FD_202135 | JGI IMG/M metagenome (GOLD analysis project Ga0308171, IMG submission 202135) | Phyllosphere microbial communities from UC Gill Tract Community Farm, Albany, California, United States - DLSLSG.R1 | ecosystem: Host-associated > Plants > Phyllosphere > Unclassified | place: USA... | reverse complement strand
GAATTCCCCGGACCCCTTCTTTCATTTTTTCGAGTTTTTGCGCGTGGCTGTTGAAGCCGTGCGCTTCAGAGACGGCTGGGTACGCCGGAGGTCCTGGACCTCCGGCGACTGACGGCTCAGCCCGCGCGGCCTTGTATTTAAAATCATCAAGCTGCGCCGGACTCTCAGTCCTGAGCGCTTCGCAAAACTCGTAGAAAAAAGAAGGGGTCTGGGAAATTTTTTCCCCAGCCTTTCGCCTTCGAATCTTCCCCGTCCACCGATCTTCTAGAGCAACACCTCGAACCCCGTGACCCTCATCCCGAGGAGGGCGCGCAGGTCGGGCAGGGCCAGGGCGATGCAGCCTTCGGTCGGGCTGTAGTCCGGCCGGGCGAGGTGGAGGAAGATGGCGCTGCCGAGGCCGCGAACCACGGGTTGGTCGTTCCAGCCCAGCACGCCGATGATGTCGTAGATCGGGTCGGTCCGCCACAGCTCCTCGTGCCGGCCGGGGTAGGGCAGGCGAACGGGGCGGTTATAGGCTTTGTCGGTCGGGTCGTCGCACCAGCCGTCCCGCGGGCCGATCGGCTCCACCGGTACGGTGCAATCCGGCGCCGTCAGGCGATCCGCGCGGTAGAGGACGCGGCGCAGCGGCAGCAGGCCGGCAGGGGTGGCGTTGTCCCCTTCCTCCTTGTGCTGGCGGATGCCGGCACGGCCGAGGGCGCAGCGGAAGGTGGCGTCCCGCAGCCGGACCAGGCCTTCCGCCTGGCCGGTCTGCGCGACCTGGGCAACCTGGCTCACAGCATGTGGCCGAAACGCTCGGCCTTGGTTTCCAGGTAGTGGTCGTTGACGCCGTTGGCGGCGAAGCTGTGCGGCTCCCGCCCCTCAACATCGATGCCGCAGGCGGCGAGGCCGGACAGCTTGTCCGGGTTGTTGGTCAGCAGCCGCACGCGGGTGATGCCGAGCTGGCGCAGCATGGTGGCGGCCACCATGAAGCCGCGCTCATCGGCGCCGTAGCCGAGGGCGCGGTTGGCATCCAGCGTATCCAGCCCCTGGTCCTGCAGCGTGTAGGCCCGCAGCTTGTTGACCAGGCCGATGCCGCGGCCTTCCTGCGCCAGGTACAGCAGCACGCCGGCGCCGTCCTTGGCCATGCGGGCGATGGCGCCGCGCAGCTGCGGGCCGCAATCGCAGCGCAGGCTGCCCAGCAGGTCGCCGGTGAAGCATTCGGAATGGGCGCGGACCAGCGGGGCGCCGCCGGCGGCGAACAGCCCTTCCGGGTCGCCTACCAGGATCGCCAGATGCTCAATGCCGCCATCGGCGGCGCGGAAGGCGACGATGCGGGTCTGGGAGGAATCCTCCAACGGTACCCGCGCCTCGGCCACGCGGGTCAGGCTGGTGGCGGCGGTGCTGGGGTAGGCCAGCACGTCGGCAGCCGGCAGGCTGAGCAGGGCGGCGGCGGCTTCCTGGCGGGGCAGGCTGCCGGTCGTGGCAACGCCGTGGGCGGCGACGGGCGCGGCCACCAGTGCCGGCAGCAGGCGGCCCAGCTTGGCCAGGGCGATGGCGGCGAAGGCCAGTGGTGGCGGCGCGGTCAGTTCCGGGGTGGCGGGCAGCAACTGCTCGGCCACCGGGTCGGCCAGGCTGCGCAGGTGGACGGGGTCCAGCAGCACGGGCGGCAGGCTGAGGGCGACCGGAGATTCCTGGATGCCCTTGGGCTCCACGCCCCGGCTGGCGGTGCCGGCGGGGATGGCGCCCTGGCTGGGTACCGGGCGGTGCAGAACGGCGGCGGCGCGGGTTGTGGCCAGCAGCAGCACGGCCGGGCCGGTGGCCAGGGCGGAAAGTTCCGCCAGCCCGCGCGCGCCCACCGTCTCGGCCGCCGCGATGATCAGCGGGCCGCCGGGGCCGGTCAACAGCACCGGGGTGCCACGCCGCAGGTCGCTGGCGGCGCGGTGCACGGCGCGCATGGCCAGGCTGGCCGCGTCCGGCAAAGCCGGGCCGGGCTCGGGGTCATGGGCGGCGGCGTGTCGTTCCGCCGCTTGGCCGATGGTGGTCATGTAATCGCTTCCATCTGGCGTTTACGCTCCGAGTGGCACGTCCCGGCTGGTTCCAGGATCGGGTCCTGTCGGTGGCGTGAAGGCGTGTCCGTGGTGGTTAAGCCTGAGGCTGGGCAAGAGATGGGCGAACCGCCCCACATAGCAATGTGGCGTCAGATAGGAAGTTGCCATCCCCCCCGCGGCACGCAAGACTGACGTTTTCTCACTCTGCGGGCCAAGCAGGGGTTGCCCCCCGCGTCGCGCGGGGCCACCATGCGCGCAGTGTGAACAGCGTCGGCAACGCTTACACCTGTTACGCGTTTGAGCGTTGGACGTTGAGGCACACCATGTTGAGTCACTGGCTTTGTCGGGAGATCTCATGACCGGCCCGCGGCCGATCCTGATCGTAGACGATGACGGGGCGCTGCGCGCCACCTTGTCGGAACAGTTGGCCTTGGATGGGGAGTTCGCGCCGCTTGAGGCCGAAACCGCCGCCGAGGCTGCCGAGCAGTTGTTGGGTGCTGACACCCGCTGCGACGCCGTCCTGTTGGACATCGGCCTGCCAGATGGCGATGGCCGGGAACTTTGCGCGCGCCTTCGGCGCGAAGGCGTGAAGATCCCGATCATCATGCTGACCGGCGCCGATGGGGAGCAGGATGTCGTCCGCGGCCTGGATGCCGGGGCCAACGACTATATCGCCAAGCCCTTCCGGGTGGCGGAACTGCTGGCGCGCCTGCGCGCCCAGCTGCGGGTGTTCGATAACAGCGAGGACGCCGTCTTCGTCATCGGGCCCTACACGTTCCGTCCCTCCGCGAAGCTGCTGCTGGAGACGGCCAAGAACCGCAAGATCAGGCTGACCGAAAAGGAAGCCGCGATCCTGAAGTTCCTGTACCGGGCCGGCGGACGCGCGGTGGCCAGGCAGATCCTGCTGAACGAGGTGTGGGGCTACAACGCCGCCGTCACCACGCACACGCTGGAGACGCATATCTACCGGCTGCGGCAGAAGATTGAGCCGGACCCGGCCAATGCCTGCCTGCTGCTGACCGAAGGCGGTGGCTACCGCCTCGACCCCCAGGCCGGCCGCGTGGCCGCCTGATACGACGAAAGGGCCGGGCGAGACGCCGGCCCTTTTCGTTTGTGGGGTCCGTGTGAAGGGTGGGAGAGGCGTTTCGTCTCCTTTCCCGTGCCGCCATATGTGGTCCGGCATGCACGCTGTTCGTGTGCGCGGCCTGCGAGAGCCCTGGAAGTCGAAACCTCCATAAGGGCCTTATTCTCGCTCCGGCGTCAGTGCGCCTGGGCCCTGCGCTGGTCGTCCTGAACGCGCCGCCCCAAACTCGAAAAAAGAAGATGGGGGTCCGGGGGAATTCCTTCCCCCGGCCTTCCTCCCCGCGCGTCAGAGTTCCTTGACGATCTCGCGCGGTTCGGACGGCGCTTCCGGCATTTTCCCGTCGAACCAGTAGTCGCCGGCGATGCCGGACATCCGCATCCCCTCATGCCCGATGCCGGGCACGACGATCAGCTGCCAGTTGCAGGCCACGCCCAGGCGCGCGGCTTCCGCCTGCCCCTGCGCCAGGTAGTTGTGGGCGCGGGCGAAGCGGTGCGGGCCCTGGGCCCTGGCGGCCGGGTGGCTGGGCAGGCTGGGGCCTTCCGTCTCGATATCCTGGTCGCCGGCGAAGATCACCATGGGGTAGGCCAGCAGCTTCACCACGTCGTCCTGGGTCAGGCCGATGCCGCCGAGGCCCTGGGGGTATTGGGTGTCCAGGGTGGGCAGAGTGTACCAGCCGGCATTGGCGGGGCCGACGGCCTCGAAGATGCCGTGGTCCTGCGTCGCCATCAGGCGGTGGGTGTACTGGCCACCGGCGGAATGGCCCCAGAGATAGGCCTTCTCCCGCGTCGTCACGCCAGCCTGCCGCAGCAGGGCGAAGACGCGGCCCGGAATGGCCTGGGACCAGCTTTTGCGCGGCCGCAGCGTGCCGTCCTCGGCCAGGACGTTGCCGTCGTTATAGGGCACCGAGCCCGGCCACGACTCGGTCGGGAAGGTGGGGGCGACGATCAGCAGCCCGTGCCGGTCGGCGGTGGGGATCCAGGCTTCGCAATACTCGTCGCCGTTGCGCATCATGCCGTGCTGTACCAGCACGACCGGGTTCTCCGGCCGGTGGTTGGCGGCGCGGTAGCATTCCAGCACCAGCAGCCGGTCCGGGCTGAACGGGTCCAGGCAGGGGATGGAGGCGCGGCCGGGCGTGGCCAGGGCGGCGGCCAGGGCTTCCGGCGTCAGGATGGCGGGCATGGTCATTTCGGGCTGATCTCGGTGGCAAGGGTGGTCTGGTCGACGCGGCCGGGATAGGCGAGGTTGGCCCGCATGCCCCAGGTGGCGCTCTCGAAATGCACCGGGATGACCGGCATCTGCTCCAGCGCGCGGCGGCCGGCGGATTGCAGCAGCGCGCTACGGGCCGGCGGGTCCATCTGCACCAGGGCGGCGTTTACGTCCCGGTCGAAGGCGGCATCGGACCAGCCGCCATAGTTGCTGCCGCCCACGCCGCGCGCCGTGTCCGTCGTGGCCAGCCAGGTGCGGAAGAAGTTCAGCGTCTCCCCCGCATCGGTGCCCCAGCCGCCCATGGCCATCGAGAAGTCGCGCTTGCCGCGCCGGCCGAAGAAGGCGGCCGAGGGCATGGCGTCCAGCTCCACCTTTACGCCGATGCGCTGCCACATCTGCACCATCGCCTGCGCCAGGCGCGAGTCGTTGATGTAGCGGTTGTTGGTGGCATGGAAGGTCATGCTGAAGCCGTTGGGGTATCCGGCCTCGGCCAGCAGGGCACGGGCGCGGGCCGGGTCATGCGGCAGCACCGGCAGGCCGGGGATGGTGCCGAACATGCCATCCGGCAGGAACTGCGTGGCTGGCGTCGCGACGCCGTCCATGATCCGCTCCAGCAACGCCTTGCGGTCCAGCGCCAGGGAGAGCGCCTGGCGCACCCGCGGGTCCTGCAACGCGTTCGGCCCCTGCACGAACGGCGACGGGTTCCGCGCCGTATCGAGCTGGATGAAGATCAGCCGCGTCGTCGGCGCGGCGACGATGGCGAACTGGTTGTTCTCCCGCAGGCGCGGCAGGTCGGCGGTGGCGGGCGCCTCGATCACGTCCTGGTCGCCGGCCAGCAGAGTGGCCATACGCGGGCCGGCCTGGGTGACGGGCGTCAGCCGCACCTCCGCCCAATGCGGCTTCGGGCCCCAGTAGCGGTCGTTCCGCTGCAACACCGTCGTGCTGTTGCGGGACCAGGAAACCTGGCGGTACGGCCCGGTGCCGATGGCGGCCGTGCCGTTGTTGAAGGCTTCCTGCTGCGGCCAGGGGCCCGCCGCCTCGCCGCCACAGGCATCGCCGGCGCTGAAGGTCACGCCCTGCGGCCGCCCGAGCGAGCGCGGCAGGATGGAGATGGAAGCAAGGTCGGAGAGCAGCAGCGGCTCCGGCGCCGTAGTGCGGATCAGCACCTGGTTCTCGCCGATCGCCTCCACCGCCGCCAGCCGGCGCACGTTGGAGGAGAAGGAGGAGACCAGCTCCGACTTGTTGTTCAGCACCCGGCAGTAGGTGAACACCACGTCCGGCGCGCCGAAGGCCGCGCCGTCCGAGAAGGTGACGCCGCGCCGCAGGTTGAACACCCAGGTATGGTCATCCCGCCGCTCCCACGACTCGGCCAGGCCCGGCGCCACGGCGAGCTTGGCGTCCACGTCGGTCAGCGCATCGTAGACGTGGTTGCGGAGCGTGCCGTTGGGCGTCAACGCATAATGATGCGGGTCCGCCGCCGTGGTCTCGGCAGAAAGGGCAATCCGCAAGGTCTGAGCCTGCGCGATCGGAGGTGCGGCGATGAGCATCGCCACGGCCAGGGCTGGGAGCAACCGGGTGTTCATGACCGCCGAATCTATCCCTGCCTCATCGTTTCGACCATGGGGTGAAACGGGGTGGGAGGACGGTTTCGCGGGGTGTCCCGGCGAAGCGGCGTGCGGAGGAAGGAAGGCCGGGGAAAGAATTCCCCGGCCCCTTCTTTTCTTTTTTCGAGTTTGCGGTCTGGCCGCTGAAGGGGCGGTCCTAGGAGCCGGCTGGGTGCGCCGGAGGTCTGGGACCTCCGGCGACTGAGGGTTCAGCCCGCGTGGCCCATTTTAAATATCACCGGTGCTTGGTCCAAAGCGCCACGCCAGAATCGCAGAAAAAAGAAGGGGTCCGGGGAATTCCTTCCCCGGCCTTCCTCCACCTGAGGCTTCTGCGGGCCGAAGCCTTGCCGCCATCAATGGGGGTGGCATCGGGATGAATGGCCACAGCTAGCATGAAAGGGAGGGAGCTTCGCCCCCTCCCAACGGCACGGCGTGGTCAGACGATCTTCGCGGCTTCGTCGAAAGGCAGGCGGGGCAGGCGGCCGAAGGTGCCGGAGGGGTCGGCGTAGCCCAGGTTGACCAGGAAGTTGGACTTCCAGCCGGTGCCCTCCAGGAAGGCGGCGTCCACCTTGGCGTTGTCGAAGCCGCTCATGGCGCCGGTATCCAGGCCGACGGCGCGGGCGGCCATGATGAGGTAGGCGCCCTGGAGGGAGCCGTTGCGGAACGCGGTCTTCTCGGCGAATTCCGGGCTGCTGGTGAACCAGGACTTGGCGTCCGCGTGCGGGAACAGGAAGGGCAGCTTGTCGTAGAAGGCGGTGTCGTAGGCGACGATGGCCGTCACCGGGGCCGACATGGTCTTCTCCAGGTTACCGGCGGAGAGGGCGGGCTTCAGCTTCTCCTTGGCTTCCTGGCTGCGGACGAAGACGAAGCGTGCCGGGCTGGCATTGGCGCTGGTGGGCGCCATCTTCAGCAGGTCGTACAGTTCCTGCAGCTTGGCCTCCGGCACGGGCCGGTCCTGCCACTTGTTGGCGGTGCGCGCGGTGAGGAAAAGCTGGTCCAGCGCGGCGTTATCGATCGTATCGGCCATTCGAGTCGCTCATCCGGAATGTTGCGTAGCAACAGGGATAAGCTGGAAACGGCCAGGCTGCCAATCCGCCTTTCGGATGAGCAATATTCATCTGATGAATGACTAATGCTGCTGAGCAGGTTTAGAAGCCAGAAAGGCCCCGCCGCAAGGCGAGACCTTTCATTGATGTCATAAATAACCGGTGGAGACTTCAGGCCTCGACCTGCTCCACCGCCATCACTTCCGGCACGTAGTGGCGCAGCATGTTCTCCACCCCGTGCTTCAGCGTGGCGCGGGAGGACGGGCAGCCGGAGCAGGCGCCCTGCATGCGCAGCTTGACGATGCCGTCGCGGAAGCCGCGGAAGACGATGTCGCCGCCGTCGCCGGCCACGGCCGGGCGGACGCGGGTGTCGAGCAGTTCCTTGATCTGGGCCACGACCTCGGCATCGGCGGGGTCGGTGTCCTCAGCCTCCTCGGCCTCGCCATCCTCGCCCAGCAGCACGGGGCGGCCGGCCATGGCGTGCTCCATGATGGTGCCGAGCACCACGGGGCGCAGCGCCTGCCAGTCGGCGGAATCGGCCTTGGTCACGGTGACGAAGTCGGCGCCGAGGAAGACGCGGGCGACGCCGTCCAGCGCGAAGAGCGACTCGGCCAGCGGGCTGCGGCCGGCGGTCTCGGCGCTGGTGAAATCGGCGGTGCCGCGCGCGCCCATCACGTCCTGGCCCGGCAGGAACTTCAGGGTGGCGGGGTTGGGCGTGGCTTCCGTCTCGATGAACATCGCTTCCAATTCCGTGCGGGGGCGTCGGTTATGCCAGCATGTGGGGGAAGGGGCGGCGCGACGCAACCCGAAACGTCATGCGGGGGGTTTGGGGCTGGGGTGCGGGACGGTGCGCACGGCCCTGGCGCTCAGTCGAAATCCGGCAGGCGGCGGTGGAAGACAATGGCGAGGACAACGCAGATGGCGAAGGCCGCCGCGCCCTTCAGTACCTGGCCGCCGATCGATGAGATCAGGCCGCCGGTCAGCGCGCCGACATCCCCCACCAGCCAGTCCAGCAAGTAGAAGAGCGCCACCCAGGCGGGAAGCCCGATCCCGATGATGAAACCACGCGCGGCGGGACTCTGGGGGGGGTGGTCCTGGTACGGGTTCATGCGGCGCCAGGTGTCGGGATCGCGCGACAGTACCGTGTAGCTGGTGGATTCCTCCCTCTCCGGCTCCAGGCCGGTCCAGGAGGAGGAGAGTGCCGGGCGGGGTGTCGCCGCCTCGGGTTCGTCCCCGGCCATCGGCCTACAGCGTCACCCGCTGGATATCCGCTTCGTCCAGCGCGGCGGGCACGATGGTCATCGGCACCCGCAGGCGGGCGCCGTAGCGGCCGGTCAATGCCGCGATCAGCGGCCCCGGCCCGCTGCCCGCCGCGGCGGCGGCGAGGACGAGGATGGAGATGCGCGGGTCTTCCTCCAGCAGGTCCAGCAGGGCTTCCCGCGGATCGCCTTCCCGGATCAGCAGGATCGGCATGCCGCCGGTGATTTCCTGCACCTCGGCGGCGAGGCCGGAGAGCAGCTTCTCCGCCTCCTCCCGCCGCTCTTCCTCCAGCATGGCGCCGACGCCGGCCCATTCGGTCATCTCCGGCGGCTCCACCACCCGCAGCAGCGCCACGCGGCCGCCGCTGTTGCGCACGCGCAGGCAGGCATAGCGCAGGGCGATGTGCCGCTCGGGGCTGTCATCCACCACCACCAGGAAGACACGGTCGCGCCGCGTGGCCTCGGGCATCAGCTTCTCCGGAACAGGACGCTGCCCATCCAGCCGGCGAAGGCGGCCAGAAGGATGCAGATCACGCCATACACCAGCGGCTCCTGCCGCGCGACATCGGCGATGCTGGCGGCGGTGCCGACCCGTTCCACCCGGAAGCCCAGCTCCTGCCGCGCCAGCACGCGGCCGTCGCGCACCAGCATCACCTCCACCCGGTAGTCCCCGGTCTGCACCGTGGCGGGCAGCGGCAGGCGGGCGCTGAACAGGCGGGCACCGGCGATGCGCAGCGGCGTATCAGCCTCCCACCACAGATGCGCGTCCTGCTTCAGCTGCAGCAGCGCCTGGCGGTAGCTGGGGTCCTGGATGCCGGTGGATTCCAGTGGCAGGTTCTCCAGCCCCAGGCGCTTGGTGGAGCGTTCGTCGGCCGAGAGCATCTCCCGCAACGGCCGCGTGCCGGTCAGCAGGTAGACGCCGGGCACGCTGCGGAAGCGGGCGGAAGGGCCGTTGATCCAGAAGCCCAGCACGCGGATCTTGCGGCGCACGACCATCGGCTGCGGCGCGTTCTGCGCCACGATCAGCACGTCGTCGCCATGGCCGGCGCCGGGCTGCGGGCCGATAAGCCGGTCGGTGGCGCCGAACACCAGCAGCTCGGTCCCGGTGAAGCCGGTGGTGATCTCGACGCGCGCCTGAGAGAGTTCGGCCACCAGCGCGGGGCGCGGGGTGGCGGCGGCGGGGGCATCCAGCACCGGGGCGGCGGGGGCGGGCACCGGGGCGGGCACTGGCGCGGGCGGCGGCGGCAGCGGCGGCAGCAGCGGCGCGGGCGCATCCGGCAGCAGCGGCGGGCTCTGCACCAGCAGGGGCGCCGTGGGGGCGGGGGGCAGGATGGCGGGGCGGCCGCCGGGCGGGGGCGCCAGCGCCAGTTCCTCGAACACCGGGTGGGCGGCCGGGGGCGGTGCCGGCTGGGCGGGCGCGGCGGCCGGCAGCAGCGCGGCCAGCAGCAGGCCCAGCGCGCCGGCGATGCGCCTCACGGCAACGGCCCGATGACGAAGGCGCTCTCCGGCGTCGCCACCAGGCCCCAGAGCAGGCTGAGGGCGACGGCCAGCACCATGGCGCCCAGCAGCGCGCGCGTCTCCTCGCCCCGCAGGCGGGTGCCCATGGCGGCGCCGAACTGCGCGCCCGCCACGCCGCCGATCAGCAGCAGCAGCGTCAGCACGATATCCACGCTGCCGGTGCTGACCGCCTGCAACAGAGTCACGTTGGCGGCGACGAACACCACCTGGAACAGCGAGGTGCCGATGACGACGGAGGTGGGCATGCCGAGCAGGTAGATCATCGCCGGCACCAGCATGAAGCCGCCGCCGACGCCCATGACGGCGGAGAGCACGCCGATGCTGAAGCCGACCAGCAGCGGCGGAATCACCGAGATATAGAGCCGGGACTTGCGGAACCGCATCTTGAAGGGCAGGCCGTGCATCCAGAAATGCGCGTGCAGCCGCTTCGGCTTGGCGCCCTTCTGGCGGCGGCGCAGGATGGCGCGCACGCTCTCCCGCACCATCAGCGCGCCGACGCTGCCCAGCACCACCACGTAGAAGATGGACACGGCGAGGTCGACCTGCCCCTGCCTTCGCAGCCAGGCGAATAACTGCACGCCGAGGAAGCTGCCGGTGAAGCCGCCCGCCAGCAGCACCCCGCCCATCTTGAGATCGACATTCCCCTTCCGCCACTGCGCGATGAGGCCGGAGACGGAGGCACCCAGCGTCTGGTTGGCGCCCGATGCGACGGCGACGGGGGAGGGGATGCCGATGAGGATGAGGATCGGGGTCAGCAGGAAGCCGCCGCCGACGCCGAACATGCCCGAAAGCCAGCCCACGCCAAAGCCGATTCCCAGCAACAGCAGGGCATCCACCGACATCTCAGCGATCGGCAGGTAGACCTGCATCGCGCATTCCAGTGCAGTTCGGGCCGAGGAGAGGCGGGGATCGAACCCGCCCGGGAGGGGTCGTCAGAGGAGGCGTTCAGGATTCGCGGAGAACGTCACCCAAGGGACATTCGAAATACGGCAAGTCTTGGGCTAAAGGCAGCCGTGGCAGTGCCTTTCGACAGCATTTCCCTGCATCGTTATGGAAAAACCACGATGGCCGCGACCCGCCGTGCCCTGCTGTCCTCCGGCCTTGCCGTGGCGCTCGCCGCGCCGGCCCTGCGCCGCGCCGCCGCGGAGGCCGCATCCCGCCTCGCGCTGCTGCATGTGAACGACTTCCATTCGAAGCATGAGGGGGTGGACGCCGCCTCCGCCGCCTGCCGGGCGGACCGCCCCTGCATCGGCGGCAGCGCCCGGCTGGCCACCGCGCTGGCGGAGGGCCGAGCCGCCATCGCCGCCGATGGCCGCGCGCTGTTGCAGCTCGATGCCGGCGACCAGTTCATGGGCAGCCTGTTCTACACCGCGCATCACGGCCTGGCCGAGGCCGCCGTGCAGCGCGCCATCGGCACCGGGGTGATGGCGCTGGGCAACCACGAGTTCGACAACGGGCCGGGCGTGCTGGCCGGCTACGCCGCCGCCGTGCCCTTCCCGCTGCTCTCCGCCAACCTGGACACGAGCCGGGAGCCGTTGCTGGACGGGCGCATCCAGCCCCATGTGGTGCTGGACAGGGGCGGCGCGCGCATCGGCATCATCGGCCTGACGACGGAGACGACGCCGCAGGGTTCCTCCCCCGGCCCGACCCTGCGCTTCACCGATGCCTTCGCCGCCGCCGAGCGCAGCATCGCCGCCATCCGCGCCGGCGGCCCGGCCACCATCGTCATCCTCTCCCATCTGGGGCTGGGGGTGGACCAGGCGCTGGCGGCGGCCGTGCCGGGCATCGACCTGATCGCCGGCGGGCACAGCCACACGCTGCTGGCCAATGGGCTGACCGGCGCCGCCGGGCCGCACCCGACGCTGGTGGAGGGGCGGGACCGCACTGTCCGCATCGTGCAATCCGGCTGCCATGGCCGTTGGCTCGGCCGGTTGGACCTCGACCTCGGCGCCGATGGCCTCATCGCCGCGCATGCCGGAGCGGTGCGGGAGATCACGCCCGACATCGTGCCGGACCCGGAGGTGGCCGCCATCGTCGCCCGCTACGCCGCGCCGCTGGCCGAGTGGCGGGCGCGCCCCATCGGCCGCCTGGCGGTGCCGCTGAGCATCGAGCTGTGCCGGGAGGCCGAGTGCGCCCTGGGCAACCTGCTGGCCGACGCCATGCTGGCGGCCGAGCCGCAGGCCGAGATCGCCCTGACCAATGGCGGCGGCCTGCGCGCCAACCTGCCGGCCGGCACCGTCAGCTGGGGGGACGTGCTCTCCCTCGTCCCGTTCTCCAACACCCTGGCCACGCTGACCCTCCGCGGCGGCGCGCTGCGCGCGGCGCTGGAGAACGGGCTCTCGCAACTCGACCGCAAGGGCGGCCGCTTCCCGCAGGTCGCCGGGCTGAAGGTGGAGTACGACGCGGCCGCGCCGGCCGGGCAGCGCATTCGCACAGTTGAAGTGCGCCAGGGCGACCGCTTCGTGCCGCTGGACCCGGACCGTGCCTACCGCATCGTCACCAACAATTTCATGCGCCAGGGCGGGGACGGCTATGCGGCGCTGAGGGATGACGCGCTGGAGGCCTATGACAATGGGCCGGCGCTGGAGGACATGCTGGCGGCGTATCTGGATGCGCGGCCCGGCCTGTCCGTCGCGGTGGAAGGGCGGCTGGTTTCTCGGTGAGGCGGGCCAGGGGCGCTGCCCCTGGACCCCGCTGGGGTGGCAGTGCCGCCGCAGACCTCGCCGCCCGTTAGGCTTTCGAAGCTGTTGTTTTTCCAAGAGGCGGGGGTTTTGGGTGGTGCAGGCCTCGGCTTTGGGAGGCCATAAGGCGTCTTTGAATGCGCTTTGCGCCAGCGCATCGCCTCGGCGCCGCACGGCGACAAAACTGGACAGCTTGGTCCGGGGTGGACTTTCCACCCCGGCCGGAGGGTCCAGGGAGGGCGCCGCCCTCCCTGGCCACGGGCAAGCCAGCGCAGGCTGAGCCGTCGCAGTGGCATCCTTGTTCTGAAGCAAGTGCGATGCCATCTCGGCCTGCATGAATATGACGACACAAGATCCGATCGGCTGGCACGGCACCACCATCCTGTGCGTTCGCAAGGATGGGCGCGTGGCCATGGCCGGCGATGGCCAGGTCAGCCTTGGGCAGACTGTGGTGAAGAACAATGCGCGCAAGGTTCGGCGCATTGCGAATGGCAAGGTGGTCGCTGGCTTCGCCGGGGCCACCGCCGATGCTTTCACGCTGCTGGAACGGCTGGAAGCGAAGCTGGAGCGTTTTCCCGACCAGTTGGAGCGGGCAGCGGTCGAACTGGCAAAAGACTGGCGGACGGACCGTTACCTGCGGCGGCTGGAAGCGCTGCTGGCGGTGGCGGACAAGGACCGCTCCCTGCTGATCACCGGCAATGGCGATGTGCTGGAGCCGGAGGATTCCATCATCGGCATCGGCTCCGGCGGCAACTTCGCCCTGGCCGCCGCGCGGGCGCTGATCGACGTGGAGGGCATGACGGCCGAGGACATCGCCAAGAAGGCCATGACCATCGCCGCCGATATCTGCGTCTACACCAACGGGCGCTACGTGCTGGAGACCATCTGAATCATGACGACTGATGCCGTGAACCTGTCTCCGCGCGAGATCGTCTCCGAGCTCGACCGCTTCATCATCGGCCAGAACGACGCCAAGCGTGCCGTGGCCATCGCGCTCCGCAACCGCTGGCGCCGGCAGCAGCTGCCGGAGAGCATGCGCGAGGAGGTGGTGCCGAAGAACATCCTGATGATCGGCCCCACCGGCTGTGGCAAGACCGAGATCGCCCGCCGCCTGGCCAAGCTGGCCGATGCGCCCTTCATCAAGGTGGAAGCGACCAAGTTCACCGAGGTCGGCTATGTCGGCCGCGATGTGGAGAGCATCATCCGCGACCTGGTGGAGGTCTCCATCACCCGCACGCGGGATGCCGCGCGCAAGGACGTGCAGGCCAAGGCCGAACTGGCCGCCGAGGAGCGGCTGGTGACCGCGCTGGTGGGCGAGGGGGCTTCGGGCGAGACCCGCATGAAGTTCCGCCGCATGCTGCGCGAGGGCCAGCTGGAGGACAAGGAGGTCGAGGTGCAGGTGGCCGACCAGCCTTCCGGCACGCCGATCGGGATGATGGACATGCCGGGCATGCAGCCCGGCCAGATGGCCAACATCCAGGACATGATGGGCAAGATGTTCGGCAAGCAGGCCAAGGCGCGCAAGATGCACGTGCCGGAAGCGCGCATCGCCCTGACGCGGGACGAGGCCGACCGCCTGCTGGACAACGACAAGCTGACCCGCGACGCCATCGCGAACGCCGAGAATAACGGCATCGTCTTCCTGGACGAAATCGACAAGGTCTGCGCCCGTTCCACCGATGGTGGCGGCCGCGGTGCCGATGTCTCCCGCGAAGGCGTGCAGCGGGACCTGCTGCCGTTGATCGAGGGCACTACGGTCAGCACCAAGCATGGCCCGGTGAAGACCGACCATATCCTGTTCATCGCCAGCGGCGCCTTCCACATCGCCAAGCCGGCGGATCTGCTGCCGGAACTGCAGGGCCGCCTGCCGATCCGCGTCGAGCTTTCCGCCCTGTCGCGCGATGATTTCCGCCGCATCCTGACGGAGCCGGAACACAGCCTCGCCAAGCAATACGTGGCGCTGCTGGGGACCGAGGGGGTGACGCTGGAACTGACCAACGACGCCATCGATGCCGTGGCTGACCTGGCCGCCGACATCAACGCGCGCGTCGAGAATATCGGCGCCCGCCGGCTGGCGACGGTGCTGGAGCGGATGCTGGAGGAGATTTCCTTCAATGCCAGCGACCGCAACGGGGAACACCTGAAGGTGGACGCCGGCTACGTGAAGGAGAAGGTGGCCCCGCTGGCCGCCAGCGCCGATCTGAGCCGCTTTATTCTTTGAGGGTGGAGGAAGGCCGGGGAAGGAAT
>Ga0308171_1003385_pt1 | contig 14675 bp, 13 predicted proteins | sample PhyGR1_FD_202135 | JGI IMG/M metagenome (GOLD analysis project Ga0308171, IMG submission 202135) | Phyllosphere microbial communities from UC Gill Tract Community Farm, Albany, California, United States - DLSLSG.R1 | ecosystem: Host-associated > Plants > Phyllosphere > Unclassified | place: USA... | reverse complement strand
TGGCATTCATCGAGGAAATCGCCGCCGGCTGGGCGCTGCCTGACGAGTTCAACAGCGAGAACGTGCTGGTGCTGCTGGAAAACTACCCGCGTGCGTTCGACTCCATCGCCATGACCTACACCCGCGAGCTGATGGCGATCCGTGAAAAAAACTAACAGCGGTTGCCTCGGCGTTCTATACGCCTGACCCGTTGCCGGAAGAACTGGCCGCATTTGGGTTTACGCCCGAGGACGTCAAAGGGGAGCCGATCGACGTGCTCCCTGATGTGTGGCCAGTGTTCGAGGTGTTCCGGGCAATGGCGACGCAATGGCGTACCGGTATGGGCGGCGTCACCGGGCTGGATTACAACTGCCTGCCCTGGGTGATGAAATTACACGGCGTCGACGATGAGGCAACCGCGTTAACGGATATCAGGGTGATGGAAGCCGCCGCGCTTGCCACCATCCATAAAAAATAATGGCCCGCCGCGCGGGCTTTTTACTGCACGGAGCCCCGCATGACAGACATTGCATCGATCTCCCTGCGCGTCGATACCGGCGACCTGCAGCGCGGCAACAGCGAGCTGGATAAATTCCAGAAAACCGCTGCAGGTGCCGCCGGCGCAGCTGACGGTTTTAATGCCTCGGGCAAAGAGACGGCCAAGGTATCGAAAGAGGTGGCGCACGAGGTCGAGGAAACGCACAAACGGGTAGCGGAATACAGCCGCCGCCTGCGCGAGACCCAGACCACGGCGACGGCATCGGGCCGGGCGCAGGACCAACTTACCGAATCCTACTTCCGCCAGATTGACCGGATCAAGCAGCTCGGCATCGGCACGCAGGAATTGCGCGCCATTCAGTCGCAGGTGCGCGCCGCCCGCGCCGCCGGCAACATCACGCAAAACGACTATCTGACGCTCACCAGCCACGCCGCGGAAAAGATGCGCGAGCTGACCAAAGCCGAAGAGGCATCGGCGGCCGCCAAATCGATCTTCATCCAAAAGCTGAAAGACCAGGTGGCGACGCAGAGCCTTTCGCGGGAAGAGCTGCTGCGCTACCGAGCCGCGCAGCTGGGCGTTGGTTCCGCAGCGGACATCTACATCAAAAAGCTCTCCACCGCTGGCGAGGCCACGCATAAATTCAGTTTGCAGACGTCGGCCGCCCGCCGGGAGCTGGGCGTTATGCTCGGAGAGCTGGCGCGCGGGAACCTGGGCGCCTTGCGCGGCTCCAGCATCACCCTGGCGAATCGGTCTGGGCTGATAGAGCAGATGATGACGCTGCGCGGGCTCGGTATCGCTGGCGTGCTGGGGGGGATTGCAGCAGCCGTTTATGGACTCGGCAAGGCCTGGTATCAAGGTTATCAAGAGGCTGTAGAGTTCAACAAACAGCTAATTTTAACCGGTAACTATGCAGGTAAAACATCTGCCCAATTACAAGATATGGCTAAAGCCATGTCCGGGGATGGCATCACACAGCATGCAGCAGCAGGCGTTCTCGCTCAGGTCGTTGGTTCTGGGGCTTTTAAATCCAATCAGCTTGAGACCGTAGCGAGAGCCGCAGCGGCCATGCAAGAGGCCACGGGGCAATCTGTAGAAGCAACCATAAAGAACTTCCAAAAACTATATGATAGCCCGACTAAAGCATCGGAAGAGTTAAATAACCAGCTGCATTATTTAACCTCGGCTCAATATGAGTACATTTCCTCACTGGAAAAGCGAGGTTATAAAGAAGCTGCTGGTGAAGCGGCCGCGAAAGCATATAGCGAGGCGGAAAGGCAGCGCAGCAAACAAGTTATAGACAATCTTGGTTTCATTGAAGCAGCCATAAAATCAGCCACAAATCGTTGGAATGAATTTTGGGATGCCGCAATGAACGTTGGAAGGCCAATGACGGAGGCTTACCAACTTGAGCAAGTAAATAAAACCATAAACCAGATTTATGAGGACAGAAAAAAATCCGGTGGCTGGTACTCAAATCAGGAGGGGTTGGACAAGTTATTACAGCAGAAAAAAGAGCTTGAGTTCGTAATTAAGTCGCAACAAGGTTATGTCGACTCTGTCAATAAAGCCAAAGAAGCCGACGAAGGCCGAACTAAATCCCTTCAGTATCAGAACGAAATTTTATCCAAAAATCAGTCCTGGCAACAAAAACGCACTGCCGCTTTAACTGAATTGTGGCAGATGGTGGCTAAGGCACCCAAGGATTGGTCAGATAAAGATCGCAAGCTCGCTGTTGCTCAAATTAATGCTGATAACAAACCATCTGCGACGAAAAAAGGCCCCCAGTACCGGGCGCCTGCGGGCGATCTCGCCGACGAAAAAGCGCAGGCCGATTTGTTGGCGCTCCAGGCACAGCTCAAAGTGCTGCAGGACCACCGCAGCATCAATGACACCATTAGCCAACAGCGCAAGGATTTGTGGGCGGAGCAGGCGAAATTTGCCGTACTGGAGCAGGCAGCCGACAAACGGAAGCTGACTGCGCAAGAGCAGTCTCTGTTATCCAGCAAAGATAGCGTGCTGGCGCAAAAGGAACGGCTGGCTGTTCTCGGCGACGAGATCGCCAAGCAGGAGCGGCTTAACAAGCTGTTGGATGCCTCGCAGAAGTTTGATCGGCAGCAGCAAGCGAAACGTGCCGAGATTGCTTTTCTCGCCAAAGGTGGCACTTCCCGCGATTCTCAGCGGCAATCCGAAAGAGACCGGATCACTACCGAGTATGCAGAAAACCCTACCGCCCAAAAAGACGCCTTGGCGACATTGGAGGAAACGTACAAGCAGCGTGATGCACTGGATAAAAATTGGCGCGCCGGCGCTATCAACGGTCTGAATGAATACCAGCAAGCCGCAGAGAACGTCTACGGATCAGTTTCCAGCGTGGCTCAGAGCGCACTGGGCGGTATTTCTGACATGCTTACCAGTCTCGTCACAACCGGGAAAGCCTCATTCAAGGAATTCACCGCTTCAATTTTGAAAATGATCGTTGAGATCATCAACAAATTACTGGTGGCATATGCAGTCCAGGCTGCAATGGGATGGGTAACCGGCTCTCTATCATCTTCTGGCGGCAATAACCCCGGCGCAGTCCCGATGGGGCTACATTACGACGGCGGTTACACCGGCGACGGCGGCAAGTACGAGCCGAAAGGCATCGTGCACGGCGGTGAATTTGTGTTCACCAAAGAGGCGACGCGCAATATTGGTGTTGGCAATTTGTACGCCATGATGCACAGCGCCCAGGGTTACGCGGACGGCGGCTATGTTGGTAACGCGCCAATGCACGGGCTCACGGCGGCGGGAGGCAATTCGATCGTTGTTCATGCGCCGGTCACCATCACGCAGGAGAGCAGCAACGGCGGCGACGTCAGCGCAGCGAATACCGCGAACACAGCCCGGCAGCTGCAGGGGATTGTCCAGACCGAAATCACCGATCGCCTGAAGCGCGAGATGTCGCCGGGGGGATTGTTATATACAGGACGCAGATAAATGGCCAGCCGCAACGCTGGCTTTTTTATGGGGGAAAAATGGCGGTTGATACCTTTACCTGGCGAACGCAGGCGCAGCCGACAGGCGCGGAGAATATGAGCGTGATCGCCGTTCAGTTTGGCGATGGCTATAAGCAGGTGGCCAGCAGCGGCCTGAATGCCACAGCTCAATCGTGGACGTTGAGCCTTACCGACACAAAATCCAACGTGGCGCCGATCCGAGCGTTCTTGCAAAAACACGTCATCACATCGTTTTTCTGGGTAAACCCCTGGGGTGAGAAAAAGCTCTATCGGGTGAAAGCGGATTCGATTTCCTCGACGTTTCTCGCCGCTGAGGTGATCACCTTGTCATTCACCTTTGAAGAGGCCTTTGCACCATGAGTTTAACGCAGGATCTACAGTCGCTGGAGCCAGGGCAGCTAATCCAGCTGGTTGAAGTTGACGGCACGGCGTTTGGTATGGACCGCGTGCTGCGCTTCCATGCGCACAATATACCGGCTGACGGCTGGGCATCGTTCGCCGCCGAGAACATGCCATCGATCATCTGGCAGGGCAACGAATACGACCCTCACCCGTATGAATTTAAAGGCGCAGAGTTGACGAGCACCGGAGCGCAGCCAACGCCGACGCTGTCGATTGGCAACATCGGAAACTATGTGACGTCCCTATGCCTGGCTTACGACGATATGGTTCAGGCGAAGGTGCGTATTCGAACGACGATGGCGAAATATCTCGATGCTGCCAACTGGAAAGCCGGCAACCCCAGCGCTATGCCGACCGAAGAACGAGTGCAGCTTTTCTACATCAACGCCAAAAAGGCCGAGACGCGCGCCCAGATCGACTTTGAGTTATGTACCCCGTTCGATATCCAGAACCTGCAGCTGCCGACCCGGCAGATCACACCGGTTTGCACCTGGTGCATGCGCGGCTGGTATCGCACCGGTACCGGGTGCGACTACAACGGCAATCGTTATTTCAAGAAAGACGGCACTCCAACGGACGATCCTGCGCAGGATGTTTGCGGCGGCCGCCGGCCTGATTGTGAGGAACGCCACGGTAAAGGCAATCCGCTGCCTTACGGGGGCTTCCTGGCGGCGAACCTGCAGGGGAAATAACGATGCGAGAAAAATTACTGACGGCCATCCGGCAACATGTGGCCGCTGAATATCCGAACGAGGCCTGCGGGGTGATCATCGAGACGGGAAAGCAGCAGCGGTATATCCCCTGTAAAAACATTGCCGACAAGCCGACGGACTATTTCACGCTTTGCCCGCTTGACTATGCTGCTGCCGAAGAATTGGGCGAGGTGATCATGGTGGTTCACTCTCACCCTGATGTTGTGCAGCTCATTCCCTCGGAGTTCGACCGCATCCAGTGCGACCATTCCGGCGTGGAGTGGGGGATCATGTCCTGGCCGGACGGTGACTTTTGCACAATCTCGCCGCGGGGCGAACGCGCGCTGGTTGGCCGGCGCTGGGTGCTGGGTTATGCCGACTGCTGGACGCTCATCATGGATTATTACCGCCAGCATCACGGCATCCTCTTGAAAAATTATTCGGTGCCGCGCGAATGGTGGATCGATGGGAAAGAAAACATCTATGACGACAACTGGCAGGCAGAGGGCTTTGTCGAAGTGTCGTCCGATGCTATCCAACCCGGCGACATGGTGATGATGCAGATCAGCGCGCCGGTAACCAACCATGCGGCGATTTACCTCGGCGACAACACCATCCTGCACCACAACTTCGGGAACCTGTCGGCGCGGGTACCGTACGGGAAATATTACCGTGATCGCACCGTGCGGGTGGTTCGACACAAGGAGCTATTGGATGCTTAAAAAAATCACGCTCAAGGGAGCAATGGGTAAAAAGTTCGGCCGGCATCATGAGTATGCGGTCGCGGATTTGCGCGAAGCGCTGCGCGCAATGTGCGCCACCATCCCAGGCTTTAAAAAATACATGTCCACGGCTCACATCGACGGGATCCGCTTTGCTTTTTTTAGCGGGCGGGAAAATATCGGCATCGAAGAATTCGACATGGCCAAAGGCGCCAATGAATTCGTGATCATGCCGATAATCGAGGGCGCCAAGCGTGGCGGTGTGCTGCAGGTGGTGATCGGTGCTGTGGCATTGGTGGCCGCGTTCTTCACTGCAGGTATGTCTATGGCTGCCTGGGGTGCGGCAATGACGGCCACGACGATATCAGCCACGTCAATTTTGACGGGCGTCGGCCTGAGTATGATGCTGGGCGGTGTGGTGCAGTTGCTTACGCCTCAGCCCAGCATGAACGTTGGTGCTTCCTCGAGCACCGACAACAAACCAAATTACGCTTTCGGCGCGCCGGTGAATACCGTGGCGATGGGGTACCCGGTACCGGTGCTTTACGGCGAACGGGAGATCGGCGGGGCTATCATCAGCGCCGGCATTTTCTCAAGCGACCAGCAGTAACTGCTTGTTAAACGGTTTATGGCTGCCTCCGGGCAGCTTTTTTTATGGGTGAAAAATGAGACTACTTGAAGGGCAAACGGTCATCAGTGGCCGCAAAGGTGGCGGTGGAAGCCCACACACTCCGGTAGAGCAGGCTGACGATCTGCTGTCGGTCGCCAAACTGAAAATGGTGATTGCGTTATCGGAAGGAGAAATCCAGGGCGATCTCACGGCGCAGCAAATTTTCCTGAACAATACCCCGCTGGCGGATGATGCCGGCAATTACAACTTTTCAAACGTGAAGTGGGAGTATCGCAAAGGGACGCAGGACCAGACCTATATCCAGGGCATGCCGGAGATCGACAACGAGATTTCGGCGAATATTGAAGTTAAAGCCGCGTCACCGTGGGTGCGGCAGTTCTCCAATCTGACGATCGATGCGGTGCGCATCAAGCTCAGCCTGCCTATCCAGTACCAGTACAAAGACAACGGCGACATGGTCGGGACGGTCACGCAATATGCTATCGATCTCTCAACAGACGGCAGCGCCTACCAAACCGTCGTTGATGGGAAATTTGATGGCAAGACCACCTCAGACTATCAGCGTGATCACCGCATCGACCTACCGCGGGCAACGTCTGGTTGGTCTATCCGGGTGCGCCGCATTACGCCTGATTCGACGTCCAGCAAACTGATCAATGCCTTCAAAGTGTTCTCTTTTGCTGAGGTTATCGACAGTAAGATGCGTTACCCCAATACGGCGCTGCTGTATATCGAGCTCGATTCCAGCCAGTTTAACGGCAGCGTGCCGAAAACGACCTGCAAGCCGAAAGGCAAGTTGATCCGCGTGCCGGACAACTACAACCCGGTCACGAGAACCTATAGCGGGACGTGGACCGGTAATTTTAAGCTGGCCTACAGCAATAATCCGGCCTGGATTTTTTACGATCTGGTGCTGGATGAAATTTACGGCATGGGCGGGCGCGTTGATGCCAGCATGATCGATAAATGGCAGCTATACAGCATCGCCGCATACTGCGATGAAATGGTGTCTAACGGCGCCGGCGGGAAAGAGCCGCGCTTTACCTGCAACGTGTTCATTCAGAACCAGCAGGACGCTTATACGGTACTCCGCGACCTGGCCGCAGTGTTCCGCGGCATCACCTTTTGGGGTAACGATCAGATCTACGTGAACGCGGATGTGCCGCAAAGCGACGTCGATTACGTGTATCACGTTTCAAACGTGGTTGATGGCGTATTCACCTATGCCGGTGGTTCGTATAAAAACCGGTTCAGCTCGTGCCAGGTGTCTTGGTCAGATCCGCTTAACCACTACTCGGACACCATCGAAGGTGTCTATGATTCGGAGCTAGTCGAGCGCTACCGCGTGAATCAGATGCAGCTGACGGCGATCGGTTGCACCTCGCAGAGCGAAGCGCACCGCCGCGGCCGGTGGGCTATTTTGTCCAATGCCAAAGACGGATCGATTTCCTTTAACGTGGGGCTGGATGGTTACATCCCGCTGCCGGCGGAAATCATCGGTGTGGCCGATCCTTTCCGTGCGGGCCGGGAGAATGGTGGCCGTATCAGCCAGGTCGGCGGCCGGAATATTACCGTTGACCGTCCGGCAAACTATGCTGTTGGCGACCGCCTGGTGGTGAACCTGCCAGATGGCACCGCGCAGAGCCGCACAATCAGCGCTATTAGCGCCGACAAAAAGACGCTGACAGTCTCAACGGCTTATCGGCAAACACCTGTGCCGGGGGCAGTGTGGTGCATCGACAGTGACAAGCTGGCGATCCAGTATTTTCGCGTTACGTCTATTTCAGCAAACGATGACGGCACATTCACGATCGCCGGGGTGCAACATGACCCCAACAAGTACCGCTATATCGATGACGGCGTGCGTATAGACCCGCCGCCGATCTCAGTCACGCCGCCAAACGTCATGCCGGCGCCGAAGGGAATCGCTATCACCGAAGTTGACCATCAGGCGCAGGGGCTGACGGTAGCATCCATGCAGGTGACCTGGGAGCGCGTGGAGGGCGCCATCGACTATCTGGCACAGTGGCGCAAGGATAAGGGGGACTGGGTAAACATCGGGCGCACCAGCGCGCAGGGGTTTACCGTTCAGGGGATCTACGCCGGGGTGTACGATGTCCGCGTGCGCGCCGTGAATGCGGTCGACGTGTCATCGCCTTGGGGTTATGCCGACTCGACCACGCTCAGCGGTAAGGTGGGTAAACCCGGCACGCCGGTGAACCTCATGGCCAGTGATAATGTCGTATGGGCCATTGATATCACCTGGGGCTTTCCCTCCGGCGCCGGTGATACAGCCTACACTGAGATCGAGCAGGCAACTACCGCAGACGGTCAGAACCCTCTGTTACTGGCGAACGTTCCCTATCCTGGGGTGAGCTATCAGCACGGCCCTATGCCGGCGGGCGTGCGCCGTTGGTACCGTGCGCGGCTGGTTGACCGGATCGGGAATAAGGGGGATTGGACGCCGTTTGTTGCGGGTATGTCGAATGTAGATGCCGACGACCTGATCGGCTCGGTGGTTGATGACTACCTCAATTCCGAGGACGGCAAGGCGCTGCTGGAGCCGCTGAAAACCAGCCCAGAGGCTATTTTGCAAAGCGTGTTGGCGGAATACGGCACCGCTAACCAACAATGGGCGAACTATGGCGAAAACCGGGCCGGGATAATCCAGGCACAGAAGGTGGCCGCTGATGCTCAAAGCTCAGTTGCTCAGCTGGAAACCGACGTCACTGCCAAATTCAACGATCAGGAAGCCGCCATACAGGAGAAAATGACGGCTTACGCAGACGCTTCCGGCCCTTCGGCGATCTGGACGTTGAAAACCGGTGTTAAGTACAACGGAACGAATTACGACGCCGGCCTGGCGGTGGCCGTGACCGTCAACGGCACGCAGGTTGACACGCGCGTTGCCGTCAATGCCAACCAGTTCGTGGTTATAAGCGGTAGCAGCGGCAGCTATTACTCCCCGTTCATTATCAAGGATGGACAGGTGCTTATCAGTCAGGGCTTTATCGGCAAGGGTTGGATAGAAAACGCGATGATTGGCGATTATATCCAGTCGAATGATTATGTTGCTGGAAGGCAAGGATGGAGGCTTGATAAGAGTGGCATCTTTGAAAATAACGGGACGGGTAGCGGCGGAAGAATGATCCAAAGAAATAATTCAATCAGGCTATATGATGGCAATGGAGTGCTGCGTGTAGCTATAGGCGAATATTAAGGAGAACTTGTGGCGTGGGGTTTTCAAACGTGGGATACGAACGGCAATCCGAATAATACAGGCATTGTTAAGGTTTTCACAATTGGGACAATTAGAGTTGAGCAAAATCAAAAATCTGGTAGCTGGAATTTCAATGTCCCAAGTGGGTACAAAATAGACTTTATGAGCCTTCAAGATGGGATAGGTTTTACTCAAGAAAGGAGAGGGCTAAGAGTTATTAGCAATAACACCATAGAAATGTTTGATGCAAATGGTGTCTGGGGCGGTGGTACTGCCCCTGCATACTCTGGTTGGGTTATCATTTATCTTGTGAAGGTATAATTATGTCATGGGGAGCGTTATTTGTAGATAACGATGGGGTGCCGTGGGCAACGCCAGATAGCACGCCGATGAGCTTGGTTAAAAAATATCGTATAGATCGCGCTGGAGCAGGAAATGATCAGCTCGATGTTGATTTTACTAAGCCAGTTGTTTTGGCAATGGTGGCAAATACAAACGGAGTTATCGCCTCTGTATCCAGATCTGCGAGTGGTGGGGCATCTGTCACATCTAAGTTAATAATTGGCAATGGTCCATATGCTATAGATGTTTACGCTTTCTCGACACAATTTCAACCAGCGGTGAAATTTGGAATTAACATATTTGATGCGCAGGGCAGATGCATTCAAACAAATGAAACTAAAGTTATGCCTGCGCCGCGGCGGCTTGGTGAGCCTGGGAGCGATGGAGCCGGCTACAATGTGAGAGAAACCTTGGCGGGCAGATGGGCGATAATACCAGCCACTACAGGTTACATTACGGCTGTTATTGGTCATCAACAACCAAGGCCGTTCCAGCAACCAATATCGAGCTTTTCAGCTTTTGATGGAAGCAATACATCAGTGTATTCCGGCGCATGGGACACTCCCGGCGGTGAAGCGCACAATATAACTTATTACAACACAAAGGATTCAGTGTACGTAATAGATGTATCTGGCTTTTGATTGCCTATATGATCGACAATGCCAATTGATTTTGATGATATTGATCGTTGCAAACGATCGTTAGTCAAGGCTATCGATGATAGGATATGGATATCACAGCAAGGGAGATAATAAAGGGATGAAAAGGTTAGCTGTTTTATTATTGGTTTCAGCATCTATCACTGGCTGCGCAGGAATTTTGGAAAAGCAAGAACCTATTTGCTATGGGACGGCCATTATCGCTGGGCAGGAGACATCAGTTCCTATCTATGGCGTTCGCAAGCAGGTTGAACAGACACAATATAGAGCTGGTGGACCGTTCGGTTGGCGTTGGGTTAACAAAACCAACTTCACTCGCACGACCTGCGATAAATAAAAGTCACTCAACACCAAGCAACCCGGCCACTGCGCCGGGTTTTTTGTTGCAAAAATTCAGGAGAACACAATGCCAGCAGGCACGATAACCCTTAAAAACAACTCTGCGGCGGTCACCGGTAGCGGTACTGCGTTCAGCACAGAACTCAAGGCCAACGACTTCATTGTGGTAACAGTTGGCCAGACCGTTTATACCCTCGGTGTTAAGTCGGTGGAATCGAACACGGAGCTTACTCTGGTGCGTAATTTTGACGGACCATCTGCCGGCGGTTTGGCATGGACACCAATCCCCTATGGGGCGATGGTCACGATTACGGCGCAGACGCATGCCTATACAACAGAGGCGATGCGCGGACTGCTGCTGGATAAGAAGAACTGGCAACAGGTATTCAGCGGCACCGGAAACATTACGGTGACGTTACCTGACGGCAGTACCTATACCGGCCCAGCCTGGAATAGCTTTACTACGGCATTGGAAAGTAAAGCCGGGAAAGGTGTAAACAACGATATAACCCAGTTGAAGGCGCTGAGCACCGCAATCACCGTTGCGCAGGGAGGTACGGGAGCAAAAGACGCTGCTACTGCACGCGCAAATCTTGGCCTTGGCAACTCTGCGACCAAAAACATCGGCACAACATCAGGGACTATTGCCGCTGGTGATGATGTGAGGCTGGGAACCATCAACAACAAAACCGGCGGGCTGATTACCAGTGCAGTACGAATTCAGGGAGCGGGAAGCATCATATCGAATGCGTGCACGGCGATAGGCTGGGATGGTTCCAATGGCGTCAGTGAATTCGTCAACAATCGAGGGCAGGGAACTGGGGGGTTCAGATACCGTATCGCAAATGCAACTGGCGGGCTGGTAGTGGCATTTTCAATGTCATCTGATGGGAATGCCTATGCTGCAAATGGTCGGTGGATTGAGAAATCTGATGCGCGAATCAAAGATAATATCCGCCTGATTGAAAATCCTCTTGAGAAAATGAAGCAGTTTCATGGCTACACATGGAACCTGAAATGGAACGGCAACCCTGGCGCGGGGTTCATTGCCCAAGAAGTCCAGCAGGTTTTCCCTGAACTGGTTATCGTCACAGAAGATATGGAAATGAGAGACGGCACTGTCGTGAAGGGTGTTCTCGCCCCTGACAATAACGGGATCTCTGCAGGGCTACATCACGAAGCGATTCTTGCGTTAATGGAAAAAGTAGAGCGGCTTGAGGAAGAAATAAAAAGTATTAAGGCTAAATAGAAAGGAGGGTTAAATAATGGCTTTGATTAGCGATATCCTACGCGGGCCTTACGGAGATCCGCAGCCAAACGTAATTATTACCATGCGCGCAAAGGAGACTAGTGCGCGCGTTTTGGTTAGCAATTCATCAGCAGCCATTACCGCAGCCGATGGCAAGTATTCAATGCAGGTTTTCCCCGGCGAATATGAAGTCTTGGTATCCACTCTGGGGAAAATTGGTGAAATTCGTGTATATCCTGATTCGACGGATGGAACACTAAACGATTTCCTTATCACACCAGGTGAAGATGAGTTGACTCCGGCGATTGTCAAAACGGTCGAGACGATGAGGAAAGAATCAGCCGATTCGGCTGCGGCGGCTAAATCCAGTGAAAACAATGCAGCAAAGATCGCCGACCAATTAGCCAGTAGCATCGACGATAGAATTGTGTCTACGCTGTGGAGTAAAACCCACTACGCAATGCCAACGCAAGCGGCCGGTACGGGTTGGTATCGACTTGGTACGGTGACAACCGATCAGCATGGGGATACCATTGTTTTTGAATTTCATGGTGCAGCAGGTTACAACGGCAATGCGGAGCAAGCCGGACATCAGCGACTAATATTCCGTTATGGCAACCGGGCAGTAAATACGAATATTGCAGGTGCAGCATCACTGACAATGTTCACGACGGGGTCTCGTCCTATGGTGGTGAATGCTGCGATGATGGAAAACCCAAGAAACACATTTGATATATATATTCAGCTCAACAGTTTTGTAACTGCTGCTACGTATATGACGGTTGATTCTCGTAGTCCGGGGCAACTGGCTAAAGTTAATATTTTATTACAGAAAGCGGCTAGTGACCCAGTCGGTACAATGGGTTTCATTGAGTATAAAATTCCGACCTGGAATGCTAAAGAGTCAATGCCAGATTATAATGTCGTTGCAAGCGCCTCATTGAATGGATTTGGCAGAGGGCCTCAACACAAAGATGATTTGTTTTCAGTTGAAAACTTATCTTCAATTAACCGATTTAATTCGGCATCTATAAATGTTCCTGGGGCTACGCTGGGGTCGTGCATAACAATGCCTATGGATGGTGGTCCTAGTTGTGGTTATCTTGCAATTACGTCTGGTCGAGGACTATGGGTAGGATCATCAAATGTCGTTACGAATAAAACAATTTTATGGAATCGTGTGTGGAGTGAAATAAACACTACAGTTGACGCCAACGGCTTCATCAAGAAGGCATCCCCGATCGTGAAGCTATTCCGTGATGGTACCTGTGAACTCAACGACGAAAGCCAGGGTGTGACCACTGAGCGCGTAAGCGAGGGGGTTTACCGGGTTTCCGGCACGCTCGGGTTTAATGCCGATGCGCAATGGGGCGGCCCGGATGGTGGTATCGAAGTTCCGCTCGACCGCAACAAGCAGCCGCTGATCTGGGTTGATTACGAGGTAGAGCCGACCGGCGACCTGCTGATCAAAACCTACCACCGCACACACCTGGCGGCGCCAGCGTTCGCCCGCAATGACATTCTGGGCTATGACGAAGGGATGCCGATCGACATTCCTGAGGGGCGCTGGGTGGATCTGCGTGTTGAGATGCCGGTGGTCGATGAACCAGGAACGGAAGAAGAAGCCACAGCATAAAGCAGGAAAACACGCCGGAGACAATCCGGCGTATACTTTCTTCCTTTATCGATCAGCGATCTATCATTTCTGCGGTGAAACGAACTTCACATCGGTTCTTTTTTACGCTTATACTGTGTATGTATACAGTATTTGTTGTGAGGTAAAAACCATGGGAATGATGCCAAAATTTGCCAGCCCGGCAGCAGACTACGTTGAGTGCCGCTTGAGCCTTGACGAGATCTGCATTTCAAAGCCGAGCGCTACTTATCTGCTCCGCGCCGCCGGCCAGGCGATGGCGGTCGGTATCCACGCTGACGCGTTGCTTGTTGTCGATTCGTCGGCGACACCGGTGCACGGCAGCATTATCGTTGCTGCGGAGGAAGGCGCGCATGTGCTGCGCCGGCTTCGACTTTACCCGTATCGCGCGCTTGAGTTTCTCGATGGCTCCGGCCGGGAAACTGAGCTCGGTAACGAAGACTCGGAAGAAGGGATCGAGGTGTTCGGCGTGGTGATGTACTGCGTGAATGATATGCGGTCGTGCGAGTGGGATGATCTGCCGGTTATTTGATGATCGGCCACTGCGTGAGCCTTTGAAGAACTTCGCCGATTAATCCTGCGGGAGGTAGCTTGCAGTTTTATTTGCATATCCAATAAGGGATTAAAGGTAACTTAGTACCCGGCCGGTTATGCATATATTTGTTCGGAAGATGGGTATTAGTCTTGCTCTAACTAGATGATTTCTAAGTGTGCAGTTATTAATCCATGTTCCGAATTTTTAAACAAGCTGTTGTTTTTAAAGATGTTAACGCTGAATTTAAAATCCCTCGGCTTATGGCTGTGCGGGTTCAAGTCCCGCCCCGGGTACCAGGGAATAAAAATACCGAATAATCAAAGCAATAAGTAGTAATGTCGTAGACCGCCGAGAGGCGGTTTTTTTGTGTCTGAAATTCGCATTACGCCTGCATTTATTTCCTTTCTTGTCATGCCGCCACCCTGCCTGCAGGGAGCCCCGCAGGGCTCCACACTACAGATCATAAGAAACCGAACGCCGCGGCGAGGATCCAGCCGAAGACGCAGGAGACGCTGACGCCGATCAGGCCCGGTAGAATGAAGCTGTGATTGATCACGAAGCGGCCGATGCGGGTGGTGCCGGAGCGGTCGAACTGAATTGCCGCCAAATCGCTGGGGTAGGTCGGTAAAATATAATAACCGTAGCAGGCCGGCGCCGAAGCGACGATATAGGCCGGGTTGACGCCGATCGCCAGCGCCACCGGCACCAGCGCCGCCAGCGCGGCGGCCTGCGAATTGACGAATTTCGACACCA
>Ga0308171_1003378_pt1 | contig 14712 bp, 14 predicted proteins | sample PhyGR1_FD_202135 | JGI IMG/M metagenome (GOLD analysis project Ga0308171, IMG submission 202135) | Phyllosphere microbial communities from UC Gill Tract Community Farm, Albany, California, United States - DLSLSG.R1 | ecosystem: Host-associated > Plants > Phyllosphere > Unclassified | place: USA... | reverse complement strand
TGCGTTCCGGAGACATCTTGAATCAAGTAACAAATCTTACCAAAAAAGAGGCTTTAAGACAAGGGATATCAACAGCTTTCCAGGATGTAATCCCCGATCTGGAAGCTTCTTTCCAATATGCTAAAAATCAAATCAAATCTAGGAAAATAATCTATTGGGGAAGCTCTTATTCGGCGTCCTTAGGATTTTATATGGCAGCGAAATATCCGAAAGATTACAACGCGCTTATCGCTTATTCTCCGGGGGAATATTTTAAAATTGAAAATAAAAATATTGCAGAATTCGCAAAGGATGTTAAAATCCCTGTCTACACTTCATCTGCAAGAAATGAAGAATCCAGCTGGAAATCAATTTACAATTCGATAACATCCAAAAAACAATTTTATCTGCCGGCAAAAACCAAAGGCCATCACGGCACAATGGCACTTTCCTCATTCTATGATGACAGCGAAGAAAACTGGCAAGCTATTATTCCTTTTTTGAAAACATTAAGGTAAATTCCTCTTCATTTTCCAGAAATGTTCGTTTTGCTTCTTCATAGCCTATTTTGAAAATCTCCTCCATATTTTGAGGTTTTCTTTCGAAAATGCCGTACTTGGACAGTTTCTTGGAAGTAATGAACCAATCGCAATAAGCAAATTTATAAATCTCAGTTCTGTGCGATAATAATTCGTAAGCACGTGTCGTGACAGCTTTTATCGTTCTTAAATCCTGTACTTCGACATCCTGAGGCGGCGTGACATATACGCCAATCATTTTATCACATTCATTATTAATGATATCTGCTGGAAAATTATTGAGAACACCTCCGTCGCTGTACATCTCTTCCCCAATAAAATAAGGTGTAGAAATCCCAGGGATACACGAGGAAGCGATAATTGCATCCACAACTTTGTAGTGTTTTTCAAAGACTTTCTGTTGTCCTGTGACAAGTTCTGTTGCTACAATCCTCACATCTTTGTTCAAATCTCCAATCGTCATATCCTGGAAAATTGGTGTGAGATAATTAAGGAAAATAATGGACGAAACAAAACCAGGTTGATTAAATGTAAAATGTTTCCAGTTGAAGAAATAAATTGACTGGAAAAAATCCAAAATCTCTTCCGGCGTCTTTCCCACAGCATACAAAGAACCGACGATAGAACCTGCGCTGCAACAAGAGAGGATATCAGGTTCGATATTCTTTTCCTTAAGAAACTTCAAAACGCCGGCGTGAGCCAACCCACGCGTTCCACCACCTGACAAAACCAATCCTATCTTCGAATTTTCCATTGAGTAAAATTAAAAAAACCGCAGAAGAATCTGCGGTTTTTATATATGAATATTATGTTATTCTTATTATATATGAATTACTTCGCCATAAGCAGCTGCTACAGCTTCCATCACAGCTTCAGAGATAGTTGGGTGCGGGTGGATAGACTTCAGAACCTCGTGTCCTGTAGTCTCCAATTTTCTCGCAACCACAGCCTCAGCAATCATATCGGTAACACCGTCGCCAACCATATGACAACCAAGCCATTCGCCGTATTTCGCATCAAAAATTACTTTGATAAATCCGTCAACATCACCGTTAGCTGTAGCTTTTCCAGATGCTGAGAAAGGGAATTTACCAACTTTGATTTCATAACCTTTTTCCTTAGCTTGCTTTTCAGTCAAACCAACAGAAGCAATTTCTGGATGACAATATGTACAACCTGGGATATTTCCGTAATCAATCGCTTCTACGTGAAGACCTTTGATTTTCTCAACACAAGTGATTCCTTCTGCAGAAGCTACGTGAGCCAAAGCCTGAGTTGGGATGATGTCTCCGATTGCATAATATCCTGGAACAGAAGTTTCGTACCATTCGTTTACTAGAACTTTTCCTTTTTCAGTTTTGATTCCAACTGCCTCAAGTCCGATTCCTTCAAGGTTTGAAGCAATTCCAACGGCAGAAAGCAAGATGTCAGCTTCCAAAGTAATGTTTCCAGTAGCCGTTTTCACACTAGCTTTGACGCCGTTTCCTGAAGTATCAACAGATTCTACAGAAGCGTTGGTCATAATTTCTATCCCTGATTTTTTAAGAGATTTCTCAACGTGCTTTGAAACTTCTTCATCCTCCAGAGGAACGATGTTTGGCAAGAATTCTACAACAGTCACCTTAGTTCCCATTGCGTTATAAAAATCAGCAAACTCAATCCCGATGGCGCCTGAACCTACAACAATCATAGATTTTGGTTGCTCAGGAAGAGACAATGCCTGTCTGTATCCGATTACTTTTTTACCATCTTGAGGAAGATTTGGCAATTCTCTGGAACGTGCTCCAGTTGCGATAATGATGTTGGTTCCGGAATATTCAGTTGATTTTCCTTCAGCATCTACAACGGTCACTTTTTTACCAGCTTTCACAGTGGCAGTTCCCATAATGACATCGATTTTGTTTTTCTTCATCAAGAAAGAAATTCCACCGCTCATTTTAGAAGCTACACCTCTACTTCTCTGGATTACTTTTGTGAAATCGAATCCTGGATTTTCCACTTTGTTAAGACCATAGTCTTCTGCGTGCTTCAGATAATTGAAAACGTGAGCAGATTTCAACAACGCTTTTGTCGGGATACAACCCCAATTAAGGCAGATTCCGCCAAGATTTTCTTTTTCGATGATGGCTGTTTTGAAACCCAATTGAGCAGCTCTGATTGCAGTCACATAACCGCCAGGTCCACTTCCAATAACAATAATATCGTAGTTCATTGTGATTAAAAAATTTTAGCGAATTTACGGAAAATTATTGAAAGCATCGTATGACAAAAAGCAACTCTTGGAGTTGCTTTTCAGAAATTTAATATTGAGAAGTTTACTTTATCTGCTTGTAGCTTTCTATCAGTCGGATGAATTCTGAACGATAACCATCTTCGTCATTAAATTTTCCTTGTTTTGCAAGATTGATGATTTTGTCAAGGTCTTTATCTTTAATGAATTCCGATTGTCTTAAAACTAAACCAAACCAAGCAACAGACGAAGCAAATTTGAAATCTGACGAAGCATTACCTAATTGATTTTTAGAATCTTTGATAGTCTGAATTAATTCTTTACTTACATCTTCATTAGGATTTTTATAACGAAATTTCACAGTTGCCAGTTCGTCCCCAAATTCATTTTCAGAATCGTTTTTAGAATATTTCAAATCAACATCTTGCGGACTAAACTCTGATTCTGAACCAGTTGGAATGATTTCATAAATAGCTGTCACCGTATGACCAATTCCCAATTCCCCAGCATCAATTTTATCATTTTTAAAATCCTCATTATTGAGTTTTCTGTTTTCATAACCAATTAATCGGTAGGATTTTACAAACTTCGGATTAAACTCAATTTGAATCTTGACATCTTTCGCAATCGCATACATACTTCCTGCAAATTCTTTCCCAAGAAACTTATTGGATTCCTGCATATTATCGATGTAAGCGTAATTTCCATTGCCTTTATCAGCCAGCATTTCCAATCTATTATCCTTATAATTTCCCATTCCAAAACCAAGGCAAGTCAAGAAAATTCCGGATTGTCTTTTTTGTTCAATCAGTTTTTGAAGTTCAGAATTATCAGAAATCCCAACATTGAAATCACCATCGGTTGCCAGAATTACTCTATTATTTCCATTTTTGACCAAATTTTCCTGAGCTAATTTATATGCTAATTCGATTCCTTCTCCGCCAGCTGTACTTCCTCCAGCGCTTAGATTCTCCAAAGCTGTCAGGATTTTTTCCTTATTCTTGGCTGAAGTCGGTTGCAAAACCATGCCGGCACTTCCAGCATAAGTTACCAAGGCAACTTTATCCTGCGGACGAAGTTTCTCCAGCAAAATTTTGAATGAATTTTTCAACAATGGCAATTTATTCTGCTCATTCATAGAACCGGAAACATCAATTAGGAAAACCAAATTGGAAGCCGGTAATTCTTTATCATCAAGATTTTTACCTAGCAAGCCGATTTTCAGCAGCTTATGTTTTGAATTCCAAGGCGAATCGTTGTATTCTGTATTAATGGAAAAAGGCTGATTGTTTTTTGGCTGAGGATAATTGTATTTGAAATAATTAATCATTTCCTCTATTCTCACAGCATTTTTATCAACTTTCTGTCCATTGTTTATCATTCTTCTGATATTTGAATAAGCTGCGTTATCTACATCAATAGAAAAAGTAGAAAGCGGTTCTGCTTTCGCTGATTCGAATTTATTCTCTTTCCATTCGTCATAAGATTCTTGATTTTGAACAGGTTGAGACTTATTCAAAGACTTGAGTTCATCTTTTGATAAACCTTTGGTTTTGATGATGATTACACCATTACTTCCTTGAGTTCCATAAAGAGAAGTTGCAGCTGCATCTTTTAAAACTTGAACATCTTTTATTTTATTAGGATTGATATTCTCCAGGTTTGCAGTTTGATATGGAATCCCGTCAATAACGTACAACGGCTGATTGTTTGAAGTTAAAGAAGCAACACCACGAATCATTAGTTGTGGAGAAGTTCCAGGATTTCCCGGTGAAATCTGCAGTCCAGCTACTCGTCCGTTCAAAACTTGATCAACATACGCTTGTGTCATAACTTTTCCCGTTGCTGGAGGCGGAGCTGGTGGTGAATAAGATTTCTCTTTTTTATTAATCGAATTTTGATTCACAACTGTTGATGCGTAACCAAGACTTTTCTTCTCTGTCTTGATTCCCATTGCAGTCACAACAACGCCTTCAATATCCTTTGTTTTTTCAGTATAGACATAATTAGGTTTTGGTTCACTAATTCTTATTGAAGTACTTTCATCTTCCTGAACTTCATAACTAGCAGTTGGAGCAATCGCATCCGCGACCGGAGAAGCACTAATTGATGGATAAGCATAAACTTCTACCTTCGTAGGAATCGGAGTTTCTTGATAAGCAATAATTTCCTTTGCTTCAGTAGGTTTGATTGGGTTTTTCACCAAATTCTTTTCAAAGGTTTTATTGATTTCTTCAACTTTCTTGGACGTTTCTGTTCGATTTGGATCAATAGGTTTTGCATAATCATTTGATGCGATTTGAGGCTCAATTTTTACCTTATCATCATTCATAAAATATAAAACGCCAAATGTCAAAGCCAAGCCAGCAACCATTCCGTAAGGCAACCAAAGTGGGATGATTCTTTTCTTTTCTTGTTTTTTATCTAATTTTTCTTCAACGTTTTGCCACACTTTTTCGAAATTTGGGAAAGTAGGTTTTTCTTCCGCCGATTTCCCGGCTTCGCTGAACATTTTATCGATATCTTGATTTTCCATTTTTTTAAACTTTAAGAATTAATTGTTTGAAGTCTCACCAGTTCCTGCAATTTTTTGCGGGCAAAACTAACCTGAGATTTGGACGTTCCTTCAGAAATAGAAAGCATTTGAGCAATCTCTTTGTGCGGATAACCTTCCATTGCAAACAGATTGAAAATCGTGCGACAACCTTCCGGAAGAAAGTTGAGAAGTGATAAAATACCTATCTCTTCTGAAATATTTTCCGGTTCAGCTTCAACCAAATCCACAAAATTCTCTTCAATCGAAATCGAAAATGGCTGTTTCTTGCGAAGTTTTTGGAGACATTGATTCACCACGATTTTCTTTGCCCAAGCATCGAAAACCTGAAGTTCTTTCAATTGGTCAAGCTTTGTGAAAATGATGTAGAAAGCATCCGCCAAAACTTCTTCCGCATCTTCGCCGTTTTTCACGTAACGCTTGCAGGTTGCGAAGAACCGGCCTGCATATTCTTCATAAAGTTTCCGCTGTGCGTTGCGGTCTTTATTTTTGCATCTTATGTATAATTCGTGTTCCATATTCTGGCGTTTATAAGGAAAGATGCAATAGTTTAAAAAAGGTTGGAAATTTTTTGAAAAAATAACGAAAAACTTTGAAAGTCAGCTTCCAAAGTTTTTGCAATTATTCTAATTAATTAAAATATTATTTGTCTCAGTTTATGAAAAATCCAATTACATAGCAAATTCCAAATATTTCTTTGTATGAACTTCAATCTCAGAACCTTCCGCATGCATCACAGACAAAGGTTTTTGCGCATTAAGAAATGTGAAATTTTTACCATAATTCTCTTCAAAGTCAATTTGGATATCATAGTTTTTAACTTCATAAAAATTCCATTTCGGATGACGGACTTCATATTCAGAAGTTTGGTTCCCGTTTTTTGTAAAACCGAAATAATGTTCAGTAATAAATTCAAAATCAGAACCTTCCTTCATTTTGTTTTGAACATTTCCACTTTCGATTTTAATGGAGTTCCATTTGGAAGTTTTCCAAGAATAAGAAACAGAAAGATTGTTCGGATTTTTTATCATCGAATTTTTCATAGGCAGAGCAACGTAACGCTCTTTGTAGAAAGTGTTTGCGATGAAACTTAAGGCAAATTTCGGAACAATTTCCTTGATGAAGACAACACCTCTTTTCCAGATTCCGTTTTCCAATTTTTTCACATAAAATCTGAGATTCACTTCTTCAAAATTTTTATGAAAAGGAACTGAAACACCAAGAAGTTTTGTTTCAAGAAACATAAATCCGACAAGACTTACCAAGCATTTTCCTTTGTAAAAATCAAATTCTGTACCTTGTGGCAGACAATTTTCCAAAATTGCCGGATTGATTTCGTAATTGATGATGGCTAATTTTCGCCATTCTGCGTTGAGGAATTTCATTTTTTAATTTTTTGAGAGATTTTATTTGTCAAAGACGATTCTGCAATTTCTTTTATCATTCTGTTTCTTTCAATTAAAAAGCTTTTAAGATAATTCTTCAAGAAAAGTTGATTGACAATTTTACCAAGAATTCCAAAAGGTGATTCGAATTCAAAAAAATCAATCATCAAAGTTTCACCTCTTTCTTCCCTGAAAATATGTTGATGTTTCATAGATTTGAAAGCACCTTTTATCATAATATCTGTAAACATTTTCGGACTTTCCATTTCTAAAATTTTCGTTGTAAGAGTCTGATATACTCCTAAATGTTTGGCTCGCCAGGTGACCATTTCACCTAATTCTATTAATCCGCTGGTCTTTCCGGCGATTGCTTTTTCGTTGGTTTTGGAAGTTGACTTTTGGTGAAAATCTATATTACGAGATAAGTCAAAAACCGTTTGAATATCAGCATTGATTAAGGTTTCCAGATGAATCTTAGTCATTATCAAAAGTTTTTTGAAGTTAAAGATTTAGAAAATCGGCCCGCGTTCTTTTATTATTTCTAAAAAGAAAGAACATGATGATTTTAAATATTAGATTTTTCATGATTCAAATTTTGTAAGATTTCTTTTTCGTTAGATTTTTTTCTTCCTTTCATAAAAAGTAACAGATTGCAAAGAAGCATTAATCCCAAATAAATTGAGAATCCGCCTACTTTTTTGCTCAAACCAACAACCAAAGATTCTCCAGTTATCAATTGATTAAATTCTATAATTAAGAGCGCAAAACCAAAATTCAAAAGATAAAATCCAACTTTAAATAAAGAATTGGTAGCTAAAGCAATGTCTGATTTCTGATGAAAAATGTCCATCATAAATACTTTTGCATTGCGGAAAAGTAGTTCGGAAACAATAACGGTCAATGTTAAAACGATTGGCAGATAGATTGCGTAGGCGGTAAGATTGTAAGTAGCGCTCATAATTTTATGATTTAAAAGTTAATATAATTTGTTTGCGAAAATTAGCCAGTAGAAAAATATTGATATAATGCATTATTGCAATCAGTAAAAGAGTTTTGGCGAGTTTTGTGAATATCGAAACAATAAATAGTTCTGATGTTTCTGTTTTTAGACCTTCTGAAAGAGAGAAAGTAACATAGCCGATATTCATCAGATAATATCCAATCAGCAAAATTTTATTGATGGAATGACAAATATGGATATCAGTAAACAAATCCATGAGATAAATTTTCCCGACTGTAAAGCACTTCCACCCTACATAAACAATCATTGGAACTGTGATGAGAAAATAAATCAAATATGAAATCAGATTATTCATTTTGTAATTTTTATATTTTCAGTAATTTTTGAAACTTAATCTGAAATAAAAAAGGAAACTGTTTTCCTTTTAAATTCTTCGCCAAGCTCAGCTCAGAACGACAATTATTTTAACAAGTTGGTGATTTTCCCCACCAACCAATGGTCATCGCTTTTTATCGCTAAGTCCATGATATTATTGATTTTGTTGGTCACGTTTCCAAAATCATCCATCAATTTGATAAATTCTTTGGCTTCATTAGAATCGTCATCTACATTTTTCAGTTCTTCCAAGAATGCTACAACTGGTTCTATCTCACGCTTTCTACGTTCTTTTGTAATTTGTTTGAAGAGAAACCAGACATCTTTTTCTGCAATGAAATATTCCTTCCTATCCCCTTTCACAAATTCTTTTTTCACGATTCCCCAATCCATCAAAGCTCGAAGATTCATATTGGCATTTCCACGAGAGATTTGCAACATTTCCATCACTTCATCTGTTGACAAAGGCTTTCCTTCGGCTAAAAGCAAAGCATGAACCTGCGCCATCGTTCGGTTGATTCCCCAGCTTGTTGCAAAAGTTCCCCAAGTTTGGATGTATTTTTCTTTGGCTTCTTCGAGTTTCATTTTTGTAAGGTTGAATTGTTGTACAAATGTAATTAATAATTTCTAAACTTTCAATAATTATTGAAAATAAAATAATTTATTCAGAAATTTCCACCACTACACCATTCGTCCACTGGTAATTCTGCTGGAAATAATATTCGAAAGCGTGATTGGCTTTTCCGGTGTATTTCCCAGCAAATTCGGCTTTGGTATCAAGATGAACTTCTATGTTTTTCTTTGCATTCAATTTGTACCAATACAAAACCAGATAATTATCGAAAATCTCATAATAGGCAATTTCATTACGCTCAATCATGGCTTTCAGGTTTTTCGGGTCCATTGTTAAACCAGCAGGAATTCCGATTTTTGCCGTTATCATGCCAAAATTTAATAAAATTGGATTTTCGATTTTGATAGTCATTCTTACATTGTCACCGATTTTATCTTTGCTTTTATCTAAAGTCGTTGTAAAATAAAGTTCGGGATTTGGATTTTTATCCGGAATCAAATCATTGTATTTATAAGAAAAAAGAATTGGCAAACCGCTTCCAGAAGGATATTTAATCTTCAGTTCATTGTTTCCTTTCTTTAAAAATTGACCAATTGTCGAAAGTATTTTCAATTCTGTATTGTTAACAAAAAACTGTGGTTCTTCCGAACTTTCAGCTTTCAGATAAGCTTTGTAGAATTCGGTCAATGCTCTCATTTTCATTACCACTTTTTCTCTAGGCAAATATTCAGTTTTATCTGGTTTGATGGAAATCTCTACATTTTGATTTTTATTCACAAAAAAACGCGTTCTGCCAAAGAATTTTATCCAAATCAAAAACGATGAATCTTTCAAATGGTTGGAAAAAGCGAAATAAGTTTGTGTTTTTGTGAATCTTAAATTTATAAAAAAAATAATTCAGAACATCATTTTTTTTATAAAGGACAAAAAAAGAAAATAGCAATCCAATATTAATTTCAATTAACAATCGACAACAATAAGCATTTATTATTGTTAAATTTGTTCAATTAAAAATCCCATGAAATATACCCTAATAAAACGAAATAAGAGTTTACGTACAGATTCTCATTCTCATTTTATTAGTTGGATGAGAAAGACGGACCTGCAATATTGGAGAGATAACAAAGATTTTATGGAAGGCTATTCTTACAGAAAGATCACGTTTGAAAATATCTTGATCCGTCATGCAGATGAAAGCCAGTTTGTAGAAGACCTACAAAAAAATAACCTTTTGAAAATAGAATCTCCAAAAGGCTTTTTTGATAAAATTTTAAATTTTAATTCTTAATAGATTGCTGGATATTTCTGAGGATTGATTTCCGTAAACATCGCATAGATCTTTTCAACCATATCATCAGAAGATGGCTTGCTGAAGTAATCGCCGTCACTTGCAAAAGCTGGCCTGTGGTTCTCCGCAGAAATTGTCAACGGCTCTGAATCCAAATATTTGAACGCTTTTTGTTTCTCTAAAATCTGTTGAAGAATAAAAGCTGAAGTTCCACCTTCCACATCTTCATCAATCACAACCAATCGATTGGTTTTCTTCACGCTTTCGGCAATTTCATTGGTCAAATCGAATGGAATTAATGACTGAACATCAATCACTTCTGCATAAATCCCTAGTTTTTCCAATTCATTCGCCGCTTCAGAAACGATTCTCCAAGTCGAGCCATAAGTCACCAAAGTCACATCCTTTCCTTCTTTTGTAACCTCGATTTTTCCTACTGGAATTGTGAATTCTCCTATATTGTCTGGTTGTTTTTCTTTCAATCTATAACCGTTCAAACATTCTACAATCACGGCTGGCTCGTCACTTTGAAGTATTGTGTTGTAAAAACCTGCGGCTTTCGTAAGGTTTCTAGGAACCAGAATATTAATTCCTTTAGAAAGATTAAGAATTCCTGCCATTGGCGAACCAGAATGCCAAACGCCTTCCAATCTGTGTCCTCTTGTTCTAATAATAACAGGCGCTTTTTGACCACCTTTCGTTCTGTAGTGAACGGTTGCTAAATCATCGCTCATTCCTTGTAAACAGTACAAAATATAATCTAAATACTGGATTTCAGCAATCGGTTTCAAACCTCGCATCGCCATTCCAATGCCTTGTCCGAGGATTGTTGCTTCACGGATTCCAGTATCAGCGATCCTAACTTCACCATATTTTTCCTGAAGTCCTTCCAGACCTTGATTCACATCCCCGATATTTCCCGCATCTTCCCCAAAAACCAAAGCTTGAGGATATTTTGCAAAGATTTTATCGAAGTTATTTCGTACCACAACTCTACCGTCAACTTCTTCCGAAGCATCAGAATAGATTGGTTTAATCTCTTTTACATTCGTTGCTTTCCATTCAGATTGAGAATATAAATGCGATGAATAATTATCTTTTTCAACTTTGAAGACTTCTTCATATTTCGATTTCAAAGCAGTTCTTTCAGCGGAGTTTTGAGCTCTTGTCACTAATAAAGACTGTCTTACCAAATGGAAAATATCTCTCTTGCTTTTAGAAATGATTTTATTAAAGTTTTCAATTAATTGAGCAACTTCAACATTTTGATTTTTAATAGATTCTACAAATGGTAGAACTTCATTCTTTAAATCTGAGATTGTCTTTTGGTAGGATTCCCAAGCTTTTTTCTGGCCGTCTTTCACTAATTTTTTAGATTCAGAATCGATTGAATCCAACTCTTCTACTGAAGCCAAATATTCTTCATTTCCTTCAATCTCGATGCTGTAATCCAAAATCCATTCACGGAATTTCAACATTCCGTCAAACTCAGATTCCCATTTCAAACGTTCTTCGTTTTTATAACGCTCGTGTGACCCAGAAGTTGAATGTCCTTGTGGCTGCGTCACTTCCGTCACGTGAATCACAACCGGAACACTTTCATATCTTGCGTAATGCTCTGCTTTGGCGTAAGCTTCCATCAATGCCGGATAATCCCAAGCTTTCACCTGGATGATTTCACAGCCTTGTTTTTCGTCCGCTTTTCTTTGGAAACCGGAAAGCATTTCAGAAATATCAGCCTTTGCCCTTTGATTTTGTGTCGGAACCGAAATCCCGTAACCGTCATCCCAAATCGAAACTATCATTGGAACTTGCAAAGCGCAGGCAGCGTTCAAAGTTTCCCAAAAATGACCTTCAGCAGTAGATGCATCGCCAATAGTTCCAAAAGCAACTTCATTTCCGTCTTTTGAAAATTTCTCAGAACCTTCAAATTTTACTGATTTATAGACTTTGGAAGCCTGAGCCAATCCCAATAATCTCGGCATTTGTCCAGCTGTTGGCGAAATATCTGATGAAATATTTTTCTGTTCGGTTAAATTTTTCCAACTTCCATCTGCGTTCAAACTTCTTGTGGCGTAATGGCCGTTCATTTGTCTTCCTGCAGATGCTGGTTCTCTTTCCACGCTGGTGTCAGCGTACAATTGTGCAAAGAAACTTTCGACAGAAACCGCATCGATTGCCAGCGCAAAAGTCTGGTCACGGTAATAACCCGAACGGAAATCGCCGTTCCTAAAAACCTTTGCCATTGCCAACTGTGGCAACTCTTTCCCGTCTCCGAAAATCCCGAATTTTGCTTTACCAGTCAAAACTTCGCGCCTTCCCAAGTAGGACATCTCGCGGGAAATCCTACCTAAACGATAGTCTTCCAAAATGCTGTTTTTAAAATCCTGAAATGAGATTTGCTGAGTTTCTATATAGGTTGTTTGCATAACTTTGAATTTTGACAAATATAAAATTTTTTACTGAATTTTTTATTGATTTGATATTCAGTAAAAATAAGATAATTTTATAAAGTATAAAAATTCATCAATTATATTTTTTCCACAGAATTAATGAATATTTTTGAATCATCAATTTGAACCAATGAAAAAAACGGCACCACACATTCTGAATGCTTCCACCAATCTTCTGGGATTCTGTTTGGTCATCATCACTTCTCTGAAGATTACGAAGTTCAGTCATCATTCTTATTTGGATGAATTTACCGTTGGTGCGATTTTCTGTTTGATGGTTAGTTGTGTTTTGTCATTTCTTGCCATTAGAACGAACAAAGAAAAACTGTCAGACAAATTAGAAAATATAGCAGATATTCTTTTCTTTGCGGCTTTGCTTTGTATCTCGTTGGCGGTTTGTATTGTGAGTATTGATGTGGTTTAGTGGGAATTAATTTAACCAAAATTAAAATATGAAAAAAAATATACTGAAAATATTATTTTTAATTATTTCAAATTTTCTTCTTTCACAATCGATAAATAAAAAATTAGATTTTTCAAAAGATAGTGATACAATTTATTGGAATAAATACAAACACGGATTAATAATTAGACATCAATTGGAAGACATTCAAAATAGAAATGACGAGCTAATCTTTAGATTTTGGAATTTTGGTAGTTGTATTGAAGTAACTAAAAATGGTACTTTATATAAGGGAAATGTAACTTATTTTGTGGATGAAGTTGATGATTATTCTAAAAGACAATTTAAAAAAGTATTTAATTTAGAGATTGAAAAAGCTAAAGAAATAATAGATTTGATTGGAGCCAGAAAAATAAACGAAATTCCAAGTGATAAATTTATATTAGGTTGGGAACACGGCCTTGATGGTGTTGAGTATTTATTTGAATATAAAACAAAAAATGAATATTCATTTAAAAATTATTGGACACCAAAATCACAGGTCAATTTATTAGAAGCAACAAGAATTCAGGTATTTATCGACGAGCTTTATTTGATATGTGATTCTGAGAATTTACTTAAAAAATTCGAAAAAGAAATTCCATTTATAAGTTATTCATATAATGGAGGTTCGATTTCAATAAGTAGAGTTATGACAGTTAAAGAATATAAAAAATTTAAAAAGAAAAAGCGCAAGAGAAAAAGACAATCAATAAATACTAAGAATTAATAATCTATTTCTCAAATCCATTATAAGAAAAAATTAGAACTATTCGAGCTACCCAACCTTCACCGTCTCCAAAGCCTTAGGCAAAAAACTATTCGGAAAAATCTGTCTTGCTTCATCTGTCATTACACTTAAGTCGCTGTAACGGTTGGAGAAATGTCCTAAAATCAGTTTTCCAACTTGTGCTTTTTTGGCTATCGTTGCGGCTTCCAAAGCTGTGGAATGTCCAGTGTAATCTGCCATTTCTTTTAGATTATTCAGGAAAGTGGATTCGTGGTAGAGGACGTCGACGTTTTCTATGATTGGGATGATGTCTTCTTTGTATTTGGTGTCACTGCAAAATGCGTAAGAAACAGAAGGTTGCGGGTCAGTCGTCAGTGAAGCATTGTCGATGACGTTTCCGTCTTCTGAGACGAAGTCTTTTCCTAAGCGCAGATTCTGGAAATCGCAAATCTCAATTTCTTTATGTTTTGATATTTCCTTCATATTCAGGTGACGCTCTTTTGGTTTTTCTTTGAAGAGATAACCGTTGCAATAAATCCTGTGATTGAGCGGAATCGTGAATACTTCTACCCTTTTGTCTTCGTAGATTTTTACGGATTCTTTGCCTTCTAATTCGTGATAGATGACCTCAAAACCTTTGTACGTTTCTGTGATTTCGAAAATCGTGTCCATCATTTTTTTGATGCCTTTTGGCCCGTAGATATTCAATGGTGTTTTTCTTCCCAAAAGTCGGAAAGAGGCAACCAATCCCGGCAAACCAAAACAATGGTCGCCGTGAAGATGGGAAATGAAAATATGATTGATCTTGGAAAACCGCACTTTTGCTTTTCGCATTTGAACCTGAGTTCCTTCGCCACAATCGATGAGGAAATGACGTTCTTCCATTTCCAAAAACTGAGATGTTGGAGAGGAATTGATGGTCGGAATTGCGGAGTTGAATCCCAAAATGGTAAGATATGTACTCAATTTTCTTGGTTGTATTGAAAATTAAAAGGGTAAAGATACAAAAACATCATAAAAACTACAAGATACCCCCTTTAGAATTGAGGAATTCTAAGAATTTTTTCAAAGCTTCACTTCTGTGGCTGATTTTATTTTTTTCTTCCGGTAACATTTGAGCGAAAGTCATATTGTGGTCGTCCGGAATAAAAATCGGGTCATATCCAAATCCATCTTCGCCGAAAACTTCTGTTGTGATGTTT
>Ga0308171_1003371_pt1 | contig 14727 bp, 12 predicted proteins | sample PhyGR1_FD_202135 | JGI IMG/M metagenome (GOLD analysis project Ga0308171, IMG submission 202135) | Phyllosphere microbial communities from UC Gill Tract Community Farm, Albany, California, United States - DLSLSG.R1 | ecosystem: Host-associated > Plants > Phyllosphere > Unclassified | place: USA... | reverse complement strand
GGGTGCCGAGGTGCTCGACGCGCGCGCCGACCAGTGGGACCTCGTCCGCGGGGCCTACCTCGACAACACGGCCATCGGCGAGACGATCTTCGACTTCCTCGGTCACGGCGAACGCAGCTCCGAGGATGCCGTCGCCCTCGAGGCCACGATCGCCGGGGCGCACGCCGACGGAGCGCTGAGCCTGAGCGTGGCCGGTCGTGGCGAGCGCGTCGCGTTCAGCGGTGCCGGGGCGACGCTCGACGCCAGCCTCCCGCAGGTCACCGTCGCAGACACGCGCAACGAGGTCCGCGCGCAGGGACGCGGCTGGACGCTGGCCGGTTCCGCGAGCGAGTTCGTCGCCGGCAACCGCACGATCGAGGCGGCCAACCTCGCCTGGACGCCGCGCATCGTGCGTTCGGAGTCGGGAGCCGCCGCCGGGCAGCGGGCCACGCTCGAGGCCCCCGCGACGCTCGCCGCAGCGGACCGCACCTCGCGTCTGGGCTCGACGGTGGTCGGGGCCGACCTCGCCCTCGCCGTGCCCGGTGACGCCGCCGGCGGCCGGTACGGCAGCGAGATCACCCTCACCCTGTTCGCGCAGGACTGACGCAGCTCGCGGGGGCGGGCCGGCCGGCCCGCCCCCGCATCCGTCCCCCGGAGACCCCCATGCTTCCCACCTCTTCCTCCCGCGCCGTTGCTCACCTCTCCCGTGCCGTGTCATCCGCGCTCGCCGCCGCCGCCGCCGTCGTGCTCGTCGCCGTCGGTGCCGCGGCGTCCGCCCCCGCGGCATCCGCTGCCGTCCCGGTGTCCGTCAGCGCGGCCCAGGCGGGCGCGCCCGAGATCGCGTGGGGCGTCGTCCCCGCGGACGCCGCCGGACCCGACGGCCGGGTGTCGCTGCGCCACGTGCTCGATCCCGGCGCCAGCGCGGCCGACGCCATCGCGGTGACCAACCACTCCCGCGAGCCGGCCGTGTTCACGGTGTCGGCGGGCGATGGCGTGGTGGGAGCCGACGGCGCCTACGACGTGCGCACCGAGTCCCCCGCGGCCGGGGGAGCGTGGCTGCACGTCGGCGGTCTCGACGCCGGGAGCCTGGCCCTCGCCGCCGGCGAGACGCGCGTCCTGCCGGTGACGATCGACGTGCCCGCCGACGCCACCCCGGGCGATCACCCGGCGGGTGTCGTCGTGGGGCTCTCGAGCGACGAGGCGGGTGTCACCCTCACGCACCGCGTCGGGGTGCGGGTGCACCTCCAGGTCGCCGGCGAGGTCGCCGCGGCGCTCCGCATCGACGACGCGACGGCGAGCTTCGCCCCGTCGTGGGTCCCGTTCGCGCCGGGGACCCTCACGGTGGAGTATCGCGTGAGCAACACCGGCAACGTGCGGTTGGGCGCGAGCGCCACCGCCGAGGCGTCCGGTCCGCTCGGGATGCTGCCCGCCGCCGGCGCCCGGGATGCGGTCGAGCTCCTGCCGGGCGGATCGGCCGCCCAGCGGGTCGAGATCCCGCTCATGCCGCTGCTGTTCACCGCCGGAGAGCTGTCGGTCTCCCCGGTGGCGCTGGGGGAGGACCGGGTCACGCTTCCCGATGCGGCGACCTCGGGGTTCTCGGCCGTCGCGGTGCCCTGGGCGACGGTGGGTGCGATCGTCATCGGAGGCGGCGCGGTCGCGCTCGTCGTGGTCATCGTGGTGCGCGGGCGCGAGCGGACCCGCCGGCGGATCGACGCGGCGATCGCGGCGGACCGGGCCGCCCGCTGACACGGCCGGCCCGGAGGCCACGGCGGGGCCTCAGACGAACGCGCCGACCCCGGTGATGTCGCGTCCGAGCAGCAGGGCCTGCACGCTCTCGGTGCCCTCGTAGGTGTGGATGGCCTCGATGTCGGCGAGGTGCTGCATCACCGCGTTCTCGAGCAGGATGCCGTTGCCGCCGAGCAGGTCTCGGGCGATGTGGGCGATGCGGCGCGCCGCGCGGGTGTTGTGGTACTTCGCCAGCGACGCCTGCGTGGGTCGGAGGCCGCCGGATGTCTCGAGGTCGGCCAGGCGCCGGCAGTACAGCTGCATCGCCGTGAGCTCGTCGAGCATCTGGGCGAGGCGCTCCTGCACCATCTGCGAGCGGACGAGCGGACGGCCGAACTGCACGCGCTGCGCGGCGTACTGCAGCGCCGCCTCGTAGCAGGCGGTCGCGTGCCCGAGCGCCGACCAGGCGACGCCGGACCGCGTGGCGTAGAGCACCGTGGCGGCGTCGCGGAACGACCGGGTGCCCTCGAGGACGGCATCCGCGGGCAGGCGCACATCGCGCAGCGCCACATGGGCCTGGTGGATGCCGCGCAGCGACGCCTTGCCGGTGATGACGGTGCCGGTGTATCCCGGGCGGTCCTGCTCGACGAGGAAGCAGCGCACCGCACCGTGCAGCTCGTCGCCGTCGTCGTCCACGCGCGCCCACACGAAGGTGATCCCGCCCGATGCGCCGTTGCCGATCCACTTCTTGGCCCCGCGCAGCACCCACTCCTCGCCGTCGCGACGGGCCACCGTCTCGAGCGAGACCGAGTCGGAGCCGTGGTCGGGTTCGGTCAGCGCGAAGCTGCCGAGCACCTCGCCCGTCGCCAGCGGCCGCAGCCACCTGTCCTGCTGGGCGCGCGAGCCGAAGAGCACCAGCGTGCGCACCGCGAGCCCGCCCTGCACCGCCACGACCGTCCCGAGCGAGCCGTCGCCGCGCGAGATCTCCATGTTCACCAGTCCCGCACCCAGCGGAGAGATGCGCGTGAGCTCGGGATGCTCGACGCCGTCGATGTAGAGGTCGAGCTCGCCCATCCGCCGCACGAGATCACGCGGGTACTCCGCGGTGTCCCAGGCGTGGCGCATACGGTCGCCGACCTCGTCGACGAACGATCGGGCGCGGTCCCAGGCGGCGCGATCCTCACCGGCGACGTCGGCGAAGACGCCGTAGTAGTCGGTGTCGAGCCGGCCCGTCACGTCGTACGACGTGACCCGTTCGCCGGGGAGGAGGTCGTCGGATCGCAGGGCATCGTCGCTCACGACATCCAGTATCGCCCCGCTCGGCACTCAGTGTCACGCTCGCGCGTCGATCGCCCCCGGCGAAGGCGTTCCGGGCAGATCGGCGCGCAGGCGACGCGTGACCTCGGCGAGCGGCATCCGGCGCGGGAAGACCGCCACGACGAGGTCGTCCGCCGCCGCGGGCTCACCACCGGGATGCACGCCGAAGCGGTGGAGCAGGTCGTCGAGCGCAGCTTCGAGGGTGGCGCGCGAGACGGCGTCACCGCGGATGAGCCGGCGCAGGACATGGTTGTGCACCGCGGTCGTCGCCGCACCGAAGGCGACCGCATCCACCGGGTCGAGGTCGGGAAGGCGGGAGCGCAGATGCTCGGCGAACAGGCGCTCGTAGCGGAACACGGCCACGATCTCGCGGTCGCGCAGGGCCGGGATGCCGCGGACGACCCGGTACCGCCGTCGCGCGAACCCGACGTCGCCGCCGAAATGCTCGAAAGCGGCGAGGGCCGCGTCGCAGACCGCGCGCCAGGGGCTCTCCTGCGGCTGCTCGAGCACGGCGCGCAGGGTCGCGATGGCCACCTCGTGGTCGGCGAAGACGACGTCGTCCTTGCCGCCGTACACGCGGAAGAACGTCGAGCGCGAGACGCCGGCGGCCCGCGCGATCTGATCCACCGACGTCTGCTCGTACCCCTGCGTCGCGAAGAGATCCAGCGCCGCGGTCACGACGGCGTCGCCGCGCGGACGGGGTGCGTCGGTCATGGGCACCGAGCCTAGTGTCAAGGCGGTTGTCGGGGTGCGGCGCGACGCGTTGACTGCGACCATGACGTCCCTCTGGAAATCGTCCGCACCCACCGTCAGCGGGACGCCGGTCGAGCCGGGGCGGCGACACGACGTCGTCATCGTCGGCGCGGGGATCACGGGGCTGGCCACCGCGCTCGAGCTCGTGCGCGCGGGAAAGGACGTCGCGATCGTCGAGCGCGGCGGTGTCGGCGAGCTGGCCTCCGGATCGAACACCGGCAAACTGTCGTTGCTGCAGGGCACCACGCTGTCATCGCTGCGCCGGCACCATCCCGCGGCCCTCGTCCGCGCCTACGTCGACGCCAACCGCGACGGGTCGGCCTGGGTCAACCGCATCGCCGACGAACTCGGCGTGCCGATGACCACCCGCACGGCCTTCACCTACGCGAGCACCGCCGCGGGACTGGGCGCGGTGACCGAGGAGTACGACGCGGCACGCGAGGCCGGCCTCGGGGTGCGCCTGGCCACACCCGACGAGCTGACCGCCGGGCCGGTTCCCATGACCGCCGCCGTCGCGCTCGATGAGCAGCGCGCCGTCGACCCGATGCGGCTGCTCACCGCCCTCGCCGAGGCGTTCGTCGCCGAAGGCGGCACGCTGCATCTGCAGACGCAGGTGCAGCGCGTGCGCGTGCTGCCGGGGGCGCGCGTCGACACCGACGCCGGGCCGCTGTTCGCGACGGACATCGTCCTGGCCACCGGCACGCCCATCACCGACCGCGGCCTGTACTTCGCCAAGGTGTCGGGGCATCGGTCGGCGTGCGTCGCCTTCGAGCTCGACGGCGAGGTCGACGACGGGATGTACCTGGCGGCCGACGAGGTCACCCGGTCGATCCGCACCGTCGGCCCGGCCGACGGCGCACCCGGCGGCGGGCGGATCGTCGTCGGCGGCGCGGGGCACCCCGTCGGCCGCGCCGACAGCGAGCGTGCGCTGCTCGACGAGCTCGTGGCGTGGGCGCGGGGGGCGCTGCCCGTCGGCGCCGAGACGCACCGCTGGTCGGCGCAGGACTACACCTCGCACAACCTCGTCCCTTTCGTCGGGGTCATGCCGCGCTCGCTGGGGCGGGTGCGCTTCGCGACCGGGTATGCCAAGTGGGGCCTGACGAACGGTCCCGCCGCAGCGCTGCGGATCGCGAGCGAGCTGCGCGGTGAGAGGATGCGCGACCGCCCGCGGTGGATGCAGGTGATCGGCACGCGGTTGACGGTGCCGGCCGACCTCGCGCGGGGCGTCGCCGAGAACGCCGAAGTCGGCGCCGTCGCCGCGCGGGGGTGGACGCATGCCGCGACGCGGTCCACACCCGTCGCGCGCCCCGCCGAGGGGGCCGGCGCGGTCGCGCAGCAGCGGGGCCGTCCCGTCGGCGTCTCGACCGTGGCGGGCCGAACCCGCGCCGTCAGCGCGGTCTGCCCGCACCTGGGCGGCGTGCTCCAGTGGAACGACCTCGAGTGCACCTGGGACTGCCCGCTGCACGCATCCCGCTTCGCGCCCGACGGCTCGCGCATCGAGGGCCCCGCGGCACGCGGACTGCGCCGACTCGGCTGACGGGGCGCGTCAGTCGGCGGCGAGCAGCTGCTCGCGCACCTGGCGGCGCAGCACTTTGCCGATCAGCGACCGCGGCAGGTCGTCGACCGCGACGATGCGCCGGGGCACCTTGTACGCGGCGAGGCGGGTGCGGCAGAAGTCGCGCAGGCCTTCGACGTCGAGTTCGGCTCCCTCGCGCAGCACGACCGCGGCGACGACCTCCTCGCCGCCCGAGGAACGAGGCGACGCCACCACGGCCGCCGACTCCACGTCGGGGTGCGCGTGGAGGGTGTCCTCGACCTCGCTCGGCGCCACGTTGAAGCCGCCGGTGATGATCAGCTCCTTGAGCCGGTCCACGATCGTGACGAAGCCGTCGGCGGCGACGACGGCGATGTCGCCGGTACGCAGCCAGCCGCCGGGGAGCAGCACCTCGGCGCTCTCTTCGGGCCGCCGCCAGTACCCCGAGAACACCTGCGGTCCGCGCAGCAGCAGCTCGCCCTCCTCGCCCGGCTCCCGGTCGACGGCGGGGTCATCGGGGTCGACGACACGGATCTCGGTGCTGGGGAAGGGCACGCCCACCGTGCCCGGCCGCCGTGAGGGCCCGATCGGGTTGCCGAGGGCGACGGGGGAGGACTCGGTCATGCCGTAGCCCTCGACCAGGAGCCCGCCGGTGGCCTCCTCCCAGCGCGTGACGGTCGCGACGGGCAGGCTCATCGCGCCCGAGATGGCGAACCGTACCCGTGACAGATCGATCGTGCCGCGGGATGCCGCGCGGGCCAGCTGGTCGTAGATCGGCGGCACGGCGGGCAGGAACGTCGGCGGGCTCTTCTTGGCCGCATCGGCCATCAGGGCGACGTCGAACTTCGGGAACAGGACGAGCTTGGCCCCGATGCTCATCGCGAACGTCAGGCACAGCGTCATCCCATAGGCGTGGAAGAGCGGGAGGACGCCGTAGAACGTCTCCTCGCCCGGGGTCAGCCCGGGCACCCAGGCGCGGCCCTGCATCGCGTTGGCGCGGAGGTTGCGGTGGGTCAGAACGGCGCCCTTGGGGATGCCGGTCGTGCCGCTGGTGTACTGCAGCAGGGCGACGTCGTCGAGGGTCGGCCCGGCCACCCGATCCGAGATGCGGCGACCGGCGGTCAGCTTCGACCACGGCACGGCGGCCTTGGTCCGCGGCCGGGCCGTCAGCTGCTGCCGCGAGGCCCGGGCCTTCGCGATCGGCAGGCGCAGCAGCATCCGCTTGCCCCACGGCAGCGCCTCGGTGACATCGACGCTCACGATCCGCTCGACCCGGAGGTCTTCGGGGAAGTCGGCGATCGTGTCGACGATCTTGTCCCACACGATCGCGAAGCGGGCGCCGTGGTCCTCGAACTGGTGCCGCAGCTCGCGAGCCGTGTAGAGCGGGTTGTGCTCGACGACGATCGCGCCCAGACGGAGAGCCGCGTAGAAGGCCACGACGTGCTGCGGACAGTTCGGCAGGACGATGGCGACGCGGTCGCCGGCGGTGACGCCGAGCCGTCGCAGCCCCTCGGCGGCCCGGTCGATCCCGTCGCCGAGCTCGCGATAGGTCATGGCGGAGCCGAAGAACTCCAGGGCCGTGCGGGGCCCGTGCTCGGCGACGCTGGCCGAGATCATCTGGGTGAGGGTCTGGGTCACCTCGTCGATCTCGGAGGGGACGCCGTCGGCGTACGCCGACAGCCACGGACGGGACTCGAGCGCGCTCATGCACCCATCCTGCATTCCGCAGCATGCCGACGGCTGAATACGGCGCCGGGTCTTGCGCTCAGAAGGCGATGTAGAGCACACCCGTGATGACGAGGGTGACGATCGTCGTCCACAGCACGATCGCCGCGCCCTGCCACAGCAGCACCCGCCGGGGCGGCACGCCCGTCGCCGTCAGCGCGGCGGCGGTGAACTGCGTGGGCAGCAGGAGCGGTCCGAGCAGGCTCACGCCGGGGGTGCCGTAGCGGTGATACGCCTTCTGGAACTTCTCGCTTCGTGCCGAGCGCGGCTTCTCGGGCCGACCGCCGCGCGTGGTGACGGCCGTGCGCACCCGCGCGGCGACCAGCACGACCACGGCGACGCACAAGAAGTTGCCGATGGCGCCGGCCACGGCGGCGATGACGGGGTGGATGCCGCCCACGATGCCGATCGCGGCGGCTCCCTCCCCCTCGATGAACGGCACCGCACCGGCCAGCGCGACGATGACCGGCTGCAGCAGGTCGGGCATTCCGGCCACGAGGTCCTGGAAGCCGAGGATCAGGTCAGAGAGGGGGTTGGCCATGGTGTCCTCCGAGGGAGCGGTTGTCGACGATCGACGGTCGATCGCGGTGATTCCATCCCACCGGCGACCGGCCCGCGGCGGCAGTGTCGCGGTGTCACCGCCCGGCAGGAGGTTGCGCGGGGCGGACCATGACAAACGTCATGGTCGTACTGTGGCGGTGTGAGCGAGCTCGAGACCCGCGCAGCGCCGGCGGCGCCCGCCGCCCTGGCGCGGAACGTGACGGCGACGTCGTGGTACATCGCGGTGTCGGTCGTCATCTTCCTCATCGCGGCGATCGGTGTGTGGGGCCTGTGGCTGGTCGTCCGCCCTCCCCGCTCGACCGTCGCGGTGATCGTGTTCGCCGCGGCCTCGGTGCTGCTGCTGCTCTCGGCCGTCGTGCTCCTCGCCCGCTACCGCGTCGACGGCGATGTGGACGATGCCGAGCGGCCGGCGCGGTGGCGGCGGTTCTCGTCCTGGCCCGTCGTGGTCGGCATCCTCGGCTCGCTCGCCCTGGGCGCCGCGTCGATGTCGGTGCTGCTGGGGGCGGCGCTGCTGGCCACCATCCTCTGCCTGGTGCGCTGGGGGCCGGGACTGCGCTGGCGCGGTGTCGTGCTGGCCGAGCTCCTCCTGGTGGTGCTGTGGTTCCTCGAGCGCTCGCGCTACGACATCGGCGAGCAGGGCGGCTCGTTCGCCCCGCTGTTCGCCGTCTTCGGGGTCTCGCTCCCCGCGATGATCGCCCTGTCGCTGTGGTCCTGGGATGTCGTGCTGGAACTGAACCGCGCCCGCGCGACCGAGGCGAGGCTGGCGGCGACGCAGGAGCGGCTCCGACTGGCCGGCGAGCTGCACGACCTGCAGGGACACCACCTGCAGGTCATCGCGCTGCAGCTCGAGCTCGCGGAGCGGATGATCGCGCGGCATCCCGATGCGGCGGCCGACCGGATCCGCCTCGCGCGCGCATCCGTCGACGAGGCGCGCACGGGCACCCGCGAGCTCGCGGGGCGCTTCCGCGGTGTGCCGTTGCCGGACGAGCTGGCCAACGCGGCGGACCTGCTGCGGGCTGCGGGGCTGCGGGTCGCCCTCGATGTGACGGCCGAGGCCACGGATGCGCCGGCGGATGTCCTGGGACCCGTCGTGCGCGAGTGCACCACCAACGTGCTCAAGCACGGCGGCGGCGGCTGGGCCGAGCTGAGCCTGCACCGAGATGGCCGGTTCTGGCGCCTCGTCGTCGCGAACGACCCCGGGGCCGGCTCCTCGCTCGGCGCGGGCGCCGGCCTGGAGGGCATCGCCCATCGCGTCGGCGTCGGCGGCGGCGACCTGCGCACGCAGCGCGGCGATGACAGGTTCGAGATCACCGTCGAGGTGCCGGTGGGCGCGACGGCGGGGAGGGTGCGATGATCCGCGTTCTGATCGCCGACGACGAGGACATGATCCGTTCCGCGCTGGCCGCGCTGCTGCGGCTCGAAGACGACCTCGAGGTCATCGCGGAGTGCCGCGACGGCGAGAGCGCGGTCGAGCAGGCGCTGGCGCTGCGGCCCGACGTGTGCCTCCTCGATCTCGAGATGCCCGGCATCGACGGCGTCGAGGCGGCCGCCCGCATCCGACAGCGCGTGCCCGCCCGCTGCGTCGTGGTGACCCGGCACGCCCGACCCGGGGTGCTGCGGCGTGCGCTGAGCGCCGGCGTCGACGGCTTCGTTCCCAAGTCGCGCCGCGCCGACGACGTCGCCGCGGTGATCCGCGAGGTCGCGGCCGGACGGCGGTACGTCGATCCGGAGATCGCCGCCGACGCCCTGAGCGACGAGCGCAGTCCGCTGACCGACCGCGAGCTCGACGTCCTGCGCGCCGGGGCCCGGGGCGAGACCGTCGCCCAGATCGCGGCATCCCTGCACCTGTCGGCCGGCACCGTCCGCAACCACGTCTCGTCCGTGCTCGGCAAGCTCGGGCTCGCCACGCGCCAGCAGGCGGCGATCCTCGCCCGCGAACGCGGCTGGATCTGACCGAGCCCCCTCCGTTCGGCGGGGGCCGGGCACGGGCGCGTCAGGTGCGGGTAGTAGGCTTTCGGATCGGGCGATATCTCGACATCGAGATTCTTCACGCCCATCACCCACCGTCGCCCAGCGAAGGATTGCAGTGGACCTTTACGAGTACCAGGCCCGAGACCTGTTCGAGAAGTACGAGGTGCCGGTGCTCGCCGGCATCATCGCCGACACCCCTGAGGAGGCGAAAGCGGCGGCCGAGAAGATCGGCGGCGTCGTGGTCGTCAAGGCTCAGGTCAAGACCGGAGGTCGCGGCAAGGCCGGCGGCGTCAAGGTCGCCAAGACCCCCGACGAGGCGTACGCCGCGGCCGAAGCCATCCTCGGCCTCGACATCAAGGGCCACGTCGTGCAGCGCGTCATGATCGCCCAGGGCGCCGACATCGCCGAGGAGTTCTACTTCTCGGTGCTGCTCGACCGCGCCAACCGCTCCTACCTGAGCCTGTGCTCGGTCGAGGGCGGCATGGAGATCGAGCAGCTCGCCGTCGAGAAGCCCGAGGCGCTCGCGCGCGTCGAGGTCGACCCGTTGCAGGGCATCGACAAGGCCAAGGCCGTCGAGATCGCCCAGGCCGCGAACTTCCCCGCCGATCTCGTCGAGAAGGTCGCCGACGTGTTCGTCAAGCTCTACGACGTCTACAAGGGCGAGGGCGCGACCCTCGTCGAGGTGAACCCGCTGGTGCGCACCGGTTCCGGCGACATCGTCGCCCTCGACGGCAAGGTCTCGCTCGACGAGAACGCCAGCGAGGTGCGCCACCCCGAGCACGAGGCGCTCGAGGACAAGGGCGCCGCCGACCCGCTCGAGGCCAAGGCCAAGGCGTCCGGCCTGAACTACGTCAAGCTCGACGGTCAGGTCGGAGTCATCGGCAACGGCGCGGGCCTGGTCATGTCGACCCTCGACGTGGTCGCATACGCCGGCGAGAAGCACGGCGGCGTCAAGCCCGCCAACTTCCTCGACATCGGCGGTGGAGCCAACGCGCAGGTCATGGCGTCGGGCCTCGACGTCATCCTCGGCGACGAGCAGGTCAAGAGCGTCTTCGTCAACGTCTTCGGCGGCATCACGTCGTGCGTCGCGGTGGCCGAGGGCATCGTGAAGGCACTCGAGATCCTCGGCGACGCGGCCACCAAGCCGCTCGTCGTGCGCCTCGACGGCAACCAGGTCGACGAGGGCCGTGCGATCCTCGCCGACGCGAACCACCCGCTCGTCACGCTCGCCGCCGGTATGGACGAGGGCGCCGACAAGGCCGCCGAGCTGGCCAACGCCTGAGCCCCGGACGCGAAAAGGACCAACGACATGTCTATCTACCTCAACAAGGACTCCAAAGTCATCGTCCAGGGCATCACCGGCGGTGAGGGCACCAAGCACACCGCGCTGATGCTCAAGGCGGGCACCAACATCGTCGGCGGCGTGAACGCGCGCAAGGCCGGCACGACCGTCTCGCACAAGGACGCCGACGGCAACGACGTCGAGCTCCCCGTCTTCGGCTCGGTGGCCGAGGCCATCGAGAAGACCGGCGCCGACGTGTCGGTCGCGTTCGTGCCGCCGGCCTTCACCAAGGACGCGATGGTCGAGGCCATCGACAGCGAGATCCCGCTGCTCGTCGTGATCACCGAGGGCGTCCCCGTCGGCGAGTCCGCCGAGGCCTGGGCCTACGCGAAGTCGAAGGGCAACAAGACCCGCATCATCGGGCCGAACTGCCCCGGCATCATCACCCCCGGCGAGGCGCTGGCGGGCATCACCCCGGCCAACATCACCGGCAAGGGACCGATCGGCCTCGTGTCGAAGTCGGGCACCCTGACCTACCAGATGATGTTCGAGCTGCGCGACCTGGGCTTCTCGACCGCCATCGGCATCGGCGGCGACCCGGTCATCGGCACGACGCACATCGACGCCCTCGCGGCGTTCGAGGCCGACCCCGAGACGAAGGCGATCGTCATGATCGGCGAGATCGGCGGCGACGCCGAGGAGCGCGCGGCCGAGTACATCAAGGCGAACGTCACGAAGCCGGTCGTCGGCTACGTCGCGGGCTTCACGGCGCCCGAGGGCAAGACCATGGGCCACGCCGGTGCGATCGTGTCGGGTTCGGCCGGAACCGCGCAGGCGAAGAAGGAGGCCCTCGAGGCCGCCGGGGTCAAGGTCGGCAAGACGCCGTCCGAGACCGCCGCGCTCATGCGGGAGATCATCGAGAAGCTGTAACGCTTTTCACGGAGGGGCGGATGCTGCGGCATCCGCCCCTCCGTCGTTCTCGCCCCGCCTCTCGCCCCGCACGAACCGCTGTCTCGCGGCAGGGGGATGGGTCAGGCGCCGAGGAGTGCTTCGAGGGGACCGCGCGCGAAGAAGATCACGAAGCCGCCCGCGACGATCCACAGCAGCGGGCTGACCTGCTTGGCGCGTCCCGACAGAGCGTTCACCAGCACCCACGACACGAACCCGGCACCGATGCCGTTGGCGATCGAGTAGGTCAGCGGCATCACGGTGGCCGTCAGGAACACCGGCAGCAGGACGCGGAAGTCGCTCAGGTCGATGTGGGCGATCTGCGACATCATCATCGCGCCGACGATGACCAGCGCGGCCGCGGCGACCTCGGTCGGCACGATCGAGGTCAGCGGGGTGAAGAACATCGCCAGGAGGAACACCACACCCGTCACGACATTGGCCAGGCCCGTGCGCGCGCCCTCGCCGATGCCCGAACCCGACTCGACGAACACCGTCGCGGACGACGAACTGGTCGCACCGCCGGCGATAGCGCCGACCCCCTCGACGATCAGCGCGGACCTGATGCGGGGGAAGTCGCCCTTCGCGTCGGCGAGGTTCGCCTCCTTCGCGAGGCCGGTCATGGTGCCCATGGCATCGAAGAAGTTCGAGAACACCAGGGTGAACACGAGCATGACGAGCGTGACGATGCTGACCTTGCCCAGATCGAACCCGAAGTCGACGGCGCCGAGGAGGCTGAGGTCGGGGATGCCCACGGGAGATCCGTCCAGCGCCGGCACCGTCAGCCCCCAGCCGCCGGGGTTGTCAACGGCGGCGCCGAGGTGCCAGATCGCCTCGACGACGATCGACAGCAGCGTTCCGGTGACGATGCCGATGAGCATGCCGCCTTTGACCTTGCGTGCCACGAGGATGCCGGTCAGCAGCAGGGTGATGACGAACATGAGGGTCGGCACCGACGCGACCGAGCCGCCCACCCCGAGCCCGACGGGGGGAGAGGCCTCGCCGGTGGCGGTGACGAAGCCGGAGTTGACGAAGCCGATGAAGGCGATGAACAGACCGATCGCGACGGTGATGGCCAGCTTGAGCTGCACCGGGACCGCATCGAAGATCAGCTTGCGCAGGCCGGTGGCCGCCAGCAGCACGATGATCACGCCGTTGATCATCACCAGCGCCATGGCCTCCGCCCACGTCACCTCGCCCACGACGCCGAAGGCGACGAAGGCGTTGATGCCCAGACCGGCCGCGAAGGCGAAGGGAAGGCGGGTGATGAGGCCGAAGAGGATCGTCATGACGCCGGCGGTCAGCGCGGTCGCGGCACTGACGGCGGCGAAGTCGAGGGTCGTGCCGTCCACGTCGGGCTTTCCCGACAGGATGATCGGGTTCAGGATCACGATGTAGGCCATCGTCACGAAGGTGACGAGGCCTCCGCGCACCTCGGTTCCGATCGTCGAGCCGCGACGGCTGATGTCGAAGAAGCGGTCGATGGCGCCCTGTGGTGCGCGTTCCTGCGTCGTGTTCACAAAATCCTCCGAGACGACGGTAGCGCCCCGCGCGCGTCCGGTCCGACACGCACAGGTCCGCTGGGTAGGGTCGATCAGGCATGAATCGCCTGCTCGTCGCCCTCCTCTCCGCCTTCGACGCCCTCGTCGCGGTGGCCGTCGGCGTTGTCGCCGCACTGGCACCGCTGACCGTGCTGTGGGCGACCGCCTTCGCCGGCGGCGCGGACTGGGGATCGCTGTGGCCCGCCGCCGTGCGCCTGTGGCAGTTCGGCAACCTCGTGCCGGTGGTGGTCGTGCTCCCGCAGGAGTACACCGTCGCCACCGGCATCGCCGCGGACGCGCTGACCATCACCGTCTCGCTCACCCCGCTCGCCGTCGCGGCGCTCATCGCCGTGTTCGCCGCGCGATCGGGCGGCCGCGCCGCCGGCGCCGGCGCGGGGTTCACCGGCGTGGTGGCGGCGGCGGCCACCGTCGGCGCGCTCGCGGGCGTGCTCGCCGCGACGGCGACGACCCCGTTCGCGCAGGTCGAGGCGTGGCAGGCCGTGCTCTTCCCGACCCTGGTCTTCGGCGTTCCCGCCCTCGTCGGGGCCGTCACCCGCGCGTGGCGCGACGGTGACGACGGGCCGGTCGACGCGGTGTTCGTGCGGCTCGATCGCCGAGGATACGCGAGCGCCGTATCGGCCGCCGGCCGGGGCGTCGCCATCGCGATCGTCGGCTTCGCGGCGGTCGGCGCCCTGCTGGTGGGCATCGCCGTCCTCGCCCGCGGCGGCGAGATCATCACCCTCTTCCAGGCCGCCAACGTCGATGCGGTGGGGGCCACGGCCGTCACGATCGGGCAGCTGGCCTACCTGCCGACGCTCGTGATCTGGGCGGGCGCGTTCGCCGCCGGACCGGGCTTCACCCTGGGCGCGGGTGCCACGGTGGCCGCATCCGGCACCCAACTCGGCGTCGTGCCGGGGATCCCCGTGCTCGGGGCGATCCCGCCGTCGACGCCGTCGTTCGCGCTGCTGCTGGCCCTGCTGTTCGTGGCGGTCGGCTTCGTCGCGGGACTCGCCGCGCGCCGCCGTCTTCCCGAGCCCGTCTCGCGCGTCGCCGCGGAGCCCGTCGCGCCCCGGCTGATCGTCCTCGGCGCGGTGGTCGTCATCGGCGGGCTCCTCGCGGCGGCGCTGTCGATGCTCGCATCGGGCGCTCTCGGCCCCGATCGGCTCACCGAGGTCGGCCCGCCGGCGGGAGCGGTCGGGCTCGCCTTCGCCGTCGAGATCGGCGTGGGCGCCGCGATCGCGCTGCTGGGTCCGCGGGCGTCCCGGCGGGAGTCCGAGTCGGCTGCCGCCGATGGCGGCGCCGCGCTGGCGGGGGCTCGGGACGGCGACGCCACACCGATAGAGTAGGACGGTGCTGACGGTCGCGGTCCTCATCTCCGGCGGCGGCTCGAA
>Ga0308171_1003356_pt1 | contig 14788 bp, 14 predicted proteins | sample PhyGR1_FD_202135 | JGI IMG/M metagenome (GOLD analysis project Ga0308171, IMG submission 202135) | Phyllosphere microbial communities from UC Gill Tract Community Farm, Albany, California, United States - DLSLSG.R1 | ecosystem: Host-associated > Plants > Phyllosphere > Unclassified | place: USA... | reverse complement strand
GTAGCGGTTCGGACTCCCACAGTCGCTTGGCGCGCGCGGCCATGTCGCGCGCCTGCGCGCTGTCGCGGCCGAGTACCCACATCGTGGGGATCACCGAGACGAACCGGCTGTTCGAGGCCTCGTCGAGGATCCAGCCGATCTCCTCGATCTGCTTGCCGACCTCGACTGCGAAGCTGCCCGCCGCCTTCTGCGCGGAGAGGATCTGCGCCCGCTTGTGGATCTCGAACTGCGAATGGTCGAACAATACCGAGAGACAGGAAAGGAACGGGCCGCCGATCTGGTCGCTGTCTTCGGCGCTCCCGCGCATCCCGCCCATCAGCCGGTTGGCGCGCTCGGCGGTGATGCGCCGCGCGGGCGCCTTGGGGGTGAGGCAGCGCGCGACCTGGTTGCCGAGAAAAACCTCCGGCCCCTCGAAAAAGAGGTCGGGCCCCGCCTCGATGATCTGGCGCGCGACCGAGGGCGCGGGCATGCCGCCGACGCCGTCCTGCAGGAAAACGCCGGGCGCAGGCGCGAACACGCCGTTGAAGATCCGCCGGTAGAAGCTGACAAGCTCTGATGACGGCAGACGGCGAATGCCCATCTTCGCCAGCTGCTCCTCGACCTGCCGGCGCAGGTCGGCGCCCAGCTTCACTCGCGTCTTCACCGCGAGGAACAGGCGAAAGTCACGCACCGGGATACCGTGCAGGGAGTCGAGCCCGCGTGTTCCGGCGCGCAGATAGTCTGCGGTCCGCCGCGCCGAGGCCTGCACCAGCGGATCGGGCCGGACCTTAAGGTCCAGATAGGCATCGAGCGCCGGGTCTATGAGCGGATCGGCGAAGGTGATGAGCTGCAGCAGCGTCCCTTCGGGGAAGTGGATGTTGAGCAGGCCGAGCAGCGCCTGCTGAACGTGGGCGAACATGTAGGCAGCCGGAACGAGCTCCCAGGCCTGGCCCCAGCCATCGTCGATGCAAAGGAACGCCTCTTCCTCCTCGACCCAGGCCAGCATTGGCAGGAAGTCGGAATAGGCGTCGCGCGTCACCGCCGCGCGCAGGCGCCGGTAGCTGAGACCGCCTCGGGAATCCCTCGCGCTCATGGCCGGGTCTCCGGTTCGAGAGCCTTGGGGCTTGCACCGGCGGCCGGCTCAGTGCTTCCTGCCGGATCGCTTTCGCGCGTGGTGTGCAGCACGGGCGGCGCGGGAACCCGGCCGCCGGGTTCGACGAGATAGTCGCCGACGACCCATGCGGGCCTGTCGACGATCGAATAGATGTAGCGCGGCATATAGAGGCGGCCCGGCCGCTGCTTGTCCGCATAGGGCAGGATCAGCGTGCGTACCGTGCGCGAGGGCCGCAGCATCGGCGAGGAAGGGCTCTCGACCACTGCGCCAATGTTGGGCTGTGCGGGTCGGGCGGCGGCAGGAAGCTTCGTACCCCTGCGGTTGGAGGCAAGCGGCGCTGGGACTTGTTGAGCAGCGGGCAGCGTGTGCCCGTCTTTGGATTGCAGCTTTTCATCGACGAGCAGCTTGCGATCGTTGGTGACGGCCGGATCGGACTTGGACGGCCTACCTGCCAGCGCGTCGGCGTAGGCCTGGTCGGGATGGATGCACTGGCCATGATCGCTGTTCTTGCAGGAGAACTTCTCGCTGTAGGGCGACATCACCGAACCGACCGCCGCACAGCCCGACAGGGACAGGCCGATGAGGGGGAGGGGGAGAGCCAGCAATGCGGGACGTAGCATGGTCATGTTCCTGTCTCCGTTGGCGAGGGTCAGAATTTGGCGGCGGCGCCGGGCTTGATCTCGAGGGTCACGCCCTCCTGGATCACCACGACGACGTCCTTGGCGGCGCCGACTTCGACGATTGGCCCCGCCTGCCGGGCGAGATCGAGGTAGAAGTCGGTGAGCTTGTCCGAGGACTTGGACAGCCCCCCGGCGATCCCGGTCTTGGCGGCGTCCGCGGCATCGAGCGTGCGCACCGAGCCCAGCGCAGAGGTCGACGTGCTTCCGAACGTGCTTTCGACCGATTGCGAAATCCCGCTGATGGTGCCGGCGATAAAAGCACGGGCGAGCGTAGCGCCGGCACGGGTCACCACCTTGCCCGAGAGCCCCTTCTTGCCGTCGGTGTCTACGAAGAAGCCTTTGACGGGCTGATCGACCACCGAATGCTCGTCGAAATCGACGCAGGACAGCGAGACGAGCTGGATTTCCACCCGCTCCTTGGCGAGGCTGCCGGTGGCGTTGCCGACGACGAAGCAGCCGGCGAGGTTCGCCTTGACCTCATTGGGCAGGACTGCGGGCGCCTGGACCCTCGCGATGATCGGCTCGGGATTGCTCGTGGCATCCCGGCTCGCCAGCGCGTCGATCCCGGTCAGGAGCCGCGCCTTCATGAAACCAGGCGGTAAATAGATCGTCCGATTCTTTTTTTTGGACGACGCCGAGGCATCGGCGGTCCCCTGTGGCCCGCCGGCACCTATGACTGCGCCGGTCGCCGAGCCGATCGCGCCAACCGTCTTCTCGACCGGCGGGGCGGGCGGCGCCACAGATAGGGGACCGGTCGGCGGTGCAGGCAATTTGTCGGCGTCTGCCGAGATGTCCCCGGTTTCGGGCGGATAGGGCAGGGCGGGAACGGTGTCCGGCAGCGCGGGTGGGAGATCGCCGTCATTTCCCTGGTTACCCGCTGCCGCCTTGCTGCCGGGAACCACCTTGCCTTCCTCGATGGCGCTGACCCGGTCTCCGAGCAGCTGCTGGCCGTCGAGCACTTTCTTGAGATCGCCGCGCAGCTTCACCTCGAGGCTGTCGCCGCGCAGTCCCGCACCCATGTTGAGCGAGGCGGCGGGATCGGCGCTTTTCACCTCTTCCTTGCGCCCCGAGGCCATGTAGAGCGCGAAACCGAGCGCACCGACTGCGACGGCGACCGCAAACTGCCGCGCGCGCAGCTTCTGCTTCGCGGACAGCCGGTCCCACCTGGCCTTCCAGTCGGGCAGGCCAAGGAGTGCGCCAATCCCGGTACGGGCCAGCGCATCCTCGTCTTCTCGCGCGGCATGTTCGGCCAGGTGTGCTTGGTAGACCGTGCGCGGCTCAGGGGTGCCCGTGGCCTTGTCGTCCGCGCCGTTCATTGAACCGCCCCCCGGCGCACGACCACGAGGCGGGCGGCTTCTCCAGCGGCGAGGCGCACACGATCGAGGGTGATCGCGAAAATTCGCTCGCCGAGACCGGCATCGACCAGTTGGCGCTCGTCGAGCACGATGGGCGCGGCGGCCTGCAGCCGATATTCCGAGGCGGACAGCCCGGTGCCTTCGATGGCGATCCGGCGCTGCTCGGTGAGCGAAAGGGCGGGCAGCGATGAAAGCCGTACCGCCATGCCCGATGGCGCGACTTCGCTGAAGGTCGCCGGGACATGATCGTCGAGGAGCGCCATCGTCACCGAGACCGCGCGGTCCTCGTCGGCGAGGGCGGCGAGCAGGTCGCTGTTCGCCTGCGCGCGCTGGCGGGCGCCCGGCACAAGCAGCACGGTCTGCGCCGGGATCTCGGCGGGTTCGGCATAGAGCGGATAGGTCGCGCCGTTGCAGGTGACGAAGAATTCTGCAGGCTGGGTCACATAGGTCCGCGTGACCTGGCCGCCGTCGTCGACCTCGCGCGTCAGGAACTTTATCCAGGCGTCCGCGCCGCCCTTCTCGACAGCGAGACCCTTTTCGGCCGAGAACTTGACGTCCTCGATCTCGCCGCCCTCGCACACGACATGATTGATGTCGCGATTGGAGAGACGGATATGGCTGGTCTGGTCCGGCAGTGCCTGGATACCCTGCGCCGATGCCGGCGCTGCCAGGAGCAGCAGGCAAAGCATTGGGACACAGCGCAGCGACGCGCCGGGGTCAGCGTGTTTCAGCATCGAACTGTTCCTCAGAAAGACGGGTCAGCCAGAAACGGCCATTCTCGATCCGGTAGCCGATCCGCAGAACGCCCCGGAACTTGCGGATCACTCCGCCGATGACGCGGACTTTCTCGACCGGCGCGAGAATCTCGTGGGGCGTCCAGCGCACCGGCTGGTCACCCCGGATGTACGTCGCGATCGACAGCGTCGGATTATCGGCGAGCTCGTCGAGCACGCCGTTCAGGCTGTCGCGCATCGCGCCGTAGGCGGATGGATGGACCAGCCCGAGCAGTTCCTGGAACTGGCGGTCGGCCGAATAGGCCGACCATGTTCCCGACAGCGCGACGATGTTGCGCGTCATCGCGACCAGGTAGGCTTCGGACGGCTTGCTGCCCGAGACGTAGAGATCGCCGGTAGCGCCGAAGGGCACGACCACGGTGCGCGCGTTCTGGTTGGTCGTGTAGATGACCGCTCCCAGCACCACCGTGACGCCGAACAAGCCGGCCACCGCGACCTTGAGCAGCCGGTTCTCCTCGAAGAGGTTGGCCGAGCCCTGCAGATAGCGATGAATGCCGAAACTCGCCGGTTTGCCCAGCAACGGGTCTTCGGCCGCTGCCTTGCGTGAGAGGATACCCATCGCGTCTACTCGAAGAAGCGGGTCTGCGTCGGACCCGGATAGTGGGGGAAGGAGACCAGACCCCAGCGCCAGGCGAGGTGGGACAGATAGCCCCTGGGCTTGCTTCGCTTCCACGGGATGAAAAGGAGAAGGGCGGCGATGAGCGCCCAGCCGACAAATCCGCCCACGATCGCGGCCACGAAAACGCTCGAGGTCGCGAGCAGGAACTCGTCCGATCCGAACCACAGGATCTGGACCGGTCGATGCAGATATTGCGGAAGGCGCTCGTCCATGTGCCCTTCTCCTCCTGCTTCATGACACCTTGCGAAGGTGTCGGTTTCCGGGGACCGACCATCGGCCCCCAGCACGGTGCCGGCGCGGGACGGACCTGGCCGCTCGGCCAGGCGCGCGCCGCGCGCAGCGTCTCAGACGACCATCCCGAACGTCTGCAGGATCGAGTCCGCCTTGATCAGGCAGACAGCCGCGACGATGGTCGGGATGCCGATCATGATGTTCGAGAAGAGGCGCGAGACGCCGAACAGGAAGGCGGCGACGCCGCCCACGAAGCCCAGCGGTCCCTTCACGCCCTTGTTCACGACGATATCGTAGATGTCGTAGCCGAGATCGCCCTGGGCCGGCGCCGAGAAGGCATGGGCCGGGCCGGCGATCAGGGCCATCACGCCCAAAGGGAGGCCGATATTCGCAGCCGCGAGAGCCTTTTTACCGAATGTACGCATCATGGCATTGCTCCAAAGAGGAGCCGTCCGGACATTCGCCTGCCGGCATCGACGAGGATCGGTGTCGGCCGGGGCGTCGGTGGACGGCTCCGTGAGCCCGCCGCCGCCGGCATCCTGGATCACCCGCCCCGCCGTGATCGGCCGGACTGGATGCCCTCCGGAAAAGAGATCGTCGCTTGTCGCAACGGTGCGTGCGAGCTCAGCGCGGCGCATCGGTCACTGCCTTTGCGAGCGCGGGCTTCGCGTGCCGGTCGAGGAACGCCTCGAGCTCGGCCTGCTGGAAGCCCGAGATGAGCTTGCCGTCCGCGATGAGGGTCGGCGTTCCCGAGACTCCCACTTTGGCGACCAGTTCGGCATCTGCGGCGACCTTGTCGTGGCCGGCCGCGCACTGGCGCAGGACCGGCGGGGTCTGGCCCGAATAGGCGGCCTTGAAGGCACCCTCGCGATCGGCCGAGCACAGGATATGCTCCGCCTTGGCCGCTGCGGTCGGATGAATGCCGCTCACGAAGAATATGAGCCGTCGGACCGGCTTGCCTTCGGCTGCCTTGGCGTTCCAGTAGCGGTCGAGCGCCTGGCAGTAGGGGCAGTCGGGGTCGGTGAACTCGATCACCGTCGGCGCGTCCCCTGGACCGATCGCCAGGGCCTTGGCGGGATCGATCGCCTTTAGGCGCCGGCTTGCGCCCTGTTCCTGGGCAAGCGCCGTCAGGTTCACGCCATTACGATCGTAGACCGTGGCGAACAGCAGATGCTCGCTCTGCGGCGCGAAATAGATGATCTTGCCGCCCGCCGAGGCCTGATAGAGCGGACCTTCGACCGGGGCGGGACCAAAGTCCTCGAAGCGCAGGTTGGTGAAGGTCTGGTGCAACTGCTGCTCGGCTTCAGCCTGCGCGTTGGCCAGCGGGTCACCGTGAGCCTGCGCTCGCGCAGCATCTTGGAGCTGATACGTTTCATCGGCATGGACGGGGGCAGCCGACATGAGCGCCAGCGCTGCGGCACCAGCCACACTACCAAATAAACCCGGTCGCTTCGGCCATGACGAAGTCGTGGCTGAGTCTTCCCGCCGCGCCGCAGCGTGCCCGGTTCCGGGCACAAGATGTAGGCTGACGGTCATCGCCAATTCACGAGGATTGTGGAACATTGGCACACGCCTCCTTCTTCCGGCGCGTGCGATTCCGCGCGTCGGCTTTCGTCATGCGGTTCTGGCTGGGAGCGTGGTTTGGGCTGCGCTCGCCTTCCCCGTGGTGATCGGATGGATGAAGGATGAAGCGAAGAAATAACCCGCACAATAGGCAGGGTACTGAGATGCCGGTTCGGAAATACAGTGCCGAAATCGGCACGTCAGTTCCGCTTTTCATGCCCTGCCACGTGGATTTTACCGTCTTGTCTGTGGGAGCGCCGTCGCACGACGGTTCGCTTCGATTGCGAATCAGCCAGGGAGCCTCGGCATGAGGACTTCGAGAACATACAAGCTGCAGCTCTCAGGGCAGGGCATCGACCAGTTCCTCGCCTGCCATTGTCGGGTCGCACGCCTGGCGAAGGAATTCATCCCCTATGGCATGACGCTCTATGTCGCCATGAGCCTGCTCGATGCGAGTGATCCGGCGGATATCGCTGCCGAACTGGAATCCCCGGTGTGCAATGCGCTGGGTGGTTCCTCGAACCGCTTCGTGGGGACGACATCACACCTTGCCGATCTCGTTGAGCAGGTTGGCGCGCGCCTTGCCGATAGTGGCCACTGTGGTCGATCCATAGCGACATGGCGCCTTTATAATGCCGGTCTCAGTCTGCTGCTGAGTTCCGAGGACGGAGAGGTCCAGGCCGCCTATCGAAGAGCCGCCCAGACCATTCCGGTCTGGCGATCGCGCTGATACCGACTATCCGTAGTGATTATTTGAATAATGCTTTCACCATGCAAGCGTTACCGGATTGACGTTTGGCGTAACGAACAACATTTTCTCCGAACTGGGCTGAGCACGGGAGCTTTGAGCCATTGGCAGGGAGATCTTGTCATGCCGCTTCAGGCGATGCCCACTGCACGCGATCCCTCGGTGCTTGCGACGATCAAGCTGATGTCGGGGAGACGGATAGAAATGCAACGGCGTACCGAAAAGATTACGCAGGAAGACTTCGCGGCCCGCGTCGGCATCGGCGCGCGCTGGCTGCGCGAGATCGAGGCCGGCAACCCCAAGTCGCGGCTCGACGATCACTTCCGCTGCGCGCATGCCCTCGGACTTTCGACCGGGCATCTCGTTATCCCGCTGCTGTTCATGGAACATCAGCGGGTCTTTCCCCGCGGCCTACTCGAAGGAGATCTCTCGAAGCTCGAAACCGTCTGCATAGATGCCATTGCCCGGCATAACCTCGACACGCTCTCGCACCAGCTCTTCGCACGCGATGCCGACTACACGCCCGACGACTGAACGATGATGTCGCCGGGAACGCGCCAGGGTGAGAAAGTCTATGCGGACCTCAAGGAAGCCGTGCTCTCGGGGCGCTATGCGTCCGACACGGAGCTATCCATCGCGGCTATCGCCGAGGATATCGGGGCCAGCGGCTCACCGGTCCGCGATGGTCTTCATCGACTTTACGGCGAGGGCCTCTTGCAGACGGGCCCGCATCGGGGATTTAAAGTGCCCAGCTGGAGTGCCGATGCGCTGCGGGACTGCTACACATGGCATGGTCATCTCATGCGCATGGCCATCAAGGCGATCGGACCAAAGGCACTCCGGGAACCGGTGGCGCCCGAGGGATGGCTGACCGATTACAGCACTCCCGATCGCATCGTAGCGACCGCGGAGCGCATGTTTCTCACGCTGGCGAACAGGTCCTCTTCCAACGAGCTCGTGGCCGCTGTCGCCAATGCGGGTGAGCGTTTGCGCACTATCCGACTCGTCGAAACAGAACGCTGGTTGGACTGCGGCGACGAGCTTGTCTCTGCCAATGTATTGGCAAGATTTGAGCCCGGAAGCAGGCTTCTGGAGGCCCTCTGGAACTATCACCGTCGCCGAATTCGCGCTGCCAATATGCTTTCTGAATCGCTGAAATCGCGATTACAAAGCTGAAATCACGGCATAAAATGGCAAAGCTGGCTGTGGAATATTCTTTCGCAATATTGGTCGTTTATTAGTTTCACCATGAAAGCAAAAGTGGCTGAATATATTAGGGTTCCGGCATAGCCTTTCTGTTGCCACGAACAGTGTGGCGAATAGAAGGAGGCAAATATGGAACGCGAATATGAAGCTGCCGACGATGGTGTGATCGAACTGGGTGTCGCCAGCAAGGTGACGAACGGCTTTGGCGAGGGCAACACCGACAATCCCGACCGGCAGTCCCAACTCGGAAGTCTTGAGAACTGATATCAACTGTCTGTCCCGGCCCACTGAGCCGGGGCAGGCATTTTCTTTAGGTGCGAGGATGCCCATCATCCGCCCAAAAGCTGATGTCGGCTATTGTGAGCTTGACAGAAGGCTGATCTTTCTCGACGTGAGGCGCGACCGCTATTTGCAGATCGCCCCTGACCTGGAGATGTCGTTTAAGCGTATTTGCGCTTCGAACGAAAATGTCGACCCAAAGCTTGCTTCGTCACTGCTGCAAACGGGCTTGTTTGAGACTGTTCCAGAAGATTGTCCTGCGCGATGTACGGGCCATTTGATCCGCCCTACGCGAGCAATTGTCGCGGACTTACGCAAAGCGACAACCTCGAAATCCATAGGTCATTGGATCCGCGCAGTCGCATTGCTCGCCGTGTTCCATGGGTTCGCCAGGCGGAAATCGCTCAAGAGCTTGATCAGCCTGGCAACATTTCTGTCAAAAAATCGCATATTGCGCGTCAGGAGTGGCAATAGAGATACCCTGCTTGCCGAATTCGGTTGCGCGATGCTTCTGTTCCGAAGGAAGGATCGTTGCCTGCCGGATGCCTTGGCTCTGTATAGCTTTCTTGCGGCGGCCGGTTATCGCGTCCAGATCACCTTTGGCGTCCAACGCTTCCCATTTCAAGCGCACTGCTGGGTGCAGCAAGATGACATTGTGCTCGGACAGGATATTGAAAATGTGCAGGCCTTCTGCCCGATCTTGGCTGTGCCATGAATACAGCGTTCTCGGTCGTCCTGCGTAGAGGCAAGTGTGAGGATTCAAACTCGGAACATGACCCTGCATGTGAGGAGTGGATGATCTCGGCTAGTCCAGATCTATTGGTTCAATGGATTCATCAGGATCGATGCCTGGTGATAGGCGACTGCTTCCCGTCCTTGGATGAGCCGCCAACGATTGGTGAAGATGCGATCCAGGCAGTACGCTCTATGGCTGGAACACGCTGGGGGCGCTTCATTTTCATTGGGTGGAACCATCTGACGGGTGCAATCACCATCTATCGTGATCCGTCTGGAATGGTTCCCTGTTATTATAGCTTCAACAGCGAAACCGTGGCCATCGGCACCGATGTTCGATCCCTTGATGCCGTCGGAGCCAAACAACACCGCATCGATTGGGACGAGATCACAAATTCGCTCATAATGCCAAATCTGAGGCACCATCAAACATGTCTGAGTGGTGTCTTCGAAGTTGCTCCCGGCGAGATGGTCGTCATAGATGGCAATAGTGCTCACCGTGACCAGATATGGAATCCGGGCGCCTTTATAGGCCAAAACCGGCTATGCTCCTTCGAAGAAGCCGCCGAACTGCTGGAAGCCACCATGATCCAAACGCTGGATACGTGGTGCAATCGGTACTCCCGCCCCTTGGTGTCAGTGTCGGGTGGCTTCGACTCTTCGGCGATCTCGGCCCTTGCAGGTGCGGGCGGGCCGATTGAGCTTCTCCATTTCTACACGACATCACCGCGCGGCGATGAAAGGCAGTATGCCGCGATACTTGCTGAGCACCTTGGCGGCAAAATGCATGCCGTACTGTGCGAAGCAGGCGCTATCGCAATCCGCAAGAATCTGTCGTCTGCACGACCTCGACCATCTGCAAGGGTATTCACGCAAGTCTTCGATGCGGTTTCCGCAGGCTACGCGACCAAGATCGGAGCCGACGCCCATTTCAGCGGAGGTGGTGGGGACAATGTCTTTGGGAAATTGCACTCGGCCTATCCGTTGGTGGACCGATATCGTAGGGAAGGATTCGGAAAAGAGCTGATTACGACAGCTCTTGATATCTGCCATGTCACGGGAGCGTCGATGCCAGCCGTCTTGCGTCAGGCCTTGCGAGGACTGCGAAGTGGTTCAACTCCCAAAGCGTGGAATGTCCACTCGGACTTGCTAACGCCGACGGCCATGAAGACCCTGAAGCCCGAACTGCATCCTTGGCTTGCCCGGTGCATGCATGTCATGCCAGGCGAATGGCAACTGATCCGGAACATCGCTCGCGCCGTAGCGCTGACCGACCATCTCAATATTGAAGACGAGTTGCCAACGATTTATCCGCTATTGTCTCAACCGATTGTCGAGCAATGTCTCTCATTTCCTACATGGTACTGGTTTTCAGACGGAAGGGACCGCGCTCTCGCACGGGCGGCGTTACGCTCATTTCTTCCGGCATCCCTGCTCGATCGCAGAGGCAAGGGTGCATTTAATGGACTGTTGGCCGCCGTTCTCTACAACAATTGGGAGAAAATTTATAGTGATCTACAAGAAGGGCTGCTCGCGCAGCAGGGGCTTCTAGATTTTGCTGCGATCCAAAAATCAAAGAATCGGAGCGCCAATGGCAGCACAATCTTCTCAGTGCTCTACCTTCATGAAACAGAGATGTGGTGTAGGAACTGGCAATAGACGCACGGATCACGCCATTTTACGCGCCGAGATGTTTCGCGAGCCAATCAATATTAGATTGATAAATGGACATGCGATGACCCGGCCATATTTTTATGTGACCTTCATCAGGATAGACGTACATCTCGATCGGCCAGCCTTGGTGAAGCAATTCCCGATATGTGCCTAATGCCATACGATATTCTGCGGATGAAGCGTGAATGAGAAGGGGGATAGCTTTGGCATGAGGCGCATCAGCCAACGAACCCACACGCCAAAATTCTTGTCCACCGCGACGGGTGCCGGGGTAGCCGGCCGAGATATACTGATCGTCCAAGGCCATTCCCGCGATCTCTAAACCGAACGGCCCCTCACAACATGTGCTCAGGATGGCAGCCGAAAACAGCGACGAATTTGCCAAGGCAAAAGTGGCGGTAACCGCGCCATCGCTCATTCCGGTGATCGCTACACGTGTGGGGTCAATCGTCCCGGCAGCGGCAAGGTTATGGATGATCGTTTCGATGGAGGAAAGGTTACTTCTACGGTCGGCGAAGTCCTGGTTGTTGAGTTGATCGAACTCCGCGCTGTTGTGAGGTGTCCGGGTAAGTGCGAACCAGGGCGGCCGATTGAAGCTGAGAACAGCAAATCCGCGCGCAGCTAGCGCATGAATCGGATATTCGTCGCCGGTTCCACCACGCAGGAAGCCTTTTGATTCATATTGGATGATTACCAGAGGGAGCCGGTGATCATGTCGAAAACCTGGCGGCAGCACGAGATCACCAAAGGTGCTAATTCCAAAGGCATTCGCCCACTCCAACCGCTGAACTTTTCCTAATAGGCGTGTGGAAAACTCCGGATTGGGATCGAATATTTCATGTTGTGTGCCATCCTTTATCGAGATGGCGACCAGCGACCGAGGTTTTGTTGCCGTTTCCTTCGCGCAGAAAAGACTGTTGCTCGCGAGCTCGCAGCCGAAAACCGCATCCTCTGTACTGAGCAATGCACGTGGAGGCACGGGACCGGGTTTCCACGTATAGAATTCGGTACGGCTATCAGCCACGCCCGCGCGGCGCTCGAAAATCAATGTCCGCCCATCGCCCGACCACCAAATGCCCTGGACATTCGTACATACGACATTCTCGCAACCAATCGCTCGCCCGTTCATACGGACATTCAGTACCGGTTTGCTGCGGTAAACATTTCCCGTTGGTGCCGCCCACGCAAAGTTGTTGTGGGAAGATGCATAAGCTACAGTCTTTTCGGGCCATGCGGTTATGGGAGTGAGCCGTTGTCCTTCACCTGGTGGAAATGGAATCGCCTTGCCATTAATCGCGTTTATGGCTCGCTCAATAAGCGGAACGTCAGCAGATATAAGTGGACGGTCACTGTATAACGGTCGAAATCGCTCGTCGTATCGGTACCCGGTTCGTCCCTCCGTCATGATATTTTTCAACGCTTCGATCCGTCCGGGGCGACTGGAATAAAGAAGTGCCGAGCCGTCAGATGACCATGCAAGAGCCTCAATATCGACCGGGATTGTCATGAGCCGGCTGATGGAACGGCCCTGCAGGTCGAATCTCCATAGTTCCGAATGATCGGGGAACGACTTCGTATAGGCCAGTGATCGACCATCAGGCGACCATCGAAGCAGTGAACTTTTCGGGGCACCCTTAGGAACCTCGGCAGCCCCGTACGCAGTGCTATACGTGGCAACAACCTCCCCCCCGTCATCGATTACGACCGGCCTTTTCCGTCGATCCGTGGGAACAAGAACAACTCCTGTACAATAGCTGTTCGAAGCCGGATCAGCTTGGCGCATTTGCAATGCTATCAAGGCCCCGTTGGGTGCAAGTTCGAATGGCTGAGATGCGATGGCAACACCCAGCTCTCCAAAGTCCCTGAGCCGCAGAAGATCTTCAGGTACGACGCGTTTCGAACGTGCCTTGCCCACAATGGGGTTCATCGGCAATTTGCAGACGAGCTCTTGTGATTGAGCATGGGCGGCGCGCGAGTTGGATAGCGCAAACAGCCCGTAACTCGCAAAGGCCGCGAGACGGAAAAATTTCATATGAGGAAACTCGCAAAGGGAGGCAGCAAAGGCCGCCGCAGGCTCACCAATCTTTTGAAACCGTCAGGCTAATGAAGCGGCCAATGGGCGAGAAATTGGTGGAATCGTAGTTCACGTAGTCGAGACCACCGCTCGTCGGTGCCGCATATGGCGGCCGCTGATTGAATATGTTCTGTACATTGAGGATCAGGCTCAACTGTGCGAAAGGACCGGACTTGTTGGGCAATTTATAGCGGACCGAGCCATCGAATGTCGTTTGCGAGGCGACTTTCGCTGCCGGCGTCGAGCGGGTATCCTTCAAGCTGCTTATGTGATTGCCGTAAAGCATCGAAGTGAAGTGCCCACTGGTCCAGCCGATGCTGGCGCGCGCTTTGAAGCGTGGTGGATTGAAGATGATGCCGGCCATGTTCACATATGCGCTGGATGACGACAGTCTCTGCTTCGACCACAACCATGCGCCGGTGACGTTTAGAAGGATGGAAGAGCGGTCACCGATCGCAATTTTGTAGTCAACCGTCAAATCCATGCCGTCAATTTTCTGTTTGGCGGCATTCATGTAGCTGTTGTTTAGAATGGCGACGACGTTATTGAGCCCATCGGCTCCCGCATAATTATAGTACAAGTCCGCATCTGCTACCGTTTGATCGATAAGCGACTGGCTGGGGCTGTACGTTACGTACTGGGCATAAGCAGCGTTCGACAGTGCCTGATAAACCGTTGTGCCGGCCAGTGGTTGGACAACCCTATCTTTATATTTGACGTTGAAATAGGTCGCGTGGATATTTAGGTTACTCATGAATTGCGGATGGAGCGCCATCGATGCTGACCACGACGTTGCCTTTTCAGGCTTCAAGTCCGGATTGCCTCCAGATGCGATCAGAAGGGTTGATCCTGTTGGGAAACGCTGCCCACCGTAGTCCGCCGCCGAATACAGCTGGGCGTAGGTGGATGCGCCCGACTGATTTAGCGTCGGTGCCTTGAAGGACTTCCCCCAGGTCGCCTTTATGTCGAGTGCTGGCGAAATGCCGTAAAGGAGACCGAATTTGGGAACGGCGACTGCGGCAATCCCTGGATAGCGTTCATATCTGACAGCAGCATTGGCCGCTAGGCGATAGATGAATTTGCCGCCTTGACCAGGCTCAACAAAGGGCAAGGATAGCTCCGAAAAGCCGTAATAGCTTTCAGATGTGCCGTTGGAATCGGTTCTCGTTGCTGAATATCGAACCGAGGTCAGGTGATTATATCGGTATCCCCCTCCGAAAGCGATTCCGATGGGATTGGACATCAGTCCAAAAATTTTTCCGGAACCGAATGCCTCCAAATTGACCAACTCATTGCAGTAGCATCCTGAGGAATGGCTGGTCTGTGAGCCGTTATAAAGCCCGATTTGATCAAAATGTGTGTCGCTTTTCGCGTATGTACCCATGAAGTTGAGGCGCCAATTCGGTGCCATGGCGATATTGACTGACGGAGAGATGGAATACGAGGTCGTTTTTGGGCGGTTTTCGTAGATATAACCGGAAACGAGTTCCTGTGTTCGAAACGATGTCATTCGACTGTAAGTCGCATCTAAGGAGGCATCAATCGAATGTCCGAGAGATTGGTGCCCATAGAGAACAGCACTTGTCTGGATGATCTTCGGATAGAGCGTGTTCTCGGTTGGCATGTATTGGGTATAAGCGCGGTCGCCGCTATAAATTGCCGAATTGTAGTCATGGCTGACCGCTGCCAGTATGCTGCCGTCCTGCCAGGTTTTTCCCGCAACGAGGCTGTACTGTT